>OLIH01000007.1_pt1 | contig 352061 bp, 293 predicted proteins | sample 1609721 | NCBI WGS metagenome assembly OLIH01 (sample SAMEA4350157, study PRJEB24818) | metagenome | biome: human; feature: gut; material: faeces | place: Denmark | collected 2013-09
CTCAGTACCAATGTGGGGGACCTTCCTCTCAGAACCCCTATCCATCGTCGGTTTGGTGGGCCGTTACCCCGCCAACTGCCTAATGGAACGCATGCCTATCTATCAGCGATGAATCTTTAGCAAATATCCCCATGCGGGGCCCCTGCTTCATGCGGTATTAGTCCGACTTTCGCCGGGTTATCCCCCTCTGATAGGTAAGTTGCATACGCGTTACTCACCCGTGCGCCGGTCGCCACCCGGTATTGCTACCTGTGCTGCCCCTCGACTTGCATGTGTTAAGCCTGTCGCTAGCGTTCATCCTGAGCCAGGATCAAACTCTTCGTTGTTTAAATTGTTTTATTATCCTCGCTCCGGAATCCGTTATTGTAGTCCAAAGTCATACTTCTTTGACGGTATCAATCCGGAAAATTTCTTCTCCTATACTTGTACTACTTGTTGAATTATGTAAATCTCTCAAAGAACTCTTTTGTCGCTTTCGTTTTGCGAACGTGGATGCAAAGATAAATGTTTTTCTTTTAAACTTCCAAATTATTTCAGAACTTTTTTCAAGAAAAATTTGTTTCATTATTTCGGTATCGCCGTTCTCTCTCGAATGCGGGTGCAAAAGTAACGCTATAAAACATAACCTCCAAACATTTTCGGCATTATTTTTCAAGTTTTTTCTCATGGCTCAACAATCCTTACTTTTAATGTACGCACACGATAAAGGCACATATATTTATCTGTACTGATGTTGACAATATCTGGATGGGCATGGAAATAGGTTTCAAGTTTCAAGGTTTCACGAACCCCTTTTCCTCACACACGCACAAGTACATATAATACAGTTCCTCATGATCGCTCCGTCCGCCTCGGGTAAAGACATCATGTCGTGGCTACGCAAGTTCTTCGAGGCTATCCATCCCGCATAACAAACATAAAGGGCTTTATTTGAAACCTATATAATGTACGCACCGTGTGTGTGAAGAAAAAGGTTTCATGAAACCTTGAAACTTGAAACCTGCCTATAGTCATTTTTTAATTCGATACACGCATAAGCAAAGAAGAGCCATACGATAGACTTAATTCCTTCGAGCCAATGACTTAAATCAAAGAGCGCAAAGAGCTAAGTCATCAAGCGCAAAGACTCAACTTCTCATCCCCCAAGTTCCAAGTCCTTTATGCACCTTAATCCACAACTAATTAAAAAATCTGATAACAGAACACGAATGTCCGCTCTCATCAGTCCGACACATTGAAGCGTATTCCCACAGGGTCATCATATTGTTTTTGCAGCTTATAAAGCTCGTCTCGCATGCGTTTCATCACTGCCTCGTAACTGGGCTTACCGTAAAGGTTATTCATCTCGTGGGGATCTTCTTGGAGGTCGTAAAGCTCCCATACGTCGATGTCGTTGTAGAAATGGATCAATTTATAACGATCGTCACGTACGCCGTAATGACGCTTCACGGAATGCTCGGCGGGATACTCGTAGTAATGATAGTAAAGGGAGTTACGCCAGTTCTCCGGCCGCTCGCCTTTCAGCAAGGGAAGCAAGGACTCGCCTTGGATGTCGGCTGGGATGGGGGCTCCGGCCAGTTCCAAAAAAGTGGGGGCGTAATCAATATTCTGCACGAGCTGCGGGATATCACCCTTCTTGCCACCCGGCAGACGCATCAGCAACGGGGTGCGGAAGGATTCCTCATACATGAAGCGCTTGTCGAACCAGCCATGCTCGCCCATGTAGAATCCTTGGTCGGAGGTGTAGACGATCAACGTGTTATCCTGCAAATCGTTCTTCTCCAGATAATCGAGCACGATACCGATGTTCCGATCCACGGAATGGATCACCCGAAGGTAATCGTGCATATAACGCTGGTATTTCCACTCAGCCAGCTCCTTACCCGTGCGTTTCTTCGCCTTGAAGTCTTGGATGATCGGATCGTAATAGGCGTCCCAAGCGGCTTTCTGGTCCGGATTCATGCGGTTATAAAGCTCACGGCCGTACTTCTCCAGATCGGCGTTGGAGGAATGGATCTCGTTCTCCTTATCGGCCATTTTCAAGTCGTATACGATATCCATATCCTTGATGATGCTCATCTCCTGCTCCGAGGCGGCGATGCGGCCGGCGTAATCGTCGTAGAAGTTCTCGGGCAGCGGGAAGGTCACATCATCGTAAAGACGCAGGTCGCAGGTATCGGGCATCCAAGTACGGTGCGGGGCCTTATGGTGCAGCAGGAGGCAGAAAGGCTTGCTCTTGTCTCGTTTATTGTCCAGCCAATCAAGAGCCAGATCGGTCGTGATGTTCGTGGCGTACCCTTCGATCTGACGCTTCTCGCCGTTATCGATGAAGATGGGGTTATAGTAATCGCCTTGGCCTACGAGGATGTTCCAGTAATCGAAACCGGTGGGATCGGAGGTGAGGTGCCATTTGCCGATCATGGCGGTTTGGTAGCCAGCTTTACGCAATAGCTTCGGGAAGGTCTGCTGCGAGCCGTCGAAGGTATGGGCGTTATCGATGAAGCCGTTCTTGTGGCTGTGCTTGCCGGTCAGCATGCAGGCACGGCTGGGGCCACTGATGGAGTTGGCTACGAAGCTATTGGTGAAACGTACGCCCTCGTTTGCGATGCGGTCGATGTTGGGGGTTTGGATGTATCGCTTGTCGTAGGCGCTGATGGTTTGGAAGGAGTGATCGTCCGTCATGATGTAAAGGATATTCATGGGCTTGGCGGGCTGCCCGGACGTATTCTCTTTTTGGCTACAGGAGGTGGAGGCTATCGCCGCCAGACCTGTCAGAATGAATAGTTGATTTGTTTTCATGTATTCCGCTTAGATTTATGTTGTTTTGATTGATTTTGCCTAAATACACTCAGCTACAGACTTGTAGAGACGGGGCATGTCCCGTCTCTACAATTGGTGATATTAACCTTGGTGATATTAGCCGAGGAGGTCTTTCAGCTTGCCTTCGGATTGCAGCTTCACGATCAACTCGCCAAACAGAGTATTCGTCCAAGCGAACCACGAGCGGGTGTAATCGGAAGGATTGTCCTTATGGAAAGACTCGTGCATGAAGCCCGTGCCTCCGTCCGTATCACGAAGCGTCTCTATGCAATACCGGATCTCCTTCTCGTCGTTGGAAGTCGTAGCACGCATGATCAAGCTCATCGGCCAGATATAGTTGAAACCGATATGCGGACCGCCGATGCCCTCGCCGGCCTTTCCCTTGAAGAAGTAAGGGTTGGAAGGGCTCAGCACCAAGCGACGGGTATTCTGGTAAACCGGGTCGTTCACGTCCACACAACCCAAGAACGGCAAAGCCAGCAAGCTCGGTACGTTAGCGTCGTCCATGAAAACACGGCTGCCGTAGCCATCCACCTCGAAGGCGTATACCTTACCGAATTCCGGATGCTCCACGATGGCGTATTTCTTCACGGCCTCCTCTACCTCGTTGGCCAACGCCTCGCAACGGCCGGCCAAGTCCGTGTTATTTCTTACGACACGAAGAATCTCAGCCACCTGACGAAGCGAGGTGATAGCGAACAAGTTCGATGGTACCAAGAAGCCGAACAGCGTAGCGTCGTCGGAAGGACGGAAAGAAGAGACGATTAGGCCCACCGGGTTCACCGGGCTACCCCAACCATCGTTCAAGAGGGTATCACCTTGGCGGTCCGTCACACGGGAGAAACGGTACGGCCCGAGGCTATCCTTGCGCTGTTGCTCACGGAAGGTACGGTAAACGGCCTCCATTGCCTGCTCCCATTTGCTGTCGAATACGGAGGTATCGCCAATCTCTTTCCAATAATGATACGCCAAGCGGATCGGGTAGCAAAGCGAGTCGATCTCCCATTTACGCTCGTGAAGCTCTTTCTTCATCTCCGTGCGGTCGCTCTCCCACTCGCTCCCGGTAGGGCCTTCGTTGAAGCCGTTAGCGTAGGGATCGATCAGGATGCAGGCGGTCTGGCGATTGATAGCTCCGACCAGCATTTGCCGCAAGTCCTTATCCTTCTTCGCCAAGGTGACGAAGGGGTAAACCTGCGCCGAGGAGTCACGCAACCACATGGCGTGAATATCTCCGGTGATCACGAACGTATCCGGCTTGCCGTCTACCATCTTGAACTCACAGGTCGTGTCCAAGGTATTCGGGTAGCAGTTCTCGAACATCCAAGCCAGCTTCGGGTCCTTGATACGGGCCTTGGAAGCCTTCAGTTGCTCCTCTACCGCCTTGGAGGTAAACTTACGGGCCTCGGGAGCCGGGCGCTTGCTGGCGTAATCGCCGGTCACCTTAGAGGCGATCGTGCTAAAACTCTTTTTATTGTCGGGCGTACTCACGGCGGAGTATACCTTCTCGCCAACCAACAGGCCGGCCAAGGAAATAGATCCTGTTTTCAGGAAATTACGTCTTGTAGTCATTTATATAGTTTTTATGGTATTATATTCCAGTGGCAAAGTTAAGAAAAAAAATAAAGGCTCCCAATCCTTTTCGGACCGGAGCCTTCGCCAACTCAATAATTCCTTAAATTAGCCTAAATACGATTTTAGAAGCTTGCTACGAGTTCCTTGTCTTAATCTTCTGATTGCTTTTTCCTTGATCTGGCGGACACGCTCTCTAGTGAGGCCAAATTTGTCGCCAATCTCTTCCAATGTCATTTCCTGACAGCCAATACCGAAAAACATCTTGATTATCTCACATTCTCTTTCGGTCAGTGTAGCAAGCGCTCTATCAATTTCCTTAGCCAATGACTCGTTCATTAACGACCGGTCCGCAATAGGAGCGTCATCGTTCACAAGCACATCCAAAAGGCTGTTGTCTTCGCCTTCCACGAACGGGGCATCCACGGAAATATGACGTCCGGACACCTTCAAGGTATCGGAAATCTTATCCACCGGGATATCCAACTCATCAGCAAGTTCCTCTGGAGACGGTCTGCGCTCGTTTTCCTGCTCGAACTTGGAGAAGGCCTTGCTGATCTTGTTCAGCGAGCCTACTTGGTTCAACGGAAGACGCACGATTCTTGACTGCTCTGCCAAAGCTTGCAGAATAGATTGGCGAATCCACCATACAGCATAGGAAATAAACTTGAAACCTCTCGTCTCATCGAATTTCTCAGCAGCCTTGATCAAGCCTAAGTTACCCTCATTAATAAGGTCGGGCAAACTCAAACCTTGGTTCTGATATTGCTTAGCCACAGAAACGACGAAACGGAGATTCGCACGGGTCAATTTCTCTAACGCCCTACGGTCTCCTCTTTTGATAGCCTGTGCCAATTCCACTTCCTCTTCTACCGTGATAAGATCTTCTCGACCAATCTCTTGAAGATATTTATCCAGCGAAGCGCTTTCGCGGTTGGTAATGGACTTTGTGATCTTTAATTGTCTCATTCAATTTGTTTAATTGAGAATACGGGGTGCAAAGATAACCATTTTTGTTGAAAGAATTGGCTGGATGCACCCCACATCCAGCCAATTAAAAACCTTTAACAATCTTTTCACACCTATAAGACTACAGTCCTTGTTTATCTTATTCGGCAAGATCTATCGCATAGTACTTCGTACGTCCGTTCGGGTAGAAGCCTTTAATGAAGAGGCCTTGATCTTCCGTACGTCCTTGAAGTATGCTTTCCACAATCTTTTCCAAGTCTTCCGGAGCAGAGATCTTCTGGTTGTTTACAATCATGATAATGAAGCCTTTCTTTATACCGGCGTCTTTCAGTTTGCCGCTGGTCAGACCGGTGACCTCGATACCATAACTTACACCTAACTTACGTTTCTGCTCGTCGTTCAAAGCCTTGAACGCTGCGCCCATAACCTCTGCGCTGTCGCCACCCTTCACGACCTTGGTGCTACCTTGCGCATTACGGAGTTCTACCGTGAATTTCTTCGTGCTACCGTTGCGGTTGATCGTCAACTCTACCTTGTCGCCCGGACGGTATTTGCTGATCTGCTCTTGCAAAGCGCTAGACGATTTGATCTTCACGCCGTTCACAGCTACAATCACGTCACCCTTCTCGATTCCGGCTTCCTTAGCGGAGCTGCGCTCGGCGAAACCACCTACGTAAGCGCCCTCGAATACTTTCACTTTCTCTTTCTCAGCGTCGGGCACGTATTGCGGGTCTTGTATCAATACGCCTAATACAGCACGCTGCACGGTTCCAAATTGCTTCAAGTCGTTAGCCACCTTACCGGCGATGCTGATAGGCACGGCGAAAGAGTATCCGGCGAAGTTACCGGTCTCGGAGTAGATAGCGGTATTGATACCGACTAACTCGCCTTTCGTGTTCACTAGCGCCCCACCACTGTTACCCGGGTTCACGGCGGCGTCTGTCTGTATAAACGACTCGATCTTGCTACGATCCTTGCCACCGGCGCCGATGTTACCACGGCTCTTAGCGCTCACGATACCTGCCGTAACGGTAGAGGTCAAGTTAAACGGGTTACCTACCGCCAACACCCACTCACCTACTTTCAACTTCTCAGAATCACCAAAGGGGATCGTAGGTAAGTCGGTTGCCTCAATCTTGATCAAGGCGATATCTGTTGTCGGATCAGCCCCTATAATCTTTGCCGGGAATTTCCGGTTATCGTTTAAGGTAACCTCCAGCTCGTCGGCTCCGTCGATCACGTGGTTGTTCGTGATGATATAACCATCCGTAGAGATAATGACACCCGAGCCAGCGCCCACACGAGGTTGCTGTTGCGGACGTTGGAACCCTCCACGGCCACCGAAGCCGAAGAAATACTCGAACGGGTCCATATACTGCTGACCGCCGTCCCCGTTAGAGGCTTGCGCGTTAGCCGTGGCCTTGATATGGACAACCCCGTGGATGGCGCTCTCGGCGGCCGTAGTGAAATCGATATTCTCGGCGGCCACGGTTCCATAATTCGTCAATCGGTACGGTTGCTTGAAGGTATTCTCAACTCCGGAGGCCAACTCCGCCGGACGTTGATTCTTATTCATCAGGTAAGTACTCGTTCCGATCGCGGCACCAGAACTAATGGCTGCTATCAGAGCAACACCAAGCACATTCTTCCAGATATTTTTCATACTTTTCTTATTTAATTAAACACTTAAATTTAACAGTTTCTTTACGGCAAAGAAAACTCAAAAATTGTGCGGATATTCCATTTCCATCGTATTTTTTATCACTTTTAACGAGGCATCACAGGGGCTTAACCGCACTTAACAGTACTGTGTATTGCAAAGTACCTTTTTAACAATTAAACAGCAGACGAATTGACAGTTGACACGCGATAACTGACAGTCGGCAATCGATAAATGACAGTCGGTTACTGGCAATCTAGAATCTCTGTTCGTATAAAAAACACCTAGGAGACAGAATATGTTTACGGCTGAAAAAGAAAATGTTATCCTATCTCTCCTATGCGTCTACAAAATAATTGTCAACCGCCGACCGTCAACTGTCAACTAAAATACCTATCTTTGTCCTATCGCAGTCTGCTGGTCTGTCGCTCACCTTCGGGTGTGAGGAAAGTCCGGGCAACACAGAGCACCATACTTCTTAACGGGAAGCTGTCCGTGAGGGTAGAGTAACGTAACAGAGAATAACCGCCGGACTCGTCCGGTAAGGGTGAAAAGGTGAGGTAAGAGCTCACCGGGTCCCGTAGCGATACGGGATGCCGTACGTCTTATGGGTTGTAAGGTCATGTATACCGGCGCATGTAGGATGGCTCGTCCGATGCCGGGGGGTAGACCGCTAAAGCTTACCGGCGACGGTAAGACAAGATAAATGGCAGGCGCCTCTTTCCAAAGAGGTACAGGACCCGGCTTATAGGCAGACTGCTTTTTTTATTTGCCAATTAAATCATGTGCCGATATGCCCAAAAACAAGCCACGGGAAGAAAAGAAACCTATTGGAGAACGGATCAGCGCATTATTAGCACGAACCATCCGTTTCGTTACCTACGACATTTGGCGGATTACCGAGAATGAAGTTAGTGGGCTGAAGGAGATTTATATCAATATCATCAAGACGGTTATACTCGCCGTGCGGGGTTTCCAGAGCGAGAACCTGCAAACCAAGGCGTCGGCGCTTACCTACAGTACCTTGTTATCTATCGTACCTTTGCTGGCCGTATTATTAGGTATAGCTAAGGGCTTCGGTTTCCAAGGGACGGTACGGCAGGAGTTGTTCGATTATTTCCCCGGGCACGAGATGGAGCTGAACAAGGCGTTCGAGTTCGTGGAGAGCTATCTGGCGCAGGCGCAGGGGGGAGTGATCATCGGGGTCGGTTTGATTTTATTGTTTTATACGGTGATCAACTTGATCTCGTCCGTGGAGGATACGTTCAACGACATCTGGCAGATCCAGAAATCCCGTCCGTGGTACCGGAAGATATCCGATTATCTGGCCTTATTCCTCGTGCTGCCGGTGCTGATGACGGCATCCAGCGGTTTGTCCATCTTCATGTCTACCTTGCAGAACTCGTTCTTGGGGCAATACTTGTTTTTTACGCCACTCGTAGAGCTGTTCTTGCATATAGCGCCTTATATTATCACGACATTGGCTTTCACGGGGCTGTACGTCTCCCTGCCGAATACGAAAGTAAGGTTCGTGAACGGGTTGGTGGCAGGCTTTATCGCTGGTTGCGCCTTCCAGTTGTTCCAATTTATTTATATCAGTGGGCAGATTTGGGTGAGCAAGTACAACGCTATTTACGGTAGTTTTGCCGCACTGCCTTTGTTGTTGCTTTGGTTGCAGCTTTCTTGGTTGATTTGCTTGTTTGGCGCAGAGCTGTCGTACGCCTCCCAGAACGTGAAGAAATTCAGCTTTGAGAGGGACAGCAAAAGTATCAGCCGCCGGTACAAGGATTTCTTGACCTTGCTGATCGCCTCGCTGATCGTCAAACGGTTCGTGAAAGGCGAGAAACCCTATACGGCCGACGAGCTATCCGACGCTTACCGCATCCCTATCCGCATAACGACACAGATCTTATACCTGCTCACGGAGTTGAACATCATCATCGAGGTGAACTACGGGAATGACGACCGTGTGGCATACTACCAGCCGGCGATCGATGTCAATAAGATCACGGTCAGCTACCTGCTGACCCGCATGGACGAGTATGGCTCCGAGAACTTTAAGATTGACACGAGCAAGCTTTTCAGCAAGGAATGGAAAGCCCTGCTGAAGACACGTGAGGATATGATAAAGGCAAACGACAATATCCTGCTGAAAGACCTATAGGGAATTGAAAATTGAGAATTGAGAATTGAGAATTAATACAGGAAATAGGGATTTGACGAGTGGGGCGGTATGGAAGGTGATCCTGCGTTTCGCTTTCCCTTTGCTGATCGGCAATCTGCTGCAACAACTTTATAACGTGACCGACAGCGTCATTGTCGGGCAGTTTCTAGGGAAAGAGTCGTTGGCGGCGGTATCGGCTTCCTTCTTCATCTATTACTTTATTATCTCGCTGGTGATCGGTATCGGAAGCGGAACGTCGGTGGTGATCTCGCAGTTTTTCGGGGCGAAGGAGTTCGATAAGGTGCAAAAAGCCTTCTCATCTTTCTTTATCTTCATGTTGGTCGCAGGGGTATTGCTGTCCATAGCGGGGATTATTTTTGCCGAGCCGATGTTCAGGCTGACGAACACGCCGGAGGACGTGATCCCGCAGGCGGTCGCTTATTTCAGGATTTATGTAGGGGGTACGTTCTTGTTCGTCACTTTCAATAGCATTATCTCCATATTGCGGGGTGTCGGGGAGTCCGTGCGCCCCATGCTGTTTATCCTGCTTACCACGATCTTGAATATCGCCTTGGATTTACTCTTCATTGTCGTTTTCAAATGGGGGATCGAAGGGGCGGCACGGGCTACGGTGATCGCCCAAGGGATCGGCATGTGCGTGGCCCTAGGCTACGTGAACAACACCCATCCCCTGCTCTCTATCAAGAAACAGGATTTATTGTTCGATATGGGACTGTTCAAGGAAGGGCTCCGCATCGGGCTTCCCTCCAGCGTACAGCAATGTGCCATCTCGCTCGGATTGATTGCCTTGCTGGGGATCGTGAACAGTTTCGGCACGGATACGCTCACCGCTTACGGGGCAGCGGGAAAGATCGACACGATCATCATCCAAGCGGTATTGACCCTCTCTGGGGCGCTAGCTGCTTTCTGCGGGCAAAACATCGGAGCTGGGCACTTGGACCGGGTACGTGACGGGGTACGATTCGCCATGCTTGTCAACCTATTGCTGGGTCTAGCAACCTTCACGGCCATCTATTTCTTCGGGGACAAGATGATGCTGGCTTTCACCAAGGACCCGGAGGTGATCCGGATTGGCAAGGAATATTTATTGATCATGGGAGGATTCTTTATCGTACACGGCGGCTTGAACGTCTTCAACGGGGCATTACGGGGAGCTGGCGATACCCTGTTCCCAATGGCAGTAAGCATCACTTGTCTTTGGCTGATACGCATTCCCCTCGCCTATTGGTTTAGCTCTATCTGGGGACGGAGCGGTATCTGGTGGGCCATCGGCGCCAGCCTTTGCATCGGGCTTACAATCACCTATATCTATTATAAATTGGGATTCTGGAAGAACAAAGGGCCTTTACGGAAGAAATAAGCATAGCTTATTATTCGTTTCCATCGGGGTCGCATCGCCCGATCGCTTGATTGAATAGAGAAAAAGTCCTCAAGTCAATGACTTGAAGACTTTTTAGTTGCGGAGGCAAGACTCGAACTTACGACCTTTGGGTTATGAGCCCAACGAGCTACCACTGCTCCACTCCGCGATATAGTCGCTATCATTTCCTGATTGCGAGTGCAAAGGTATATATTACATTCCAAACTTCCAAACATTTTCAAGAAATATTTTCAATTTGTTTGCATACGCCCTTCGCTATCGGGCAGTGAAGCCTTGTTTAGCAGCAATTTGACACTAGAAATTCTCGATCGTATCAAAACCGAATGGTTCATATAAATGCAGACGGTTTCTCAACGATTGTATCTCCGCCTGCAAATTCCTCATCCGGTTCAGCATATGATGAATGGCCTCGATTCCCTCGATGTTAATAGACAAGTCGTAATACATACGTGTGTATTGTTCCAGATCACGGAGCTGGGAAGAGAAGAGATACCTCTCTCCATCCGTGATATTAATGTCTATCAAACCTCCCTCTTCCAGCAAAATGATGAACGAAGGGTCTATATGGCATTTCTGGCAGTATTCACTGACAATAACTAAATCTGTTTGCATAATACACCTGTTTTTAATTTAGACTTTGTATTTCCCGGAACAATTCCTTCTGTTTCTCTGTCAAGTTGGTCGGCACCTCGATCGAGTACGTGACGATCAAGTCACCAAACTGCCCCTCCTTCTTGTAAACAGGGAATCCCTTACCTTTCAACCGGACTTTCGTATTGTTTTGCGTGCCCGTTTTTACTTTCAGTTTCACCTTGCTATCCAAGGTATCGATAATCTGCTCGCCACCCAAGACCGCCGTATAGAGGTTCAAGGGGACGGTCAGGTACAGATCGTCTCCCACCCGTTTGAAACGGCTGTCGTCCGGGATAATGAACGTGATGTACAAATCACCGGCAGGGCCTCCATTCATGCCCGGCCCACCTTGGCCTTTCAGCTTAATGGTTTGCCCGTTGGCTACGCCGGCGGGAACCGTGATACGCAGGTTCTTGCCGTTCACGGTGATCACCTGCTTATGTGTCTTGGCCGCATCCATCAAGGATAAGTGCAATTCGGCCGTGTAATCCTGTCCACGGAACCCATGATTAGAACGGCCACCGCCCCCCCGGCGGGAACCAAACATAGACTCAAAGAAATCCGAGAACTCTCCATCATCGCCGGAGGAAGACCAATACGTACCTCCACCGTTCGAGAAGCCGCCGCCAAAGCCGCCACCTTGCTGGCCGTACTGCTTCCGTTGAGCCTCGAACTCATCCGCATGTTTCCAATTCTCCCCGTACTGGTCGTATTTCTTACGCTTTTCCGGATCGCTAAGCACCTCGTTCGCCTCATTGATCTCCTGAAACTTACGATGAGCGTCGGGATCGTTCGGATTCAAGTCAGGGTGATATTGCCGAGCCAACTTCTTATAGGCTTTCTTGATATCATCCTGAGAAGCGTCCTTGTTCACCCCCAAAATTTTGTAATAATCGATATAGGCCATAATCTGATATGTTTAGTCTATTTTTCTCATATAATTATATAACAATAAACATACCAAGGATAGTTTTGGTTAGTGAAAATTTACTTAAAACGTTTTTAATCGTACACGCACGGAATTAAGATTGTCTGTAGATAGAAAAGGCTCTAGCCGGGATCATCAGATACCGCTAAAGCCTTTTATGGATAGGAAATTCTTCGAACCTTATTTAAACTGCATCATCTTGCTGATATACTTCCCGACAATATCGAACTCTAGGTTCACTACCGTACCTTTCTCGATCTGGCAAAAGTTCGTGTTATCGTGCGTATAAGGGATGATAGCGACTTGGAAACTGTTTTGCTGGGAGTTGCATACCGTCAGACTGACGCCGTTCACGCAAACGGAGCCTTTCTCCACGGTCATATACCCCTGCCGGGCCATCTCCTTATCAAAAGCGTACTCGAACGTATAGTACCAGCTGCCGTCCGCCTCCTTCACCTCCGCACAAACGGCAGTCTGGTCCACGTGCCCCTGTACGATATGCCCGTCCAGACGGCCGTTCATCAACATGCTACGCTCCAAGTTCACCTTATCGCCCACTTTCAGGTTCCCGAGGTTCGAACGTTCCAAGGTCTCCTTGATAGCGGTAACCGTATACGTATCTTCCGTCATGCTTACCACCGTAAGGCAAACGCCGTTGTGAGCCACGCTCTGATCTATTTTCAGCTCATTCACGAATGAGCACTTCATCGTCAGATGAAGGTTTCCTTTATCGGATTGGAGGGCTACTACCTGAGCCGCTTCTTCTACAATACCTGAGAACATAATCAAATCGTTTTTAGTTTGTACTCCCAAAACTGTTATTTATTCATGGGCAAAGATAACGCCTTTGAGGTAATAAGCCCGATAAAAAGGAAGTTATTAAATGTTTTTAATTTACGATATTATTTATCGTCCAAGGAGACCAAATCATACCGCTGGCTTCCCATACCCAACGCCTCCGCATGCTCGACGATATGGATGCCATGGCGGGATTCCATGCGCTCGATCAAGTGGACACGGCCAGGGTCCGGCGAGGCGTAAACCAGATCTACGCAAGCCTTATCCAAGGCCACGGGATCGAGTGAGGCTAGCATACCGATATCCGCCATTTTCGGCTCTTCCGGGTTCGAATCGCAATCGCAATCTACGGAGAGTCGATTCATTACGCTGATATAAAGTATATTTTCGCCACAATGGGTAGTCACGGCCTTAGCCGCCTCGGCCATTGATTCCAAGAAATGATCCTGTTCGGGAAGGTTGTTCCACAAGTCGGTTTTCGTCTTACCCGCCGTATGTATCCAAGCCTTTCCGGCGGATGAGGCTATACCGATAGAGATATTTTTCAGCGCTCCCCCGAAACCGCCCATGGCATGTCCCTTGAAATGGGAAAGGACGACCGTAAAATCATAATCCAGATAATGGGAGCCTACGAAATCCTCTTTCAGGTGTTTACCGCCTTGAACCGGAAGAGCCACCTCGCCGTCGGCATCCATGATATCCACCTTAGCGATGGCCGTGAAGCCATGATCGGCGGCGGCTTTCAAATGGCTGTCGGTATCCGCGCGTCCGCCTCCGTAAGCCGTGTTACATTCCACGATCGTACCGTTTACTTTCTTTACCAAGTCTTTGATAAGTGTAGGTTGCAGGAAGTTATGGCCTCCCGGCTCTCCGGTAGAGAGCTTCACCGCCACTTTCCCCTTGGCCTTCCGTCCCAAGGCGTCGTAGAGACGGATCATGTTCTGAGGAGTGATATCTTTCAACATATATACCTTCGAAACTCCGGCAGAGGATTCGCTTTTCGCAATCTCCGGCCTCACTTCGCCTGCGATACTCTCTACAGGTATAGAACCTGCCACCATCCATGCGCCACCCATAACGACCGAACTCCGTATGAAGTTACGGCGTGACATTTTTTGTTTTGCTGTCATGATATAGAATTTAAATTCATATGTTTCTTATTTAATCGATACGCGAAGTTCTTTAAAAACTTGAAAAATAAGACTCCTTTACGAACAAAACGAATTTTGAAAGCCTAAAAACGAAATGGGGGTTGTTCACACGGCTCCGTATCCCGTATATCATTCTAAAACATTCCTTAAAGCCACTTGTTTCATAAATAGATTATCCTAATAATATAGATCTTATGAAATCAAAGAATTTAACACTGGCCTCTCTTTTCGCCGGCTTGTTCATGTTCATGAACCCTATGGGAAGCGAGGCGTGTACAAGGGCCGTTTACCTCGGGCCGGACGATATGGTCGTAACCGGACGTACCATGGATTGGAAAGAGGACCCGCAATCCAACCTGTATCTCTTCCCCCGGGGCGTACAGAGAAGGGGAGCGATATCCGATAATACCATCCAATGGACCTCGAAATACGGAAGCGTGGTGACCGCCGGGTATGATATCGGTACGTGCGACGGCATGAACGAGAAGGGACTTGTAGCCAACCTATTGTTCCTCACCGAGTCATCTTATTTCCGACCGGACGATAACCGCCCGGTTATGGGGCTTAGCATCTGGACGCAGTATGTACTCGATAATTTCGCCACGGTAGATGAGGCGGTTGCCGAGTTAAGCAAGGAGGTCTTCCGCATCGACGATCCGGATCTTCCGAACGGGGCGAAATCAACCTTGCATCTCTCGATCTCGGACGCATCAGGGAATAGCGCTATCTTCGAGTACCTAAATGGGAACTTGGTTATCCATGAGGGACGGGAATGCCAAGTCATGACGAATTCCCCTACATACGATAAGCAACTAACCTTAAACGACTACTGGCAACAGATAGGTGGCTTGGTCATGTTGCCGGGTACGAACCGGGCTTCCGATCGTTTCGTGCGTGCCTCTTTCTATATCCACGCCATCCCGCAGACAAGTAATTTCCGGGAAGCGGTAGCCGGGGTATTCAGCGTAATGCGTAACGTATCGGTACCTCTGGGAATCACGACCCCGGATCAACCGAATATCTCCTCTACCCGCTGGCGTACGGTAGCCGACCAGAAGAATAAGGTATATTACTTCGAGTCTACTTTAAGCCCGGATATCTTTTGGGTCGATTTCAAGAGCTTGGACTTCAAGGCAGGTACACCTATCAAGAAACTAACGCTCACAAACGGCGAGATTTACGCCGGAAACACCGCCAAAGATTTCAAGGACAGCAAGCCGTTACCGTTCTTGTTCGGGATCTGAAGGGCTAGAAAAACAGACAAGAATAAATAAGGGGAGGTATCAAAAGTCGGTATTTACTCCCCCCTTATTTTTAAACAAGCGTTATTACCTTTTATGATATGCTTAACAATTAAAGCCTATGCCTAAAGCTATCCACCGGATTCGACGTGGCAGCCCGGTAGCTCTGGAAAAAGACAGAGACAAACGAGATCACGAGGCAGAATAAGCCGGCAGCGATAAATATCAGCGGACTTAAACTAATACGATATGAATAATCAGACAGCCAATCTTTCATAAAGTACATAATAATAGGTATGGCGATCACGAAAGCGATCAGCACATAATTCAAGAACGTGAATACGAGCTTAACCAATATCTCCCGATTGCTGGAACCAAATACCTTTCGTACGGATACCTCCTGCGAACGCTGTTGGATAAAATAAGTGGACATCGCCAATAAGCCTAGCAAAGAAATAAGGATGGCGATTATCGAGAATACGATTACGATCTTTGCCAAACGGATTTGCGAGTCGAATGAGTTTTGTAAACGCTCATCCATGAAGTAAGCCTCAAACTCAAGTCCGGTCACTTTCTCATATACTTTACCGATAGCCTCCTTTGCGGCGAAAGGATCACCTTGTGTCTCGATCAAGATCATCCAAGGATCTTCATTATCTTTCAAGAAACGGAACATGACAGGGTTCATCCCTGTCGTCACATTTCCAAAGCAATAGAAATCCCGGACGATACCCGCTATCGCTATCGGTCTTTCTTGCCTGTCCAGCATAAAAGAGGCCGCATCCTCCGATAAGTTCATCTCACGCATCGCTTGCTCGTTTAGGAACCAGCCCTCTGTCGTTAAATGGTTATCACGCAAAATCTCCAATCCCAGCATATCGTAACACTCCTTATCCATAACGAATTGCTGAAAAGATATATTTTGCCCCTGATAAGTAGCAGTCCAATTATTACTACCGAATAAAGGCAATCCTTGAGTCTTCCCGACCCTATCTACGCATGACAAACCTTTCAACTCACCGACAAAAGCGGATAACTGCCTTTCATCCACCGACCGCATAGCCAATAAATTCTTCGTTTTATATCCGACAGGAGCGTTGATCATATGAACGATCTGACAAACCATCGTGATAGAGGCGGCGATCATCGTGATCGTGATCACATTCTGGAATACGATAAAGAACTTACTGAATACCATTTTCGTCTTAGCCCGGAACGTACCCCTTACCACCTCGATCGGTTTAGAAGAAGAAATAATGATAGCAGGCAGTAAGCCGGATAAAACTCCCACGGCAACCGTTAATGAAACCAGAGCCAATAGCCAGACAGGTCTACCCAATACATTCATATCGACACGTGTCTGCAATAAATCATTGACAAACGGCACGACCGCCAGCGCAAGGAGAACCCCGATAATCAAAGAAATAAACGTAAGCAAAGTAGACTCCAGCATCAAGCGCATGAATAACTCACCCCGTGAAGATCCCAAAAGGCGCCGGGTAGCCATCTCCTTCGCCCTGAAACCCGCTTGGGCAACCGTCAAGTTAATATAATTGATAACCGCAAAAATCAAGATAAGAAAACCTACGGACATCAGCACGATCACGAAACGCCAATCTCCCTTTCGCAAAGAAGAGTAAGAAGCGGCTTTCGCAAAATACTGCTCACTAAGCGGCAATATGCGTACCTCTTTTGCCGTCCCATATTGATACGGCCAATAAAACTCCTTGAACCAATGGGCCATATCCTCCGCACGAGAAGGGAAATCACTGCCCTCACGCACCAAGACAAAAGCCGATGTACTTCCGGCATTCCCCAATTGATCCGGAGCCAACGACCAGTTCAAATACCGAACCTGCTCCCAACGCACGATCACATCGGCTTCGGGAATAGAGGAATGAAGTAAATCCTCCACCACCCCGTTTATAGTAGCCGATATGGTATCGCCCACCACCAACTTCCGTCCCATCGGATCATCCGTTCCGAACATCTTACGGGCGAACGAAGAGGAGACCACCGCATAGTTCCCGGCGGCCAACGCTTGCTCACGAGTGCCTTGTAGCAACCGGAAATCAAAGAAATCGAAGAACGTAGAGTCTGCGAACATCACGTTTGCCTTCAGTTTCCGATCACCGGAAACTACAACTATATCACTCGAATTACCCGCCACTACCGGACAAACTTTTTCTACCTCCGGATAGCGTTCCTTTATCTTATAAGGAATGGCGGCTCCGGTGGCCATCCAATTTTCATTCCCGACCAGATAGATACGATCCGCCTTGGTATGGAATTTATCTGTAGACATCTCCTGTACCGTATAGACCGCTATCAATAACACAAACATCAACGATACAGACAGACCAAACACGTCTATCAGCGTATAAGCCTTATTCCTTCCGAGGAACTTGAAAAAGGACTTAAAGTTCAATAAATTATTCATGAATTATAAATTTTCAATTACTCAGATTTCAAGCAGTTCACCGGATTATCATTAGCCGTCTTGCGGGCATCCAGACAAACCACGGAATATATAATCAATAAGACACATACGCCGCAACCCAAGAATATGTACCATGACAAAGGTACTTTCTCCGTGAATTGCTCTTGCCACTTTTGCAAGACAAAGTATGCTATGCCACCGCCTAATATGACCGCATAGATACAGATATATCCGATATCCTTTATGAACAACCTCAATATATCCCATAAGGTAGCCCCATTCACCCGGCGGACGGCGATCTCCTTACGACGACGGCTCACCTCATCATTCGTATAGCCTATAAGTCCTATCAACGTAACAAGAAGCGTGACCAGACCTCCGATCATCACGGAATCACGGAATTGGCGGGAGTCCTTATATAGATCCATGATCTCGGAACGGAAAGAGATAGCGCTCAGTTCACGATCCGGAAATGTCTCGGATATCTTCTGCTGTAAACGAGCCATATTATCGTTGGTCAGCTCATGGAACTTCACCTGCAAGGTGTACATGGGCTTATGCGCATAGAATAATACGGAGGGCCGCATATCTTGGTTCGAGATTCCTCCCAGACGGATATTCTCATACACGCCGCAAATCGTGAATGGCTCCTCATTCCATTTGCTATGCTCGGTGACGCAAATATCCTTCCCAACAACATCATCCGTCCAGCCCGCTACCAATTTCATCTTCTCCACGAAACGGCGGTCTACCATCACCTCTCTCGAGTTGGTCACATTCTCCGTGAACGAGCGGCCTTGGATCACGGGAATCTCCATCATGTCCAGATATCCGTTGCCTACCCAATAGAGATCGGCGATATTAAAAAGCTCTTGAGTCCCGCCCGGTAAAAGAATATTATTACCGGAAGCATGCTCGAAAGGCAATTGATAAACGGTGGTAGCCGCAGCGACTCCCGGAAGCCGCATCACCTCATCCAGAATCTTGGCACGAGAGGTAGAGTCCACGCCAGCTAACCCGCAGTAGGCAAGGTTCTCATAGGCATATCCCGGACGATCATTCACCATAAACGTATATTGACGGGCAACGAAAACAAGCATCGTCACCAAAAAGCCCGTAGCAACAAACTGGACAAGCAACAAGGCTTTCTTCCAGATACGCTTATTCTCCCGGTAATTACGGAAAGCGGAGGCCACCGGAATCCGGGCGTATAATGATCCCGGCATAAAACCAGATACGAAAAACACCAAGATACATATCCCTAGCAAGACCAAGCTACCATTAGACAAGAGCAAGGAATCTAACGAAGTCGCCAACAACTCCTCTACCGTACCTCTAAACGCAAGGATCAACAATAAGGCCAAGATCAGTGAAAGCACTATATGTACCAACGCCTCACCAAACATCATACCATGAATATTATTCTCGCTTGCCCCATAACATTTATGGACAGCCACCTCCTTCGAGCGATTTACGATAGAGGATATCACGATTAAGATATAGTTCATCACCGCCGTAAAGATCAAAGCGAAGGCCAGTAAGGAAAGTATCCACGTCATTCGCTTGACTTGCGGCAACTCCTTGTGTAGATTATCTAGCTTATGAAATGAGAAATCAATGCTTAACCCGACCTTTTGCTGTTCCTCCGGAGGGAAATAAGAATTCACAAACGTACGCACCTGTTCCTCCAAAGCTAAAGGATTCACCCCCTTGTGCAACTTCACATAGCTTATGTAACGATCGTTTCCCAACATATTAGTAGGCGAACCCTCCCACATAAACCGACCCGCCGAAGCCATGGAAACAATTACATCGTAACGGGAATGAGAATTTTCCGGAACTTCCTCAAAAACGCCACCAATAGTCATAGTACGTCCCGGCGAATTGTCTACCGTGAAGTTTTTCCCGATAACATCGCCTCCGATATTTTTCGCTATACGACTTGATATCAACACGTACATCGGGGTGGAAAGAACCTCTTTCGCATTTCCGATCAACATAGGACGAGGAAGAATATCAAAGAAACAACTATCCGCTATGATACAACGACCGGAGTATTTCATCTTGGTGTCGGTCATCGTAAAGGTCCAGTCTCCAAAACTCGTGTATCGGGTGACGGTCTCGATCTCGGGTATCTGTTGTTGCATAGTTGGAGCGATGCCACCGCTTGTTTGCGGATAATCCTTCAACTCCCCTCCATTTTGCTGGTATTTCGCCCAGACTTGATAGACCCGGTCTCTATCCGGATAAAAATCATCATACGATTGTTCGAAATAGACTTTAGCGATCAATACCAAGCCTACCGCTAAGCCGATTCCCAACGATACGATTTTCATCACGTTATGCCGCCCTTTCTTAAAAATGGAACGAATGGCGATTAGTATGTTTTTCATATTATATCGATTTTATTCCAGCACCAGCACTTCATTATCCTTATAACTCTCATAACTGGACACAATCACCTTCTCACCGGCTTCCAGACCTTCAAGAACCTCATAATATTGCGGGTTCTGACGGCCGATCTTGATAGAACGCCTGTAAGCTTTCTTTCCATCCGGATCAAGAACAAATATCCAGCTTCCGCCCGTGCTCTGGAAGAAAGTTCCCTTCGGGATAATGATACTCTCGGTAGGTTGCCCCAGCTCCAAGTTGATATAGTAGGTCTGTCCACTACGGATATTATCCGGACGCTCACCCGTGAAAACGAAATCCGTACGGAACTTACCATCACGAACCTCGGGATAAACTTTGCGCACCGTTAAGTCGAAAGACGAGCCTTGACGCTCGAAAGCGGCGCTTAAGCCCGGTTTCACGCGGTCTATATAATGCTCGTCGATCATGGCCTCTATCTTATAATCGGAAAGGTCGTTAATCTGGCCGATCTTTTGTCCGGGATTGATGCTTTGCCCCAATACGACATCCAACAGTCCCAACTCACCGTCGATCTGGGAACGGACATTCAAGTTTTCCTTACGTTCGCGGATCAACAGGATATTCTTCCGCATGTTCGCCAAGCTGGCCTCCATCTCATCCATCTGGATCGTGCGGGAGATAGAGTCTTGGCGCAAGCGCTCGGTAATCAAGGCGTGCTTTTGAGAGGCTAACTCGAAGTCCTCCTTCGCTTTCAGATAATCCTCCTTGGCGATCAAGTTCTCTTTATACAACTGTTCTTGTTGGTTGAACGAGCGGCGGGCCCGGTTCATGTCCATATCGTATTGAAGTTTCTCCATCTGATTGGTCAGCTTATCCTGCTCCATGGTAACCTGCGTATTACGAAGGAAGTTCTGCTTCTCCGCCAACTCGGCCTCAGCGTTCAAGATCTGCAAATCTAGATTTGAGTTGCTCAGACGAACAATGATATCGCCTTTCTTCACTTGGGCACCCTCTTCCACGACTTTCTCCTGTACGATACCGCCCTCCTCGGGGCTAAGCTGCACGACCGTGATAGGTTGCACCTGACCATCCATACGAAAGAAGTCATTGAATTGCTCACGGGTCACATTACCGATGCTAATCCCTCTCGCGTCCACTTTCAACGTAGAAGCATGATCACCAAAGATAATCCATCCCAACAAGATAACGAACAACACGCCACCCGCTACATAAGGAATATGCTTCTTCTGAAGACCTTTCTTTTTCTCTAATTGTATATCCATCGTATTCTATATTTTTTATTATCATCTAAATTCTATGTTCTCAATTCTTATTCATTGATAAGAGGCTTGCCCTTATAATAATCTACCAACTTGCTTTTCAATAAGTACATCAATCGCTTTTGAAGCAGATTGGCCTTGGACTCCAACAGCGTATTCGCACTTGTCTGTACATCCAGCGTGCTCATCAGGCCTTCCTCGTACTTCCGTAGGGTAACACGATAAGCCAACTCATCCGATTTCACCTTCTTATCCATCTGTATGGCCTCTTTAGCGTATCCCTCACGATCCAAGACCGATTGCTCTACCGCTGTCTGCAACTGGCGAAAGACCTCTGTCCTTGTCTCCCGTGCGATCCGCATATTGTTACGGTAACGACGAGCGTTCGTTAGTCTGCTCAAACCATCGAACAAGGGAAAGCTAAGGCTAAAAGATACATATTCACCACGGTTATTTTTAAACTGATCCTTGAAACCTTCCGGGGCATTATCAGACTTCAGGTTCTCGAAATAACTCGTAGAGATTCCGGCATTCAAATAAATGCTCGGCAGCAACTTTCCTTTATAAATACGATATTGGTATTTACTTTGCGTTAATTGATACTCGGCTTGCAAGGCGGTAGGGTTATTCCCGGACGCATAGGCGAAAATCTCCGCCACATTCTCTACTTCCGGGACATAATTGATATCCGGTAATAAAGTATCCACCTCCAGTTCTAAATCAGATGGATAATTCATACATTCCCTCAAAGTAAGCAAGGCCGTATTGAAAAGATTCTGCTGGTGGGTCAATGTATAATCATCGGCCGCTACTTGAGCCTCGAATTGAGCTACATCCGCTTTCCCTTTCAAACCCAGCTCTTCTTGCCGGCGAGTCTTATATAAGGTACGGTTACTCTCCTCCAATTTCTCGGCCGCCATACGAATCGTTCCTTTATAATACACCACATCCATATAAGCCTGCATGGTTTTCATCGCTAAATCATCTTTCGCTTTCTGTATGTCATTAACTCCCATACGGCGATTGGATTTTGCCATCAACCATTGATTGATCAGCTGTCCGCCCGTAAAAATAGGAATAGAAGCGTCGAGGCCATAGTTATTATTAAACGTAGAAGTATTCTCATAGGTATTGGTCGCAGGATCGATCGAACGGCCAAAACTATATTGCGCTCCGACCTTAGCCGATGCCGCCGGGAAAAAAGAAGCTACGGCGGCATTCCGTTCCGCCTTATACGTATCTGATGTATAAACTTGCTTTTTAACCGATGGGCTGTTTTCCACGGCATAGCGCATACATTCATCCAAAGTCCAAAGTTTCTCTTGGGCCACCGTCGCCGTAGCGAAACTGAGAGAAAGAACTGTTGTAAGTAATATTTGTTTCATTGCTCTATTATTTTCTACCTAAATAATAGCAAAGAACGTGCCAAAACACATAAACAACTAAACAACAATCAGATAACAAAAAGCTATTCTTTTAGAACTGTCCAATATTTTGACAACGCTGTCTAATTGTTTGACACTATTCCCACTTTGACACGTAAGAGCGTCTCCTCTTCTCCCTAAGTAAAAAACGCTCTACTCCTATATGAATTCTTGCTCGATAGCCTATGAATTCTTATGCGCATACTGTATAATTCTATAAACCACGACGTGGTCTGTACAGATCAAGACGTGGAATATACAAATCACGACGTGGTCTATATATTCCACGGCGATAATCTGGAAATAGATGAGATAGTAATTATATTTGTATATAGTAAGAAGAATGTTTTTTACTTGAAGGTACGAACAATTGTTTTGATTACAATCGTTGACTATCCTTTAGATTTAAGGGCAGGACACAAAAAAAGGGAAACAGCTGAATACCAACCATTTCCCTTTTTCTAAGTCGGGGTACCAAGACCCTTTTGTGTAAACGCTTAGCATCTATTTATCTGTTTATCAAAATATCACAAATATCACTATAATACTATTTTGTCCTAAAACAGTCCCGGTACAAATTACTTCTCATAATAAAAAGAAGCATCTTCCGGAATATGAAGAAGCTCATTAATTGCATGCCGTTTTTCTAGATCAAGCATGTAAGTCTGTACGACTTTATAGAGATCAAATCCCCCTACAGATCCAGCAGCCATGTGCAAGTTTTCCACCACCTGTTTCATTTCTTTTTGAATATCTGATTGCCTTAGCAAGTGATACTCATTACTGTGAATAACCTTTTTTTCTTCCATAATACTACTTATTTAGTTGTTGTTTTAAAAGTGCAATCATTTCATCTTTATCTTTTATACGCTCTTCCTTCTCCTTAATGAGTAATCTGAGCTTCTCAAGTTCATTTTTACATTCACTTAGAGTAATATCTCCAGAAACCTTATTCCCATTTCCATTTACATGATGACCGATTGAGTTATCTACATTTATGTCTCTATCGAAAAAGTAATCAATGGGTAATTTGAAAAAATCTGCTATTCGTTCAAGTTTACTTGAACCAAGATCTGCTCCTTTCAAAATATTGTCCAATCCTTGTACAGATATGGATACTTTTTCACAAAAAGACTTCTTTGTCAATTTGTTATCAATAATAAGCTGTTCTATTTTACTTGGTATAAACATTCAAGTATTATTTGTAAACATTGTTAAACATATATAATCATGTGACAAATATCACATAAAACTTTGTATAATATCAAAGTTTAGTTTACGTTTGCATTATAAATATAACACTAAAATATGTTTTACGTATGGAAAATGCAGAAAAGATTGAAAAAATGACATTTAAAGACTATTACCAGTCCTTGGATGAAGAAAGGAAGAAAGCTGTTAGAGATCAGTTCTTAGTAGCAAGCGGTATCTCATATCCAACTTTCTATTCAAAACTAACACGGGAAAACTATTCTCTTTTGGAAAGAAGAGCTTTAGAAACAATATGTCAAACAACTTTTAAATGGTAAAATCATGAGCACAAAAGAAATTTCAAAAGGATCTGTGGAGAAAGCCTTGGCTTTCATTGAATCCGTAAAAGGACATTTGATTGAAATCAATAATAACCCAGAGTTATTACGTCGCTTGAACGAGAGTTCTGGCTTTTCCTATTACGATAATACAGGAGAAAAAACTTCAACGGCGGAATATGTTTTAATGCTCAGTCTAAAAGACGGTAGGCTCATAAGTATTAGGGAATTTAACGATATGTGAAAATAAAAGACATGAATCGCTTTCAAGAAATAGAGTTCTATAACACCCCGGATTGCGAGGTTATGATCAAGCCAAAGGGAGACCCTGTTAGGGTTTTGGCCGAAACAGGAAAGGAGAACAGGGTATTTATCTCTGCTTTTATCTCCCATCTGGTGACTTTTTATACCAAAGCATGGGAAGCGTTGAGCCTGTTATATTCAAGAAAAGAACCGAATCGACTCAATTATGAGTATTGGATCGTTTCTCGTTTTATCCGGTGTAATTTCGGCGAATATGACGCAAACAACCCGGATATAGATGTGTGGGGACGATTCCATTTTGAGGAAGTAAAATGTCCGATACGAAATGAATGCCCATTTGCCGGGATTGTTTGCAAGCCCGAATTTAACACGACCTTGTCGTTCCGGGAAACAAACGTGCTCCGTTTGGTGATCGAAAGATATAAGGTGGATGATATCGCACAGTTGCTCCATATCAGCCCGCATACCGTAGCGAATCATATCCGGAATATACACGAAAAAACTTCTACACGGACAATCGCAGATTTGGTAGACTATTGGCATACACATAACTTAAAATAAATCAATACTATGGCAACATTAGAAGAACAAAAGGAGTACATTCGTACCAATTACAAAAAACTGACCGGTCAATTTATGGCCAAGATGTTAGGCATACGCCCGGAGAAAGTGTATGCTTTAGTTAAAGAACTTGGATTAAAAAAACAGATTCCACCAGCTACGATTAAACCTAAAGCGGATATGTGCAAGAATCCAACCCTAAAGGTACCTCTTGGCAACGATGAAGGTAAGGTTCCTCTCCGGATAGACTGTCGTACTATTATACTTATACCAAGTACTGCCAATCCCGAGGAATGCAGAAAATCCTTCCTCCGGAAGATCAACAGTAAACACTCTAATCATATTTTAATATAAAAAGCCTAATAAGAAATGAAAATACATTATTTCTACAAAAGAGAATATAATTCGGGTTTCTACGACCTTGTAATTGAAGCTTGGCTGGAAGAAAAAGAGACATCCAGGCAAGGTGTGGAGAGATTAAGTTTTACCAGATTGGAAAAACTAAGAATCTTTCTGTCAAAGGATGATCATTTCCATTGCTATGATTTTAAGCATGAATTTGGGAAAAATAGCTGTATAGGCCATTTTGCCCATACTCGCAAAAAACTAAAGGAAGATATGAATAAATGGAAGCTTAAACCTATTGACCGGCGTAATTATGAAAGATTCCGGAAGATAGCCCTTGCCCTTTATCGTAAACAATCCTTGATTGATTTCTCTGATTTCAAAGGAAGGCAAACATATGCGATTAGACAGATCATAGGAGATTAACGTAAAACTAAAAAGAAATGAGTAACATTAATTTGAACATACTACGCGATCAAGCTTATAAGATAGCCTGTAACCACGGATTCCACGATAAGGAATTGAGTAATGAGCACTTTCTTTGTCTTGTTATCAGCGAGTTGATGGAAGCTGTAGAAGCTGATAGGAAAGGGAGGAAATTTAATAAGGAAAAATATGAATATAACGAGATAACTGAATGTCAAGGATGGCTTACAACAGAAGAAAAGTTTATCAATGTTTTTAATCGATGTATCAAAGACACTGTAGAAGATGAGCTTGCCGATGCTGTTATTCGTCTGTTTGATTTGGCAGGGACGCGGAATATTTCTTTTGAACTTGCAACTAAGGATATTGCTGATTGCATAGATGATATGGCTGAATCATGTAAAGACGAAACATTTACAGAGTCTCTATATGCTATATCAACACTTGTATCGAGATATGAAGGCTTATATGATTTTACCACTGCTATTAACGATATGGTGATGTCTATTTTCGGACTTGCAAAGCATCTTGACATTGACCTACTTTGGCATATCGGGCAGAAGATGAAGTATAATCAGTTCCGTGAGAAGATGCACGGAAAGAAGTATTAACCCTCAATTATAATAAAATATGAAACGACTGAATAAAAAGACCTACAAGGCAATCAAGCAAGCAAAGGCAGTGATTACCATCACGCAACATAAGGATATGGTTAAATTGAATGTGGATTTTTTACCTCCCGCAAAAAACAAATCTCCCAAGCTATTCCAATATCTGGCCATCAAGATGTGTAATCATGCCATGGAAATTTTAGGAGGAAAGAAAAAAGATGAATGACAAGAATTATTTAGCGCTGGCTGTAGCCACCGCCAAAAGAAAAAAGTTGGCGCATACTACTCCGCAGGAGTACGCTTTACCGATTTGGATGATGTTCATAGCGGCAGATATCCTAGAGAACTCCGCTATGGAAATCCAAGAGCTATTAATGCAGGACGAGCAATTTATCCAGTCCGATAAGATGCACATAAAAGCCATAATCAATCATGCCGGCAAATTCGTTCGTGATGTTGATCGGACATGTGAATACCAGTTCGCTTGCAAATTTGCGGACTATACAGAAGAATGTTCCACTTTACTTCGCAGCTACATGCAAAATAAGTTAGCCAAGATGGACAACATATGGGCACAGAGAAAGGAGGAATGATCATGTATATCGAAACGGATTCAAACGGCAAGATCATCATTCAGGATATCTCACAGGAAGAAGCTGTCATCCTAGATGATTGCTTATGTACTTACTTGGCGACGAAGCCTATCGATCAAAGATCAAGTGTCGATAGGATCGTAATGGATATGAAAAGACAATTAGAAAAGAATATACAATGAAAGCTAGAATCATATACGAAGTAGAATGCCCTCCCGTTAATTGCGACCGGGAGGATTTTTTGAAATGGCTGGAACTAAACCTATATGTTCCGGGAGCGTGCGTCACCTCCGATAATCCTCTTTTTGGAGAACCATTGGATTTTGACACCGCAGATTTTGACAATATTGAGGTAATCGATGGATAGTTACGCCCGGTATCGAATGACAGATTGGAACTGGATCGCCATCTATAAAGAGAAAATGGGAGTAGATCAATTCCGGGAGTATGTGAACAGCGTATATAATGAACTTCTAAATATGAAAGTAGATTGTTCATTCTCTCTCGAGGCTACGGTTAAGGAGGAAAACAGAGAACTCTTTATAAAAATAGTCTGTATGTTCATTCAAGAAGGAAACTATGACTATGATTTTAGTCAAGATTATAAATTCATAAGACGACATGAAAAGACAACGCTGGTCAGAAAGCCAAGAAAAAATATTGAAGGAGAATCTGGGGAAGATAACTCTCAAGGAAATAGGGAAGATTCTAGGAAAGACCGAGTTAGCCGTTAAACTATATATCCATAGGAACCATATCGTTTACCGTCCTTCCGTAAAACGGAACCTTGTGCTAGAATTGTTCCGGATTAAATTAATCAATCCGGAATATTTCAATGTAACAACAACTTTCTTGCATGCGGTAAATATCAACCAAGTACGGTTTTGGAAATTATACCGGGGGGAGGAAAGCCCCACAGATCAAGAGTATTTACGTCTAGCCACAACTCTAGGCGTATCCTTACAAGAGGCCTTCGAAGCCCGACAACTATATTTATTTAACGACAATAAAGAAGATGAAATATGATACCTCAAGACGTGATCGATAATATCATCAACACGGCCAATATAGTAGACGTGATAGGTGATTATGTTAAGCTAAAAAAAGCTGGAGTAAATTACAAGGGAGTTTGCCCATTCCATGGGGACAAGGACGCAAGCCTAGTCGTATCCCCCGCTAAGAATATCTGGAAATGTTTTGGATGTGGTAAAGGCGGGAACGTGATAACCTTCGTAAAAGAGCACGAAGGGATATCTTTCTTCGAGGCGGTAAAGCTAGTCGCCTCGAAATACAACATAACAGTGCCCGAACGGGAACTAACCGACGATGAACGGAAGAAAACGAAAGAGCGGGAGGCCCTACAAATCTGCCTCACATTCGCCCAAGAAACGTTTACGGCTTTCCTCAAGAAGAAAGAGGCCGCTGAATATCTGGAAACACGAGGAATCACCCCGAATATCCTGTCTAAATATGGAGCGGGGTACTCTTCATCCATGTTTACCGCATTGACCGAGTTAGGCTCTCAAAAAGGTTATGACATGGCGGCTATGGAGAAGGCCGGTTTGATTACAAGGAAAGAGAACGGAAAGATTTTCGATCGATTTGTAAATAGGATCACATTCCCGTTTTATTCCTTATCAGGACTAGTGATCGGTTTCACGGGCCGTTCCTTGGAAAAGGATACCCAATGTAAATATCTAAACTCTCCGGAGACTCCCCTTTTTCATAAGGGAAAGACGTTATTCGGTATATACCAAGCTCGCCAAGAGATATCGAAATCCGATAAATGCTATTTGGTGGAAGGTCAATTTGACGTACTCTCTTTCGTTCAATCCGGTTATCCCAATACGGTCTGCGGTAGCGGTACCGCCCTTACACTAGATCAAGTCCGGATCATCAAGAAATTTACCCGAAACGTCACCGCTGTTTATGATGGAGACGCAGCCGGCATGAAAGCCTCCGTCCGGAACATGGATATCATGCTGGCCGAGGGCATGAACGTCCGTGCCGTTCTTCTTCCGGAAGGAGAAGATCCGGACAGTTTCGCCCGCAAGATGGGGACTGAGAAACTAGCCAAATTCTTGAAAAAGCAGGAGACCGACTTCATCTCCTTTATTTATAAAGCATTCGAAAGCGAGATGGATGATCCGATCCGGAAAACAGAGGTTCTCCGGATTATCGCCCAAAGTATCTCCGTCGTACCGGATAAATTACAAAGGCAAGCATATATCGTATCCCTCGCCGAACGATTTAACGCAGATGGGGAATTGATAACAAATCTAGTTGCCGAGCTACAAGCCGTAGGTAAGAAAAGCGTGCCAGCCCAACCTACCCAACCGGGATTAACCGGCGTGGAAGAAGCGGAGGAACTTGTAAAAACCGGGAACAAACAAGTCACCCTTACTTGGTCTGTCAATCGTTTCTCCGAGGGATGGGGAGTTTGTCCGGTCATCCTTATAACAGGTATCCCGGGTGTGTCCGAGGTACAAGAGCTTCGCCGGCTATCTCCCATCATCCGTTGCAGGGATAAATTCGAGGTAAAAGAAAACATGATCGAACCGGAAGAGCTCTCATTTCTACGTTCCTTGACAAGAACCGGCTTCACGGTCTCCATGAGCAAATATAAAAGAGAGCGGGAAAGTTATGTAGACGAGAAAGGTGAAGAACGTTATAAACTCGTAGACACAGAGAAAGAGATTGGATTCAATGAATACTATATCGGATTATACAGTACATTCCGGGAATCTCCCGAGAATATAAAGAAAATAGCCTTAGAAAGATGCTCTGAAGTGATATCCTACGCGGATGCTACCACCCGGGCTTTCCAAACTACAGATTATGCCCGGATGTTAGGGGTCACCAAAACAGCTCTGGAACATGTCTTGAAACCATATCTCGATATCCGTAAATCAGAGGCCCGGTTTAATTCAGACGCACTCCAAGTAGATGGAGCCTCACTCATGTTCGATCCTAGCCGACTCCCGGATTATGTAGACTCTGATCCAGCGATTAACCGGTTATGGCGTGCCTATCAGTTTTTCCCATATCTCGATAAGAATGGAAGAAAATTAGCATATATATTCGCTAATGGTAAAAAATCGTTTATGAGAGTAGGAAACTTCTATATTGAGCCACTATTACATGTTTACGATAAAGAAAGCCAAGCCAACAAACGTATCGTAGAACTCACTCAAGCAAACTATCCCTATCCGATTTATATGGAGTGGATCAGCGCAGAGATGCTCACACTCCCATCCTTTAAAAAACGCTTATGGGAAGAAGGTGATATCAATTTCTCCAATGGGACACAAAACCATCTCGATTTGATCATGGATAGTTGGGCGGGCAAGTTCAAGAAGTGTTTTGAGCTTCGTATGTTTGGCTGGTATGATGAAGGATTCTTCGCTTTCAGTAACGCTATAGTCCATGATATCGATGGAAAACAACAACTCCAATACGTATCAGATTTGGGATTAGTGGAACACAATAAACAATACTATTATATCCCGGCTTTCTCTAAAATTTACGCATCTGAGCGCCGGGATAGCGATCGCTACTATCTGGATCGCTTCATCAAGTACCGGGAACCCAAAGCGGGATGTTCTATCAATTTCCAAAAGTGGGCCTCACTGATGAACGAGGTATACAAGCTAAACAATAACGGTATGTGGGCGATCATATATTCGATCATGAGTGCCTTCCGTAGCGATATATACAATGTCAGGAGAACCTTTACGGCTTTATTCTTTATCGGTCCGACGGGTTCCGGAAAATCACAAATTGGTTATTCCATCCGCTCTCTATCGATGTCTCCGGACGCACCAGCATTCAACCTAAACTCCGGAACCCCCGCCGCTTTGTTCTCTTGGCTGGAGAGATACCGGAATATCCCGATCATGCTCGAAGAGTATAACGACACGCAAATAAACCCTGTGATTTTCCAAGCCTTGAAATCCGCTGTATATGATGGAGAAGGCAAGCAGAAACGTAAGGATGCGGTAAGTAAGGAGATCGATAGTAGCCAAGTGAACGCAGCTCTTGTTATCATGGGCCAAGAAAGCCCCCAACAGGATGACAACTCTCTCGCAAATCGATGTATCATTTGCGAGGTACCGAAACGTGACGATCGGTCTGAATTGGAAGAAGAAATCTTCAATGAGTTGAAAGGATACGAGGAATCCGGACTACATAGCGTCCTCCTTGAGATATTGGCGTGCAGAAATAGCATCTTGCAACATTATAAGAAAGTATACGACGAGGTCTTTAAATCCTTGAAAGACGAGGTACGGGTATCCGTTAAAAACACGGATGGCCTCTCTCGTATACTCGAGACGGTATCAATGTTCGTTTCCGTTTGTCGTATAGTGGAAGAACATACCTCATTGCAACTACCTTTTACCGCAGAACAGTTCTTCGAAATCGCAATAGCGAAAGTGATCAAACAAGTAGAATCGATTAGTTCCTCAAATAAGATGTTCAACTTCTTCAGTATACTCAACTTCTTGATCGATACAGGAAGCCTAGTTCAAGGTAGAGACTATAAGATCGAGGTACCGGGAAAGGTAACAATTAAGAAACAAGGCCGGGATACGGAAATAAAAAACCTAGAGCCCATAGATACCCGTGTTTTATATCTAAACATGACAAATATCTATCCTATGTATACCCAACAGCTAAAAGGTGAGGCGTTCTCTCTTCAATCCTTAAATACCTATTTCGAAAGTAACGAGGCCTATATTGGCAAAGTACGTTCCACTCGTTATCGATGGCAAGAGGTGAAAGAAGTCCCAAAAGGAGACATTCTAGCAAACCCGGCGGGAGAACCCACCATAGATAACAGCATGAAACGTATTATGGTGAACAAAGAGAGTAATACCTCGGCAGTTTGTTTCAATTACGATATTCTCAGAGACTTGCTCGATGTCGATTTCGAAAGAGACGTACAAAACTACGATCAGACTCCGGAGACTGAGCCGGGATTCCGCTTTTAACGACTGATAGTATTTTAAAATCGCATAGAACCGACTTTCTAGGATATAGCTTGGCTATTGGAGGCCATGGACAACAAGCACATCCGGGAAGCCGGTTCTATCTTTATTCATCTATTTCCCCCGGACCCCCTGAAATTAAAAAAAGAAATAAGCAAGTTTTGCGTGTTTTGAAACCCTATAAAGGATAGAAAAAGTGGTCAACAGACCAACAGACCAACAAAAGATGAAACATTTCAAAACAGATATAAGATAAATATATAATAATCAATAATATATATATTAATTAAATAGAAGTAGGCTGTTGTTTCCTGTTGGTCATCGTTTTCTTTTTGTTGGTCACTGTTGGCAATAATTCTAAATTCGGGGAAAAATGAAGCACTGTTGACGGTTGGTAGGGGTGACCAACAACCACTATTTTTGGTTGGTCGCATGTTTCTTAGTATTTTACCGATTATATCATTGAAATATAGTAAATTAGCATCATATTTTATATTTCCTGTTGGTCTGTTGACGTGTTGGTCGCAAAATATAACACATACACATAGGGAAAATAGAGTAAAAAAGCCTATAAGAAGAGAGAAAATCGATATGGTGACAGTAAAGATAAGCATAAAAAAGCATTTGGAGGAGTACATGCGTGGAAAATTCAATGATTGCCGGGAAGGAGTGATAACCCTTCCGGACAAGACAGATTTGTATCATACCCTGTTTGATCTGACATCCAAGCGCCCGGCCTCCTGCCCTTTGGAGCAAGGAACGCTGGAAATAGCTTTGCCGGACAGACGATGTGGAAAAGATCCGGCTTACTACAACTATCTTAGCGAACGCTCGCAGCGAATCCTTGAGCGACGGATAGAGTTGATGTTCTGGGCCGAGCTGCACGAATGGATAGATTATAACAAGCATATGTATGGGATACAGTATATCGAAAGTATTTTTTCCTTTATGCGCAAATTCGATATCAACGGGATCAGCGAGGATGCTCTAAAAAAGAACTACTATCGCTGGAGGGACCGAACTAGGAAGCAAAAAGAGAAACGTTCGTACAATAAAAGTTAAATACGAGTGTTTTTCACTCCGACCAAGCGTATCGATTTGTCCCTTTTGGGAGGAATAAAATTCCAAGTGTATCCATTACGATCAGATATTATTGATAAACAAATAAAAACTAAGGTTATGGCAGACAATATGGGAGGCATCTCCGATGCGTGGTTCGCTTTCTCGAGGCAAATAGCGAGCGTGTCTCAAGAGGCAGACAAAGTAAAAGTTGGACTCAAGTCCGGAGACTGGATCAACCTTCACCCGGGAAGATATGGAACCTCTATCAAGGTTGAGCCACAAGAAAGTGAATCAGGCACTCTATATAATGTATCTGGTTCCTTGCAAATACCCCGTCAATATATGACCGGCGATCTATGGCAAAAATGCGAACGATTGAACCACCTCACGGCGATCTTTAAGTATAAACACTTTAGTGGGGATACATTCGTGGTCGGATCGGATCGTTTTCCCCTAAAATGCAAATTCGAGGTGTTGCACCCCAGCGATCCTAGCGGTTTCTCGGGATACAAAATCTCGTTATCCGGAAAGCAATTGGTTCCGCAACTTCAACTGATCGATTGACCGAAGTCCTTTACCATACATATATATAAGTATATCCTTGCCATCAAAAAGGAAGATATGCTTTATCTACACAACATTCTGGGGGGAGTATGGTTCGTCGAGGAAAACTTCGCGGCGAATTATTTCCCCCTTATCGCATCTTTTCTTACCAAGCCGGAAACGATGTTCGGGAAACCCCGGAACGCTTCTTCCGAACAAGAGCCGACCGAGGATAACGCCTTGCTTTTCGCCTCCCTAAAAAATGGCGCATACCAGATCAGCGAGTATGGAGGATGGTCTCCACCCGAGGACGCACCCAAAAACTCCGTAGCCATAATGAACATCAACGGGGCGATCACGAAATACGACCAAGAATGCGGTCCATCCGGAATGCTTACCAAGGCGAATCTCCTAAACCGATGCTACAACGAGAATAATATCAAGGCGATCGTCTTGAATATCGATTCCGGCGGAGGCGAGGGAATGGGATGCCGGATCATGCAGGAAGCGATTAACAGCCGAAACAAACCTGTCGTAGCTTTCTGCAATGATTTCGTAGCGTCCGCAGCCTATGGCATCGCCTCCTGTTGCGACAAGATCGTAGCGAACTCCAATGTCTGTCGGATCGGAAGCGTGGGTACCTATATGACGATCGTTGATACCAGCGAGTATTATGCCAAGATGGGAATCAAGTTGATCGATATCTATGCCTCCAAATCCACGGACAAGAACCAAGAATTTCACAAGGCTCTGCAGGGAGATACGGAACCGCTAAAAAAAGTATGCGATACGTATAACGAGAATTTCATCTCCAGTATCGCTAACGCCCGGGTAGGCGTGATCAATGAGGATCAAGGTAAATGGGCCACCGGTAAGATGTTTTTCGCGCCGGAGGCCATGGACATCGGTATGATCGATGAGATAGATACTTTCGAGAATGTTCTTAATTATTTTAATACATAGTGATTTATGAAGTGGTTGAAAGATGATTCGTACAATGCGATGAAACAAGCGGCCGACAACTGGGACAAGCTTCTGAATAAGGTACTGGGTGATAACCCGGACATGAAAGCGGAAGACGTAACAGTGGATCAGCTGCTCGATTCGATCGAGAGCACCGGTAATACCTCCGACTTACAGGAGCAATTATCGACCGCCCAAGAAAAGTTGAAAGAGAAAGACACACTGATTGAGCAACTTCAATCAGACGTGGCAGAGCTAAAGGGAACACCGGCAAGCAAAAAGCCGGAAGCAAAAGTAAAGCAAGAGCCGACCGCAGAGACCGGAGATATCAAGGATTTCGCCGATAAGCATGAGGATGATACCCTCGCTATCATGGCCGAGGCTGAGAAAACAGGATTTTTTAAACACTAAGAACAATGGCAAAACAAGGCATTTTAGATATTGAGAAACTGAATCGTTACGCGAAGGATTACGATAACGTGTTGCGTACCCTTCCCTATTTCACGTTTCAGGAGTTCGCCGCGGCCATGAAGCTCAACGTGATCGAGATCGAGAATGAGGACGTGATCGTGAACGCTCGCCGCAAAGCCGGACACACCGGCCCATATAAAGCCGGGGCCGAGATTAAGTATCCCGATGAGATCGGTAAATTGGTAGAGATGTCCATCAAACCGGAACTTACCGTTTCTCGTTTGAAGGATAACATCTTAAATTATACGGAAAAACGTATTCTCTCCAACGCCGGAGAGAAGGTGGACCATACGGTAAAGAAACACCCCATGGAGAAATTCGTGGTGGATAATCACATCATCAGCCATTCGGAGGATATCACTTTCTCCGCTTTCTTCGCCGAGAGAAACGACAATGTGTATAGCCCGATGAGTTCTTTCACCGGATTTTTCCCTTGGATCGATCATTTCAAGACAACGAAGGATATCACCATGGCGAATCGTAACCTAGTACGTACCGGTACGTTTGGCGGTGGTGACGGTGTAGATGATTACGATCGTCTGGTCAACTTCTTACGTGCGGCACATCCTTTCTTACGCCGTAAAGCGATCCTGTATTATGCCAACGAGATCGAGTTGATCTGTAAGGAGGCTTACCGGCAAAAGACAAAAGCGTTCGCCCGCCCATCCACCGAGGAGTTTTGGAAGGCGGTCAAGGACGACGCCAAGTTCCCGGGACTGGAACCTGTCACCCATGAGGCATACGGAACAGGACAGGCCTTGATCTTAATCCGTCCCGGAATGCTGGATTTTGGCGTGAATACGAAGAAGGCGACCCGGTTCGTCCAGATCCGCGATATCTTCGAGGACCCGAACGAGGTTCAGTTCTGGCTACAGGCCGGGTACGGTACCCGCTTTCAAGATATCCATCCGAAGGTATTCCAGATTAACGAGTTCACCAATGAGGGCGTTGATTTGGCGGGCGACTACGTAACCGGTGCCGCCCTGACCGTCACGATCGAGAGCGACGAGGCCATAGAAGCCGGTGCCGCTTGGAAGGTGGGCGAGAACGGCGAGTGGATGAGAAACGGAGCTACCCTTTTAGGCATACCTAAAGGTGAGCAAACCGTATCCTTCAAGGATATCGCCGGTTATACCAAGCCGGCAGACGTGAAAGTCACGGTAGCCGATGGAGAGGACTTCACCGCTTCCGGTACTTATACCAAATCGTAAAACCAGTAAATAAATAAAACGATGAAAGATTTCAGAAAAGTTTTGTCCGTATTGTTTCTGCTAGCGGTGCTATCCGTCCTCTTCATGGGGGCGGACGTTCCGGCGGATTATGTGATGTGCGCCTCGTTTGGCCCTGTTTTATGGCCAGCCGGAGCGGACAATATGGGGGGTTATAAAGGTCGTATCGCCTTTATTCCGGAAACCTCAGTCTCTGCCATCCCCACGCTCCCCAAAGAGGCCAAGGCCACAGCCGATTTCGTGACGGCGACAGGAGCTTTTACCTTTTTAGAGTCGGGAGGTAAACCGACACCTATTTACGCGACACGGGCAACCGTAGGATACAAAGCGGAGTCTCAAGGCGAGACAGATTGTAAAAGTTACAAGATCAGCGGCGAGTTCTTCCACCCCGGCAAGAAAGTGGAAGCCGCCGCTTTCGCCCGGCAGATCTGCAATACGCCCGGCTATTTGATCATCGAGGACAACGAGAGCCAGCAGCTTATCGGACAGCCCGGCTATCCTTGTACGGTTACCGCCTCTTTCGACGGCGGCAAGGCGGCGGCCGACAAAAGAGGTTGGTCCTTCACTTTCGAGGCCGATAGCCCCGCCCCTATGATTATCATGGGAACGCCTATCGATATAGACGCATTATTCACCGGGGTAGCTCCTACTCCACCGGAAGGAGGTTCTTAAATGATAACATTACAAAACTGGTTAGCGGACCGTAAGCGTAAATACGCGGACGGTCTAGCGCTTTTTCAAGCTCTAGCTCCGGAGGAGATGAGAAAGAAGTATATCGCTTTCTTTAGCGAGGTAAAGGAGGTTCCGCAGTTCGATTCCCATTTCACCGTATTGGTGAATAAGTTGACAACCGTAGCACGCCTATCGTCGGCCCAACCCCAGATAACAATCTCCGAACGGGGTTCGATACTCTTGAAAACAGCGGTCGCGGCAACAAAGGCGATCGAGAAAACAGCGGATCAGCTAAAAGGCGATAAAGTCTTAAAAGAAATCCTCGTGAAAGAATCCGAGCTATTCAAGCTACAAGACAAGATCACCGAGCTGGAGGAAGACAATGACGATAAATCCGGAGAGATCGATCAATTGCAAGCCGAGCTGGAGGAAGCGCAGGAAGAGTTGCAAGAACTGCAAGATCAATTCGCCCTGTTACGGCCCGGAGCGAAGATCGCCACGTACTCCTCCCTTCCGGATAACATCCGTACGATCTTCGACGAGGTCCGCCAGATCACCCCCTTGTACGCCGCCTTATTCACGGAGATGCAGAACGAGGCCCTTACTCCGGAGCAACGCAAGCCGATCGCCGATCAGGTGCATGAGCTTTGGAGCCGCCGTGCCAAGCTATGGGACCAGATCGACGCTTGGGCCGAGGGTAAGCAGATCCAGTTAAAAACCGAGGTTCAAAAAACCGAGGAGCTCCCGGCCGATCAATTGCTGAAAGGTATGCAGATCGCCAACCGGATCGAACGACTGAGGGAGAATATCCGGCGCACGGAAACCTCTATCGCCCAACATGAGAAAAACGGGAAGCTTAACCTCCGGCAAAAAGCAGAGCAACGCTTGGCTTATTACAAACGTGAGCTGGCGGAACTGGATAACTTGAAATAAATCTTGCTTCCATAATGAAGGGGAATAGACAATCCATAAGGTATTGGCTGTTCCCCTTTATCATAACCTATTTAGAAAGAATGAACAAGGAACTAACATCATACGACAAGATAGCCACGGTACTTTTCAAAGGGCATGAAGAAGCGGCAAGCCTTCTCTCCTGCCGGGAGCTTATGCAAAAAGATCGCTGGATGTTATGTGTTTCCAAGTTATTGGAAGACCCCATGACAGCCGACAAAGACCTGATCGCTTTCCTGATGGCCGGTTGCGACGGTAGTTGTGAGCCCGTATCACAAGCCACCGCTTACCGTGATTTGGCCGCTATCCGGAGACTCGTAGGAAATGTACAATTAGCCGGCAAGAACTGGTATCGTTACATGGTGATCGAGGCCGCCAAGGAAGGTATCCGCATCGCCCGGGAAGCCAAAGACCCCAAAGGTATCGCCGCCAACGCGGACAAGATCGGTAAATACACCCGCTCCGATAAAGAAGACGATGACATTGATCGAAGCGCTTGGGAACCACCCTGCTTTGAGCCATCCGATGATGTCACGTTAATGGGAGATGATTTCAAGCCTATCCTTAATCTTGAAGAAGAAAGGAAATCATTCCGGGCATTGTTCAAGCAAGATCATGATATCGTAGATATTGAACCCATTACAGACGACTATGGCACTGATGACTGAACCTTTCACCCGTAAAGCGAAAGAGGCGCAACGCAAGTTTTTCAATAAGATGCAACGCATGGGAATGGCGATCGCCGCCCACGACGAGTATTGGGTGTGTAGCCGTGGTACCGGTAAATCCGAGGGTTTGGACGCACGCTTCATCATCCGGAATGTTTGGTCCATGCCGGGTTCTACCGGGGCTTTAATCTCTCCATCCTATGCCAAGGCTTGGGGTAATACGCTACCGGCGATTATCCACGCTCTCGCCGAATGGGGCTATATCGAGGGCATTCATTTCTTTGTTGGCCGCAGGGCACCCCTGTCCGCCAATTTCGGAAAGCCCAAACGCCCGCCGCTTCAGACCGCATGGAGCAATTGCATTCATTTCTGGAATGGCACCGTATTGGTCGTACTCTCCTTCAGTCAAGGGATGTCAGCGAACTCCATGTCCTTAGATTGGGTAATCGGTCCGGAGGCGAAATTCCTAGACTACGATAAGATAAAATCCGAGGTTGATCCCGCCAATCGGGGAAATTTGCAAGATTTCAACCAATGCCCTTGGCATCATTCCGTTCTCTATTCCACGGATATGCCAACCTTAAAAGCCGGACGTTGGATATTGGATAAGATCAACGACATGAATCCGGTTCATATCAACTTGATCCGGAACCTATACCGGGAAATGAAATTAACCGAGCGCCTTCCGGAACAAACACCATACACCCAACGCAAATACAAAGAATTACGCCATGACTTGATGTTGGCTCGTAAGTATCAAGCGCCTGTCAAACCTATGCGTGGCAAGACCCGGGAGTACACGGTATATTACGGAGAGTATGATATTTTCGATAACATGGAAGTCGTAGGCAAAGATTACATTTGGCAAATGTACCGCAACGTTCCTTCCCTTATATGGCGTACCGCATTCATGAACGAACGCCTGTTCCGTGTCGCTAATGGCTTCTATTCGGCCTTGAACGATTACCATTTCTATACCCCCGGCGATACTCGCTACATGGGTAGCATGGGAGCGGACTGGAACCGGCTGCAACTGGCCGGATGCCTAGCCGATGGGGATCTGGATATGGACGCTCCATTGCTAATCGGTTTCGATAGTAACTCCGCAATCAATACCGCATGTATCGGACAGGTACAAGGCCATCAATTACGTACCCTAAAGAGCTTCTTTGTCAAGACCCCCGATAAGCTGGATGAATTGGCTCGTCAGGTTTGCGAATACTACAAATACAAGCTCAAACGTGATATCATCTTCTTTTATGACCAGACCTTCACGTGGACTACCGGCAATAACTCCGAGTCCTATCAAGATACCATCATCCGGATCTTCAAGGAATATGGTTGGGATATCACCGATATCTATATCGGACAGGTAAGCCGCCACGACTGGAGGCACGAGCAAATAGACCGGGCCTTAAAGCATGATCCGGCACTCCTTTATCCTGTTTTCAATAAATACAACAACGAGTTCCTCAAACTCGCCATGGAGCAAACAGCGGTGAAAGTAGGCAAGAACGGATTCGAGAAAGACAAATCGCCGGAAGCTACAGAAGACAGCCCCGATAACCCGGATGAGTACAAGACACACATTACCGACGCATGGGACACATTGTTTGTCGGTGCGAATTTCTTTATGCCTGAACTTGCGTACGCGGAATCCGGAATCATCTTCCTTCATTAAAAATCGGTAGACGCATTTCATGCGTGATCTGTCTAAGGGAGGCAGCAGATAAGGTGAAAAATTGAACTTGCGCCCGCATTTTTTTTGTAGGGCGCTGCGGGGTGCTTTCGCACGCTTTGAGAAAAAAACGCTACTTGAGAGGTGCGCAACTATTAAGTATCAATAAATTAACATTTCAACAATGAGAAACCGTTGCGAAATATGCGGGGACAAAAAAAGAGCCCCTGTTATGGAGGCCCTAAATGCGCTGTTATGATTTGTACTTGCCGTGGCGTGAGTAAGCGTTGCCCGGAATGATACCCGGCTTCGGTAATCTCATAAAGTAACGCCTTGTTTAGATTAATCCATCTCTTTAGCTGGATCGAGGCCGAAGCTGGTGCACTATTCGGGAAATATTGAATGCCTAGCTCCTGCAATCCGTAAGCCCTTATCTTAAAATTCTCATTGTCCATCCTTCTCTATTTATAAATTATCAAATATACTGAATACTAACCTCATAAAAAAAGGACGCACCCTCTTTTCCAAAACGATGCGCCCTTCTCCCTCAAACGATGCGTACTTTTAGCCTAGATCTCGTCCGGACTCTCGGAGTCGTTTCCTCCTTCGCCTTTTTCCACGCTTACCTTCTCGAATCGCAATACTTTCGCTTGCGAGCGAAGCGCCTTACCCGGAGAGAAGGTATACTTAGGACGACGAATCTTAGTAGCGTTGAAATCCTTCTCCACCTTCGTCCCCTCACTACCGAACGTGATACGGAAATTACCGAACTCACCCAGCTGTACGATCTTGCCGTCCGACATCTCCAGCTTCATCACGTAGATAAGCGAGTCCAGCACCGCTTTCACGTCTGCGCTAGATACGCAAGAACGCTCGCCAATCATGGAGCAAAAACGCTCCATATCACTAGTACCCGTAGATTTCGCCTGTGCGTAATAAAGCTTATCGCCTTCAGTCGCTCCCTTGTGCATGTCCCGTCGCTGCACTAATTTGTAAGTTGTAGCCATTGTTTGTTGATTGTTTTGAAGTGAATAATAGATAGTTGTGTCGTGATCACGGGGGCAAAGGTGAAAAATCGATATTATATAGTGTTTAAAATAGTGCATCCTTATACAGCTATGTATGGAAACATCTAGTTATAACACACAAAAATTATTATTTGAGAACTTTTATTGATTGTTTGATATATATGAATATCTTTGCACAAGACTAATTTGTTATTAGATTAAATGCTTGCTAAAAAATAAAGCCATGAAAGAAAAAGAAAATATATCTCATTTTGTAATCCTCGGTTCGTGGAATAAATATATCCTCACTCAGGATTGGGTAAAGAATTATTTGTTACCAAATGAAGAAAGCATACAGATACAAATACCCGTCAACATGGATGCTTCTTTGAAATTCGTGACAAAAGATTTAACAGTATCTATTGTAAAAGATCGTTTTGAACTGAGTGTGATAAATAAGTCAGAACCTATTATAAGGAAAGCGACCGCTATAGTCAGAGAAATTGTAAGACTATTACCTCATACACCTGTTTTTTCCTTTGGAGTAAATAGCACATTCTACTGCTCCACAACAGAGGCAAGTGGCAAAATTGATTTCAAAGACTCTGATATAGAGCTATTAGCCGTGAAAGGGATGCCATTGCAAATGCAAAGTACTTTAAGGTGTGTAAAAGTAAGTGATAATTGTTTTTTGAATTTAACATTACAACGAGATGAAAACACTCAAGAAGTTACACTAGACTTTAACTTCAATTACAATATAAAGTCAATGATAGAAGTCTCCTCTATATTAGGAGATGATGATGATATTTTATTGCACAAAAGAAAAGATATGATATCAATCCTTAAAGATGTATATAATTTTACAGATATAACAATTTAAGCTATGACTAAACAAGAAAATATTCAATATACAAATTCATTTGCCACTGACACATGGACAGAAAAAAACAATAGTGGAACAGGACAAAACTCCTCTGTACCTTCAAAAAATAAGGCCACATATACAGATAAAGATAAGATGGATATAAAACCTAAAGCTATCCCCAATGATGTTTCTGTATATGATGTTGCAACATATATTTTAAAACAAATAAAAGAATGTTCAACTATGAAACTTCATAAGTTACTCTATTATTGTCAAGCTTGGTCTTTAGTTTGGGACGAAAAATCCTTATTTCCTGAACCAATAGAGGCATGGGCTAATGGTCCTGTCGTTCGTGATTTTTTCAACTTTCATAAAGGTCGGTATAGCATATCATATGATAACATGACTATAGGAAACGAAAATAAACTTTCTATAGACCAAAAAGATACTATAGATAACGTATTGAAATTTTATGGAGACAAACCTGCACAATGGCTAATAGATTTAACTCACACGGAAGCTCCATGGAAAAATGCCCGTAAAGGTTATACCTCTATGGAACGGGGAAATACGATAATAACTAACGATTCAATTGCAGAATATTACAGTTCTTTATCTTGATGGCAAAAACACCTAAAACAGCATTTAATCCCAGCATTAAAAAGGAAAAAAAGGCAAAATCTATCCCTCTCAATTATAAAGATCTAAATGCCTGTTGGCAAATTGGGCTATTCGATTTTAATAATGAAAAGTGGGGTAAAGATTCCGCATTGGGAAATATTTCTTTTTCTATCTCAAGCAGTTTAATGGAATTATTGTGTAAACACGGAGATAACGATCTATATACATCATTAGATCATATATCTAATAAAAAGCCAATATCATTCTCTGATTTTTACAAAAAATTAAAAGACGATTTTAATGGACAAATACCTTCTGAAATAGTGCATCAAATAAGTATTGATATTTCTAGATCTTTTTTCATGGATGAAATTTACCCGAAACTTAGAGATTTTGAAAAAAAGACATGGAATGAGATTGAACAAGAAACAAAAGGAGGAGAAGGTGGTTCTAAACATCATGAGATTAAAATAGAGCTACTATCCAAAGAGGCGCAACAAAGATTATCTGAGTTAAAAATAGATGATATAGATAGTTTATTCTCTTTACGACTTGACGGTACCCTCAGGATATTTGGTATCCGTAAGCAAAATTATCTTCAAATATTATGGGTCGATCAAAATCATGAGGTCTGTCCTTCTAAAAAAAAACACACATAAATAACCTTTATTTCATTGCCATCCCAAAAACTTTCACCATATTTGCAGTGCTCTATTTCACGAAAGGCGGGTGACCGCCGAACATATTTGTATCGGCATTTTTTGTGTCCATACTAGTACGTATATATAATACAACGGTTTCGTACCCCCTTGATATGGCTTAATGGCCATAACTGCCTTTCGTGGTGTAGAGCAAAGGGACAGGCGAGACCGTTTTTTGTTTTTCCTGCCCCAAACAAACAATGTTAGTTATGCTCAAACACGAAAACATTTGTTTGCCGGGGAATAATAGTACCCTACAATCAACGTCCACTCACGAAACGAGTTTCCTTTCTTGGGCTACCGCCCAAAAGGTCTACAACCTCTTACCTCTTGGTATCGCCTCCTGTGAATCCATTTACGAGGCTAAAATGTACACAGTAGCCTTATTAGCCATGCTATCTCCGGCGTTCTTACCGCTGGTCATCGTAGCTTGGTTCGTTTATAACTCAGCGAAGAAAGGAGGTCAAAAATGATGAGATTGGAAGATATACGTATATCAAACCGGATGCTGGATGCGATCAGATATTGGCAGGAAAATGATAAAGGTGGGTTAGAAGAAGATGTTAAGGCCATTGATGATGCTATCACTTTCATCGCATGCGAGCATGATGCCCCGGGTGTACTTACTGAAAAAGAATCACTGTCGCTTATCGCGGCTCTAAGTTTTCTGAAAAAAAGATTATGTTTGTTTGAAGGAAAGGAGGAACCGAAATGAAACTCCAAGAAGCCCTCCGCCTACTCGACATCGTAATCGACGTAAACAATCAATACAGCAAGCAAGAACAAATACGTGCCGCCATGCGGCTAGAAGAACTACTTCGCCTACTATTGCCAAAAGAATAACACATCAATCAAGCCCCGCCCGGAGAAATCCTTGCGGGGCTTTTTCATGTCCTTTTCCGAAGGTATGATTACGAGCATCTTTGTGAAAAATGTTTGGAGATGATATCACAGGTATTTAGCCCGATCGTAGAGAGGATCTTGATTAAGCTCCAGATGGTATTGAACCATTCTTGGGGCTGGATAATAAGCGGAATGATATTCTTATTGAATTTTATCTCGCCCGTGAAATACGCTTTCGCCGCTATGGGCGTGGCTATTACGGCCGACTTGCTATTCGGGATGTTCTCGGCAAAGAAGCAAGGTAAATTCTTCCTATCACAAAGCGGAAGAGATACCCCCGCCAAGGTGATCGTCTATTTCGGTTTCATGCTCGTGGTATTCGTTACGGAACGGATATTCACTCAAGATAACGCCATAATCACCAAGGCCGGATGTACCCTAGCCTGTGTGTGCGAGCTGTGGAGCATGCTGGGTAGCGCATTGATTATCTGGCCGAACATGATGTTTCCAAAGCTGCTTAAACTACAGCTCAAAGGAGAGATCGAGTCTAAGCTAGGAAAGAATATTAGTAACCAATTAGATAAGGAGGATTGTAAAAATGACAACGACACCAAGGGGAATCCGAAACAACAACCCCGGTAATATCCGGAACTCGGAGCGGAACGACTGGGCCGGAGAAGTATCGAAAGCCGATAAAAAGGACAACGCTTTCGAGGAATTCGAGGATATACCGCATGGGGTACGGGCCATGATGAAGCTCTTGCTAAAATACCAGCGATCGTATAACCTACATTCCATAAAGGAACTGATAGAACGATGGGCACCCCGCGATGAGAATGACACGGCGGCTTACGTACGATGGGTATGCCGGGAGATGCAAATGCCGGACTGTTGCCGGCTAGACCTGTCGGACAAGGGAACGATGTGCGCCCTAGTGGATGCCATGTGCTACATGGAGAACGGCGAGCGTATCCCTATGGAAGATATCGAGGCTGGTTGGGAACTGATGTGAGAGTGGTATTGTTTATGCGAACTCCCTTTTGGATAGCGAATCATGGAATATGGACTTTATAAGAGATTGTGTGTCTTGGCCGGAATGGTGGCTCTTTGCGCTAGCTGCTCCGTGCGTCGTAGCGCTTCTGATCATAGCCATTACAGAGATCAAGAGCGACAGGTATTGGAGAGCTTGGATACCTCTATGGATGTACGGCTTGCCAGTTCCAACACCGTGCGAGATCGGTGGAGAAACATCCGGATCATACGAAGGGAATTCGACCTTGAGCGGCAGCCGGACGAAAACGGTCGATACCCGGTCAAGGCGGAAACGACACTCGAAGGCGAGGAACATGAGAACGAGCGAAAAGAAGAAGCGAAAAGCCAAAAGAAAGAGGAGAACGAGAGCGTTTTCGCCCAGTCGGAAGCCAGCCATGAGGAAGAGCGATCCGGAGATACCGAGCTCAACTCCGATGTCGGCAAGAACGCCCTCGGGTGGTGGGCGCTCGGCGTAACGATGGTTTTGGCCTTGGTAATCTTTTTAAGATGGAGATATGGAAAAAAGGATAAAACAAAGTGATGTCTGGGCTGTCATGCAGCAAAAGGATGACCGGGGACGATACAAGATGTTCTCGTTCTCGTATGTGCGGTTGAATGAAAGCCGGGAGGGAAATGGCTCTCCCGGCTCGATCGAGGATTATGAGGTAGCCTACTTCAGCTCGATCCACGCCAAGGGAAGTACGGTAAACATCCGGATTCGGGGCGAACGGTTCCCACGGAAGTTCATCCGTTGCATGATCATCCGGATTAACGGTAAAAAAATATACGCATAATGGGACGCAAGAACGTATTTCTAATGGGTGACACCGCTTTCCTCCCCGGAGCGAAAGCGGCGGTGGTCATGACCGAGGACGTAGGTTTTCTGGAGGATAAAAAATTCACGGCCACGGTCATTACCCCGGCCAAAGGATCTTCCGTCAAGAAAGAGGTCAGGTTTGTACCGTTCGGTCACCAAGACAAGTTGCCCGTAAGGATCATGAAAAAGATCGCCGACAACACGATCGTAGGCAGCAATATCGAGTTCAAGGCGAACATGGCCTACGGCGATGGGTTGATGGTCTGCCGGAGGGTGAAGAATCCGGAGACCCAAAAGATCGAGCTGGAGGAACTTACCCCGGAAGAGGCTCCGGAGATATTCCAGTTCATATCGGATAGCAACTACTTACGGGTAATGTCCGAGCTGGCCAACGATCTGGTCGTATTCTCCGACTCTTTCGTCTATCTGGCTTTTGGCAAACGGAAGGCCGGAGAGAAACCGAAGGTAGTCCAGATCTGGCACCGGGAGATGTGCTTTTCCCGGATCAGCGAGCAAGACGAGAAGACGAAACGCATCGAGTATCATGGTTATTCCTCGCAATGGGGAGAGGAGTCATTTCCGGACGACGTGATCGTAACGAGATTGCTAGACCGCCGAAGCCCGCTTTACGATCTCAAGGTCCGTACCGGGCTCGTACCCGATCCGGAGACCGGAGAGAAAAAGGACGAGGAAGAGAATGGCTATACGTTAAGCCTCAATATGCCGGTACCGGGGCGTTTTTATTACAACCGCCCTTATTGGTGGTCCATCTTCCTCGATTGGTACGAGTTCAGTTGCGCCATCCCGAAATTCAAGAAGGCGTTGCTGAAAAATCAGATGGTCTTGAAATATCACGTCTCCATCAACATGAAATTTTGGGACAAGCTTTACGACTCGGAAGGTATCCCCAAGGATGACAAGAAGAAACGGAACGAGCGCAAGAACGCTTTCCTACAACAACTGAACGACTTCCTTTCCGGAGAGGAGAACGCTGGTAAGAGCTTCGTATCCCATTTCCGGTATGATCAGATCAATAAATACGAGGAGAACGATATCATCATCAAGCCCTTGGAATCATTTATCAAGGGCGGTGAGTATATAGAGGACTCGGAGGAGGCGACAAACGTGATCTGTAACACGATGGGCGTACATCCATCCTTGAAAGGAGCGTCGCCCGGGAAATCGAAGAACATCAACGGTACCGAGGCCCGGGAGTTATTCATTATCGCCCAAGTGCTGTTCAAGCCGCTCCGGGACATGATGGTTCTCCCGCTATACCTAGCCCGGGAGATCAACGGATGGGGAAAAGACATCGAGTTCGTGATACCCAATATCATGCTAACGACACTCGATAAGAACACGGGATCGGAAAAGAGTATCGGTAACGAAAAAGTATAATCATGACACAGCCATTCCTACAAACGATAGATGATTTGAGGCATACCGTCAAGGTAAACGCCTCATTTAAGTTCGAGATATTGGAGCCTTATCTTCAAGACACTTTCGATCGATATATCGTCCCCTACCTCGGGGAAGCCTTGGTCGATCGGCTGTATCGAGAGCCGTTAACGGAAGATATCCTTACGATCAAGATACTCGCCAGCCGGACACTGGGACCATTGGCCGTGGCGATAGCCAGTCCGGAGCTAGGGGTCTTGATCGGTGACAGCGGGCATACGGTAAGCCGGAACGATAAGTTCACCGTAGCCAGCGATCAAAAGATCGCCCGATCGGAAGAGAGCATGCAGGAACGGGGATGGAATAACTTGGATAAGCTACTGGAGCATCTCGGAAGCCACGAGAACGACTATCCGGAATGGAAAGAAAGCCGCTATTACAAGAACCAAGCCAACGGCCACTACCTTAATTCCGCCCGGGAGTTCCAATATTACGGTAAGGTGAATATCGATTATTCCCGGTTGACCTTCGAAAAGTTCCGTCCCCTACTCGATACACTGGAGATGAAGCTATGCCGCTGGATCGGGACCACTCTTGACAAGAGCTTAAAAGACACCTTAAGGACCGGCGTGGATGATCCGCTCCGGATCAAGCTGATTGATTATATCCGGGTATGGCTCGCTATGTACGTAGCCAAGCTCCATACCAGCCAAACCACCCGGGTACAACGTACGGCGGCCGGCCAGCTGGAGTTTAAGCCCGCGATCTATCCGCTGTATTCCGATCCCACGGACAACGGTAATTTCTACGCCGAGCAGGTAACGTCATTAGAAGCGGTAATCGAGGATTACATGAAAGTTTACGCCCCGGAACTAGGCCTCCCCACTCCTATCAAGAACGACTTTAATTCCAAGGACAAACATATTTTCGTATTATGAGAAAAATAACGATCAAAGATATCGATTACCTCGTGCCCGGCACATGGGATGAGATGACAGCGGAACAGCTTTGCTTTCTCGCCAATATTTTGAACTCGAAAAGTACGGCCCAAGAAGCCAAGGTCAAGATGCTATTGTTTTGCCTGTCCGCGAGAATCCGGCGATATCAGAAAGCCAATGGAACCGGTTACGCCGTTTCCCTTCCCAAAGATCGTATATGGATCACGGCCGAGCAACTGGCGGCGTTGAGCACCATCTTTGATTTCTTATTCCAAGAGACAGAAAAAGGGATCGAGCTGGATATCCGCTTAACCCGTAACCCATTCCCCGTCTACAAAGGCAAAGATATCGAGTTATACGGCCCGGAAGACGGCCTGACCAATATCAGCTACGGACAGTTCATCATGCTACAGACTTGGCAACAGCGGATGAGACAGGATTTCTTCGAGGCATTGGATAACTTCCTATCCATAATCTGGAAAGACGGCTCATTCTCCATACGTGAGGACGGTGATCCGGCTTGGTTCCGGAATGTAGAGCCGATCGTAAAGACTGTCATGTTCTGGTACTACCTAGGTAGCATGAATTTCATACAAGCAAAGTTCTCCCGGGTATTCTCCTCCGGAGGGAATGAAGCCCCTTTGGATATATTCGACACGCAACAACGCATCGTGGATGAGATGGCCAGCGGAGACGTGACCAAGAAAGAACAGGTAAAACAATCCCTTTTATACGACGCTCTCTATACCCTAGAAGTAGCGATCGAAAAAGAGGAGAAAAAGAAACAAGACATGTAGTAATAGGTGTTTTTCATGGTATTAGATTTTTAGATTAGTAATGGACAGCCGCTTTGCCTGTGAAGGTGGAGCGGTTTTGTTATTATCTCCAATCCAGATACTATGATAATAAAAATATTACCAAACGTTTGCCATTGATAATATTTTTATTATCTTTGTGATGTCATTAAGACAAGAGCTCTATGCATAGTGACGATGGGCTAAAAGCCCGGATAGAAGAGGCAGAAAAAGATCTCCTTTTTTATCTCCGCAAGTATCATGAACTGACTTCGAGAAGCAAATTCATGAAAGCGGTGGTTGATAAAGAGATCAAGAGACTTGAGAAAGAACTTAAGGAACTTGGAAAGTATTATTGACCAGAAAGGTTCTCCCCCTCCAGGCCAGAGGGGGAGTTTCCCTTTCATGTGTAACTCAAAAAACAGAATAAGATGGATAAAGTAAAGCGTTTTTTTGAACTAAAGGAACTTTGGAAAAAGTCCCCGGAGAATGACCGCCCTACCATAGACCGACAAATTACCGATCTGTTGGATAGCATGGATGAAAAGGAAACCGAACTGCTTACCGCAGGTGTGCAAAATGACTTTGAAAACATCCATAAAGAGATCGCAGACATCAAGGAGCAGCTAACTATTCGTGAGCGACTGAGTCCCGTTTTACCATACCTGTCCGTCTCTAATCTAGCCAAAGATTATTTCGGGAAATCATCCTCTTGGTTCTACCAACGATTAAACGGGAATAGCGTGCACGGTAAAATTTGCAAATTCACACAGGAGGAACTGGCTATTCTGGATATGGCGCTGAAAGACATCAGCCGCCGGATTACTAAATTGAACTTGGTATGATACTTACGAAAACAATACAATGCGATCGGATATGTCGGACAAGTATAAAAACAGTGATATAAGTATGAATGCGGAAGAAAAATTAAATATTTTAATAGCAGAGTACCATTCATTAAAAACAGAGGTAGAGAAAAAAGGCTTTGATGAAAAAATGCAACATACTTTATCAGAGATGTCTTCTGAAGAAAGAAGCAGAAATTATTTAAGGCTCTTTCTTTGTTTATTCAAAAAATATTATCACATTTACATGCCCAATAAAAAACACTATATGAATCCCTATACAGTGTAACAGGTAAGCAATCCTGTTCCGGTTATGTTTCCGGTGGGCGCACTATATAGGGATTCGCCTTTTACCTATGCCATACAAAGTTATTCCACTATCAAAATTATTGATCAACAAGGATAATGATCGTTTTGAACCTTCTTCAAATGAAAAAGAAGCAGTAAATGTTATGCTAGCTAAAATGGGGAGCAAAATTTATAGGATTGCTCAACACATATTAGATAACGGACTATCCCCAAAACCATTTTATGTGGTTTCTTTTGGCGATAAGTTTCTAGTAAAGGAAGGAAACCGTCGAACAACAGCTATAAAGCTAATGACCCGTCCTAATTTAATTGATTCAAAACTTTTTCCTCAATTAAAAAAAGGCTTTATCAAACTAAATATTCAATTTAAAAACTCACCTATCACCAAAATACAATGTTTTGTGTTTGACAATATAACAGAAGCAGATAAATGGGTAAAATTAGAGCATACAGGAGAGCAAAAAGGTATTGGTATCGTTAACTGGAATTCTGAACAAATAAAACGTTTCGATATGAAATATGGGAAAATGCCTCCCATTGAAATTCAAGCCCTAGATTTCTTAAAAAGTTCTCCTTATACCGAAGATAGTACATTGAATCTATTATCAGGCTTAAAAGTCACAAATTTACAACGTTTACTAAGTGATCGTTTTGTAAGAGAAAAGCTTGGCCTCAGATTCGAAAACAGTAAGCTGAAATCCAATATAGAAGAATCTGAAATTGTTAAAGGATTAAGTCTCATTATTAATGACATTACAAAACCAGACTTCATAGTAGGAAAGATCTATACCTCAAAGCTACGTGCAGATTATATTAATGGCTATAAAACAAATAGTTTACCGGATTTAAATCAAAAAGTAGAGAAAGAGTGGTTACTTGTTGATCCTACCATTGAAATACCAGAAGAAAAGAATGCATTTCCTTCTAATAATACAAAAGGAAGCGATAAGAAAGGATTCTCAAACATAGAATCGATTATTAAACGTAAAACCTTAATCCCTAGATCATGTTTGATCAATATAACAAATGTAAAGGTCGCCAAACTCTATTACGAACTACAACGTTTGGATATCAACTCATTTACGATTTGTTCATCTATAGCTCTTCGTGTTTTCATCGAGTTAAGCGTGGATACATTTTTAGAAAAAAAAGGGTTACTTCCAGAAGATAAAGTATCAGCCTCAAAATCAGGAGCTACCCTTTATCAGAAAGTAAGTAAAGTCACCGATTTCATGGCCAAAAAGAAATATATTGATGACACTTTAAGCAAAGGCATCAAAACCATAACTAAAGATCAAAATAGCATTTGGGGTATAGATACGATTCAAGCCTATTTACATAATAATCAATTTTCACCCTCAACCGAAACTCTATTAACCACATGGGACAATATCCAAGAATTTATGGTAACTTTGTGGAATAATATAGAAAAAGATGATGCCTGATCGATTTTATTCTCCATTAAGATACCCCGGTGGTAAAGGCAAGGTGGCAAACTACTTTTCTAAATTATTTATCGACAATAATTTAGATGGAGGTACCTATGTAGAACCTTATGTAGGAGGAGGGTCTGTTGCCTTGTCTTTACTATTCAATGGGCTTGCAAGTCATATCATCATTAACGACAGAGATAGATCTTTATATGCTTTTTGGCACTCCGTGTTATACCAGACTGAAGATTTATGCAGATTGATAAATGACACCCCTGTCAACATTGAGCATTGGCTACGACAAAAAGAAATTCAACGACAAAAAGTAAATGTAGATCTGTTAGAGTTAGGTTTCTCCACATTTTATTTAAACCGAACAAATCGCTCAGGGATACTCAATGGTGGAATAATTGGAGGTATGGAACAAACAGGACGTTTTCTTATTGACGCTCGTTATACCAAGCCAACCCTAATCAGTAGAATACAACGTATCGCACAATATGTAAATCAAATTCAATTATATGGTATAGATGCGGTTGAACTTGTGAAACAATTAAAGATCCAACTTAACGAAAAAACATTATTTTATTTTGATCCACCCTATTACATAAAAGGTAAAGGTCTATATATGAATTACTATACAGACAACGATCACCAAGAAATAGCCAATGAAATAAGCTCTATACAAGATCAAAAATGGGTTGTTTCTTATGATTTTGTCCCTTTTATCGCAAAACTATATTCTCATTATCGGACTCGTCCCTTTGACTTAAATTATAGTGCCGCAAAAGTTGGGAAAGGAAAAGAATTAATGATTTTCTCACCCAATATTAAAATATCTAAAGATAATTTATTGGGAAATGAGAAATTCTTCAATGGATAAAATCTCACTTTCTTAAAATATTTCATCTTCTTTACAAAAAGATTAGATATCAAATATATCGAGGGCTTACAATCTACAAGTCAGCACCTCTGAAATAAAGGAAAATAGCGGAAAGATCGGTGTATTAGCCAGTGTAGTAGGTATAGGCGCTTCAACCAAAGAAGGAAGCAATGGAAATGAGGCGAACCGAATAAGGTTCAAGTTACCTGTTGTTTTGCCTTATAAGAAACCTTATTGATGCCTTTTTCCTTGGGATGTCATACCGTCTTTTATATACAATTCAATGTCTTGGGCTGAATCGCTGACAGTAAAACCTTTATCCCGTCCTTCGTGGGCTTTAATGGCATACTTAACACAACGTTCACGAAGACGTTCCTCTTTACGTTTGCGAAAATAATTGATTATTGATTTCATAGGAATAACATTTTCCACAAAAATACGTGGAAAGCATTGTGTTACCAAAAACTTTCCCCATCTTTACGAAAAGATTAGAAACCGAGTAGAACCGAGTGCATGCGGTGACCTTCGGAAAAGATATGCCAATTGGTTTTTTAATGGCCTGTAAAGTATGAGGATGCACCCTCAGAAATACAGGCTATTCTCTTTTGATAATGTTTACAGAAAAACAATACGAGATAGCGGATAAGATACTTGCCACGGTGAAACAAAATGCTGGTCGCTGTAATATAGACCAATTTTATAATGGCCTTCCGGACTATGATAATCACACGATGGATTATGAGTATATGAAGGAGACGCTGATGAAGCGGTATCATGCGATCGAATATATGGGAAAGGATGAATATTGGCTGATACTAACCAATGAAGGAGAAAGTATTGCTACTATTGGATTGAAAAAACATCTGCAAAAGTCAGCAGATAAAGAAGAACTGGAAGATAAAAAATTAAAACTTGACGTGGCTAACGGCTGGGTCTCCTTGTTTAAATTCGCTTGGTGGGTCTTGGCCGCTATAACAGGTGCCGTAGTAGATAGTTTAGCAGGAAACCCGATAGGAAACCTAATACGTAGATTAATCGAGTAGGTCTGATTGCGTGTATCATATTTTCTATGCGAGTGATACGACGGCTTAACGACAGCTGCTCTTGTCTGATTTTATAGATATCGTAATCTGTTGTATTCATATCGCAATTCTTTTCCACAAAGATACTTGGTTTCTTTGCCATATCAAAAACTTTTCCCTACTTGCGATCCATAATAATCAATACAAAATTAAACATGAAACACCTAATCTGTATCTTATTTGTTACACTACTTAGCACAAACGCTTTTGCACAAGATTTCGAAATTGTAAGAAATCCTATGTCGCAAGAAGAATTTAAAGAATTTATCTACCAAAAATATTCAAACTTTGAAAAAAGGAAGATAGAAGATAAGAAGTTACCCAAATTAAAAAAGGAAGATATGATTGAAATATTGTCTTCAGTACCTTTTAATGATGATGGAAGTTTTACTATTTCTTACGTCAGACAAGTTGAAGGGCTTGGTAAAGGAACACTATACGACAATATCTATCAATCATTGGTTGATGTTTTCGTTAGTGCTAAAAATATTTTGCAAATGCAAGATAAAGAAACAGGTATCCTTGTTTGCAAAGGTATGACTGAAGGTTATTTAATTTTCAGTATGGGGTTAATGGGTAAATATGTAGGAAGTGTACCGATACATTTTACATTGAAAATCCAAGTACGAGATAATAGGTACAAAATAGATTTATATGATATTTATGTAGAGAAAGGAGATTTAAATGAAGCCGAAGCCCCTATAGAAACTTACTTGACTAGGGATTTTTATTTAACATCGTTTGTTTCCGATGGACTAGGACTTACTAAAAGTAAACGAACAGATGCCCATTACATAAATGTAAGAACACAAGTCCTACTAGAACAGCTATATAGGCTATATCAGATTGAAAATAACATATTCAATGGAGTGTCTCAGCTAAAAACAGAGGAGGAAGATTGGTAGATTTCTTTTAATTAGCATTGCCATCTCAAAAACTTTTACCATATTTGCATCAGCTAAAGTCACGAACGTTTGTCGTTCTCGTTGAGCATCGGTTATTGCTCGGACATATTTTTGATAGTCAGGGCTTTTTTATGCCTTACTTTGTTGTATAAAAATATTGGCGGTTGCCTTTCCTACAATTTTCGTACCTTCGGGAACGTAACGTTGTGACTTTAGCGAGTGGAAATGGCAGCCGCTTTTTTTCTGCCCATACGCTAAAGTCACAACGTTATGAAAACAAATTCATTAACCGTATCATCTTCCCGGAGCCGGGAACATGATCTCTTTTCTTGGACAACCGTCCAGAAGTTCTACAACCTGTTGCCTCTTGGTATCGCCTCCTGTAAATCCATTTACGAGGCTAAAATGTACACGGTAGCTTTATTGGCTATGCTGTCTCCAGTGTTCTTACCACTGGTCATCGTAGCTTGGTTCGTTTATAACTCAGCGAAGAAAGGAGGCCCAAATGATTAGACTGGAAGATATATGTATATCAAACCTAATGCTGGATGCGATCAGATATTGGCAGGAAAATGATAAAGGTGGGTTAGAAGAAGATGTTAAGGCCATTGACAGCGCTATCACTTTCATTGCATGCGAGCATGATGCCCCGGGTGTACTTTCTGAAAAAGAATCATTGTCGCTTATTGCGGCTCTAAGTTTTCTGAAAAAAAGATTATGTTTGTTTGAAGGAAAGGAGGAACCGAAATGAAACTCCAAGAAGCCCTGCGCCTACTCGACATCGTTACCGATGTAAACGGACAATATAGTAAAGAAGAACGAATGCATGCCGCCATGAGATTGGAGGAGCTGTTACGCTTGCTTCTTCCAAAAGAATGATTATATTTGCAGTATGCTGACATTTGTAGCTATATTAGGTTTTGTTATGCTGATCGGTGCGGCTCTGAATGAAGTGCGTCACAGCAAAAACCATATAAGCAAGGTTATAGCTGGTGTGTTGATTGTTTTGCTATTATTTATTTTGCTTTTTTAAATAGAAACTGATAATATTCAGCAGATAAAAATTGTTGTATATATGAATAATGTTCTTCAAAACATGGATAATACGAACATATATTTTAACTCTTTGAAAAGAGCGGATTGGCTGAGACAAATCGCTACTATCAGGAATGAATATAAAAAAGAAAATTATCAAAAACAAATAACTTTTGTTTTTAAGGATACATTGTCTCCTGAATTATTTCAGCCTATTCATGTTGTTACAATTGCATGTTTGATTGAATTTTTAGTTAATGTAGAAGAACATACTATACGGATATCAAATGAATCTATAGAGAAGCTGTTTTTTGAAGATCTTAAATTTAGAGAGTATTGGAATTACAGTAAAGATCATGTGGATTCTGAAAGTGATAATATATTTAATTTATGGCGTATAGTTGAGAATCAAAAAGACGCATATGCAATAGAGGTAGAACAATATTTTAAAAAGAATTTCTTTAGAGGTAAAGACTTAAGTATAATTTCGCTTAGCATAGTAGAAGCATTTTATAATGTTTTTGATCATGCTGATGCAAATGGTAATGCTTTTTCATTTATTAAATATGAAGGACAGGATGAAGTCTTGCGTGTAGCTATTTGTGATTTCGGGAAAGGTATATCAAAATCTGTCAGAAATTTTGATTCCACTATAATATCAGATAGCGATGCTTTGAAAAAGTCTATAGAGGTTGATTTTACAGTTGGATCTAAGGTTCATAATAAAGGAAAAGGCCTAGATAATATATTATCGTGCGCTGATGCAGTAAGAATAATTTGCAATACAGCTCGTTTATTAAAGAAGCATGAAGTTAAAATTGACAATATTGATTTTGATTTTAATGGGACGTTGATATATTTCGAATTATATTTAGGAAATTTGGAAGAAGAAGAAATTTTAGACGAGTTTGATTTTTAACTAAATAAAAAGAGGATACTATGTGTACAATTAAACTTTATGACGTGATGGAAGGAAAGGATTTTCCTATGGCAGGAAGTAGTCTCTATGATATAATCAGAGAGAATATGAATTCTTCGGACAAGATTACCATCGATATGGAAGGTGTGTCTTCTTTGCCTTCTATGTTTTTAAATGTTTCAATTGGTAAGTTTATAGATGAATTTGGTTTTGAGACACTTAAGAAGAAGATTTCATTTACAAAGATAACAAAATTGCAAGCTGAACGCTTGACTGATTATATCAGTAGGTATAAAAGGTGATTAGTAGTTTTCATATGTCCTTTAAAAGCTCCCTTCGGGGGGCTTTTTTTGTGTCTATAAATTGGATGTTATGGACATATACAATCACTTTGAGTATTCGGAATGGATCGCTAGGTATCTAGCCGCTATCGGTCATACGGACGGGGAATGTCATTTCCTCCGTAGTGACGAGGTAGAGGAAATCTCTGATCTGGAAGAACGTATCTCCTCTATCCGGGATCATGTATTAGTCGCCATCGACGGGCTTAACTCGGATTTCTCTTGGCTTAACAATGACAACCTCGTAAATATCCCACAATATTTTATCGCCCTATTAAAGCAATGCGAGGCCGGGAATATCGACGGGATTCACTTTGCGAAAGCGGAATGCAAGGATCTTCTCATGCAGATCGTCTGCCGGATGATGCTCGACTGGAACGAGGAACGTAACGGGCTTCAGTTCCTAGAGCTAAACAGCATGACCTTTCGGGGCATAGGTCCCATGGGAGATAATTTCTATGGGGTGATGTTAGGCTTCAACCTAAGAAAGCCTATCCCCTTCTCTATCGACCAATCAATGTGGGTATGATATGGGAGTCATGAAAAGATTGAGCGAGCAGATGCGCACGCCTAAACGCAAGAACTCCCTAATCGGAGCGAGGGAAGGATTACCCTTCGAGATCTCGCTAGAGTCAACCAGCCGGATCGCCCGGTATGAACGTAGGCAGGATAAGGAGAAATTGAGACAATTTAATTCTGAGGTAAAGGAATGGATGGGCTACATAATCCAAGACTTGAAAGGGAATATCGCCTTGCTTGTCCAGAAAGATGAGTTCCTATCGGACTCCCTAGAACCCAGAATTTACAAAAGTAAAGGAGAGACCGAACGAGTGGGATTCAGTTTCGCCCGTGAAGGTATCTATATCCATAGGGGAGCCGGACGGGGCCAAGGTGGTTTCCGGGGCGGCTCTAAATGGACGGACAAATACGGGAAGCTGAAAAAGACCAACCCGGATTCTTTCTACCTGATGGGAACCGGCAACCGCCACCCGATCCGTTGGTTCGATCCCATCATCGAAAAGAATCTTCCCAAACTGGCAGACATCGTAGCGGACTACGCCGCCGATATGCAAATCGACGCATCACGAATTTTCATAGATAAAGATTAGGATATGGCAGGAGATTTAAACAGGAGCATCAAGATATATCTGGATAACTCCGACGCAATGACTAGCGCATCGGAGTTAGAGACGAAAATCGGGGAACTGGAGAAAAAGCTACTCGATCTCCGAGCAGCGGGAGAAGGCAATAGTAAGGCGGCTAAGAAAATAGAACGTGAGTTGACTGCCCAAACCCAGAAGATGCAAAAGTATAAGCAAGAGGTCGCTGATACGGAAAGAGTATTGAAGAACCTAAGTGGAGCTACTTATAATGACTTAATAAAGACAAAGAATAAAATTTCAACGGAGCTGAAAAAAGTAACTCGTGGTACCGCTGAATATAACACTAAACTAGAAATGCTGAAACGCATCTCCAAAGAAACCGCACTAGCCCAACAAGAGATGCGTGTAGAGATCGGTTGCCAAGCCTCGGTCTGGGGACGTGCCACAGATTTCGTAAATAAATATATGGGAATCATTGGTACCGCAGTGGCAGCCATTACGGGTATTACTCTTACTTTCAACAAATTCCGTGAAGCCCGCAATAAACTGGAAGAAAGCAAGGCCGATGTAAAAGCTCTTACAGGCCTAGATGATGAAAGTATAGAGTGGCTTACAGATCAAGCAAAACGTCTTTCCACTACAGTTACCGAAGAAGGTATCCGCATACGCCAATCCGCTGATGAGATACTGGAAGCTTATAAATTAGTAGGTTCCGCTAAACCCGAATTGCTAGCAAATAAAGAGGCTTTAGCAGAAGTGACGGAGCAAACGCTCATCCTCGCCTCTGCCAGTGGCATGAAACTTACGGATGCGGTAGATGCCGTCACCTTGGCATTAAACCAGTATGGGGATGGAGCTGATCAAGCCGCTCGATATGTAAATGTACTTGCCGCCGGAAGTAAATTCGGTGCAGCAGCCGTAGAGAGCCAGACCAAAGCTATAAAGACAAGTGGTGTCGCAGCCGCTTCTGCAAAGATTCCGATCGAACAACTGGTTGGAACCATTGAAACTTTAGGTGAGAAAGGTATCAAGGATGAGATCGCCGGTACCGGACTCAAAAAGTTTTTCCTTACCCTGCAAACAGGAGCTGACGAGACTAACCCCAAAATAGTCGGGCTAAATACGGCTCTGGAAAATCTCCGCAAAAAACAAATGGACGCTACCGCTATCAAAAAGATGTTCGGGGAAGAAGGTTACAATGTTGCCTCTGTCCTTATCAATGAAGCGGATAAGGTAGAATATTATACGAAAGCCGTAACCGGCACATCCGTCGCTTTAGAGCAGGCCACGATAAAAAGCCAATCTGCCACGGCTAAAATGCAACAAGCAAAAAACAAACTTAACGATCTTGGCATTGAGTTAATGGAGAAGATCAATCCATCCATTATCAGCGTAATGAATCAAACCGTGAACTGGACTAAAAAACTAGTTCTGATGGCTGACTGGATCAGTAAGAATACAGGATTAGTTATTTTTTCAACTTCAACTCTAGCTCTTTATACAGCGGTCATAAAATTAAATACATATTGGACGGAACTAAAAGGTAAAGCCTCCTCAAAAGCTGTATTGATAGAAAAAGCGAACGCCATCGCTATCCGTGCCTCCATAGCTTCCGAGTATGCGCTAGCTGCGGCAAAAGCCCTACTGACAGGAAATATCAAAGCTGCGACAATTGCCATGCGTAGTTTTTTAGTGACGTTAGGACTCAATCCAATTATTGCGGCTGGAGTAGCAATCACCGCTTTAGCTGTAGGTATTTATAAAATATGGGATAATTCAACTAAGAGTGCCCGGGCTTTAAAAGAGATGAACAAGGAGATCGCCACTGAACAGGCAGAAGCCTATACCCTATTTGACGCTCTCCAACGAAGCAACGCCGGAACAACGCAACGAAAAGAATTAATCGATGAGATCAATTCTCGATATGGAAAATATCTTGAAAACCAACTAACAGAACAAAGTACAACCGAGGATATCGCAAAAGCTTTAGAAATAGTTAATGAAAAGTTGCATGAAAACATAGTTTTAAAAACCATGCAGAAAGAGAAGGAGGATGTAACGACCACCGCCTTAAATAAACAAATTGATTTGATGGATCAAATGAGGGAAAAATCAAATCTGGGACAATTCGTTACCGACGCTATGCTTCGAGACGTAAAACGTATAACAGATGAAGGGATAAAGAACGGACGCTCATGGACAAAAACATATGATGATGTCATCTCTTACATTGACTACTACTATGGGGCCAGAGGTAAAGTCGATAAGGATTTCTGGGGAAGTTTACAGAGCTATATGACACAAACTTACCAATTAGCATCCAACCTCGATAAGATATCTCAGAAATACTCTCCTCTTCTGCCTAAAAAAACTGCAAACGAGTTGCCAGAAGTAGAAGTTATTGCCCCTAAAATAAAAAAACCGGATATAACCCCGGGACTGTCAGCGGAGCAAGAGAAAAAAATCACAGACGCAAAGCTGAAAGAGGTTGATCGTTATATCGCAACCAAGAAACTAAAATTGACACAAGATTATACCGAGGGCCTAAGATTATATGATGATTATCAAACAAAACTTCAAGCTTTAGAGCTTGAAAAATTAAATAAACAATTAGCTATCTATAAAATAGGCAGTGACGAAAGAAAGAAAATTGAACAACTGATCCTTGATTTCCGAATTAAACTGATGGATAAATCCTATCAAGAATATCTCAAAAATTTGGAAAAAGAGGCCAAGGCCGATAAAGACCGTAAAGTCCAAAAAGAGAAGTTATACAACGGACTAAATAAAGATTTGCAATCTTTCGTTAAAACACAAAATGAGAAACAAGAGGAATTAGCGAAAAAGCAAGAAGAAACAGACAAACGAAGAGCACAAACCTTATTAGACTTCTCCGCTCAAGCTGGCCAAATCCTTGGGGAATCTTTAGTTGATTCTGAAACAAGTTTTGCTGACGCTATGGGGAACATTCTATTATTGACATTAGATACTCTTCGCCAAGTTGTAACAATGTCGATCGCAGAAACCACAATCCGCAATGTATCTAAATTAGGATTCTTAGGACTAGCAAAAGCCGCTGCCGAAATCGCACTTATCAACGTCGCTTTCGGTGCCTTGAAAGGCCTTATCAAGAAACCTAGTACATCTACCGCAAACGCAGGTCTTAAAGACAACACTACGCCGCAAACCGGACAACGAGTTGTATCAGACTCCACCGGTTGGTACAACGGAGGATTCACCGGCAACGGTGGTATACTTGAAGTGGCTGGTCCCGTACATCGAGAAGAATACGTTACACCGGCATGGCAATTACAAGATCCGATTTCCATGAACCATATCCTAGCCTTGGATGCCATCCGAAGACAAAGAACAAGCACAAATCCTCTTCCCGTCAACGGATTCGCCAACGGTGGATACAATGGACGCTCGGATGAAGAAAATGTAATGGTTTCAAGTAATAATCCGGAATTACTCAAAGTACTCACACAGCTACTTATGCTATTTTCCGAACTAAGAGCAAAAGGCATGAGGGCTTATGTCGTATACAGCGATATCGAGGCCGCCCAGAAGACATTGGACAAATCCAAAAAGATAGGAGGCAAATAAGATGGACATCATTCACGAATCCGGCAAGGCTTACGACCTAGGAGACATCCAATTGACCTTATCCCGGATGAACCCGTTCTTTAACGATTACGGAGAGCAGAGCTTACCGGTAACACTCCCTCCCACGGACAAGAATAGGGAACTACTCATCTATCCGGATAACATGGCCGGGATCAGCAAGGCCTCGCAGCGGATCAACGCCATGATCCAGCACGGGGTATTCTCCATCCCCTGCCGTCAAGCCATCCTGTCGGCGAACCGGAAGAGCGGGATCGAGACCAGTTTTTACTTGAATACCGGAGCGTTCTACGAGAAGATCAAGGATGTACCGTTATCCACGGTCTTTGAGGACAAGGTTCTCAAGTTCGCGTCTGTCAGCAAGGCGATATCCTTCTGCCGGAACCTGTTCATTACACATGACGACCGATTCGCCTTGTTCCCGGCCATCCTAGAGTCCGGTTCTTTAAACGCCACCGGTGATCCGGGACCGGACGGATATCCCCGTCTTTACAACGACGTGGAGCGGACGGAGGTAGTCGATGAGAAAACGATCCGGTTGGCTCCGGGATTCTACATATCCCCCTTCATCCGTGGATTGCATCTATTGGAGGAGATATTCGCCTATCTTGGCTACACCTTGGAGGACTCCTTCTTTTCCCGCACCACCCCATTCAAGGACATGGTTTTTTTGAACAACACGATCGATACGATCGTAAAGGGCGAGATCCGATACTCCCAGATCGTCCCGGACTGCATGATCAAGACGATACTGGACGTATACCGGTATAAATTCTGCTGCGAGTTCATCCCGGACGAGACCCGCAAGACCATCCGTATCGTGCTATTCGATGAGAACCTGAACGAGACACCCTCCTGCGACCTCACGGATTGCGTAGCCGGTAAATATACCGTCAACCATCCCTCGAGCTTCAAGCAGTTAAAGCTTACCTGTGACCGGCTCACTCCACCGGAAGAGAAACAGGACAGCGAGCGCCCGATGCCAACGACGGGAAGAGCCACGGGGAACGAGAACGAGGAGTTCAGTACCTTGGTAGACCTATTAAAGAAATACCCGGACGTGGAGTATAACCAGATATCGGGTGAGTTTGTCCGGAGAGGTTACAAGGGGATCACGCCGGTCACGCAACGGATCGGTCTGGTCACGATGGATTATTACGCCGGCGGGACACTGGAGACGGAGAGCAAGGAATCCCCGGACGTGCTACCGGCGATGGTCTATACACCTACTTTTGGCAGCGGAGGAGCCGGGGCCATCCCGCATCTCGGGATTTATATAGGGACCGGAAGATCGTTGAACTCCTCCATCATCATGGATTCCGTGAATGACTCCACGTCTGAGGTAGCGGGCGAGGCGGAGGATAACGAGGAGTTGAAACCCATGCCGGCATTCGTATTCCATGCCGGGAAACTGGACTACGGGACGATCCTCAATCATGACGCCGAGGGAAACAAGCTCTGGAACTATACGCTCGCCTACCACGGCCCGGACGGGCTTTTCGAACGGTTCTGGCGAAATTACGATTCCCTGCTCCGGAACTCTCTGCTCGAGATAAAAGCGAGCATGCTTCTCAGTGACATCCAAAAGGTATCGCTCTCCGAGTACAGGAAAGTGACGATCGAGGGACAGGAGCTGCTTCCCTCCACCATACAATATAGCCCGGGTTCCCGGGAACCCTTGGAATCCACGTTCCTTACCACGAGGCTTTACGAGCCGGTATCCACGGCCATGACCGAGACGGAGCGGTTCGCCTCCCATGTATCCAAGTATAAATGGAAGGTCAACTACTCCCGGTCCAACGCCAGCGACAGCGTGAAAAGGAGATGGGTGTTCAAGGAGGAACCCGTGACCATATACTACGCCCCGCCCAGCGCATACCAATACGTGCAGGGCGGGAAATACCATCAAGCCACTTATCCCGTGCAATTCTATAGCCGTGGCTCCGCATCCGGGCCGACCGATCCGGAGGACGGTACCCTGACCGTGTGGCTCGAGCCCGTGACCCGGTAACTGTCCTTTATCGGACCATCCGACAGCCATACTTTTGGGGGTAAAATAATCGCAAATGGCAACGATCATAGACAAACCAGACGCTCTGAGCCTGTCCGGGAACATGAGGAAATTTGTATTGGGGGCAAAAGAGGCCGTCTCTTTCATCTTGAAGAAAGGAACGGCCACCTTGCTCGAGCAAAGCTACGAGCCCGGGCCGGACAAGATGGTCACGATCGACGTGAGAGAGGTGGTGGAAAGCCAATTGAGCTATACTTTGGACACGGCCCAAGAGATCTATTCCCAAAATACCATATTCGCAGATTTCACGGCCACGATAGACGGGACCTCCCACTCGTTCCGGGCGATCCGGTGCGGGATAGCGGATCTGGCGGACACGCCGGGAAACTGGTTGAAGTCCCACTTCCTCACGTGGCAGCCAAAGGTCAAGGAGGTGACCTATTACTCACCGGAGTGGTTGACCTACTACGCCATATCGGACTGCACGGTAAAGGCCAAGGCCACGTTCCCGGACAACTCGTCGAGCACGACCTCCTTGAAGGGAATGACCGCCGGCGAGTGCGTGACACTCAATCTCCAATACGCGATCGTAGCCAAGCTATTCGGGAACAAGTACCCCAGCTATCTCGAGGTTTACGCCGAGGCCGGCGGAGCGAGACTGAGCGTATCGCAATTCTATAAATTCACGGATATCCATTCCGAGGACGAGCAATGGTTCCTTTTCGAGAACAGTCTGGGCGGTATGGACACCTTCCGTGCCCATGGGGTGAACCGTCTGCAGGCGGAGCATGGCCACCTGATAGCGGAACTGGACGAGAACCTGTCCGAGTATGACGTGGAGACCGATCGTAAGTTCGTTAAGAACACGGGATTCCTCGATGATTACTCCCGCCGTTGGTTGCTGGATTTTTTCCCCAGCCGGGCCAAGTATATATACGAGGCGTCCATGATCCGGAGAATAATCGTCACCGAGAGCGACGCCACCTACACCTCCAACGATCTCCCGAGCTCCTATACGTTCACGTACCGACTCTCGGAGATCTCGAGATACCTGAACCTTATCCGTAACGAGAAAGAGCTTCCGGATAATCTAACGGTTCCAAACCTCTCCTCGCCGGATTTTATTTTTCCCCCTCGCTTAGCTGAGCTCCCACGGCAAGAGCTTGGCGAGGGGGTATTATTCCCGGCCTTTGATCCGCATAACCCCAAGGCTTCCGTAGCGACTTTTGGCTCGATACATGATACCATAAGGAACAGTATCATAAAAGAGCTCGGGGACACATGGAGGGCCATCGTCAACGAGGCTGGCGGGTCTGGGGGAACCGGTGACGGCCTTTACCATATAAAATTGGATGACCTGACGGAACCATCCGACGAGAACGGGTTCACGGCCCTGAGAACCTTGAAAGAGATACTGAAACCCATATCCGCCCTCGATGACCGTTACCTACGCAAGGACATCGACGATGCGGCGGCGGGCAACATCACGTTCGAGAAGGACATCATCCTTGCCGGCCTTGACTCCTCCATCTACTCAGACCGTGACGCGGGCGGCTTCGGCCATGAGAACGGGTTCCGCCTGTTCGCCGACGGCACGATGTGGCTGAAGGACCTTAGGGTGAAGAATGACTCGATGTTCGCCGGTTCCCTGTCCTCGCCCATGTTCGCCTCGGGGTTCCCTAACGGGACGGGCTGGATGCTCGCACCGTATATCCGGACCAACGCCGCCGGGATAAACGAGACGAGATACAAGCTGGAGATCGACGATATCGCCGTGCGGGGAACGTTACGGGTCTACGAGTTCATCGTGTCCCAGCTCCTGGGAGAGAACGACAACCGCATCTTCTCCGGGATGATGGAGGTGGACCATTACGACACCAACTCGGGCAGGATCTACCTCGACACGGACGGGGGGCGTTTGTACAACCCGTTCCGAAAGGGTGATATCCTCATGGTGCAACAGTTCCAAGGCGATCCCACCCTGGAGAACAACTACCAGATGGTGAAACAATACGAGCTGAAGGTCGTATCGGTTGGGGTAGGCAATCTTTACGACGGCGAGAACCGCCTTGATTGGTTGACGTTCGAGAACTTCGTGGGCGATCTCTCCCAGATAACCAAGAGGGATACATTGTGTCGTGTGGATAATCCGGATAACTCCACTCGCAGCGGCTTAATCAAGATAACGACCATTGACGAGTTCGGTACGCCTTACCTTGACGTGATTCGTGGCATGAAGACCGACCCGGAGAATTGCGTGAAAGTGCGTATCGGGAACCTGAACGGTCTTGTCACTCCTTATTTCGGAAGATTGGACGGTGACGGAGCATACGTGGCGAACCTATACGCAAGGGGTAAGTTCATCCTCTCTGACACGGGAGAGGACGTAAGTACCTTATTCCAGGTCATGAACGGAAAATTCTCTAGCGAGATGTCATCCATCCGGCACGAGATAGCGGAGAAGGACAACTATCTCACCAACTCGTCTTTCTCGGAGGATATCGTCGGATGGGAACCGGGCAATGACGTGTCTCTATTCACTATCAGCGAGCGTTATATCCCGGTGAACGACTCCCTTTACTCGGAGAAAGACCGGATCACCGGTATCGTGCGGGTGTTGAACAGGCTCGCCCTCTGCATCAAGAACTCCACGATCAGGCAATTGAACGCCAATCTCTCACGCAAACCGGAGGGATTGGTGGAGATGCCGGACGGGACCACGAAATGGCCCACGTTCTATATATCGTTCATGTGCAAGGTCAAGACGGCCGGTACGCTCACCATAGGTTTTCCCGGGCAGGACCTGTACGAGACCAAGGTGATGACAGCCACCGAAGCTTTCGCGCAGGAGGAGTTTATCGGGGAATGGGACGGGACGGGTGATTTTACCATCTCCTATACAGGGGAGATATTCATCTATAACTTGCTGCTCACGAGCCGGCCATTGGATGATTTCCGGGTGGAGATGACAACCAGACTGGAGCAGACGGATGAGCGTGTCGGGATGTACGCCATAAGGATGGATAGCCTGAAGAGTACGGTAACGGACATGGGTGTCGTCCTTGACAACACGAATACCACCTTGTCCGCCTATGTCTCAAAAACGGACAATAATAGCAAGACCATCACAAACCTTGGCTTGCGGATAGATGGGATCAATGACAGCCTGTACCTGTACGCCACGAGCTCGGAGCTCTCCGGCCTCAGGAACGATCTCTCCGCCTCGATAGAGCTGAACGCGAGGAGCATCACGCAAAAGGTATCGACCACGGACTATAACGGGGACACGGTGGTCTCCATGATCAACCAGACGGCCAGCACGGTCACGATCAAGGGTAACAAGATAGACCTGAACGGCGTGCTCATCGACAATAACGGGAAGATCTACGCCAGCCTGATAGACGCTGACAGCATCACCTCGAATATCGTCAAGATAGGAAATTTCGTGTGGGGAGGGAGCGCCTTGGCCGGGACCCCCGGGACCACGTTGATCATCGGCGGGGCGGCGACAATCGGCTTCTCGAACGGATACGCCGCCCAATTCGGGGGAAAGGTCTATATCGACGGGGCGTTATCCTGCGGCTCCATAACGGCCTCCGGGTACGGGAATATCCATTGCAACACGCTAAGCAGCGTCGGGAACGTGTGGTCATCCGGCGATTATTACTGCCGGGGACACCAAGGGGTCTCTTTCGGGACGGACGTGGACCTTGATAAAATACGGTTGAGAGTGGTCGGCGGCATCATCGTCGGCTACCAGAACGAGTGAACCATCATTTAAAACATACGATCATGAGAAAGGAACTAACGATTTTGACAAAGGTCACCAAGGAGGTGACAGGCAACCTGCCCGGCGGGGAGACGGTAAGGTACTCCGGGACGTACGAGCCCGGCAAGGGGCTTGGCTCCGTTCACGCCGCCGTCACGAGAGAGGGCAGGCAGGTACTTACCATCAACCACCAACGCGAGGGGCAGGTCGGTTATAATTTCTCCGCGGGGGATGATTTCAAGACCATGGAGACCGTCATAGGCGAGGTATTGTCGGATATCGATGACCTCTATGACGAGGCGGGCTCGGAGAGCGTGAGGCTTACCGTCGAGAACGGGATCATAACAGGGGTTTCTAACGATTAAAGAATTAACAGCCATGGCAAAAGTGGATTTCAAGAATTTAAGGGTACAGGCGACGATCGAGGGCGATCCCATCGTCGTTGACACCCGCAAGGAGCTGGGCAACCTCGTATGGGGGGCGGCCCGTGACATAGCCGTCTCCGATTTTGGCAAGGAGATATATTTCAGTGACGGACCGATCGAGGTCGGCGGGGAGACCGCCAAGGAGATACTGTCGATCCTCGACATATCCAGCGCCTCCGCGCCTCTGAGACGCGCGCTGATCGAGGCGCTGACGCCCAAGAGACTTCCGGCTAAAAAGGGGAAGTAAGCGCATGGATTTGTCTAACCAGTCAATCGAATAACGAAATGGCATACTCAACCGATGACATCAAGGCGCTCGCCGCCATATTGAAACCCATTATCAAGTCGGCCCTGGAATCCGGATCGACAGGGGTCGGAGACCTGGAGGTGGTGACATCCCTCGATAGCGTATACTCCCTCCCGGCCCTTCGTATGCCGGGAGGGATACATGACGTGGTGGAGGCCCCCCTGTCCTTGCTGCGGGTCAATCTTCGCGTGACGACGACACACGTACAATGGAAACTGGGTAATGGAGAGTGGAAGGACCTGCTCGCCCTGTCCGAGCTGAAGGTGGTCTTCCGGCGTACGGAGAAGCACCTCCAATGGAAGGTTGGCGCCGGGTCATGGGAGGATATCGTCGAGCTGGAGAGCCTCAAGGGGGAGAAAGGCGACCGGGGGGACGCTTTCCGGTACGAGGACTTCACCCTTGAGCAATTGGTGGGCCTGAAGGGTGACAAGGGAGACAAGGGGGATAACCTTGAGTACAGGTTGCTGGACAGCTTCCCTTCCCTGGAGTCCCTGAGAGCGGCGTATCCAACGGGGACCGGACAGGACGGCTTCTTCATCGCCGGTGACGGGATGTACGTATGGGACCCGAAGGACGTGGCATACAAGGAGATCAAGCTGGAGGTGGACAAGGTATTCACCTCGGAGATATTCAGGGAGGTGACACCCTCCGGCGGCCGTATCGCCATCGACTTCCTGAAGGCCCCTTACGCCAAGGTAGCGCTCGGACAGGACACCCTCATATATAACCTGGAGATACGGAACACGAGGGAGGGATCATGCGGGAAGGTCATGGTCTACCAGAGCGGCCTCCGGCAGATCGTGCTGAGCAACACGATGAGAGGCACCATAGACCTGCCGCTCAATAGCGATACGATAGCTATACTGAATTACAACCGTGTCGGGGAATATATCTATATCCACACGAGCACCATCATCGGGGACAAGACCTATCCCGGCCCGCAAAAGATCAAGGACTTCCATGTGGTCTACTCGGACAGCTCCTCCTGCACGGTGCAATGGACCGCCCCTTACGCGAATAACATCTACGACAGGGGAACCGAATACGACATGCGATACGCCAACGACCTCGTGGACGCCGACGACCCGAAAGTGTGGGCGGGACTCCGCAAGGTCCCGGCCATCCCGACGCCCGAGAATCCCGGGACGCTGCAGAGAACGACGATATCGGGTCTCGTCCCTAACAGGGAGTATTACGTATACCTGAAAACCATCAAGGTGAATTTCGGGGTGGAATACATATCCGGGGCCTCGGATCCCGTGTACTTCCGCACGGTCGGCAGCGAGGACATGACGAGGGCCTACCGTATCAACCTGACGGAAAGGAACATCATCCCCCAGCTCAGGAATTATCTCACCGACACGGACGGGACCGTCTGCTCGGTAGGCAGGATGGTGGACGAGACCGAGAGGAACGTCTTCCTCGATGACGGGTACCCGGACATGACGAACAAGGGCTACTCGACCTTCTGGTACCAGTACAAGTACAGCCGGGACACCTCGCCTTTCGACATCGTCATAGACCTGTTCTCCGCCTACGTCATAGACAAGATGTTCGTATATACGTCATCCCGGAACAAATTCTCCGTCTACGGCATGAGGGACATGGGCTACGACTGGGAGCGTGTCGGCGAGATCAGGATCGAGTACAACGCTTGGGCGGCATTGGATTTCAGGTCCTGTCAATGCAGGTATATCAAGCTGTCTTGGGATCTCATGGATTTCGGATCGAACTCCAAGCTCCCCGTCATGGGCGAGGGGGCCGAGGGATTCCCGGAACCGGAGTACAACGGGACACTGGAGAGCGTGAGGAACCTGCTGCTTTACGGCCGTCCGGCCTCGACCCGGCCGGAGGGGATCATGTCCCCCCTGCGCCGCTCCACGACCCGCAAGACCGTGGACCAGTTCCTCTGCACGAACGGGCACGCCTACCAGCAAGGGCGCATCCATAGCATGTGCTCCGGCGAGAGGTCCCGCATGTACATCTCCCTCGGCCATTTCGCCGCCTTCGACCCCTCCGGCCAGCCGGTCCCTTACGCCCGGCTAGCCGACATGCGTTTCCGGGTAAGCCGGATACCCTGGGTGAGCGGGAACAACGGGACGGGGGAAAACCTTGTGGAGACCTTGACCAACACGTACAAGAGATATGGATTGAAGCCCTATATCTGCAGCACCGGCGTTTTTGACCCCTGCCTTTACGACAGGTCCCTTACGATCCATAACCGTCCATGCGACGCCTATTGGTACCCGGGAGCGTGGAAGCCGGTGCCCAGGCGCGGTGTCGGTGGCCTTGACAGGTACCTCGGGGTGACGACGGACGCCAATTCCTACAAGACATACGCCAGGCTATGCCAGGCCTTGGCCGCGAAATACGGCAGCGCCAAGGTCGATGGCACGGGTCTCTTCTTCCCGGAGGACGAGTCCGCGGAGACGGGGCTTGACCTTATCAGCGGCATCGAGCCGGAGAACGAGCCGGACGCCAACTGGAACGGCTGGGTGGGCTACGAGCGCGCCGAGGAGTACGCCGCCGTCGTGTCCGCCTCGTCGGACGGCCATGCGGGGACGCTCAAGGACGAGGACGGCAGGGCCATCCCCGGCACGAGATACGGGGGCATCCTGCCCATAGCCGGCGGGACGGCGTCGGTGAACCGGGGATACCTGCAACCCGCCATCCTGCGATGGAAGGCCACACGTACGGATGCCTCGATCCCGGTGGCGGCGTTCTCCATGCACATGTACTTCAGCAATATCGGTAACCAGGGCGGCAGCGACGAGGCCGTGCAATACGGCATCACGTTCGAGGAGGCCATGAACAACGACACGGGGGGCGAGCTACCCAAGGTCTGCGCCTTCCGGGACCGTGTGGCCCCGGACAAGGAGGTATGGCTCACCGAGTTCGGATGGGGCGAGTCGGGAGCCCGGGAGACCGCCAGCAAGTACCAGTGCTACTCGCAGGCCGGCAGGCAGGTTGGGAACTGGACCGTCCCGGACCGGCACCGCTCGGATGTCAAGGGGGCCTGGATCATCCGGGCGTGCGTCCAGATGATGGCGATGGGTGTCGATATGGTCAATTATTACTCCACCGAGTGCGAGGGCAACTATTTCGGGGCCGGGAAGTATGACTCCGGGGCCGGGTTCGAGATGTTCCACTGGAACGATTGTACCGACGATACCCCGGGCGCCAGGGTGGAGGCCATCAAGGCCCATGAGTGCACGTATCCGAGGGGAGGTTTCGCCACGACGGGGCTGTTCGGCCAGCTGCTCGGGAACGGGGCCTACCCGATAACCCGCGCCTACTGGTGGATCGCCACGTTCCGCAACCGTTTGAAAGGTTACGTGTATACCGGGATGAGACATGTCGATACGGATAGCCGTATCGTGATCGCCTGTTTCAAGGAAAGGGACGGGGACAGGGGCGCGTACGTGGTTTACCTGAATGACAGCCAGAACACGGGCGTGGAGGGTGTCGGGATACCCGTTCCCGCCGGCGTGTCGTCGTACAGGCATGTCACCGTCCACGTCCCCGAGATCCCTAACCCGGAGGACGTGCCGAGCACGCTGGGATGGGACAAGGAACGTACCGGATTGCCGACTTCCCGCAAGGAGAGATATGTCAACGGGGAATGGGTCGTTCAAAACAAGCCATACCACCAAGACCGCCACATGTCTTACACCAAGGTCCCCGCCTCCTATCCGGAGAATCCCGCCGAGGGTGACGAGATTACCATATTGCCCACGGAGGCGGAGAATCCTTATTTTCCGATAGTCGGGCCTGTACAGGCCAAGGCCAGCCCCCATAAGAACACCCTGTCGGCCCAGCAATACGAGCAGGACCGGGAGAACTGGGAGAGCGAGCCGCAATTGGACAATGACGGCAACGTGGTCTGGACCGTCAAGGGAAACCCGATGTACGCGTGGCGGCAGGTGGACGCCGTATGCGACTACATCGATTTCCATCCGGAGGGTATCCGGGGAAGGACGGGCGACGAGAGAACCGGGGAGGTCATCCGGGGCATGATCCGGACGAACGTGTCCGAGTTCCCGGAGTTCTTTTTCTTTGACGCCATACCCGAGCCGGACTACCGGGGCGAGATCACGGACCTCTCTTCCCGTACGGTATCCTCCTCCGCCATCGAGCTGTGGTGGAACAACACCGGCGTGGAGGATACCGGCTATGAGATATTCGTGTCCGGTCTCCCGGAGACGGGGTATACGTTGCTGAAGACGGTCTGCATAGACGTGGAGAACAAGGCCGTGATATCCGGGCTGCTCCCGGATACCACCTACTATTACAAGATACGTCCCGTCAGGGGTGAAAAGACCGGGACGATGAGCGAGTACGTGTCCGCCAAGACATACCGGGACATCCAGCCGCCGACGGGCTTGCGGGTGGAAAGCCGTACGGCCACGTCCATCAGGCTGGCATGGGATTACGACGCCGGGCAGGTCGCCGATTTCCTCTCCTACGCCATTTATCGGGCTGACGATACGGGGGCGTACGCACAAGTGGGTACGGTTGACGACCAGTCCGTGCAGACCTACGAGGACATGGGACTGGCGGTCGGGCGTGTCTACCGGTACAAGGTACGCGTGTCGGGCCTGAACGGCGTCTCCGACTACACGGGGGAGGTCGAGACAAGGACGCTGCTTCCCGAGGAGGTGACACCCGTGATCCGGAACGCCATCACCGACAAGCTCGGCAGCAAGGTGATACTTACCCTCGACCTCCCGATCGGTATTGTCGGCGGCGGGGCCAAGGCTGGCTTCACGCTCACGGAGGACGGGAACCTCCGGATGGTCCTGTCCGTGACGAGGGACGAGGCCAACCACAACAACCTCGTCCTGTCCATCCCGCAGGACTCACTGGCAGACTATGACAAGAAAACCGACATCCGCGTATCCTACAATGGCCTTGGCGGCATCCTGTCGGATTATGGTGTTACGCTGGAGGGATTCAGGGACGTGAGGGTCGCGAACGTGATCGGCAATTTCACGAACATCAACGCCATCTACCAGATCAACCTGTGCTCCGCCGATACCCCCAAAGTAGCCGATTGGAACAACCTGGCAGGCGAGGGTGACGGGCAGACCGCGCTTGTCGGGATCGTCGATACCTATGGGCGCGTCTCCGGCGTGACGGTCACCCGTGTCCATGACGGCTCATCATTTAAATGGGGGCAGAATTATACCGGGGGTTATTGCGAGATCGAGGATATCCCGGCCTCCGTCTATGGCCCGATGTGGGGCGTATCGCACGGGAACACGAGCTCGGAGGCCGTAAGGGCGAGACTGACGTTCTCCGGCCTCGATAACGAGTACAGGTATACGGTCAAGGCATTCGGCGGTACGAGGTATGGCGGCGACATATCCATCAGGATGCGTATAGGCGACGTGTACACGCCTGTCATACGGGAGCTGGGAAACACGAGGGACATGTTGGCGATAGAGGACGTCTCTCCCGTGAACGGCGGGATAAACGTTGATTTCATCAATCCCACGGAGACCGTCACGGCGAATTACTCGAAGGTCGCGTTCGTGATCGTCGAGGAATACAGGTCCAACGACTCCCCGGAGAACACGGACGTATGGCTGCGTGACGCCACGGTCGTGGAGGAGGAGAACGGCGTGGTCAAGTTCCCGGACGTGACCGTCCACCTGAACTGCGTCGGCGCGGCGACCGCCTTCCGGATCGGCGAGACGCAAGACCTCTCCCCCGTGGACTGGACCGACATCGTGGACGATACGCTGGACGTGCCTTACGTCCTGTCCGGGGGGTTCGGGGAGAAGGCGTTATACGTGCAGGTCAGGAACCTGTACAACGAGAGCAATATCCGTGTCATCGACATAGAGTACAAGGACCCTTACGTGCCCCTCGCCCTCAGGAACGTCTACGTGAACAACGACGAGGCGACCACCTACGGCCGGGACGTGACGGTGATGGCCGACAAGGACGGTGTCCCGACCCATTACCGGATATCGGAGTCATCCGACCTGTCCGTCTCCGGATGGGTGGAATGGCCCGGCCCGAGGGTCTCGGAGGTGCCGTATACGTTATCTGACGGGGCCGGACTCAAGACCGTGTACATGCAGCTGAGGGATGATATCACCGAGTCCACCGTCAAGGTCGATACGATCCAGCTCAAGGTGTTGACGAAGGCCGTGGGAACGATAACGATCCCGTTGCCCGACGGTGTCACCGACGCCGGACAGGTCGATATCTCGATCGCCCCGTTGAAGTACAACAAGCGTTTCGCCTTCGGTTACAGTATCGATGACACGTCCATGCAGGCCTATTCCGTGGTGCAGGCGCTGTTCGCCGGCAAGTGGATAGACGACGCGAACTTCTGCCATCTCGGGGCGGACAGGACGACCGGCCATGCCCCGGAACACCCCCTATATTACACGGACGGTCTCGGCACGAGGAGATATTTCGCCGTCGGCAACTATCTCATAACGTTACGCTCCAAGGAGCAATACGGCCACCACCCGCTGGAGGGGAGCGCCGGGGCGTCCAACCCGTACCTGCGTTTCGACGAGCTAAAGGCCATACAGGACTTCGATGGCGAGTGGATGATCCACAACGTGGACGAGACGGTATGGGACAGGACGGACCCGAGATCCATCGCCCGGGGCATGATCGAGGTGAACGACTACATGGAGGCGAACGGCGTTGGCCGGTCCATCATGTCCAGCACGCCGGACGGTAACGAGAACTACCCGGCGGCGGCCCTTGTCTGCGACGATATCAAGGCCATCTGCCGCGAGCGGGGGGCCGGGACCAACCTTGACGTATTGGCGATCAAGGATATCGAGAAGATGCAGACCCCGAGGTACTTCATGGACGACACGTCCGTGGAGAACCTGAGAGGCATACTGGCGAGGACCACCGGCAACAGCGTGCTCGGCCTTTCCGCACATTGGGGAAGCCTCGGCAGCCACCGTCCGCGCGGGGCGGTCGGCGTGGATGACGGGAACTGGAACAACGTCAGGGAGGTGCTTGAGTACATATACGCCGCCTACGGGGCCGCCGGTACCGACGAGGTATGGTTCGCCAACGACAGCGAGGTATACCAGTACCTGTATCTCAAGAGATACACGTCGATCTCGAAGAGGATCGAGGGTAATGACCTTGTCGTCACGGTGGAGATGCCGAGACTCGATAATTTCAAGTGGTTCGAGACCACGTTGTTGCTGGATATCGAGGCCGGGGCCGCCTCCTCGGACGATGGCGTGTACGGTTTTACATACGGAATGAATAACGGAAAGTTTATGATAAACGTGAACATGATGGACGGCCTCGTCGAGAGGGCCGAGAGATACACCGCCAGGTTCGAGGCCTCGGAGAGCGGGGAGGACATGGATGACGCCCTTTATTTCGTGCAACGGCTCAAGTCGTCCTTGCGGGTGCCGTACATGGCGAGGATCAACGCGTTGATCGCCCCGCCGGTTCTCGTGTCTTTCGCTATCGAGGCCACGGAGACGAGCGATCCGGCCATATCCTGCGCTTACTCGGCGACCGGGAAGGTCACGCGCTACATGATTAGCGAGTCCCCGGATTTCACGGGGGCCGGGTGGCTTGATATCGTCGATAGTCCCATACCGTACCGGTTGTCGAACGTGGAGGGGGATCATACCGTCTATCTCAAGGTGGGGAACGCTTTCGGGGAGTCCTCCGTGATGGGCGACTCGATCGCCTACAATCCCCCGGCGTTCGGGCTGGCGGGGATCGTGATCGATGGCGGTGCCGCCAGCACCTCCGACCATACGTTATCCATAGCGTTCAACGTCCTCGGAGTCGACGTGCCGACCATGATGATGCTATCTGAGTCGGCGGATTTCGCGGGTGCGGAATGGCAGGCTTACCGGAACCCGGCCACGTTTACGGTATCCGGTACCGGCAGCAAGACGATATACGCCAAGGTCAGGACGGATACGGGGGAGAGCGGCGTGTCCAGCGCCTCCATCGGGGTGACGGGACTGTCCGCGGTATTGTCCTTCGGGTGGATTTATAGCTCAGGGCTATCCGTGAACTCGTCCTCTTATGACAGCGTGTCGGGAATCACCAAGGTCCGGCTTGATTCCCAGACCTTGGCCGAGATCAACATCTACAATAGGGACGGCAGTACGCTAGGTACTTTCAACGCGTCCGGATTTACCGCGGGGAACTCCTCGTACCAAGGAAACGTCACGGGGGATGATTCCGGCGTGTATCCGGATGACGTGTTGAGAAACATATTGTATAAGCCGAACTCGGTCGAGGCGGGCATCATGGACCTCACCATCCCCGATGGCCGGTATAAGTTCAAGATACTGATCAACACGGTGAGGACGTATGACTTGAGCGAGGCGTCTTACGTGCTTGAGAGCGGCGGTGCCAGCCAGTCATTCCCGTTGAAGACCAGTTACGTGAACAACTTCCATGACCTCTCCGAGCTGGTGGTGGACGTATCTGGCGGGGTCACGCTCACCGTCAAGCCGGGAATGGCGAAGAATGTATTGGTCTTATTGAACGCTATCGAGATTGAGAGACTTTAAGGCAAACATATTAATTTAGACAGTAGCAGACTTGACAACCAAGTCTGCTACTATCTAAAACCCAGAATCAAAATCCATCAACAAAGGATTCGCCTCCTTCAAATCATGTGGCGTATATATATCCGTTATTGATATTGAGGAATGCCTAGCTTGATCACGTACAGACAGAGCATCCACATTTTGGCGAAGCATCATTGTAACTCCGGAATCTTTTAGGGAATAGAACTTATAATCCTTCGAAAACTTTAAATCTCTCATAACATGGGATAACCAATAATCCCTAAACTGTTTCTCGGTTCTTCCACTCTCTCCTGGTTTGAAAGAATCTGAGAAAAGATAATAATTCATCGGATATTGGTAGATTTTCAAATCTATCATCAATTGAATAACCTTTTTATTCAATGTAACCACCGCATCTTTTCGGTTCTTCGATATATCACCACTAACTAAAATCGTTTGATTCTTAAACGATATATCCCTTATTTTCAGCATTGACATCTCTTTAGGGCGAATAAGGCAATAATATTCAATGTAACAGGCTAGCAAGAAATGTTTATTATTCCCCATCAAGTAGTTCCGTAAGCGCTCAAGATCTTTTATAGACAAGACTGTCCTGTTTTTTTGATAATGCCGCTTTCCTAAAATTTGCAAACCTTCGGCCATATTCGTTTTGTGATATCCAGAGCGTACTAGGAATTTACAAAATACACTCAAAACCCTTATGTAGTTATCATGAGTTTTGGCCGTATTGCCGCGATCAATGTATATATGATCCAAAAACTCTTGCAAAAAGCGCTGATCAATTTGGTAAATATACGTAGCCGACTGTTTCAACGACTCATTGTATTTCTTGAGATTCCTAATCTTTGATTGATATTCCACATAAGTAGCTTCTCGGATAATGTCATCATCCAAATATTTTTTCTGTATCCGAAAGAAATGTTCTATGGCATCATCAATAAATACATAAGATAATGCTGATTCCCGTTCAATCCATGGGTTCCAACCTCTTCGAAGTTGTTCCGAAAGACGATTGATCAAATCTTTCGCATAGATCCTCCTCTCTCCTATTTTCGAAATATGATTAAGCTTGATTTTTTTTCGGCGCATCTTTCCCTTTGCTGGATCGAAGGCCATAAATCCGATATACCATTCCACACCGACATATAATTGAGGCGGAGTATAAGCTACGATGCTCAAAACACTCGAACTTTGTTTCCTTTTAGGCATTTTTTTTTAACGTCAATTTTAAATTAAAATCAACGCTAAGACATTTACACTAAAAATCTTACAGACATTTCCTGTCTCAAAATTGTCCCGTTATGTTAAAACGAGGCACTTTGATAACTTATGTCCCATTCCTGTCCCGGGGGTATTAAAACAGTTAAAGGGAAACAGTTGAATACCAACCATTTCCCTTTTTCTAAGTCGGGGTACCAAGATTCGAACTTGGGACCCCCTGCTCCCAAAGCAGGTGCGCTAACCGGACTGCGCTACACCCCGTTTTGCAATTCATAGTGTTTATCTCTGATTGCGGTGCAAAGGTACGCCTTTATTTTAAACTACAAAACTTTTCGGTAACTTTTTTCATGAAAAATATCATTTTCTTGTTGAGTGGATAGAATGGAACTTTGCGTCAGATAGTTCTTATCGTTGGCGTAAATAAATAAAAGGGTTCCATTCTTTATCGTATTAATAATTGGCTTACTGACAGATACAGGCAACGCAGGGCAACCAAAGCTACGTCCTAACCGACCCGAGGAAGCTGCCACAGAAGGATCGGAATAAGAGGCGCCATGAATTACAATCGCCCTTTGCTTAGCCAAATCATTTATTCCTTTTTCCAATCCATTTAGGATAAGCGAATAGCCATTCCGACCTTGGTACGTATTTTCCGTCAGATAAAATCCTAAAGAGCTTTTATGAGAACCGTTCTCGTTCGAGAAAGAGGTCGCATAATTCCCTCCGCTATTCTTACCGTGAGAAACCAAAGAGGTGTAAAGTATTCTCTTTTGCCGTATATCCAATACAACCATACGCTCCGCCGTAGAAGGTTTAGAGAAATCGATCAATGTAAGGATATCCTTATTTTTCCGATCAATCTTCTCGGAACCTCTAAGCCCCTGCATAAACGCATCGAAACAAACCCATTGATCCAATCGCATCTCCTCATATAATTGGCGCCCCATAACCGCCACAGACGTTGATCCCGTTTCCGGAGATAGGGCACGCAAAACGCCACCGGTTGAAATTGAACCTACAGACAAGACAATAAAAAACAAATACAAGAAAATCCTTCGCATACTAAAAAACAATAACGCCGCAAAGTTATGATTTTTATTCTAATACAAAAACAATCGTCTCATTAACAGGCGCCCAATCGTAAACAAATTGCGCATGCGAAGTCGCGTTTCTCACACACATATGAGACCGGGGTGTCGTTCCCAACGAAGGACTATATTCGATCAACGATTTACGAGGAGCGTTGACCGGTACGCCATGGATATACGCCCCATTCGTAAAACGGTTGGCATAAGGAGCGAATCCGCCAGTCTCCTTGGAACCGTCTACCAAATAGATCATGCGAGACTTTTTTTCTTGGAGAACATACATTCCCAACGGGGTTTCCTGCGCATAAGGAGGACGATGCTGTCCGGTAGTCGCAGGGTTCATGCTACGAACCAACCATTTCGAGCCGACGTGCTCCAAGGTCGCGATATTCTGGTTATGACGATCCACGAAGATCGCCTTATCGAAGACTACCGTATCCCCTATTTGCTTGATATATTTCTTCGGAGCATACCACTCCTCCTCCCCATCGTACACGGTTTGTATACGAGCGAATTTAGAATCCTCATCCATCGCCTTGATACGAACCAAGCTACCGTCACGTCCATAGATCTCGGGAGTCACGGTATCAGTCAGCAAATAAAGCGGGACGGATTGATAGCGTTCTACACCAAGCGTATCGGAAACCCTCTTATAGGCATCTCTCTTGAAGACTTTTACAAGAGGAGCCTCTCCATTCCTGTTTTTATAGTTCTGCAAGATCGCCCATTGAGACGGCTCCCTTTGGATCGACTCCAATAAGGATAATCTTTCTTTCATTTTCTCCCACTGGAACTCCCGTGTCGTATCTTTATAGGGGTAAGTATCTTCTAAAGTATGCTTATCGTAAAGCAGCTCTTTCTCTATTTCGATACGGGGAGGCAAAGTCTCCACGATCACAGCGGAATCCTTCGATATAGAATCCACAGGAGTTAAGACCTCGGTTTGAGCAGGCTCGGTCCTCGGCGTACAATAACTTAGCGTACAAAGGCTCGATATCAAAAGTATAAAAACTGTTCTCGTCATCATTATTACCCGGGATTTATTTGAATATCGTAAATATACGATTTTTTCCAAATAACAGGTAATCTTATCATCTTGTTTACAAAGTAACCGCGCCAAATGACAGAGCTATCCTATACTCATCCTATAATCCATTTACTGCCCGGTATTAATGAGATAATCTTTGTCGTCACATAACAGCAGATAAATGTACTTACCGCAATGCATGGTATGGCGGCGACAGTAGGCAAGGCTAAGTTGTGCTTAAACACCGTTACCCACAATCCGAGCCAAAATATATGCATAAGGTACATACCGTAGCTGAGTTTAGACATCTCTGTTATGAGTCGTGGAGATTTCGAATTGCCTATGCAAGTAAAAGCGAGGAACGTACCCGCCGTAAGAAGCACACAGTTAATCGTACAGAAAGCCCATCCGATCTCTATCTCAGGTGTGACAAGAGTTACTCCGGGTATCGCTTGGACATAGAAGGAATAAATCGTCAGCAAGGCACCGACGACCATCGAGGCGATTCCGATAACCAAACGTTTAGAACGGTTCCATGTAAGATGGACATGTATATAATGTGCCAGTACGAGGTATCCTAAATAACCGGAGAAGTACCACAGTATATGGTATTCGTTCCAAAAACATTGTCCCCACACCTCGCCGAAGCAACGATTGAGATAGGGCATACAGGTCGACAACAGAAACAAGCCGATGAAAAAACGCTCTTCTTTCGCCGTGGCTTTATTCAACCATGGCGATATTACGGGTATAAATAAATAGAGGCTGATCAAAGGGTACATGAACCACAAATGTCCGGCCTGTGAAGGAAAGTTCAAGAATATTCTCGATATATCTTTCAATGATGTCTCGGCATCTATCTGCCCCCACAGCAAGGGTAAAGTGCTGTATAGTATCATAAATATGAAAAACGGCGGTAAGATGCGAATACAACGCTGACGGTAGAATTGCCAAGAGGTCAGCCCTGCCTTCATCGGCGCAAGAAGAAAGGCGGAGACAATTATAAACAATGGCACCGCCATGCGTGAGAAACCATCGTATACGGCTACCCACAACCGATCAGCCTCATTGGCCAGATAAGATTGCGGTCCCACCATATCCGTGGAGCCCTCAGCTCCATAAAAGTTTTCACTGGCGTGGACAACCATGACAAGGAAGCACGCAAACACACGCACGTAATCCAAAAAAACTATACGCTTCATTTTTTGTTTTAGTATTATTATTCGTTAGATGATTTCAAGTTTGTCTTTTTACGCGAAGCATGCATTCAAGAGGGATATATTTCGATGTTTTTCCTGATACTGCTTTATGGCGCACAAAGGTAAAAAAAGTCGGAAAGAATATATACCTTTGTCATATTATAAGTGAAATCTAAAATAAAAACATATGAGATCTATTAATGGCGCGGTTTTACGTAGCGCATTCGCGATGGTATTAGGGTTTGTTTTGGTATTATGGCCGGAAGCAGCCATAACCTATCTGGTTATCACGATCGGTATACTATTCATTTTACCGGGATTATTCGCTATCCTCAGCTATTTCACCCGACCGAAGAACGAGAACGGGGAGAAACCGATGTTTCCTATCGAGGCAGCGGGAAGCGTACTGTTCGGAGCGTGGTTGGTGATCATGCCCGAGTTCTTCGTGAATATATTAATGTACTTACTCGGAGCCTTATTGGTAATTGCCGGTGTACAGCAATTGGTTTCATTGATATCCGCAAGGAAATGGAGCAATGTACCGTTGGGGTTCTACCTGATGCCGGCTTTGATCTTGATAACCGGAGTAATGATTCTTGCCTACCCGTTCGGGGCGGCGGCAAATACATTCGTAATCTTCGGTGTAGCCAGCATTTTCTACGGGGCTTGTGAGTTGATCAACTGGTATAAGTTCCGCAAGCGTATAGAAAATACCGGATTATGATTTCCGGTATTCCATGGGTGATATACCCATATGCTTCTTGAAAAACTTACCGAAAGTGGATTGATCGGAGAAGTGGAGTATATCCGCTACTTGCTGAACCGTGGCTTGCGGGGCCTTCAACAGCATCTTGGCCTCGACGATCAAGGCGTCGTCAATCCATTTATTCGCTGATTTACCCGTTAGCTCTTTCAAGATAAGCGAAAGATACTGTGGGGTAATAAATAATTTCTCGGCATAGAAAGTAACGACGTGCTGCTCCTTGCAATGCTCGAAAAGCAATTGCAGGAACTGCTCGAAAAGCTCCTCCTTCCGGGAGAGTGTAGGTGCCGTCATCAGCTCCTTCTTACCCATAAAGATATTAGCCAACTCGATAAAGAAACCGACTAAGGCGTTTTGGAGAGCCTCCTTCTGGAAAAAATGGGTACGCAGCTTCATCTTTTCCCGTAAGATGGAGAATTGGCCGGATATATGCTCAGTCTCCTCGGCACTCATCGCAGCACATGGATTCTTACGGATCTGCATATAATGCACCATAGAGTTCTTTTTCCCTGCCGGGGTAGTATATCCATCCAGAAAAGATCTGGACACGATCAACAAACGCCCTCTCAAATCTTTGCTCACTTTCGATACCTGTATGATATGAGTCGGCATCAAGGTTGTAAACGTATTCTTCTCTATCTTATATGGAATATAGTCTACCGAAATATCAGCAGTACCTTCCTGTACCAAGATCATCAACAAGGCATTTAAACGCATCGGGGTGGAATGCTCCAGCCTTTTTTCCTCGTAATTAATCAAATCTCCGTTCAGATCCGCTATCGATAAATCATCTTGAAAGTTGTCGCTGGACTCAATTCCCTTGATTAACTCAGTGACTTCAATTAAAGGTAAATTTTTCATATCTATCTGTAGATTTTTATTATCACCTCGGACAAAGATAGAAATAAAAAGCCAAAGACCACCCACTATTTCGTTTTTAACCAATTTTCATCCAAAATTGAACGAATAACAAGAATTTTTAACAATATCCTGTTTCATTCCATACCAATACCGTAACAGTATAAACCTTTCTGGTTTTCTAAATATATCAGACCTTTGCGAATAGATTCGACGGGAATATCCGGTCATTGGTCGATTCCAACGGACGAGTCAGCGCTTTTTACTTGTATACAGGGATTGCCCCGGCTACTTTTGACGTAACAAAAAAGAATATGATAAAAGAACAGATTATTAATACGGCGTTCGATCTTTTTTCTCAATATGGCATCAAGAGTGTGAGTATGGATGATGTAGCGAAAGCGGCTGGCATCTCCAAGCGTACACTTTACGAGTCGTTCGAGGACAAGGAAACCTTGCTGATCGAGGGGATCGATCACAATACCGAATCGCTCGGACAATATCTGACAGGATTGGAAAAAGAACCTTTCAATGCCTTGGAAGTAATCCTGCTCTTCTATGAGGAGATGATGAAAAACCCGAGATGGTTCAACGAGAAGTTTTACGAGGACTTGAAGAAATATCCGAAAGCCCAACAAAAAATAGAGATGAATAAAGCGAGAATGGGTAAGAGGTGTATGGACTTGTTCACACGGGGCGTTAAAGAGGGCGTGTTCCAAGAGGGGATCAACTTCGAGATCATGGCCTTACTGGTGAAAGAGCAGACGAAGATGTTGCGGCCTTCCAATGTCTTCTGCAAGCATTCCATCACCGAGGTATACAACACGATCCTCCTCACATTCCTGAAAGGGATCAGTACCGAGAAGGGAAGAGCGATCCTAGACCGATTCGATCTCAAACAATCCTATGATTTATAGCGAACACTTAATGAGTTTAATCACAGACAAAATCTATCCTAAATGAAACGATTATTGATGAGTAGAAAAATGATGTTGGTCACATTTATGGTATTGCCTTTTCTGGCGGCGAGACCGGTTCTGGCTCAAGACACCCTGAAACTGGATCTTGGAAAAGCGCTAGAGATCGCCCTTAGCGAGAACCCGACCGTAAAAGTTGCCGATAAAGAAATACAGAAGAAAAAGTACGCACGTAAAGGCTCGTACGCTTCTCTATTTCCGCAGATCAGTTTTGCGGGGGACTACAACCGCACCTTGAAGAAACAGGTGATGTATATGGATTTCGACATGGGTGACATGGGAGGCGGCAGCTTGCCCGAAGGCACGGACATGTCGAGTATGGACGAGGGCTTCGAGGTAGGACGTAGCAACAACTGGAGCTTGGGCTTCAACGCTTCCATGCCACTGGTGAACGCCTCCTTATGGAAAAGCTTGAGTATCTCGGCCTTAGACGTGGAATTGGCGGTGGAGCAAGCTCGCTCTTCTAAAATAGCGATGGTGAACCAAGTGAAAAAGAGCTTTTACGCCGTCCTTCTGGCAAGCGACTCTTACCGGGTATTCAAGCAAAGTTACGACAATGCCATGGAGAATTATCTGGATATCAAACGGAAGTATGAACAGGGAACCGTAGCTGAATACGACTTGATACGTGCCGATGTGACGGTAAAGAATACAGAGCCTAATCTGTTGCAGGCAGAGAACTCCCTTACCTTGGCTAAATGGCAGTTAAAAGCGTTATTGGGCATGGATCTGGATTTAAATATCGATTGCGACGGACAACTGACGGATTTCAAGTCCAGCCTCTTCGCCGACTATCTATCCACGGATACAACCTTATCCGAGAATACGGACTTGAAACAATTAGACCTTCAGGCGGAACAGCTGAAAAAGACGCTGGTCATGCAGAAATTCGATTATCTGCCGACCTTGTCGCTGACCGGTCTATATCAATGGAGCGCCATGAACAATGACTTCAAGTTCAAGAATTACAGATGGAACCCCTATTCGATGATCGGTATCACGTTATCGGTTCCTATCTTCTCCGGAGGTAGTAAATTTTATAAGGTAAAGCAGACGAAAGTCTCCATCGACCAATTAAACCTGCAACGGGACGATACCAAGCGCAATTTGCAGTTGGCCGTTAAACAGTACATAGATAATATGAATACCTGTATCAAGAAGTTCGACGCCGCCCAAAAGGGGGTCGAGCAAGCGGAACGGGGATATATGATCTCGCAAAAACGGTACGACACCGGAGCCGGTACATGGCTGGAGATGAACGATGCCGAACTTGCCTTGACGCAGGCCCGGTTGAACTTCAACCAATCTATCTACGACTATATGGTAGCGAAGGCGGATCTGGAGAAAGTATTGGGTAACGAACAGATGAATTGAAAATTAAAAATTGAAAGTTTAATAGATAATAATTAGGAACAATTATATGAAGACAAGTCAAATGCTGAAAGTAATACCGATAGCTACATTGGCCCTGCTGATGTCTTGCTCGGGTAATAAGAGTGAGGAAGCCACGGAAACACAGAATGAGAAAGTAAAGGTGAAAGTGGAGACGGTCTCTGTTCAAGACGTGGAGCAACTCAGTGAATTTACCGCTACGGTGGAAGCGAATATCAAAAATAATATCGCTCCCCAAACCCCATTCCGTATCGAGAAAATCTTCGCCGAGGTAGGCGACCATGTAAAAGCCGGGCAGTTATTAGCCAAGATGGACGCTACCAGCCTAAAGCAAGCGAAGATACAATTGGACAACCAAGAGATCGAGTTCAAACGTATCGACGAGTTGTATAAGGTAGGTGGTGCTTCCAAATCCGCTTGGGATGCCCAAAAGACTTCCTTGGAAGTGGCTCGAGAGACGTATAAAAACTTGGTGGAGAACACCCAATTGCTAAGCCCGATCAGCGGAATCGTAACCGCCCGCAACTACGATAGCGGCGATATGTACAGCGGCGGAAACCCAATCTACACAGTGGAGGAAATCCGTCCGGTCAAATTAATGGTGAATGTCTCCGAGAGTCTTTTTACGAAAGTGAAGAAAGGCCATGAGGTAGATATCCGGCTGGATGTGTACGGAGACGAGGTTTTCAAGGGTAAAGTCAACTTGGTTTATCCGACGATCGATCCCGCTACCCGCACGTTCCCCGTGGAGATCAAGATCGCCAACTCGGATGAGCGAGTGCGACCGGGTATGTTCGCCCGGGTGACGATGAGTTTCGGCCATATGGATCACGTGGTGGCCCCGGATCGCTCTATCGTAAAACAATCAGGTGCCGGCGACCGGTATATCTATGTATGCAAAGACGATAAGGTCTCCTACCAGAAGGTGAAGCTAGGACGCCGTATGGGTGATAAATATGAGATCATATCCGGAGTGGAGGATGGCGACCAAGTGGTTATCACCGGGCAAAGCCGCCTGACGAACGGTATGGAAGTTGAAATCGAAAACGAATAACAGACTATGAGTTTATATGGAACAGCGGTAAGAAAGCCCGTATCGACCGCCCTTGTATTTGTGGCGATCGTGATCTTCGGACTTTTTTCCTTAAGCAGGTTATCAGTGGACTTGCTTCCGGAGATAGAGACGAACACCATCATGGTGATGACGGCCTATCCCGGCGCCAGTGCTTCGGATATCGAGATGAATGTTTCGAAGCCCTTGGAAAACGTGTTGAATAGCGTAAGCGACTTGAAGCATATCACGTCGCAATCCCGTGAGAATATATCGATCGTAACGTTGGAATTTAATTATGGCATCGATATCGATGTCGCCACGAACGATGTCCGCGACAAACTGGACATGGTAGAGTCTTCCCTACCCGATGACGTAGAGAATCCGATCATCTTCAAGTTCGGTACGGACGATATCCCTATCTTGATCCTTTCCGTGACCGCGGAGGAGAGCACGAACGCTCTTTACAAGATCTTGGACGATAAGGTATCCAACCCATTGGCCCGTATCAGTGGCGTGGGTGCCGTGTCTATCTCCGGTACGCCGATCCGTGAGTTGCAAGTGTATTGCGACCCGTACAAGTTGGAGGCTTACGGCCAGACCATCGAAGGTATCTCTACCATCATCGCGCAAGAGAACCGGAATACACCGGGAGGTAGCGTAGATATCGGTTCTAATACCTACTCCTTGCGTGTTCAAGGAGAATTCACGGACGCTAAGCAGATGCTAGACCTAGTGATCGGTAGCCAGAACGGAAAGAACGTATATCTGCGTGACGTGGCCCGTGTAGAGGACAGTATCGAGGAACGTGCGCAAGAAACGTTCAACAACGGCACGAAAGGTGGTATGATCGTCATACAGAAACAGTCCGGAGCGAACTCGGTGAACATCGCCAAGAAGGTACACCAGAAACTTCCGGAGATACAGGCTAGCTTACCCTCAGACGTGAAGCTGGACGTAATCATGGATACTTCCACGAATATCTTGAATACGATCGATAGCTTGAAAGAGACGATCATGATTACCTTTATCATCGTTATGTTGGTGGTATTCGTGTTCTTGGGACGCTGGAGGGCTACGTTTATCATTATCTTAACCATCCCGATCTCCTTGATCGCTTCTTTCGCTTATTTGCTGGCCTCGGGCAATACGTTAAACATTATCTCATTGAGCTCACTTTCTATCGCTATCGGTATGGTGGTGGACGACGCTATCGTGGTATTGGAGAACGTAACGACCCATATCGAGCGGGGTAGCCAGCCGAAACAGGCCGCTGTACACGCCACGAACGAGGTGGCTATCTCGGTTATCGCCTCCACCCTTACGATGTTAGCGGTGTTCTTGCCGTTGACGATGGTTACGGGTATGGCGGGTATCTTATTTAAGCAGTTGGGATGGATCGTTAGTATCATCATGATCGTTTCTACGGTAGGCGCCTTGACATTGACCCCGATGCTTTGCTCACAGTTATTACGCCAGCAACCGGAGAAGGGTAAATTGTACCGGATGTTCTTCACGCCTATCGAAAAGGGATTGAACGCCTTGGATCGCGGTTACGGACGCTTCTTGAACTGGGCCGTACGCCACCGGAAAACGGTGATCGTAGGCGCTACGCTGATCTTCATCGGCAGTATGATGCTGATCCCGGTTATCAAGACGGAATTTTTCCCGACACAAGATAACGCACGCATCGGCATAACGATTGAGTTGCCGATCGGTACACGGCAGGATATTACCCGTGAGTTAGCTCTCGACATCGACAAGAAGTTCCGTGAGAAATATCCGGAGATCCTAATCAGTAACTTCACGGAAGGTACGGCGGATACGGATAATACCTTCGCCCAGCTAAGCAATAACGGTACGCATATTATCGAGTTCAATATAAACCTAACTAGCGTGGGCGACCGTGAGAGAGGTCTTACCGAGATTTGCGAGTTGATGCGGCAGGACTTAGCCCAATACAGCGAGATCAAGAAATTCGAGGTACTCGCCGGAGGGCAGGAAGGTTCTATGGGTGGAGAGACCTCGGTTAACATCGAGATCTATGGTTTTGATTTCGCCCAGACGGATGCCGTGGCGAATGAGATCGCCCGTCGTATGAGAAATGTAAAAGGATGCTCGCAAGTAAATATCAGCCGTGAGGATTATATCCCGGAATACCAGATCGACTTCGACCGGGAGAAACTGGCCATCAACGGGCTGAACGTAACAACCGCCTCTATGTATCTCCGAAACCGTGTAAATGGTTCCACCGCTTCAAAATATCGTGAGGATGGAGATGAGTATGATATCAAGGTACGTTACGCCCCAGAGTTCCGTGAGTCCGTAGAGGATCTTGAGAATATTTTGATCTATAACAATGAGGGCAAAGGCATCCGCATCCGTGATTTAGGCAAGGTAGTGGAACGTATGACTCCCCCGACCATCGAGCGTAAAGACCGTGAGCGTGTGATCACCGTATCTGCCGTAGCGGGTAAGGGAGCGGCATTGAGCGACTTGGTTGCCGCCGCCCGGAACGAGTTGAAACAAATGGATATCCCATCCGACGTAAGTTGGCAGTTGGGTGGAACATTCGAAGATCAGCAGGATACATTTACCGATTTGGGTATCTTGATGGTATTGATCATCATCTTGGTATTCATCGTGATGGCTGCCCAGTTCGAGTCGTTGGTAGACCCGTTCGTGATCATGTTCTCTATCCCGTTCGCCTTTACAGGTATCGTATTGGGATTGGCGGTCACGCAGACACCATTGGGCGTTATGGCTTTGATCGGCGTGATCATGTTGATGGGTATCGTGGTTAAAAACGGTATCGTGCTGATCGACTATACGATCTTATGTCGGGAACGTGGCATGGGTATTATCACATCGGTAGTGACTGCCGGAAAATCCCGTCTTCGCCCGGTATTGATGACAACATTGACGACCGTTTTGGGTATGATCCCGATGGCGGTGGGAACCGGCGAGGGTTCCGAGATGTGGCGCTCGATGGGTATGACCGTGGCTTGGGGTCTTTCCGTATCCACCTTGATTACCTTGATTATTGTTCCGACGGTCTATGCCGTATTCGCCGCCAACGGCGTAAAACGAAGACGCCGCAAAATAAGAAAGGCATTACGAAATAATTAATTATCTTTGCGTACCATAGGGAAGCCGAGGCCAAGCAAACCTCGATGGGCATTGTTAGGTCGTGACAATGCCCATTGTAAGGTGCTTACGATGCCCATTATAAACAGGCTTGAATGCCCATCGCAAGAAAAGCCTCCCTACGGGTATGCGATCTCATAAAAAAGCAACTATATGAAAGCGATATTTATATCTTTCAATCAAGCGTATTACGAGACCATCGTCAATATCATGGACCGTAATAACCTTAAAGGTTTTACCTATTGGGATGTCGTGCAAGGACGGGGAAGTAAAACAGGCGAGCCACATTACGGCAATCACGCTTGGCCTACCTTGAACTCAGCTATCCTTACGATGGTAGAAGACGAGAAGGTCGATCATTTTCTGGAAATCCTACACAACTTAGACAAGGAAACGGAAGCGCAAGGGCTTCGGGCCTTCGTCTGGAATATAGAGAAAACTATCTAACTTAATTTTTCGGAACAACTATATTAATCTATTGATATGGACAAATCAATCCTGTTTACACCCGGTAAGATCGGTCCGCTAACACTTAGGAACCGCACGATCCGGGCCGCCGCATTCGAGAGTATGTGCCCGGGAAACGCTCCCTCGGAGCAGTTATTCAACTATCATACATCCGTAGCCGCCGGAGGGATCGGCATGACGAACATAGCTTATGCCGCCGTGACGCAAAGCGGCTTGTCGTTCGAGCGTCAGCTGTGGATGCGTCCGGATATTATTCCCGGCCTCCGCAAGCTCACCGACGCTATCCATAAAGAGGGAGCCGCCGCTTCCATCCAGTTAGGCCATTGCGGTAATATGTCGCATAAGCGGATTTGCGGATGCACGCCTATCTCAGCGTCCAGCGGGTTCAACCTCTACTCTCCCACGATCGTACGAGGTATGAGACAATCCGAGATCGCTTCCATGGCTCGTGCCTACGGTGAGGCCGTACGATTGGCACGTGAGGCAGGTATGGACGCTGTCGAGATCCATGCCGGGCATGGTTATCTGATCAGCCAATTCCTTTCCCCGTACACCAACCACCGGAAAGACGAATATGGAGGAAGCCTTGAGAACCGTATGCGCTTCATGAGAATGTGTATGGAAGAGGTGATGAAAGCAGCAGGTTCCGACATGGCCGTAACCGTAAAGACCAATATGCGGGACGGGTTCAAGGGAGGACTTGAAATAGACGAATGCCTAGAAGTAGCCCGTACACTCCAAGACCAATGCGGAGCGCATGCCTTAGTACTAAGCGGCGGATTCGTGAGCCGTGCCCCCATGTATGTAATGCGGGGAGAAATGCCGATCCGTACGATGGCGTATTATATGCCTAGGGGCTATCTACCGATTGGAATCCGCATGGTGGGTAAATATATGATTCCCTCGGAACCGTTTAAGGAGGCTTACTTCCTTGAAGATGCGTTGAAATTCCGCAAAGCCTTACATTTACCTCTTATTTACGTAGGAGGATTGGTCTCCAGAGACAAGATCGAGGAGGTACTGAACGACGGGTTCGAGTTTGTGGCCATGGCACGTGCCTTGGTGAACGAGCCGGGCTTCGTCAACCGTATGAAAGAAGACGAGCACGCCCGTTGCGATTGTGGGCATAGTAACTATTGTATCGCCCGTATGTATAGCGAGGATATGGTCTGTCATAAGAACGTGAAAGGTCTTCCGGAATGTATCGTACGTGAAATCAAAAGGCTTGAATATAAATAATGGAAAAGAAATGGGCTTTAGTCACGGGGGCCAGTTCCGGAATAGGTCTCGCCTATGCCGAGGAACTAGCCTCACGAGGCTATCAGTTAGTGATCGTCAGCAATGAGGAACAGGCGATCCGGGAGAAAGGTGAGTTTCTCTCCGAGAAATATGGTATAGAAGTTTTGCCGCTTTATCGTGATTTGGCGATCCCCGGGGCGGCCAAGGAGCTATATGATACTTGCCAAGAGAAAAACATCCCAATAGAGGTATTGGTCAATAACGCCGGTATGTTTTTTTTCTGCGAGACCTTACAAGCTAAGGCCAACATCGTCGAGAAAATGCTCTACCTCCACGTGACTACTCCTACCCAGCTCTGTTATTATTTTGGGCAAGAGATGAAGAAACGGCGTCATGGATATATCCTCAATATGTCATCCCTATCTTGTTGGCTACCTTATCCGGGAATTACGCTGTACGCTTCCACCAAGCGATACTTGAAAAGTTTCTCCCGGGGCTTGCGTTCAGAGTTACTGGATTATGGAGTAAGCGTAACCGTACTTTGTCCCGGCGCCGTCGCCACGAATTTATATAACCTAAGCGACAACTTAAAGACCTTAGCGATCCGCCTAGGTATCATGATGCGTCCGGAAAAACTGGCTAAAAAAGGGATTAATGCCTTGTTTCACCACCGGGCTTCCCTATTACCGGGTCTCTTCAACAAAATATGCACACCCCTCGTAATGCTCCTCCCCCACGGCCTTGTCCGTTGGATCATGCGAACCACGAAATTAGTGAAGCTAGATCGATAATCCGACAAATAACATGCGAAATATTTGTCACATCAAACAAAAATCGTATCTTTGCACCGCTTTTTAGCCCCGTACCGTGTGATGGGAAATTAGGAAGCAAAATAACTAATTTTGAGTAACACAAAAATTAAAGAAAATGAAGACATTTGAGTTAGAAGGAAAAGGAAGAGAGATCGTCGCTCGTTCCGCTGATCAGAAAAGAGCCTTGAAAGCAATGCGTAAGAACAATGAAATTCCTGCTGTATTATACGGTGGCGAAAAAGTAACTCACTTCACGGTTACAAAAGAAGCCGTTCGTAAGTTGGTTTACACTCCGGAGATTTTCGTTGTTGAGTTAAGCATTGACGGTAACAAGACGATGGCAATCGTTAAGGACATGCAGTTTCAACCTGTAACTGACGAAATCCTTCACATGGACTTCTTGGAAGTATCTAAGGACAAAGCCGTAGTAATGGAAGTTCCGGTTGTTTTGGAAGGTCACGCAGAAGGTGTTAAAGCCGGTGGTAAGTTGTCTCTTCAAATGAGAAAACTGAAAGTGAAAGCTATATACGATCAAATCCCTGAAAAGTTGACGATTAATGTAGATCACCTTGGCTTAGGTAAGACTATGCAGGTAGGTGCTTTGCACTTCGAAGGTCTTGAATTGATGAACGCTAAAAACGCTGTTGTTTGCGCCGTTCAATTGACTCGTGCCGCTCGTGGTGCTCAGGCTAAAGGATAATCTGAGGTAAAAACATTATTACAATACATGAAGGGGAGGATATTCATAGAATGTTCTTCCCCTTTCTTTTATAGATTCGAGGATAATGAAATATTTGATAACAGGACTTGGTAATATCGGTTCCGAATATTGGGGAACCCGTCATAATATAGGTTTCCGGGTTGTCAACCATCTGGTAGAGAGCGTAGGAGGCAATTTCACTGAGGAGCGATACGGGGCAATCGCACGCATACGGGTGAAAAACTGTGACTTGATCGTGCTAAAGCCGAATACTTTTATGAACCTCAGCGGCAACGCCGTTCGGTACTGGTTACAAAAAGAGAACATTCTCGTGGAAAATCTATTGATTGTCGTAGATGATCTGGCATTGCCATTCGGAACCTTACGTCTGAAACCAAAGGGTAGCGACGCCGGGCATAACGGGTTGAAGAATATCGCCCAGTTATTGAATACGCAGGAATATTCCCGCCTTCGTTTCGGCATAGGCAGCGATTTTCCACGGGGCGGACAGATCGATTACGTGCTAGGGAAATTTCCCCCGGAGGAATTGCAATTGATGCCAGAGATATTGGATCGTGCGACAGAGATCATCAAGAGCTTCTGCCTCGCCGGCATCCAGATTACGATGAATCAATTTAATAATAAATAAAAAGAGACTGAGAATACAGATATGAACGAGGTACGTATCGATAAATGGATGTGGGCGACCCGTATCTTTAAGACCCGCACGATAGCCGCGGAAGCTTGCAAGAAAGGGCGTATCATGATAGGTGGAGTAACGATCAAACCTTCCCGCATGATCAAGGTTGGCGATGTGATCCAAGTGCGTAAACCGCCGATCACCTTCTCTTTTAAGGTAATCGGATTGATCGAGAATCGTGTGGGCGCGAAGCTCGTCCCGAATTACTTGGAGAACGTGACAACCCCGGATCAGTATGAGATTCTGGAGATGAACCGTATCTCCGGTTTCGTGAACCGTGCGAAAGGTCTCGGACGTCCTACCAAGAAAGACCGTCGTGAACTGGAGCAATTCACTGAGCCGGAATTCATGGATGACGGATTCGATTTCGAGTTCGACTTTGGAGAAGAGGATGAGGAGTAAGCATGCTGATTTCCACCCAATTACATTTACCAATATTTTCATCAAGAAGTAAAAGTATTTTCACCTAGAGGTAAAACTGTTTACATACTGATGTAACGACATTTACCTCTAGAGGAAAAAACATTTACCATTAGAGGTAAATGTCGTTACAACGGTATGTAAACGGCAATTATTCCTATTGATTCTCCTCGGAAAGCAGATTCCCCTCCTCATCCCAGCTACGCCAGACACCAGATTTCTTCCCTGCCGTATAGAACATCTCATACAACAAATTTCCCTTATCGCTCCAGATACGCCAAGGGCCGTCCTTTTGCCCTTCCTTATAAGAAGCCAGGCCGATCAGCTGGCCGTTATCGCTATACGTGCGCCATTCACCATGGAAGATCCCGTGATAGTAGGAACGCACCTCGGCGATCTTGCCATCCGGATAATAGATCACATAGGTTCCCTCGGGACGGCCATCCTTCAGGTACAGCTCCATCTTGAGCATGCCATCCTCATAGAATTCCGTATAGCGGCCCGTATACGGGGTGGTTTGTGTCTCATCGGTATAATACTGTCCCTCGCTCAATACCAAGTCTTGCGCCAGCACGGTCCAAGAGGCTCCCGCCAAAAAAGCGGAAAGTAACAATAGCTTTTTATTCATGATACATTCTTATCTAAATTATACATAAAAAGACACCGAGGGATCTTTCCGGATACCTCAGTGCCTTTAACAAATTCACAACCTATTCAATGCCAAGCTTGATTAATATTCGGTATTTTGAGGATCCCAATTAGTCCAACCGGCAGTCCAGTCATTCTTTCCGTCGAAAGCACCTTTGTAAGTTACTTTTTCGAAGAAGCTGTTGTTCAATACCTCATCGACAAATTCAGCGCCTTGCACAGCTGAAGCTACGACAGAAGAGTAATCACCATCTTTAGAGATAATCTCGTTGGTCGTTGCCAGAGTCGTGTTGCTACCGGCAAGATTGAAGAAGTTCTCACTTACCTTATCATCCTCATAGAAGTTCTTCCACATACCAGCAAAGATCACATTCTTGATGGCGATGCCATCGTTTGCCGTACCTTTCTTATCAGTAGCACGAAGTCCGTAAGGCCAGCCGGTGAATACGGAGTTGTAAACATTCAAGCTGGTATTACGACGCAGGTGCATGGCTGCCTGGAATTTACCACCCTTGGCACCGTTAGCAGCGTCGGCTGTCTTGGCTTCCACCTCAGCCTGTGTCTTATCGGATACCTTGCCATAGAAAGGACCTATCAAGGTTACGTTGGAGAAGACCGGCTTGGTAAGCGGAGTGTTGGAAGAACCGTCACCGTCGTTATCAGATTCAAAACCGTTAGAGTCTGAAGTATCAGCGATATTCTTATCACGTACGCTCAACAAGAATTGCAGTTTACCCGTATAACCGAAGTCTGTATCGAAATCATCATCCCAGCCTTTGTAAGCGATCAAGTGTTTGGCATTTACCGTTCCACCGAACCATTCGTAAGAATCATCGTTCGAAAATGAAACCTGAACGAACTCCACTTCTGTGCCGCTACCAACGCCGCCGAAGGTTAAGCCATTGATTTCCTTGTCTGGCTCCAAAGGATAACCGGCGAACTCGATACGAACGTATTTCAATTTACCGGAACTTTCCGCATTAAACTCATCGGAGGTCGTATTTCCATATAATGTACCAGGTCCTCCTTCGATAGTTGGTTGATTGGTACGATTCACACGAGCGTTACCACAAATAATCAGACCGCCCCAGTCACCTGTCAAACGTTTACCCGGCTCTTTATCGGACGTAAAGACGATCGGTTTGTCAACAGTACCTTCGGCGATGATCTTAGCGCCCGGCTCGATAATCAAGGAAGCGGCTTTCTCGCCCGGACTAACGGACACACCTTTGATAACAGAACCAGCCTCAATAGTCAATGTAGCGCCTGATTTCACGTATACGAAGCCTTTCATGAAGTTCTTGTCGGCAGCGTTGATCGTTAGATCAGCCGTGATATTTCCTTCCAATATCACCTCTTTGGAAGACGGAGCATCATTAGAGACAGTCACGGTACAAGTAGCCGTTTTACCGCCATCCTTCGTAGTTACAGTAATCGTAGCGGAACCTTCGGCCACGGCTGTTACCTTACCGGCATCAACAGTCGCTACCTTTTCATCGGAAGTACTCCATGTAACCGTTTTATCCGTAGCGTCACTTGGAGTAATAGTCGCGGACAAGGTAGTGGATTCGCCCACCTTGATAGTAGCGGTAGTAGGACTGACTGCCACAGCCGATACGGCTACGGAGCCATCAGGTTTATCATCGTCATCACTACACGATACAGTCCCAAACATAACGGCCATCGTTAACACAGAGGCCAAACCTTTTAAGAGAAATCTGTTCATAATAAAAACATTTTGTTTGTAATATATATATATTCAATTAAACATCAAAACCTAAGGGAAACACCGATATTGATATCCACTCCCGGGCGATAGCTGCGGATCAGTTGCTCACGCTCGCTCTTGCCGCCTTTGTCGTCTGTCAGTTTCACGAACTGCTTGTACTCGACCTTGGAGTTCAATATATCCTGGATTCCCGCCTTGATCTCGACAATCTTGCCAATCTTCTTCGAGAAAGTAAGATCCAACGAGTTGCGGGGCATCTCATATATATCAGGGATATCCTCGTCCTGGTTCTGCATCGGGACACCGACCGACTCAATACGCTTCCCGATCCGGTTATAGAGCAGGGAGGCGGAAATCCCCTTGTCATCGTACTGGTAGAAAAAACCGGCATTAACCAAGTAGGGGGATTGCCCTGCCAAAGGGCGATCCCGCTCCGGTGCCCCTTCCTCGAAACGGACACGGCTATAGATATATGCGGCGTTGCACACAAAGCTCAAGCCTCGCAGCCCTATAAAGTCGAGGTTCTTTTTAACGTCCAACTCTACGCCGAAGGTCTCGGCGTTCTTCGCGTTATGATAGGTATATTGCAGGCCGGAACCAGCCTCGTTGTACGTCTCCTCGATAGGATCCTTGAAGTGCTTGTAGAAACCGCCGATCGTGATCATCTCGCCCGCGGCGGGATAGAACTCATAACGAAGATCGATATTGTCAGCGTAAGCGTTCTTCAACTCCGTATTACCCACGATGTTTGCGTCTCGCTCGAAGTTGAAGTACACGTAAGGCACTACCTCTCGGAACTCCGGACGGTTGACCGAGCGACCGTAAGCGGCGCGGACCAAATGTTTTTGTGAGAGGTTGTAGGCAACATTAACTGAAGGGAAGAAATCCGTCGTCTTATTATCCAAGTGTACCGGAGTAGTACCGTCCGAGCTATATCCGTCCATCTTCAATTGGTAGTATTCCATGCGAACACCGATATTAGCGTTCAGCACCTCCCCATAGTTCAATTTAGCGGAGACATAGGCGGCTCCCAACATGTTCTCGGAAGTATAAGAGTCACTGTTCGTAGTTGTCTCACGCATCCATATCTTATCCGCCGAGATATTTTCGTCGGCGAACAACTCCGTATAATCCCAGTCCGCATACCGGTCGTAGCCGCTACCCAACAGGTTGTAGCCAAAGCGACGGGCAGCGAAGGTACGGCTCTTATATTCACCGTAGACACCTCCATTGAGAACAGGAGCGAACCTATCGGATACGGTGAATTTATGTTCGTAGTTGGCGGCTAGCGAGGCGCTGTGATCCTTCAATTCTTGGTAATAACGCATCGGGTCAGAGACATAGTAGTTCGGCTGTTCCGTACGGTTCTCGTCAAGGATGGAGTTCACGATCTTACGATCCGGCTCACGGTAGGAGGCGAAGGCATAGCCCACCGTCCAATCCACCTTGTTGACATTTTCTCGCAAGGTATGCACACCGCTGATCTGCCCAGAGTAAGTGGTACGCCCGGTATAGAGGGATTCCCATTTACGGATATCCTTGTCGGAATAATAGTTCATTCCTTCCCTTTGTGTCAGAGCGGAAACGCCACGCTGGCTGAAAAAGTTGCGAAGCTCATATTTACTGCCATCCCGTTGGAATGACCAGTTAAAGAGGGCCCCTAGCTTGGAGGTATTTTTATAGCGGATATCGTTGTACTCAAAGCGGGGACGAGATACGTCGTTCTTCACGTCGTAGGCGATGTAGTTGTTATTCACCGTCTCCGAGTAATCGAACTCGGTACTCCAGTTCAAGTTCGTGATATTTCCGATCTTCCAGCCGCCCACATCATAAGAGCGGTGCGAGGTAAGGGAAATCTTCTGGTCGGGGATGGCGGTGAACTTGTTGATCCCCCAACGTTGGTTGATTTGGCGGGTAAAGGCTGCCGCCTCATCCGTGGAGTGTTCTCCTAAATGGGCGGGGAAAGAGGAAGGCAGGTTTCTCACGTCCGCTCCGAATCCAAGGTAGTCCTTCGCCGTGCCGTCCGTCAGCTGGAAGTTACGGAAGGTGGCGTTCGTGTTAAAGCCCATTTGGTAGGATACGTTGAAGGTGTTCCCGTCCGGGATATTCTTGGTCATCACCCGCACGAAACCGCCGGAGAAATCCGCCGGAAGCTCGGCCGAGGGACTCTTGTAGATCATCATGTTATCGATCAAGGAAGAAGGAAGCACATCGAACGAGAAGGCACGGCTGTCCGTCTCGCTGGAAGGGGTCGTGGCATTGTTCAGCCATACATTATTATAACGTTGCGCCAGACCCCGGACCACGATGAAACGGTCGTCCACGATGGTGATTCCCGGGATACGGCGTAGTACCTCGGCGGCATCGCTATCCTGTGTTTTACTGATTTGCTGGGCGGAGATACCATTCACGACCGGAAGGCTCTTGCGTACGGTATTTAATACGGCCATCTCGGTTCCCAATTTCCGTTGGGCCACTACGACCACATTCTGTAATTGGAGGTTAGCGTCGGAAAGCTCGATATTCAACACCGCCTCTTGGCGTGCGACTACCGGAACATCCTTTACCGTTTGCGTTTGGTACGACACGTAAGAGGCGGCTACCGTATAAGTACCCGGCTTCACGTTCTCGATACGAAAATTACCGTCTATATCCGTGATAGCGCCAACCGTAGTCCCCTCGATCACGACCGAGGCGCCGATCAACGGTTCTTTCATCTTAGCGTCCGTAACCGTCCCGCAGATAACCCCTGTTTGTGCCCATAGAGAGAATGACAGGAAAACTCCCACCCAGAAAAGCCCTAACCTTTTCAATCTTTTGCCCCTTAAACTCTTTCCCATTATCTTACTACTTATTATTTCATCTTTGATTTCGACGCAAAAGTACGGGGGCGGTATTTCAAAGATGTTTAGATCCAATAACAATGAAGACAACAAATGTTACATTTTTAAGACCGCAACTTTTCCTTATCGTTTGACATAGCTAACGTATTTTTACTACATTTGCACTCCTGAATGCATAAAGACATTTAATAACATGAAGAACATTAAAATTTTCCCGAAAGACTGGTTGCAGTTGCATCCCTATAAACAAAGCACTCCCGTGGATTCCTATTATACCGGAATAGCGAACCGTATCTACGATATCATGGAGAAGACCGAGTTGGTAAACTCCTTCGAGGGCGAGGAAACAAAGCAGATCTGTATCCGCATGGCCGCCTACTTCGAAGACGTGATCTCCGGCATGGGGCTTTGGCGTGCCTTCATCCTTACCCATAAGGAGCTATACGGCAAATACCTCCCCTTCTACACTCCGGACGATCATTATTACGACGATGAGGTGAACCTTGAGGACGTGCGTTTCCTCCTTTGGCATTATACCCAGCAGTATCACGGCTATCGTAAAGGCACTTTTGTCAGTCCGGACAACCCTGCCAACGAATCCACCGGCATGCTTATCTACGACCTGTTCTGCAAAGAGTGGACCACGGCGCCGGAGAATACCCGCATGGCCAAGCTTTTCGCCCTTGATACCCGCTACGAGCGGCAAGAGGATTACGATCGTCTATTGCAATGGTTCCATTACGAATCCTATATCCTGCCTGAGTCGGCCCGGGAACTGAGCGACTTCGCCCACGACCGCTGGAAGGAGCAGCCCGACCTCAACCAAGAGCAGCTTAACAACCTGCTCGTCAACAGCCACGGCATGATGGCCTACACCAGCAAGACCTCCTTGCTAGGTCTGACCTCCCCGCAATGGCTGGCAAAGATATTGCCCGCCGAGCATCCCGACCATGCGGTATTTCAGAACACCGCCGACGAGTCTGTAGCCACCCTGCCCGACGATATGCTGGAGGAAAACCGCCAACAATACGAGACTTTCCGCAAAGCCGCAGGTGACAAACTGCTTCTCTATTTCGACAAGACCGAAGATGCACAAACATTTATCACGGAGACTTCCGGCCTTATCCCCGCCGAGAACTTCCATCTTCCCGAAGACTGGCAAGGCAAGAAACTGGCGATCTACGCCACGCCCGAGGAAGGCGCCCAAGTCATCACCCGAGACGTGGAGCTGATCAAGGATGAGAACAATCCCTTCTACGACGCTAACCGTGCCGCCAAGCAAGCGCTCTCTTTCTTCATCGTGAAACATTGCAGCGTTTACTTCCTGCCTGAGCTGGTAAAGCGAGGCATGCTGGCCGACGCGCAAACGAAAAGCCTTATCAGCCCAGAACGTGGCAAGGCGATCATACAAGAGAATTGGAAGTTCCTAGCCCGCTATTTCATCCGAGAATATCCCAATAGATAAAACAGATAGAAAGCACTGTCGCAAAACGTGACGGTGCTTCTTTTTTAGCTCATCTTTCATTTAGTAAATCCACAAACCAAATACCTTTCAAATAAAAAGAATAAACCCAGTAAATTATTACAAATAGAAACATCAGACAAGATATTCTTATCTTTTTCCCGCTCTTTCGCCCCGGCAAGCAATCACATTATGTCATTAATACCTATATTTGTAAAACAAATTGACGCAATAATTATTTATACACAAACATAAGGTCAGCAAATGAAAACAAACAAGAATCATTTTAATAGCAGACAAGGATTATACGACCCGTCTTATGAACATGACGCTTGTGGAGTAGGAATGTTAGTAAATATCCACGGCGAGAAATCGCACGACATCATCGAATCAGCCCTTAAGGTACTAGAGAACATGAGGCATCGAGGCGCTGAGGGAGCCGATAACAAAACGGGTGACGGAGCGGGAATCCTATTACAGATCCCGCATGAGTTCATCCTCCTGCAAGGAATTCCGGTTCCAGAGAAAGGCAAATATGGCACCGGACTAATCTTCCTCCCGAAAGACGAGGAACAGCAAGCGAGTATCCTCAGTATCCTCATCGAGGAGATCGAGAAAGAGGGATTAACCTTGATGCACTTACGCAAAGTTCCCGTTCATACGGAAATCTTGGGAAAGGACGCACAAGCGACCGAACCAGATATCAAGCAGATATTCATCATCGGCTGCAACGATCAGCAAGAGCTGGAACTAAAGCTATACCTCATACGTAAGCGGGTCGAGAAAAGGGTATCGGCCACCGACCTTCCGGCCAAGGATGATTTCTATATAGCGTCTCTTTCCACCAAAAACATCGTTTACAAAGGCATGCTGGAATCCATGCAGCTACGCCATTACTTTCCGGACCTGACGCAACCTTATTTCACTAGCGGACTGGCCTTGGTACACTCACGTTTCAGCACCAACACCTTCCCCACTTGGAGTCTGGCGCAACCTTTCCGCCTACTGGCACATAACGGGGAAATCAACACGATACGAGGCAACCGGGGATGGATGGAGGCCCGGGAGAGCGTACTCTCCTCCCCCAGAATCCCGGATATCAACGATATACGCCCGATCATCCAGCCGGGCATGAGTGACAGTGCCTCACTGGATAACGTATTGGAATTCTTCGTGGCCTCCGGGATGAGCCTGCCGCATGCCATGGCGATGCTGGTACCGGAGAGTTTCAACGAGAAGAACCCGATCTCCGAAGACCTAAAGGCTTTCTACGAATATCACTCCATCTTGATGGAACCGTGGGACGGGCCTGCCGCCCTGCTCTTTAGCGACGGACGCTACGCCGGAGGCATGCTAGACCGTAACGGTCTCCGCCCCGCCCGCTACCTGATCACGAAACATGACATGATGGTCGTGGCCTCCGAAGTCGGCGTCATGGATTTCGAGCCTAACGAGATCAAGGAAAAAGGCCGTCTGCAACCCGGAAAGATCTTACTCATCGATACCGAGAAAGGCGAGATTTATTACGATAGCGAGCTGAAGGAACAACTGGCGAACGCCCAGCCCTACCGTACTTGGCTGGAGAAAAACCGGGTGGAATTGGACGAGTTGAAATCCGGCCGTAAGATTCCTCATAAGGTAGAGAAATACGACAAGCTACTGCGTACGTTCGGATACAGCCGTGAGGATATCGAACGTATCATCGTACCGATGTGCACGGGAGGGGCGGAACCGGTCGGCTCCATGGGCAACGATACGCCACTGGCCATATTATCCGCCCGTCCGCAAATCCTCTATAATTATTTCCGCCAACAATTCGCCCAAGTAACCAACCCGCCGATCGACCCGATCCGCGAGGAACTCGTCATGAGCCTGACCGAGTATATCGGGGCCGTGGGAAGCAATATCTTAGTTCCAACCGAGAGCCACTGTAAAATGGTTCGGCTGAACCATCCGATCTTGACCAATACACAACTGGATCTCCTGTGTAACATCCGGTATAAGGGCTTTAAAAGTGTTAAGCTCCCCACTTTGTTTGACGCAGAGAAAGGATGCGCAGGACTGAAAGCTGCCTTGGACGAATTATGTAAGCAAGCGGAGCAATCCGTCACCGATGGCGTTAACTATATCATCCTAAGCGACAGGAACGTAGATAAGAAAAAAGCGGTGATCCCCTCCCTGTTAGCGGTAAGCGCCGTACATCACCATCTGATCTCCGTGCAGAAAAGGGTGCAAACAGCGCTGGTAGTGGAAACCGGCGAGATGCGTGAGGTAATGCACGCCGCCCTCTTACTAGGCTACGGAGCCAGTGCCATCAACCCTTATATGGCTTTCGCTATCTTGGATGATCTAGTAGACAGGCAAGAGATACAATTGAATTACGAGACTGCCGAGAAGAATTACGTAAAAGCCATTTGCAAGGGTTTATTCAAGGTTATGAGCAAGATGGGGATCAGCACGATCCGCAGTTACCGGGGAGCAAAGCTTTTCGAGGCGATCGGCCTAAGCCGGGATCTGGCAGATACTTACTTCGGGGGAACCACCAGCAACATCGGTGGTATCCGCTTGGAAGAGATAGCGGCAGATGCGATCGCCATGCACAATGACGCATTCTCCCACCCCACGGATTCTTTATTGGAACATAAAGGCATTTATTCCTTCCGCAAGGATGGCGAGAAACACGCTTGGACCCCGGACACCATTTCCATGCTTCAACTGGCTACCCGCTTGGGGAGCTACAAGAAATTCAAGGAATATTCCCATACGGTCGATGAGAAGGAAAGCCCCATATTCTTGCGTGACTTCCTGACCTTCAAGCGACGCACCCCGATCCCCTTGGAGCAGGTAGAGCCGGAAGAAGCAATCATGCGTCGCTTTGTCACGGGAGCGATGAGCTTCGGTTCTATCAGCCGGGAAGCGCACGAGACGATAGCTATAGCCATGAACAAGATACACGGACGCAGTAACACGGGCGAGGGTGGTGAGGACTCGGCCCGTTTCATCCCCCGTGAGGACGGGTTATCGCTCCGCTCCGCCATCAAGCAAGTGGCCTCCGGACGCTTTGGCGTGACCACGGAATATCTGGTAAACGCCGACGAGATCCAGATCAAGGTCGCCCAAGGAGCGAAACCGGGCGAAGGAGGACAGCTTCCCGGCTATAAGGTGAACGATATCATAGCGAGAACCCGTCACTCGATCCCGGGAATCTCTCTGATCTCTCCCCCACCTCACCACGATATTTACTCGATCGAGGACTTGGCGCAATTGATCTTCGATCTGAAGAACGTGAACCCTCAAGCCGAGATCAGTGTGAAACTCGTATCCGAGAGTGGCGTGGGAACCATCGCCGCCGGCGTAGCCAAGGCAAAAGCGGACCGGATCGTGATCTCCGGGGCAGAAGGAGGAACGGGAGCTTCCCCGATAAGCTCTATCCGTTACGCCGGAATCCCACCCGAGCTAGGACTATCCGAGACTCAACAGACGCTCGTGATGAACGGCCTCCGGGGACAAGTCCGCTTGCAAACAGACGGACAGTTGAAAACCGGACGGGATATCGTATTGATGGCGATGCTGGGTGCCGAGGAGTTTGGATTCGCCACCTCCGCCTTGATCGTCTTAGGCTGTGTGATGATGCGTAAATGCCATATGAACACGTGTCCGGTAGGTGTCGCTACCCAAGATGAGGAATTACGTAAACGCTTTCATGGCCGACACGAATATTTGGTGAATTTCTTCACCTTCCTCGCCCGTGAAGTTCGGGAATATCTGGCAGAGCTAGGCTATACGAAACTAGACGATATCATTGGCCGTACGGACTTACTAATGCGTAAACCTTCTGATCATATCGAGAAACATGATCTATTGGATCTCAGCCGCTTGATCCATCTACCGGAACAAGCCGCCACGCAGGCCATCCATCATGTCACCCGTCAACTCCACGCGATCGACAACGTGAAAGATGTGGATATCATCCGTCACGCAAAGGCCGCCATCGAATCCGGACAGGAAGTATCGTTGGATTATGCGATAGCCAACACCGATCGTTCCGTAGGAGCCATGCTTTCCGGAGAGATCGCCAAGCGGTACGGGAACATCGGGTTACCGGAGAACACCCTGCATATCAAGTTCAAGGGGGCGGCGGGCCAGAGCTTCGGAGCCTTTCTGGCTCACGGCATACATTTCCGGTTGGAAGGCGAGGCGAACGACTATCTCGGAAAAGGATTGAGTGGCGGACACATCAGTTTAATGCCTCCGGTACGCTCCACCTTTATAGCGGAAGACAATACGATAGCCGGTAATACCTTATTATATGGGGCTACCAGTGGTGAGGTCTATATCAACGGCCGGGTCGGAGAGCGTTTCTGCGTGCGAAACTCCGGGGCGATCGCTGTCGTGGAAGGTGTAGGCGACCATTGTTGCGAGTACATGACCGGAGGCCGGGTTGTCGTCTTAGGCAATACAGGCCGGAACTTCGCCGCCGGAATGAGTGGTGGTGTCGCTTACGTGTGGAACAAGAATGGTGATTTCGATTACTATTGTAACATGGAAATGGTAGAGCTTTCCTTGATCGAGGATAGCACCTCACGAAAGGAACTTCATGAATTGATCCGCAAGCATTATCATCATACCGGCAGCCATCTGGCCGGATTGATGCTCGATAACTGGAACAAGTACGTGGATGAGTTCATCCAGATCGTCCCGATCGAATACAAGAAAGTACTCCAAGAGGAACAGATGCGCAAACTCCAACGCAAGATTGCGGAGATGCAGAAAGACTACTAAATATTTACACAAAAACAAGAGAACTATGGGAAACCCAAGAGCATTTCTAACGATACATAGACAAGAGGCGGGCTATCGTCCCGTCCACGAACGTATAGATGATTTCAGCGAGGTAGAACAGACCTTGAACAGCGGCGACCGCCGTACGCAGGCCTCCCGCTGCATGGATTGTGGCGTACCCTTCTGCCACTGGGCCTGCCCGCTGGGTAACAAGCAACCAGAATGGCAAGATTTGTTATACAAAGGCCGTTACAAAGAGGCATATCACGTATTAGAGCAGACCGACGATTTCCCGGAGTTCACGGGACGTGTCTGCCCCGCCCTCTGCGAAAAAAGCTGCGTACTGAAACTTAGCTGCGACGAACCTGTCACGATCCGTGAGAACGAGGCGGCTATCGTGGAAACCGCTTTCCGGGAAGGATACGTACAGCCTATCCAACCGGTACGCAACGGGAAAAAGGTAGCCGTGATCGGTAGCGGTCCCGCCGGATTGACCGTAGCGAACCAATTGAACCGAAAAGGATATGAAGTCACCGTATTCGAGAAAGATGAGTTACCGGGCGGCTTGCTACGCTTCGGCATCCCCAATTTCAAGCTAGGCAAGCACATTATCGATCGCCGTATCCGCATCATGGAGCAAGAAGGGATTCTTTTCCGTGTAAACACGATGGTCGGCAAAGAGATATTAGCGAAAGATGTAGTGAAAGATTTCGACGCTGTTTGCGTAGCGATCGGCGCCGAGGTTCCCCGGGATCTATCTATCGAGGGACGTCATTTAAGAGGCGTACATTTCGCCTTGGAGTTATTAAGCCAGCAGAACCGGATCTTAGAAGGCATCCCGATCCCTCCCAAAAGCCAGATCAATTGTAAGGGCAAGAAAGTCTTAGTGATTGGCGGAGGCGATACGGGTAGCGATTGCGTAGGGACAGCGAACCGTCATGGGGCGGCCTGTGTCACCCAGATCGAGATCATGCCCCAGCCACCCGTCGGACAGAATCCGGCGACACCTTGGCCCATGTATCCCCAAGTACTGAAAACCAGCAGCAGCCATGAGGAAGGTTGTATCCGCCGGTGGAACCTAGCCTCTAAACGTTTTATCGGAGAGAAAAACAACCTGATAGGGGTTGAGGTAGAAGAAGTCGAATGGGTTCCCTCCCCAGACGGAGGCCGTCCGCAGATGAGGCTGACCGGCAAGAAAGAGATCATCGAGGCCGATCTGGTTTTCCTCGCCATGGGCTTCCTGCATCCGGAGCAAGAAGGATTGATCAAAGAACTGCGATTGGCTACCGACAACCGCGATAACATCGCCGTAGACAACGCCGGATATACCGCCAACAGCAACCTATTCGCCTGCGGAGACGCTGTCAGCGGAGCGAGCCTAGTCGTAAAAGCGATGGCCTCCGGCCGTAATGTCGCCCGATCCATCGACCGTTTCTTACAAACCAACTAATTTTCAACTTTCAATTTTTAATGATCATGTGTGGTATAACAGCGATATTCAATATACACGACGGAGCGCAAGCCCTGCGTAAACAAGCGTTATTAATGAGTAAACGAATCCGTCACCGGGGGCCGGACTGGAGTGGTATCTACCAAGGCAAAACCGCTATCTTGGCCCATGAACGCCTTTCCATCGTAGACCCCGCCTCCGGAGGACAACCTTTGGTCAGCCCCGACGGGAAACTCATCCTCTGCGTCAACGGAGAGATCTACAACCATCAGGAATTACGAGAACGGTTAAAAGGCGATTACGAGTTCCAAACCGGCTCCGATTGCGAGGTGATCCTCGCCTTATACAAGAAGAAAGGGATTGATTTCATCGAGGATCTCAACGGTATTTTCGCCTTCGCTCTCTATGACGAGGAGAAAGAGGTTTACTTGATCGCCCGTGACCCGATCGGCGTGATCCCGCTCTACATCGGATACGATGACAAGGGGCACTTGATGGTATCTTCCGAGTTAAAAGGGCTTGAAGGCTTCGCCACTCATTACGAACCGTTCCTCCCCGGTCATTATTTCTATAGCGAAGACCGGAAACTCACGAGATGGTACACCCGTGACTGGATGGATTACGCCAACGTGAAAGATAATCCTACCGACGTACAACAACTTCACGATGCGCTGGAAGCCGCCGTCAAACGCCAACTGATGAGCGATGTCCCTTACGGCGTCCTTCTATCCGGAGGTTTGGATTCCTCCATCACCTCCGCTATCGCCAAGAAATACGCAGCGAAACGCATCGAGACCAATGGGAAAGCGGACGCATGGTGGCCTCAACTCCACTCGTTCGCCATCGGATTGAAAGATGCCCCGGACTTGATCGCCGCCCGTAAAGTAGCGGATGCGATCGGTACGGTTCATCATGAGATCCATTATACGATACAAGAAGGATTGGACGCTTTACGAGATGTCATTTATCATATCGAGACCTATGATGTCACTACCGTCCGAGCCTCCACCCCCATGTATTTATTGGCCCGTGTGATCCGGAGCATGGGTATCAAGATGGTACTAAGCGGCGAGGGTGCGGACGAGGTATTCGGGGGATATTTATATTTCCATAAGGCCCCGAACGCACAGGCTTTCCATGAAGAGACCCTGCGTAAATTAAGCAAACTGTATTTATATGATTGCTTGCGCGCTAACAAAAGCCTTTGCGCATGGGGCGTAGAAGGACGAGTGCCGTTCTTGGATAAAGAGTTTCTTGATGTGGCCATGCGTCTGAATCCGGTGGCAAAGATGTGCCCGGGTACGACCATCGAGAAGAAGATACTTCGAGAAGCATTTTCCGACAGCTTGCCCAAGGAGATCGCTTGGCGGCAAAAAGAGCAATTCTCGGATGGGGTAGGCTATGGCTGGATCGATACATTAAAGAAAATAACCTCCGAGTCGGTCACTGATGAAGAGATGGCGAATGCCGCCAAACGATTCCCGATCAATCCGCCCCAAAACAAGGAAGAGTATTATTACCGCTCCATCTTTGAAGAGCATTTCCCCAGCGAAAGCGCGGCGAGAAGCGTACCTTCCATTCCTAGCGTAGCGTGTTCTACCGCAGAGGCTTTAGCTTGGGACTCGGCTTTCAAAAACATGAACGAGCCAAGCGGCAGGGCCATAAAAGGCGTACATGAATCCGCTTATTGACGAATATTTCTTTTCTTTAGTAGCAAAATGCACCAACTTTTATGAATAATAAACGCTGGTGCATTTAATTTTTATAATAACTTTGCCAGCTAGAGTCATAAAACACTTTAAAACAAATTTATATGAAGAAAATCTTTACATGCATTAGTTTGGCAGCCGCTACATTCATGGCTACCACCCCAGTGATGGCACAACAACAAAAACAATTAACAGATAAAGAAAAGGCTGCTGTTGTTAAAGTTATTGTTCCTGCCGTTTTTGATCAAGTAAAGCAAATTAGTGGAGTTGATTTCATGTCTCTCACAAATCCTAATATCGAAAGCATAATTAATTCCCCTTTATTTTTGCCTCAAGTATCAAGCCTACGTGCAGATCAATTAAATCCAATCTCGGTTACTCCTGATAGTTTAAAATTGGATCTTAGTTCTATGGATTTTTCTGCGATAGCACCGGGAATGGGTGATTTCATCGCAGGGATCGTTAATGACGTAAAACTGACATTCAGTGATTATAAAGAATATAACGTTTCACTTAACGGACAATCCGTAAAAATTGATTTACCAGAGAAAATTGATGTATCCGCAGCTGCTTTAGTTGACGCAGAAACGGGTAAACCCACAAATTTATTATCGGTATTAATCAAGACCGGGAACAAAGGAACCATTCTTCCTTTCAACAGCTTATCCGTAGAATTGAAATTAGGTTGGTTAGGTACCGTGGGTAGCATGATCCCTAATTTCCCGCTTAAAGATGGAAAATTGATAAGCCTAACAGAAACAGCAAATAGCTCTGGTACGATTGATTATACGATTACTTTAGAAGATAATTTACGTAGTCTAGCAGCAACGTTAGCTCAAGTCCCGAACTTCCAAATATCTCTTGATATGACAAAGTTGATGACAGAAAGTACTATCAAGGCTAGCTTATTCGGTAAACCTCTACAAGCACCTAACGCAAAATTGCCAATGGGTGACGCCGTCGTATATGCAAACTTGAAATCGACAACAGGCATGCCTGCTGATTCTATTGTCTTGACTTCATATGATGCCGCATCTAGCAAAATCAAAGGATACAAGAAGTTGACTCCGACAATTGGCGTATCTGGAGCAAATCTAGTTTTAACGACAACAGATTCAGTACGTGCTGACGTAAATACAGCTTGGACTCCAATGTCTAAACAGATCGTTACAATGCCAGCAACAATGAGCACAGCGATCAATTCTATTATGTCCTCTCTTGTTAATGGTGTCGTTAGTAATCTTAAAGCAAGCGCAGAAACCAATTACACTATTACAATTGATTCTATTTACGAAGCTAAAAAAGATGAGGTTATTCGTGTAATGGAAATCGACGCAACGACAAAAGTTGAAGCTACGAGCTTAAAAGATACAAAGATGATTGTAGATATCAACTTCTTGAAAGGAAGCAATAAAGAGAATGTCATGAATATCAAGGCTACGGCTCCTACAAATGATACTAAAATTACGGTAGACTTTAGTCCTGCTGTTGATCCTAAAGGCGATGGCATTAAAGAAAATGTCAACATGGCGACATTATATATTACATCTGACGCTATGGGTATCATCACCGATAACGAGACTATCAGTGACGAGGTTCAAGAGGTTACGGTATCTACAACCGCTAGCGGTCTTTATGTAAAGAATGGTAAGGGTAATTATGTAATCGTTAATATGGTAGGTAAAGTTGTTTCTACGGGTATCATCACTAGCGATGAGCAATACATCAGCACTCCGAATATGCCGAACGGTATTTATATGATCTCAATCGATCAGTCTAAGCTCTTGAGATCTGCTCATAAGACAACTGTTAAGTTCGTAAAATAAATTATCTAGATAATTAGTTAATCTGATAAAAGGAGCTATCCGGAAACAAAACCGAGTAGCTCCTCTCTTTTTGTCAATTTGTAAACCAAACTCCCGGAGAGTTGATTTTTCTGGCCTGATGTACTTCTCGTCCCTAAATATGAGAAAAAATATTAGCAAATGATTGTTTAGTAATATATTAGCCAAATACGACCTTTTGTTCTAGAGAAATAATTCATGCTAGTTCACATTTATACGGGTCAAAACATGTTTTTTATACGGATAAAAGAGGCATTTCATACGGTTGTATCGCCCGACGCGACTATATGTATCGCCTTACGCGACCTATTGCGTTGGCTAACGCCACTACTTGCGTCGCCCAACGCAACCTTTCGTGTGACAAAACATGACCTTTTACGTAGAAATCAGTGGTTAAATACGTATTTTCACCCATTATCTATCCCTAGTTGAGGCTTCTTGAAAAAGAGGCTCGTCAGACAAACAGACTTATTTTAAGCAAATAGATAGATATATAGTTTTTTTACTTACAGTTACAGCAACCCATATTCACAAAGCATATATTACGATATAAAACCAAAACGCACACTTCTAATTATCATTTATAACTAAAAGCATATATTATAACTTCAATCTATTACAAACCTCATATTTATAAAACATTCGAGCCTCTCACCTGTTATATACTTATCAAAACGTTATATATTTGCATTACAATAAAACAAAAAGAAATAATATAAAGAATAATATCATCAAAATGACAAAATCAATCAGATTCACAAAGATGCACGGTGCCGGAAATGATTACATCTATGTAAACACGATGGTCTATCCGATAGACAACCCCGAGGAATTATCTATCGCATGGAGCAAGCCGCACACAGGCATAGGATCTGATGGTTTGGTCTTGATAGGTTCTTCAGACATCGCGGATTTCAGCATGCATATCTATAATGCGGACGGCTCCGAGGCGATGATGTGCGGAAACGCATCCAGATGTATTGGCAAATATGTCTATGAGGCCGGCCTAACGCAAAAGAACAAGGTTACCTTAGAGACCTTATCAGGTATCAAAGAGCTACAATTGAAAATAGAGCGTGAAGAGGTCACCGAGGTCACGGTAGATATGGGAATGCCTGCCGTAGGCGAGATGGCCTTGGAGGTTGAGGCTGGAGGAGAAATTTACACCGGCACCGTCATCTCTATGGGAAATCCTCACTTGGTTATCTTCGTGGACGAGATGGACCAGGTCGGTCTGGCAAGCGTAGGCCCGTTACTGGAATGCCTCCCGCTTTTTCCGGACCGGACAAACGTGGAGTTCGTGCAGGTGCTAAAGCCGGACGAGGTACGGATGAGGGTGTGGGAACGAGGTTCCGGCATCACACAAGCCTGCGGAACCGGAGCTTGCGCCACCGCCGTGGCCGGGGTCGTACGTGGGAAGACAAAGCGAAAGACGAAGGTCATCATGGATGGGGGCCCTTTAACCATCGAGTGGGACGAGCGAAGCGGTAAGGTCTTTATGACCGGCGGAGCGGTCAACGTGTTCGAGGGATTCATCAAAGTCTGACACGGGGAACAAGACAAAACAACAAAAACAACAACATAAAAACAAAAGAACTGAGTATGGCACTAATTAATGAACATTTCCTGAAACTACAGAACAATTACCTTTTCTCCGACATCGCGAAAAAGGTAAACAGCTTCAAGGTTACCCATCCCAAAGATAAGATCATTCGAATGGGTATTGGTGATGTTACGCAACCACTTGCCCCCGCCGTTATTGAGGCGATGCATAAAGCCGTGGAAGAAATGGCGAGCAAGGATACATTCCACGGATATGGCCCCGAGCAGGGATATCCTTTCCTAATCGACGCTATCATCAAGAACGATTATGCCAGCCGGGGAGTCTTTATCGAACCGAGCGAGGTATTCATCAGCGACGGAGCGAAAAGCGATTGTGGAAATATAGGTGACATGCTCCGCCACGACAATAGTATCGGGGTGACAGACCCCGTATATCCGGCCTACATCGACTCGAACGTAATGAGCGGACGCACCGGGGTATTGGAAAACGGGAAATGGAGCGATGTCGTATACATCCCTTGCACGGAGGAAAACAACTTCGTACCGGATCTGCCCAGTCGCAGGGTGGACATCCTTTACCTCTGCTATCCCAATAACCCGACCGGAACGACCTTGACTAAGGACGAATTGAAGAAATGGGTAAACTATGCCCTTGCCAACGACGTGCTTATCATGTACGACTCCGCTTACGAAGCTTATATACAGGACCCGAATATCCCCCACTCTATCTACGAGATCAAAGGAGCGAAGAAGGTAGCTATCGAATTCCGGAGCTTCTCTAAAACCGCCGGGTTCACGGGGATACGTTGCGGATACACGGTCGTACCGAAGGAGCTGAACGCCTTCACGCTGGACGGGCAACGGGTACAGTTGAACAAATTATGGAACCGTCGCCAATGCACGAAATTCAACGGAACCAGTTACATAACCCAACGGGGTGCGGAAGCGGTTTATTCCACCGCCGGGAAACAGCAAGTGACAGCTACTATCAATTATTATATGACCAACGCGAAGATCATGAAAGAGGGCCTGCAAAACTGCGGTCTCACGGTGTACGGAGGCGATAACGCCCCATACCTCTGGCTAAAGACCCCGGACGGCCTCTCCTCATGGAAATTCTTTGACAAACTGCTTTATGAAGTCAAGATAGTCGGAACCCCCGGAGTGGGATTCGGACCGAGCGGGGAAGGTTATCTACGCCTCACCGCTTTCGGCGATAGGGATGACACCCTAGAGGCCATGGCTAGGCTGAGGAAGTGGCTAAGATAAGTCATTTACTATAAACAACAATAATCATCAGGTATTATGTCAAAGTTAAGATTTAGAGTCGTAGAATCGGCGTTCGAGAAAAAAGCGACCGAGCTAACCACTCCCGCCGAGAGACCTTCCAAGTATTACGGCGAGCTGGTATTCAACCGTGAGAAGATGTTCAAATATCTTCCAGAGAGAGCGTACGAGAGACTGGTGGACTCCATCGACAACGGTACCCCGTTAGACCGTGAGACAGCGAACGCCGTGGCCTCCGGCATGAAGAAATGGGCGATGGAAAAAGGCGCTACCCACTACACCCACTGGTTCCATCCCTTGACGGAAGGTACCGCCGAGAAGCACGATGCTTTCATCGAGCACGATGGCAAAGGCGGCGTACTTGAGGAATTCGAGGGGAAACTACTGATCCAGCAAGAGCCGGACGCCTCCAGTTTCCCGAACGGCGGTATCCGCAATACGTTCGAGGCCCGTGGCTACTCGGCTTGGGATCCTTCCTCCCCTGCTTTTATCGTAGGAGACACCCTGTGCATCCCGACGATCTTCATCGCTTACACAGGCGAGTCCCTCGACTACAAAGCTCCCTTGCTGAAAGCCTTGGAAGCCGTGAACAAGGCGGCGGTCGATGTCTGCCACTACTTCAACCCGGACGTGAAGAAAGTATACGCCTACCTAGGTTGGGAACAGGAATACTTCCTAGTAGACGAGGGCCTATACGCCGCACGTCCCGATCTGTTGATGACCGGCCGTACTCTGATGGGGCACGAGAGCTCGAAGAACCAACAGTTGGAGGATCATTACTTCGGAGCCATCCCCACCCGTGTCATGGAATTCATGAAAGACCTCGAGGTTGAGGCATTGAAACTTGGCATTCCCGTAAAGACCCGTCATAACGAGGTCGCCCCGAACCAATTCGAGCTGGCTCCCATCTTCGAGGAATGCAACCTCGCCAATGACCATAACTTACTGATCATGGCCCTAATGCGCAAGATCTCCCGCAAACATGGGTTCCGTGTCCTGTTGCACGAGAAACCGTTCAAAGGCGTGAACGGTTCCGGCAAGCACAATAACTGGTCGCTGGGAACCGATACCGGAATCCTTTTGATGGGACCGGGTAAGACGCCGGAAGACAACCTGCGCTTCGTGACCTTCGTGGTCAACGTACTGAAAGCCGTGTACACCCATAACGCATTGCTGAAGGCCAGCATCTCCAGCGCGACCAACGCCCATCGTCTGGGAGCGAACGAGGCTCCCCCAGCGATCATCTCCAGCTTCTTAGGGACACAGCTATCCAAGGTATTGGAACATCTGGAGAACAGCGATACGGAAGATTTCAACCTAGCGGGAAAGCAAGGCATGAAACTCGATATCGCCCGTATCCCCGAGTTATTGATCGATAACACGGATCGTAACCGTACCTCCCCTTTCGCCTTCACCGGTAATCGTTTCGAGTTCCGTGCCGTAGGTTCCTCCGCGAACTGCGCCGCCGCCATGCTGGTATTGAACGCCGCCGTAGCGGATCAGTTGAGGCAGTTCAAGGCCGAGGTAGACGCTAAGATAGCCACCGGAAAGGATAAGTTCGCCGCTATCATCGAGGTAATCCGCAAGGATATCAAGGAATGCAAGGCGATCCATTTCGACGGCAATGGCTACAGCGAGGAATGGAAGGCCGAGGCCGCACGCCGGGGCTTGGATTGCGAGACCAGCGTGCCTTTGATCTTCGACGCTTATTTGAAAGATAGCAGCGTCCGCATGTTCGAGTCCACGGGAGTCATGACCCGTAAGGAGCTGGAGGCTCGCAACGAGGTCAAATGGGAGATGTACACGAAGAAGATCCAGATCGAGGCCCGTGTATTAGGCGACCTGACAATGAACCATATCATCCCGATGGCCACCAAATACCAGTCTTCCTTGATCGACAACGTATATAAGATGCGTGAATTATTCCCCGCAGATAAAGCCGCCCATCTATCCTCCAAGAACATGGAGATCATCGAGGATATAGCGAACCGCACGATCTTCATCAAGGAAAAAGTGGACGAGATGGTCAACGCCCGCAAGATAGCCAACAAGATCGAGAGCGAGCGGGAGAAGGCGATCGCTTACCACGACCGGATCGTCCCGATGATGGAAGCCATCCGTTACCATATCGACAAGTTGGAACTGGTTGTCGATGACCAGATATGGACCTTGCCGAAATATCGTGAGCTTTTATTCATCAGATAGTCTTATTCAGACAGTAGTTTTTTGTTGATTGTTTTGTGTTAACAAGGAGAGGATGCTGCGAAGTATACCTCTCCTTCTTTTTTATCCCATACAAAATACATACCTTTGGGGCATAAATATATAGGAGGGAAATTGATATGACGACAATAGAGTTACAACAATGGAGAGAAAGCTTCGTGGAGAGATACCTTAACAAAATCGATGACATGGAGATATCGGAGGAACTGGAACGGGCTGCCAAAAAGATTTTTTCCAAGAGAAGGACACCCCGCCCTTGCGTAATCCACTCGCAAGAGGAGATGATAGCAGCGGTACGGAAATCGGTAGAAGATGCCCGAGAAGGTAGAGTTACATCAAGTGAGGATCTAGATAAAGAGATAGAGACATGGTTCTGAAACAGAAAAATCCATATTGGACAGCCAAGGCCAAAGAAGATTTGAAAGAAATTACGAAGTATTATAAGAAGGAGATTTCTATCAACATGGCCCACAAGAAAGTCAAGGACCTGAAACATTACGCCGATTTGTTAGCTGACAATCCTCTTCTCGGTTTTTATGAGCAAGCTTTATCCTCGGAGTCGCAAGGCTTTCGGTCTCTTGTTCATGAACATTACAAAATCATCTATTTTATAGAAGATGATATCATCTATATCTCCGCGATCTTCGACTGTCGTCAAAACCCCGATAAATTAAGAACATCTATCAGATAAACAATAACAAATATGAATTACGGATTCGTCAAAGTAGCGGCAGCCGTACCACAGGTTAAAGTGGCTGACTGCTTTTATAATATTCAACAGATTGAGGGATTGATGCGCCAAGCGTCCCAAAAAGAGGTCCAGATCATCGCCTTCCCCGAATTATCGGTTACGTCTTATACTTGCATGGATTTGTTCTCGCAAGAGACCTTACTCAGAAACGCCGAGAAAGCCTTGCTGGATTTAGTGAACAACACCGCCGATCTGGATTTACTAACGATCGTAGGTTGCCCGCTTGTCAGCGGGAGCCAACTGATAAACGCCGCCGTCGCTTTCCAACGGGGCGAGATATTGGGGGTAGTGCCCAAAAGTTACCTGCCCAGCTACAAGGAGTTCCAAGAAGAGCGTTGGTTCACGGCCTCTTCACACCTACAGCAATCCATGATCACGATCGGTAACCGGGAAGTGCCGCTGGATTGCTACCTGATCTTCGAGTACGATGAGGTACGTGTGGGTATCGAGATCTGCGAGGATCTTTGGGTTCCCATCCCTCCCAGCTCCGAGCTAGCCATGCAGGGGGCGAACTTGATATTCAATCTATCCGCCAGCAACGAGTTGATCGGTAAGCATGCTTACTTACGATCCTTGATCTGCCAGCAATCCGCACGTTGTATCGCCGGATACGTCTACGCTTCCGCCGGTTTCGGGGAATCCAGTACCGACCTCGTATTCGCGGGAAACGGTATCATAGCGGAGAACGGCACGTTATTAAGGGAATCCGAGCGTTTCTCCATGGAGGAGCAACTCGTTATCAGCGAGATCGATATCCAGAACTTACAGAACGACCGACGGATCAACACCAGTTTCATGCAGGGTTATCTCAACCATAACATGGATAACGGCACCGTAGTCTCATTCAGCCTTCCCAACCGGGCGCTGGACTTGACCCGGGTAATCGACCCGCATCCCTTTACCCCTTCCGGCGATGCCTTGAAAGAACGTTGCGAGGAAATATTCCATATACAGGTAGCGGGACTCGCCAAGCGTGTCCTCCATGCCCACGCCCAAACCGCCGTCGTAGGCATCTCCGGGGGACTGGATTCCACCTTGGCCCTACTGGTCACCGTCATGACCTTCGACGCCTTGAAGATCCCACGGGATAAGATCATCGGCATCACCATGCCCGGCTTCGGGACGACGGATCGTACCTATACCAATGCCTGCGACTTGATACGCTCCCTGGGCGTGACCCTCCGGGAGATCTCCATCAAGGAGGCTTGCGTCCAACATTTCAAGGATATTGATCACGACATCCATGTACATGACGTGACCTACGAGAACAGCCAAGCCCGCGAGCGTACCCAACTTCTTATGGACGTGGCGAACCAAGCGAACGGCCTCGTGATCGGTACGGGGGATCTCTCGGAGCTTGCCTTGGGCTGGGCTACTTACAATGGCGACCATATGTCTATGTACGGCGTCAACGGTAGCATTCCCAAGACATTGGTCAAATATCTGGTGGAATGGGTTGCCAACAACAAGGTAGACGAGGCTTCCCGCACCACGTTATTAGATATAGTAGACACTCCGATCAGCCCGGAATTGATTCCCGCCGACGAGCATGGAAATATCAAGCAGAAGACGGAGGATTTGGTAGGCCCCTACGAGCTGCACGATTTCTTCCTCTATCACTTCCTGCGCTTCGGTGCCTCCCCCGCAAAGATCTACTTCTTGGCGAAGCGGGCATTCGGGGAAACCTACGACGATGCCACCCTCAAGAAATGGCTCCATACCTTCTTCCGCCGCTTCTTCCAGCAACAGTTCAAGCGCAGTTGCCTGCCCGACGGCCCGAAAGTAGGCTCCATCAGCCTCTCCCCGCGTGGAGACTGGCGAATGCCGAGCGACGCGATGGCTACGCTTTGGCTGGATGAGATCGCAGGGCTTTAACATTCGTTCACGGGTATGGTCATAGACGAGGCTCTCTCATGGGTGTCGAAGCCTCGGCTATGACCCGTGAGAGAGCCTCAGTTATGATCGGTGAGAAAGCCTCGGCTATGATCCTGCCTAATCGAACTGCGTGATCACCCTCCGGATCCGGGTGAAGCTATCGCCGTCCTTCTCCAGTTTATAGATGTGCTTATAGGACAGGGCATCCTGCTCGGTCGGTGAGCCATTGATCAAGAGAATATCCCGGTCGTTGGCGAATTTCAAGATCCCCGCCACGTTATTCGGGTGTAGCTTCCCGATCTCATCCATCATGCAATGTAGCCTGAAATCGGAGAACACCGTGGAGGCGTTCCGCTTGAACACGTTCAGCAACATGATATTTACCATGGATTTGACCAGAATATCCGTACCCTCGGAGCCTACGTTCGTAAGGCGCTCCACGAAGCCCGTATCATTCCGGTTCTCGATCACCCGGAATTTAAGGTCGAAGAAATCCGCCAAGCGGATCAAGTTGCCGGAATAAGCGTCCATCGACTTGATCAACTCACGTAGCAACATCGTCGCCTTCTCCCGGGTAGCCGTATCGTCGGCTGAGGAAGCGAAGAGGTTCTGCCCCAAATCCCAGCTATATTCCTCGTTGAATCGCTTGATCTCCTTCAACAGATTGACGATCTTGTTCTGGCTCGGATCAATACGCATCTCGATACACTGGATAATCCCTACGAAGTTCTTCTCCTTGAAATCGGCGTTGATCTGATCCACCACGCCACGGATATTGCCTTCCTGAGAGACCATGCTTTTCGTGTCCGACGTGATCTGCCGGAAGATATCCGAGTTGCGGGTATTGATACGCGACTGGTATTCCGAGACCTTATCCTCGTCGATAAACTCCTTCAAGTCGCAAGCGAAATCCATATACTCTTTATCATCCGAGAAGCTCGTCTTGAAGGCGAACACATTATCCTCGGAGAAATTGCCGGTGTAGGCGGTTATCTCCTTGCGCAGCTCGGAAAGCTTCTGGGATTGCTCGCTGACGCAGATCGTGATCTCCCGTACCAAGGAACGGCAATCGCCATCCGTATCGGTACGGTTCATGGAAGAGAAGATGGATTCCCTAGAGGTAAACCAGTCCAACAGGGTAGAGCGGTGATATTCCTCCCGGTTCTCCAACGCTTTCCGGTTGGACTCCTTCAGCTCCTTCAACTCGGCATCTACCTTGAAGATACTCCGGTTCACGTCCGCCAGACGCTTTTTCAATTCCTCCCGTTCCCCGTGGATGATCTGCTGCAAGCGCAGGCTCTCCGCCGTCCAGTCGGGTACCTTATCCAGCATCTCTCGTTTATCTTTCAGATACTCGATAATCAATGCCTTGGTCTCGTTGATATATTTAATCTCCCCACCGATATACGCCAAGCGGGAATGGATCTCCTCCAAACGTTTCGGATCGCCACCGCTAGCGGTCAGGCTATCCAATTGCTCCCTGTCATATCCGGATTTGCGCTCTTCCAGCTCCGCTTTCTTGCGTGCGATCTCCTCCGAGATAGCTTCCCTTGCGACGGAGAGTTCCTTATCCAAAGCAGCCAGCTCGTCTTTCTCTTGCTCATCCAAGGAAGCGAGTTCCCGGTCCATCTTGCCTTGAAGCGTGGCGATCTCCTGCTGGATCGAGGAAAGGGTGGCCTCGGCAGCGTTCAACTCCTCCTCCAAGCGCCGGATCTCCTCCTGCCTCAGACGGGTCGCCTGATCCCGTAAGGCCGACAGACGAGACTCGTCCTCTTTCTTGCGGACCGCCAGTTGCTCCAACTCATATTCCGCATGATAGATATCCTCCTTGATGGGCTTCACGGAGGATTGATATTGCTTGCGGAGATTCTCCTTTGCCGCCTCCAAATCCTGCCGCGCCGTAGCGATGAAGCGCTGGATTCCGGCACGTTTTTCCTCGGCATCCTTCTTCTCCGCCAAGTAATCCTCCTTGGTCTTGACATTCCGGTGAATCCCGGAGGTGAAGCGGATTCCATAAAAGGTATCTCCCTCGCCTACCTCCGCCGTAAACTCTTTCCCGTAAAGCAGGCGCTCGTCACACACTTGCCCGATCGTCTGCTCCCAGCCGGGTTTATGCTCGGACAGCCAATTGAAGAAGCTATCTTTCTGGTTATCCAAGAACTCCGTCAGTTCCGCTAGCTTAGCGCTCAGGGCCTCGATCTTCACCTCATTGGATTCCGCTAGCTTTTGATAATCCTCATCCAAATGCTTCCCGGCGGTCTCGAACTCTTTCGTCTGGTAGTTCAACTCGTACTTCAGCTCACGGATCTTCAGCTCCAAGTCCTTCCGGTTTGCGTCGTAATTACCGAGACGCCCTTTGACCGCCTCCAATTCCTCCGAGGTTCCCGACTGCCCCCGGGTGGTCTTGATACGCATCTTCAAGGCGGCGACCTCCGTCGTACGTTTCTCCCGATCCACCAACAAACGCTCTTTCTCCTCCGAGGCGGCATGGCGCAATTCCTCCCGTAGCCGTCGATAATACTCCCGGCGAGCCTCCCGACGAGCATTGATCTCAGTCTCTGCCGCCAGTAATTGTTTCTGTTTCTCGTTCTCGAAGCCGGCCAACTCGTTCTTCAGATTAGCGATCAAATTGGCGTGCAAGACCGAGGCTTCTTTATTCTTGGAAGAAAGCAAATCTTTCTCCACGACTAAGGATTCCTGTTCCTGCTGTAAGATCTCCAATTTGTTACAACGATCCATCGCCGTCTGGATATCTTTTCCGGCATAGAAAACCCGTTTCGCTTCCGCCTCCGACAAGGCGTTTTTCAGCACGGCCAACTCGCCTTCCATCGTGGCTGTCCGGTTCTTCGATTCAGCGTCCAGCTTATCCCTTTGCTTATAGAAATCCGATTTGACCGCCTCCTGCTCGTGTATCTTCCGGGACAACTCCGGCAAGATACGCTCCGTTTCCAGATAAGCCCCGCGCAATTGGCGGCACAGATCGTTGATCCGTAAATCCCGCTTACGGATATCGTCCGACAAGGTAGAGATCCCAGCGGCCTTCCGCGCCATGCCCGGCTCACGGAAAACACCGATATCATTCAGTTGCGCCTCAAAACCGGATAGATGGCTCCGGTAACGGCTCAAGTCGATCACGCTATCCGCCTCGTTCAAGGAGGTGATGATCGTCTGCTTGATATAATCCGCCTCCAAGCGTGAATTCAGCAAGACGTTCTGGATCGTACGGATGATATTCTGATACGAGCCGCTCTCCATCAAGGAATAACAGGAGTAATCCCGTTTATTATCCGAGTTTCCGTAGAGGATATTCCGGTATTCCTCATACGTGGAGATCGCCCCGCTATATTTGATACCGTTCTTATCGAGCACCGAGCGGATACGATCCGACGGATAAGGCGCTCCCTCCTCGTCGATAAAAAGATCCGGCCGGTACGGAGAGGCGATAAAACGGTAGCAGATACGGTTCATCGTCTTATAACTAAGTACCGTAAACCAACCATCCTCCCTCGCTACCTCGTAGATGATCGAGGAATCGGCATAAGGGAAATAATAATCCTGATACGACTTCTTCTCGACCGGGATTCCGAGCCGCTGCGTATCGGCGTTGTAAAAGAAAAGGATCGCACGGAGGATCGTACTCTTCCCCACTCCCTGCGTTCCGATTAAATGTATATTTCCATCCAGCTGTACTTCCGAGTAACGGATAGCGGCGCTGTTTATAAATACTATTTTATTGAGATATCTCATCTTCGTTCTTTATGTTAATACTATGGATCATCTTCGTGAGGTAGTCCCACGAGGAGAGCACTTTCCACGTCCCGTTCATATCGCTTACGCACTCGATAAAGCCCTCTTTCGTCATCCTGTCCAAGATGGTATCGAGGATATCCTTGCGTTTCTCCTTGCCTCCGGTATGTTTTTTCAACCCGTCCAGCTTCATCTCTAGATCCATGTCGATACGGGAACGTACCAATATCTCCGCCGGCGAGAAAGTGAAACCGGGCCCGAAGGCCGTATCGTACGTACAGAAGAAGTCCATGATATCGATCCAAGCGAAGAAACGCTGGAGCTTTTGCTCCAAGGTAGCCCGGGGCTCCTTGCGGGAGAAGTAGAAGTAATTATTCCCCTGCTCCAACACGAAATTGATATGCGAGAAATAATCACGTAAACGCTCAAAATTATCTTCTACGACCGAGAAGAGTGTCCTCAACTCCTTTACACTTGTATTCGAGCACAGAAAATTACCTTTCGACAGGTAATCATAGATCTGTGCGGTCTGTACCGGTAAATTATCTATCATCCTTATTATTATTGTTGTTCTATTTTATCCAGTTGTAGAGACGGGGCGTGCCCCGTCTCTACAACTAGGTTCTTTGAATAATGGCATATTCTATATGCTCCATATGCCCAAAACGGTCTGTTATCTCCAACTCATTCTCATAGAGGGAGAGTAAACGGCAAAATAACGTAACCTTCGCCTCGAAATCCATCTCCCGGTTATAATCATACGCCATCACGAAAGAGAACAAATCCCCTCCGGTCCGGCTAAAAACATCCATCATCTTCCGGGTATTGATAGCAGCCTCCCCCACCTCTTGATTCTCCATCTGCTCGGCGGAGATCACCCCCAGCTCCTGCCGGTGGATCACCTTGTCCGGCCGTATGCCGTCGGCCACCTTCAAGATGACATCCAGTGCCTCGTCCGTTTGCAAATAAGGAATGGAAACCTTGAATAAGGTAGGCTGCACGCCCTCCAATACCACGGAACGCTCCGCGTCTACCACCTCCCGCACGTTCGTGTTCTCCTGTAACTCAAACTGCTCCCGCAGATATTTGATACGACGCAGCTTACGGGTAAAACCCACCTGCGTACGGATCTGGTTCAAGTAATCAATGATATCCTGTTGGGAATGGATCAAGCTATGGCCGGCGCTCAATAACTCCGTCTTCAACTCACGGGCGATCGTCAACAACTCCTCGTCCGGGGCTTGGGCGAAAAAGGGAGTCCGTTCCCGATCCAGCAGCTTCTCCACTTCCACGATCAGGCGGTTGATCTCGATTCGCTTAGCGTCCAGATTCTCCAGTTTGGCGATCTTCACCTTATAGCTCGGCTCGTTCTTGAACGTATTATCGATCACCCGTTGCAAGGACACCACGTTACGTACCAAGATCTTCCCGATCTTCCGCAAATGCGCCTTGACCGATCGCAGATAACCCAGCTTACGCAAATCGTTATCCTCCTTGCCATAATAATCGATCAATTGATACACCAACTGGATATTCTCATCGATCACCGAGGTAGAAATCTCCTCATTCGCCTCCAGAAGCAGCTCATAGAAAGAGAGATAATGCTCATCCATCTCGATATAAGGGCCGTTCCTGCGGATCACCTCACGCTCGATCAGGATATTCAATTTATTCTCATCGATAATATCCAACGCATAATCATAGCGAAACGGTAATGATTTTCTTTTCTCAAATAAGACCTCCAATAGGTCCTTTCCCAGATTTAGCGTGTTCGTTATATGGGGTATTGAATTATATATGTACATCCTAAACAATTAAGGACACAAAGGTAATAAAAATACAAGTAACCCTTTTTTCTCCGTGATGAAAAAGGATTTCCATCGTAGTGAAAAAGCTTTTTCATCACGGTGGAAAAAGTTTTTCACCCCGATGGAAAAAGAGGAAAATCACGAAGAGTTATCAATCCGCCGGATACACAATTCCCAACTGCCGGCGTACTTCATCGATAATCTCCAATGTAATCAAAGAATTATCAAGGCTATTGATTTCTGACTCCCGCTTGCCAGACAAGACGAGGTTGATAAATTCCACTACCTCATAATAGTACTCATCCTTATCGGCGACCACGCTTAGGTCTTCCGGAACCGGTTCCGGGCCTTTTCCCATCGCCGGAGCTAAACGGGGAGAATACGTCACTTTACGGATGATATTGATCCGGTCCAAGGTCAAGTTCCCCTCCTCCCCTTGTATCTCGGTAGGCAAGGCGGAGTTGACGATCTTAGAATAAAGCACCGTGGCGTTCATCCCCTCATACAAGAAATTCACGGCCCCTTGCCCGTCCGCTCCTGAGGACAGGACTATGCCCGAGGCATCTATCTTCTTTGGGCGACCAAACAAGACAACCATCGGATAGACCGTATAAATACCGATATCCATCATGGCCCCATTAGACAACTCCGGCTTGAAAGCGTTCAACACGATTCCTTCCTTGAACTTATCATAACGGGAGGAATACTGGCAATAGCAGGCGAAATAACGACGAACCGTACCTACACGCCCAAGATTCTCTCGTACAGCAAGGAAATTTGGCGTAAGCGTAGGCTTCATCGCCTCCATCAACGTGACATTATATGTACGGGAAGCCTCGATCATCGCACGTACTTCTTTCGCGTTGGAAGCGAAGGGTTTCTCGCAAAGAACATGCTTGCCATAGCTCATGCAAAGAATACTCTGGGAGGCATGAAGGAAGTTCGGGGAGGCAATATACACGGCGTCGATCAACGGGCTTTTCGCCATCTCCTCCAAGGAGGTAAACGTATACGGTATATTATGTTTCGAGGCGAAAGCATCCGCCGTCTCCTGAGTTCTCGAATATACAGCTACCAGTTCAAAACGCTCATCCTGCCGGGCTCCGGCAATTACCCAATCACTTATGAAATTGGTTCCGACTACACCAAAACGTACTTTATCCATATTCTATCGTATTATGTTCTTTATTTACAAATGTACGATTTCTGTTTAACATAAATACTCCGTGGAAATGTTATTGTATCTATAAAAAGGATAAGTCACAGGAACTTTTTCGCGACGACGCTGTTTAATCTATACAATTTAAAACCGTTTTAAAACTAAATCAAGTATGAAAAGAATTGTATCTTTTATCGTCGTTCTCGCTGTCGCTATGTGCGGAATGACACAAGTAATGGCTCAAAAATCGATAACAAAGGAAGCCAAAAAAGTAGAGAGAGAAATCAAAAAACAAGAGCGTCTGGCACAAGATGCCGTAGAAGGCCAAGAAGAGTTTAACGCCGCTGTACAAGCTATCAACAACCAATCATTCGTATTGGAGGCTAACAACATACAACCGATGAACGGACAGGTATTCTACGTAAATTCAAATACGAACTTCGTATCTTTGAATGACGGACAGGCTATGGTCCAGATCGCATCCAACTCTCCGTATCCCGGTCCTAACGGATTAGGTGGTATCACCGTACAAGGTAGCGCCTCCAATATCCAGACCAAGCAGGATGACAAGGGCAATGTTTATCTGAACATGAACGTACAGGGTGTGTTTATCTCCGCTACCGTTAGCTTGATGCTTACCAACGGAACAAACAACGCAACCGTTACCGTAGACCCGAACTTCTCCGGTAGAAACTTGAGAATGACCGGTACCCTACTTCCGTACTCACAATCGAACATTTTCCAGGGAACAACATATTAATCATGTCCAACTTTTCTATAATAAGGAAGGCGGTGCTCCGTGAGGAACATCGCCTTCGAACTATTTATAGATAGCCTTATCTCTTATTTACGGAAAGGAGCCTTTACCACTTGAGCCTTCAAGTTCTTATTACGCACCTTGATAAAGATATCCGTACCCGCTTTCGCGAACTCAGGTTTCACGTATCCCATACCGATCCCCTTCTTCAATACCGGAGACATCGTACCGGAAGTAACCACGCCAATTACATTCTCTTCCGCATCGGCGATCTCATAGCCATGACGGGGAATTCCCTTTTCCTGCAACTCGAAAGCACACAACTTACGGGTTACGCCCTCTTTCTTCTGACGCTCCAATTCCGCACGATTCGTAAAGTTCTTACCCTCGGCGAACTTCGTGATCCAGCCTAAACCAGCCTCGATCGGAGAAGTCGTATCATCCAAATCATTTCCATACAAGCAGAAGCCCATCTCAAGACGAAGCGTATCGCGTGCTCCCAAACCGATCGACTTGATCCCTTCCGGCTTTCCAGCCTCGAAGATAGCGTTCCAGATCGTCATCGCATCACTCGGATAGAAATACAACTCGAAGCCACCCGCACCGGTATACCCCGTGTTAGAGATAATCACGTTCTTGCAACCGGCGAACTCACCCGTCACGAATGAATAGTAAGGAATAGAAGATAAATCAACCGGAGTAAGACGTTGAAGAACCTCCTGTGCCTTCGGTCCTTGGATAGCCAATTGAGCCGTACGGTCGGAAGAATTCTCCAATTCGGCACCTACCGTATTATGGCTTACGCACCATTCCCAATCCTTATCGATATTACCGGCGTTTACGACCAGCAAATATTTCTCCGGCTCGTAATGATATACCAAAAGGTCATCCACGATACCTCCCTTGTCATTCGGGAAGCAAGTATATTGAGCCTTACCAAGCGGCAAGACAGAAGCGTCGTTAGAAGTTACGCTTTGAATGAAAGCCAAAGCGTTCGGGCCTTTTACCCAAAACTCGCCCATGTGGGAAACATCGAACACACCTACACCATTCACTACAGTCATGTGTTCGTCGATAATTCCGGAATATTCGATAGGCATATTGAAACCTGCGAATTCGTGCATCTTCGCGCCCAAGGCGATATGCACGTCGGTAAACGGAGTTGTTTTCATGTAATTATTGCATTTAAGATTTACGAGCCGATAGCTCTATGATTTTTATAACTGTTTCCATACTCTTTTCCAACGAACGAACGGGCAAGAACTCATAACGTCCGTGAAAATTCAGGCCTCCCGCGAAAATATTCGGGCAAGGCAATCCCATAAACGACAGGCGGGCACCATCCGTACCTCCCCGGATCGGTTTCACGATCGGTTCTACCCCAACGGAGGTCATCGCCTCAAACGCCAAATCAACGATATGCTTCTGGGGCTCCACGACCTCGCGCATATTGTAATATTGATCCCGAAGCTCTAAATGCGCACATCCCGGATGCGCTTCATTCATCTTATCAACCAACGTACGAAGCAATTCTTTCTTCTCCTCGAACAACTTCCGGTCATGGTCACGGATGATGTAAGATAGAGTAGCTTCCTCAACCGAACCGGTCATACCGGTCAAATGGAAGAATCCCTCATAACCAGTCGTATGCTCCGGACGTTGCTCGGCCGGCAACCAAGAAGCAAACTCGATCGCACGCAAGGAAGCGTTTTGCATCTTATCCTTGGCGTATCCCGGATGTACGTTCAAGCCCTTGAAGATAATTTTAGCGCCGGCGGCATTGAAATTCTCATATTCCAACTCACCGATTTGTCCACCATCAATCGTATATCCCCAATCACAACCGAACTTCTCCACGTCGAAATGATCGGCACCTTGTCCGATTTCCTCATCCGGGGTAAAAGCGATACGAATCTTACCGTGCTTGATCTCCGGATGATCCTTCAAATATTGCATAGAGGCGACGATAGCGGCTACACCTCCCTTATCATCGGCACCTAATAAAGTCTTACCATTCGTTACGATAATATCCTGTCCCTTATAATCAGAAAGCTCTGGGAACATCGATTGAGATAGTACAACATTTTCTTCCGCATCCAAGACAATATCACCACCCAGATAAGTCACGATACGAGGTTGAACATTCTTACCCGACATATCCGGACTCGTATCCAAATGAGCGATAAAACCGATAGTCGGGATTTTCTCGTCCGTATTAGCCGGCAGAGTAGCCATTACATAACTATTCTCATCCAAGGAGATCTCCTCCATACCAATCGCTTCCAATTCCTTCACCAAAGCCTCGGCAAAGACACGTTGTCCCGGCGTACTAGGAGTCGTACCCGTCTCCTCGTTCGACTGGGTATCGAACGTAACGTACTTTAAAAATCTATCTAAAACTGTCATAACTCACTCTTTTTAGCCATTAAAACATTGCAGGCATAAAAGTAGGTAAAATTTTTCTAAAAACAGCTTGAACCATCAAAGCAATGCGTACAAACCTTACACTTAGGAAGGTCGATCGCCTCCACCAAGGTTTCCAGCGTATTAAACTTCAAGGAACTCAACCCGAAACGCTCGGCGATAATTCCGACCATCTTCTTATATTCCGGAGAGTCTGTCGTAGCATATTTATCCAGATTCTTATTCTCATCCCCTTCCAGTTCCTTGATAATCTGACGAGTTATCAACTCCAAAGGACTCTTGGAAGAAGTAAAACCGATAAACGGGCAACTATAAATCAATGGAGGGCAAGCGATACGCATATGTACCTCTTTCGCCCCATAATCATATAAGATCTTCACGTTATCACGAAGCTGTGTACCACGCACGATCGAGTCGTCGCAGAAAAGGATGCGTCTGCCTTCCAGCATCGCACGGTTCGGTATCAATTTCATCTTAGCCACCAAAGCACGCATCTCTTGGTTAGCCGGGGTAAAACTACGAGGCCACGTCGGTGTATACTTAGCGATAGCCCGATGATAAGGCACCCCCTTACCTTCCGCATATCCCAAGGCCATACCCACGCCGGAGTCCGGTATACCACAGGCGCAATCCACCTCCGAGTCATCCTTCTGCCCCATCTTATATCCACTCATAAACCGGACATCCTCCACGTTCTTACCCTCATAGCAAGAAACCGGAAATCCATAATACACCCAAAGGAAAGAGCAGACCTGCATCCCTTCATTCGGTTTACGCATCTGCTCCATACCATCGGCACGCAAACGGACGATCTCGCCCGGGCCTATAAATTTCTCGATCTCATAATCCAAGTTCGGAAGACTGCTAGACTCACTGGTCGCCGCATAAGCTCCGTCTTTCTTCCCGATTACGATCGGCGTACGCCCCCACTTATCACGGGCGGCGATAATACCATCCTCCGTCAGGAGCAACATAGAGCAAGAGCCCTTTATCTTATTGTAAACATTCTCAATACCCTCCACGAAGTCCTTGCCTTGTGTAATCAGCAAAGCGACTAACTCCGTCTGATTCGTTTTTCCGGAACTCAATTCCGAGAAATGCATGTTCGCTTCCAATAACTCCTTTTCCAGCTCGTCCAGATTATTAATCTTCGCCACCGTCACGATCGCGAATTTACCTAAGTGAGAGTTGATAACGATAGGCTGCGCATCCGTATCGCTGATAATACCGATCCCGGCTTTTCCTTTGAATTTAGGAAGCCCCGGTTCAAACTTGGTGCGGAAATAAGAATTCTCCAGATTGTGGATCGAACGCGTAAACCCTTCTTCCTTATCGTACGTAGCCATACCGCCTCTGCGGGTTCCTAGATGAGAATTGTAGTCTGTACCATAGAATAAATCCGTAATACAGGCTCCTTTAGAAATAGTTCCGAAAAAACCACCCATTGTTTTTTATGTTTGTATTTATGTTTGAGACCGCAAAGTTACAAGTTTATTTATATATGTTCCAAAATTTACTTCATAACGTTTATTATCATCGGCAATAAAAAAAGGATACCCCTTTTCAGGATATCCTTTTCCTTATTCTTTGGTCGCAGAAACTTAAGCCTCAGCAACAACTTCTTTTACAGAAACAAATGATCTGTTTTCTTTTCCTCTACGGAAAGTAACAACGCCATCTACCAACGCATACAACGTATGATCCTTACCGATACCTACGTTCTCGCCCGGATGATGAACCGTACCTCTTTGACGAACGATGATGTTACCAGCTTTAGCAACCTCACCACCAAAAAGCTTAACACCTAATCTTTTACTTTGTGATTCACGGCCGTTCTTAGAACTACCCACACCTTTTTTATGTGCCATTTCTTTTCTTCTCCTTTAAACGTTAAGCAATAACTTCTTTAATACTCACCTCAGTGAACTGCTGACGGTGACCGTTCAATTTACGGTAACCTTTTCTTCTCTTCTTGTGGAATACCAGCACCTTGTCACCTTTTACCAGCGGAGATAATACCTCGCATACTACCTTTGCGCCCTCTACAGTAGGAACACCCACTGTTACCTCACCGTTGTTATCTACTAACAACACCTTGTCAAACTCCACAACAGCACCGCTTTCCGCGTTCTGAATGTGATGAACGAACAATTTCTTGCCTTGCTCAGCCTTGAACTGTTGTCCGTTAATTTCTACGATTACGTACATCTGTCTTAAAATCTTTTAAACAGGTTAGGTCCCGGGGGTGGGCTCCGTCTCCGGCTCCACTTATTTACCCTCTGCGGAAAATCGAGTGCAAAGATAGAGTTTTTTATTTAAAGGACAAGGGATGAAGGAAGAAAAAAGCTGACGCTGTTCTAATTCTTGCTTTTTATTTGTCATACCAAACGTATTCCGGTCATTAATGCTTCCCTTGCTACCGGTGAGTCCTCGTGATCACCTATTATATCGATCTTCTGATCTCCCAAAAAGTATTTCAAACGAGCTAACATCCTGATACGAGCCAATACGCCTTTTCGCTCCGAGGAACCACGTACAAGCAAATCAATATCCCCTCCTTTCTTCTCATCATTTATACGAGAACCAAAGAGATAGATCTCCACTCCCTCACCATATATTTCCTTAGCGACACGAAGTATTACTTGTATTTCTTTTTTACTTAAACGCATATACAAGAACATACATTATTCTTAAGCACAAAGATAGGCCATTAAATGAGACAGAGCAAATAAAGAACAAACTTTTACACATACAGAACTGTACACTAAAAAAACATGTATAAAACGACGGGAATACTGAGCTTTTTACTACCTTTGCTACTAACAATATATTACTATTATCCAAATAGAGATGCAAGAAACAAACAATATGTTATCAGTTCTTGATAGCTATACACTAGACAACCCGGATGAGATCGCTAAAGAAATAGCCAACGACTTATCGTAGAGTATCACGAACAGATAGTCGGGACGCTTTCACTCACTCTCGGTAACAAAAATGATCATTGCAAGAATTTCAGTTTTACAATACAGAAAAGTGATACCGACACATGCCAATGGCATCTTGCTCCCACCTACGATCTCACCCTATGCACAGAGGGTTATAATGGTAAATATGCGACTTCGGTCAATGGAACCGGACATCCCACCATTCAGGACATGATAACCATCGGCACTAAAAGCAAGATGAGTAAACCGCACTGCATGCGAATCTTTGAAGAGGTTAGAGCTGGTTGCGGAGATTTGTTGCGGACAAAGACTGGAAGTAATTTCGATGACAGGAAAGTACTCTTTCACCTCTATTACCCTTGTTTTCAACACCGCATTCACTACCATAGAACAGCGATCAGACTTCTCAGATCCGAAATATCCATACACTACGCCGTTCATCTGACAGAAACGGAGATGGAGAGAGACGGCCCCCTCTTGCGTTGATAACGATCCCATAGGGTCTTAAAATCTGTACCTGTTACCATATCTTTTTTATGAATCTGGAACGAATATCTAGATTTAATTTTTTAGGGGCAAAGAAGCAATTGAATACTTACCTTTCCATAAGCAGAAGGTCTAGAGATATCGCTTTTTGTTTATCAACAAGACTATTTGTCTATAGAAATCCACTTTTTGCCTTCAAAAAAATCAAAGTCAATACTTACCTCCAAATTTTAAACGACTTGAATTTACACTTCTTAAACAATCTAAAATCAAATTTCCAGTGCTACTTCTTTTGCTTCCAATATATTATCCTCAATAGAACAATAAGTCCAACTTCCATACCGTCCTATGGAATAGATGTCTTTTTCTTTCAATATACTCTTATAACGAGAGATTGCTTCTTGACTTTCTTTACTAATATGTACATAAGCAGGCTTCATCAAGACAGTTTCATAGTCAACCAACTTCTGTGTTGTTACCACCCCCATTTTCTTTAAATCATTCATCACACAATCTAAGTACAAGCCTTCTTTGCATAGCACCTCGTCTTCAGGAAAACCTATTTCAACATACAAAGACATTTTATCTGTTCCCAATATATTGTCATAATAACCTAATCGATAAAAAATATAATCCTTTTCGGGAACATACACCCAACTATTCCTCTGATCATCGCCTTTAGAATCAAAACCTAAGTTAAATACCAAAACTTTATTACATGAAAAAGTATTGGATTCATACCCCAAGCGACATTGCTCTAACAAGGAAGGTAATGGTTGAGTTGATATCAGTCGATCATATTTTATCTTCCGTTTATTAGTTGTCGCTACTTTTTCCTCTATGTTTATTTCCAACAGCTCTTCATTCAAGCAAACTTTTGTACTATCTACATTCTTCAGCAGAGACTGAACATATTCCACCGCACCGCCTTTAGGATAAGTAAAAGAACTATTGTAAGAGGAATTATCTTGCGAACGAAAATTCGAGATAATATCTTCCTTATTTGCTTTTGGGAAAAAACGTCCCATCGCATTCATATCTAGCCTATCCAAATCACAAGCATACAATTTCTCATTATAAGGGATCAAGAATTTCTCCGCAATTGATTTACCATAATTGGCATAGACCATTTCTTTGAAAGATCGTATACTTCCTTGATTTACAGAGAACAAATCATAAAGGCAATCTATCAGTTCCTCTTTATCCAATTGATGAATATTCTTCTGGAAAGGAAAATCTATATAATCACCTTTATAATAAATCTGCGTGTGTTTTTCCACTTTCAACAAAGAAGAAGGAGATATATTTCGGCAAACATATTCTTCGATATCCGGATGTTGGAAATGAAAGAAATGTCCCGAATAGTCCCATACATATCCATTCCGTTTAATCGTACGGCAATATCCTCCCGCTTCGTTTTCTTTCTCAATCAATAAAAAATCATTCTTCGTGAAATTGGCATAACTGATACCTGATATACCTGCACCTATAATTAAATCCATCATCAACTATATTTAAAAACACTCCTTATAGCCCAATTCATAAAATAGTAAATACTTCTTAGCAGTCCCAGTTTCTCCACTTGATAATAAATCAGAAATTGAGGCTTAATCAGCTTTTTCCTATTACGTGTAACACTGGTGGAAACCAAACGATAAGATGCCAAGATTTTCGGATTACCATAAGCATAGTCCACCTTGTTCTTTAATATTTCCAACCAAAAAGCATAATCATCACGTAAACTTTTCAATTCTTCTTTAAAATAGTGTTCACCTACGACCTTACGATCATATATTGTAGTGAGGCAAGAAACAGGATTAGACTTCAGTATATCCCAATAACTTACCTTCTCAGGAACAATGAAAGGCTGTAACACTTGTATCCCTTGTTCATTAATGCGATGATAAGAGCCAGTGACTAATGCCGCACTCTTTTCTTTCATGAAATCCAGTTGAGAGTCCAAGAAAATCGGAGACCAAATATCATCTGAATCCAAGAAAGTAATATATCTACCCTGCGCTTCGTGCAATGCTATATTTCTAGCACCAGACGAACCTTTGTTCACAGGAGAAACTATTAATCTAATACGCTTATCTTTCTCCATAAATTTCTTCACTACTGCAACTCCTGCACCATCATCAGGTGAGCAATCGTCTACGATAATCATCTCCCACTTCGAATATGTTTGTACTTGTACTGAACGAATCGTTTCACCTATAAAAGCTGCACCTTTATACATAGGTGTCACTATAGATACTAAATCTGTAACCATACGATTAAATTGTTAATAATTTATTCCATAAAGTTCTCATACTTCTTTCTTTATAATTTCCCCACCATTTATATAATGTTACATCTCTACCAGGAAAACCGCAATCTTTCTTATTGATGATTATTTCCAGAAGTTCCGTGAAAGTGTACGCATATGTTCCTGGCGTATTTTTTTCGTAATCCATCAATGAAAGATCATTCTTTTGATATTCCTCCAAATCAAACATATAAAGGATAACTCCTTTGTCTTCCATCAAGATATAGTCGGCATATATTGAGGAGTAGTCCGTTATCAAGATATCCGTGAAAGGCAAGATGGGATATATATCACATTTATTGTCTATGAAATAGATGTGGCTATATTGATTATTTAAATTAGTAACCTTCACTGTTGGATGCTGCTTGATAACCAATAGGGCATTCACCTTTTTCAATATTTCATTCAGCTTATTCATATTCGGAAATGCTACATTCAAATAAGCAGTATTCAAGTGCGCCCTCCAAGTGGGCATATACAAATAAATCCGATCATATTGTTTCCAGCTGTTCAATAGCTCTGGTACCTCTTGTGGTTCATACCGCTTTATATGTTCCACAATTTCTATCAAATCTTGTTTCAAAAAAGCGCAGCGAGGATAGATATCATCAATTAATTGATCCTCTTTAATAGAAAAAAGCTGTTGAAAATAACCTCTCTGATAATAAGTTGGCACTAACAAATAATCCGGTTTTTTTAATATCCAAGGAGCAAATATTCTACAGAACAATCTATTATCTTTTATACCCGCATTCGTCGTTATAAAATTTTTAACACCCACTCCGTGCCACAAATTTACAAGTATACTATTTCCTGAAGTGAAAAAGTTGATAGCATCAGATGATGTAGTATAAAAATACATATATGCGGTAAGTGAATGAAACATCCCCTTTAAGCTATACCGATGATAGGCGGGCAGATTACGTTCGCACATCCATCGAAGTAATTTTTTGTCTTGAGTGATCCAATATACTTTAACTTCTTCTTGTTTCAAGGCATATAAATAGAGATATTTAGCATTGTCAACAAACCCATTTTTATGTCCAAATACCCATTTTCGTTTATCCTTTATAAAAATATAGGAAAGACAATATAAAGGGTAGCCCCACAAAAGTTCTAAGCCTCCGGTAATAATTTGTAATGGTTTTTTTCTGCTGAATACTTTTCCCCAGACAGACATTTTTTTCGTATTCATAATTTTTCCTATTTGTTGCTTATCATTTTATAATCAGCATTGGATACGTTTCTTAATTTCAGCTACCAAATCAATACCATTATCATAGCTATCCCAAAATGCCTTCATTAGAAAGCTGTGATCTTCTTCGGTCAAATGGCAATCTACACGATTCGCTATTAAAGTGATTAGTTCATCAAAAGTTTGAACCCTTTTTCCTAAATAATATTTGTTGTAACTTTCAAAACAAACAGTAGGCGAATACCATTTTTTATTCTTAAAATCAGCTTTATCATAAGCTTCTTTATTATAACTATCTTCTAAATCAAAAGGAAAAATAATTATTTCTTTACCTAACAGAATAAAATCCGAATAGACTGATGAATAATCCGTTATCAAGCAATTGGTATAAGGCAAAATCGTATTGACATCACATTGCTTTTCAAAAGGAATAATATGTGAATAACCCTTAATGACAGATAAATCCATTTGGGTAAAAGGGTGTAACTTCAAAATAAAGCAACTATGAGTAGTTTGCAAAGCCTCTTCAAGACGTTTAAAATCGATTCCGCTTTGTTTCAAAAAATCACTACCGTTATTACGCCAAGTAGGCATATAGATATACACCTTTTTAAACCGTTTGATTAGCTCAATAAAACGACAGGTTTCTTTAGGTTCATACCGTTCTATGAAGCGAGTTCTTTTCTCTTCCGGGCACAATAAAATTTCATTGCGTGGATAATTTGTCAAAATACATTTCTCTATCGGAATCCTAAACATAGGCATATAAAATTCTTGAGCTTGATCAAAAGAGGTGGTTAAACAGAGATCCGGCACACGAAATAACAGTAAATAATATTCTATTTTGGGTCTGAATTTAGTAGCAAGTTCCGTATAAGTATAACCTGTTAGTGCTAAAAAGTAAGACTCTGGACGTAACCATTTTGTCTTTTTTAATCCGATGCCATGCCCTAAATAGACCCAACAGGCACCTTCTGATGCATACCTGTTAATTTCTCTTACACTGTCAGTTGTCAAATACACTCCGGCAGTAAAACTATGATACAATCCAAGAATGCTATACCACATATAGCATCTGAACCCTTTAGAACGTACATTATGAAATTCGTCCTTACTATTAGCAATCCATATAGCTTCTATCTCAGGATACTCCTCCAGTACTTTTAAGAAAAGGTACTTGCTGTTATCTGAAAAAGTGGCATTATGTGTTGCGAACAACCATTTATTTTTTTTTCTAGGCATAATGCTACCAAAGAAATAAAGAGGATGCAACAGTAACTTGCATAAGTATCTTAAGTTTCTTGTCATTTGTTTTTAACTTGTTAAGTTATACTTTCAATGAAAGCTGGTATTGTTTCACTAAGAGGCATATCTTTTCTGAAAACACCTGCTGTCCCTCCAACGAAAATGGAAGCACCTAAATTGCGCATATATCGAGCTCTTTCACAACTCACACTGCCATCAACGCATATTTCTATATTTGTATGACTATGTTGATCTAGATATTGGCGTGTTTCTCTTACCTTTTCCATGATGCCATGTATCATGCTACTGCCAGCAAAACCAGGAACAATCAGCATTAATAAGATTACATCGACATAAGGTAAATATTTCTTGACCTCTTCAATAGATGTATCTGGATTTAATGCCAAACCAAATTGCGCTTTTTTCTGTTTGATGAAAGCTGCATTCTCCATGATACTTTCTTTGCATTCACTATGAATACTGACAATGTCACCTTCACGAATATCCATCGATCGGACAACGACACGTGGGTGCTCCATGAGTAAGTGAATGTCTAATGGAAGGTTTGTAATCTTCCGGATTGAATTGACAACATCAGGGCCGAATGTCAGATTGGGAACGAATATGGCATCCATTATATCGATATGTAAATAGTCAACCCCGTTTTCTTCTAGAAGTTGAATATCACGCTCCAAATTTACCAAGTTGGCACACATGAGCGATGCGGATAATTTAGGACTCATTGAATGGATTTATAATAGTTAATCAATCGATCGAACATCTCTTCTAAATTAAAGAACGGCTTCCAGCCTAATGCTTCCAGTTTTTTCGTGGACAGATTCAATTTCGTAACGGGAGCATATCCCATGTTATCTCTTGCCTCAATCACAACACGACAATTTTTATTAAACTTTTCTACTAATAGATAAGCCAGATCGCAAATGGAAATATACGTATTGGGGGTAGCCACGTTATACGCTTTACCCGGTTCCCCTTTTAGCAACAGATAAAACAAAGCCATAATCGCATCAACAGTATAGCAATAGGGTTTTGCGGATTCGCCGCTAGTATGCATCACAATATCTTGTCCATTTATGACGCTTTTGGCAAATTGGGCAAAAACCCTTGTATCTTGCCTTGAAACTCCAGCACCAAAAACTTGAGTCAGACGAGCCATTACCACTGGGACATGATATTCTGAGGCATAAGCATGACACAAACACTCCACCATTCGTTTCCCCAAAGAATAGCTACTGCGCACATCAATGGGATTTATGTATCCGCTTACATCTTCAGTCACCAGAACAGAATTGTCATTGATTGTCCCATAGGATTCCAAAGAAGACAAATAAACCATTCCTCTCATTGATAGGTGCTGAGAAGCATATTCCAATAGTTGTCGAGTTCCTATAAATGCCGTATTTATAGTTTCTACAGGAGAGTTCACATAAAATTGGGACGCTGTAGGACTTGCACAATGGATAATATAATGGATGTCCCAAGTTGACAAATCCAAAGGTTCTGTCATGTCTTGCCAGATCCATTGGATTTCGCAATTACCAAATAAATCGTATGCCTTTTGCTTATTACGGGCCACTGCTACGACCTTTATTCCTGAATTTGTTACTTGATTTAAACGTAGCAGACATTTGATCAAAACAGAACCTATTAGACCAGTTGCACCTGTGACTAAAATCGTTTTTTCTTTTATTTGCTCCACAAAGGGGAAATGCCCTACAAAAAAATCAATGTCCTGCTGTATAATGAGATTCTCTATCATACCTTTATAACCGGTTACTATTTACAATCTGTTCAAAACGTTCTAAATCTTCTGGAGTCGTCAGTTTAAAATTGATCTCTTCCCCTTTGGATAGAAAGACTTTCATGCCACAACGGAAAGCAAACTCGGCACCTCCTGTCACTGCCGCTATTTCTTCATAGCTTCTTTCCTCATGAATTTTAAGATATTTACCTAGTTTAAATGCTTCAGGGGTCTGTCCCGCATGTAAAGTACTTCGCTTAGGCACGTCCGTAATGCAATTTCCCTCGGTTGACATGTAGATTGTATCTTTCACTGATATAGTGGCAATAGCAGCATCGTTCGCAATGCAACCACAAATACAGTCATGTATGACTTGGGAACTAACTAATGGTCGGACGGAATCATGGATAATCACCACATCATCATCCACTCCTCCATGGGAACGGATTAGCTTTAATGCATTGTAAATGGTATGTTGCCTTGTTTCGCCTGGTTCGGCATAATAAACAGGAAGTTGGAGCATTGCCACATGGGGTTGTATGAAATCGATCCATTGTTTGTCTAAAGCTATCACAAGAGCATCTATTTCATTACTTTGTACGAATTTATCTATACAATAGCTGATAATGGGACGTCCCGCAACCATTATGTATTGTTTAGGTATATTACTACCCATGCGGGAACCGATACCTCCCGACAAAATAACTGCAATATTCATATATATTTTATGTTTTTTAAATATTTGGATTTTAGTGTTTGATCCGATAAATACCACCTGTCTGTCCACAAAATAACAGAAGATGTTTACCATGGAAATCCACGTCCTCCGGTTCATTCATCAGTTTTTCTTGCAAATTCAAAATGTGTGTCACCTGTTGTCGTTTTAAGTTCACCATGACAATAGCTCGTTCGGCATCTTTCCTATGTTCATTTCCCGTGTGCAATCCTACAGGCAAATAAAGTATGCCTTTACGTATGCTTCCACCTTGAAGTAGGTTTGGAAGATAAATATGAAACTGTTCTTCTACATCTTTTGCTGTTAGTGTAACATTACCGTCACTCAATAAAGGTAACGGAAAGCGAATAATCCGAAGCGAATCGCTTGCCTTGTTTCCGTCTGGTACAAGTAAACGGGACACGCCATAAAGTTTTCGTTCCTCGCAATCAACGATCCAGTCATGTACTACCTGTGCTTCTCCTCCTGCTGCTTGATATTGCAGTGTTTGTATAACCTTTGCGCTATCCAAGTTGACATTTTCCACAAAACAGCGATAAGGTCGGCGACACTCGGATACATACAAGGCAGGAAAAGTCATGTTCCCTTCTGGATATTCCACACCAAAGGAGGCACAGTTTGCATGATTATTCTTGTGAAAACTACCGAGTCGATAACTACCAGCCAACTCTTTTCGATCTAGGCTATATATGCGACAAAGACCCTGATCATTAAGTAATACGGCATAATTATCCCACACAGCCATACCTTGAGCTGAGTGTTTTTCATAGGTTCCCGATATACTATAGGCTACCAATCGAACTTGTTTACAACTTATACAGATCAAAGTACAAAACAGAAAAACAATATGGATTTTCATGAACTATTTATAACTTATAATTAAAAATTAGGAGTTCCCTTCGTAGATCTTCTTTGGGGTAAAATACAGAGCTATACGGATAATATATCATATATCTTTGTGTCGCATTAGGATTGTTGGCAAAAGGAACGGCATAAGATTTATAGCAAAAATATACAGGAATTAATAAAGAGAAAAAGCACAATACTATTCTCTGCTTGACATCCATTTTCTTTACACATTCCATAAAACATATAATAACCAATAAACTAGTAAACGATTGAAAATAATCATATAGTCTATAAAATATCATGAATGAAAATTTGACACTAATTAGGATAGCTGAAAAATATATAGTACTCTCAAAGATGTTATTACTTATTTTAATGTATTCAGAAAAAATATGTTTACATCGAATAACCATGAATATATATATATAAATAGCAAGAAATGTAACAAGAACTCCCTTCCAATTATATTCAATCATGGTATATTGATCGGAAGTGGCATAAAAGATTAAACCCTTAGTAAAAATAGTATCTAATGAAAGAATATTTTCTATAATTGTATAAATCCAGTCTCTTTGGACAATAGGCATTATAATAAAAAAAGCAATAACGGGTAAGACGTATATCTTTTTTAAAGAATAGACCAGATAAAAACCAAAGAAAAGTCCAAAGACCACCAGCGAAAATTTGTGGAACAAAAAAGCAGTGATAACATATAGCATAACTTTCCAAGTTTTACGTTCATCCAAGGCTAATATGGCAAGCAAGAAAAAAGCCAAAGCCACAGCTTCACGCATCACTTCCATATTCTGCTTGGTATATTCAAACATATAATAGAACAAGACCATAGAAAAACAAAGTGTAGGACAAACTTTCTTGACGAACTTACCCCAAATGACTATGTGGATCATGCTTATGACACACTGCACCAAAAAGAAATCATTACAAAGAGTTTTACAACAAACGTTAAGCAGTATCCAAAAAGGTTCGTAACGCACATCTGAAAAATCATTCCACCGTAAATGGAACAAATCCGGATAATATTTAAAATCATCCATATACACTACAGTATCGCTACCGACTCTATATCGCAGTCCACTGACAAGGATCATCAAAGCTAACGAAACAAAGAAATGCAACCGCCTATACCTTCGATACCTACCAACATCATACAATAGTGCCAAGAATACATAATATATGAATAAAACAATATATATCATGACTTTTCAAAGATTAAAATCCTATATAAACGGCAGTAATAAAGACGGTAGAACAGAACAAAAACATCTGCTAAAATCAATGCTAACGCAAAATTATATATAGTAAACAAATTCATCCAATAGAGTGACAAATAGACAATCACCAGCACAAAAGTGCTATATATAACACTATTATTGAAAGGTTTAGGATGTCCGAACGCTACCAATGTCGTAGATCCAAGACATATCGTAATACTCGTACAGAATGTGTATAAGCAGAATATGCGCATCAAAGAAATAGTTTCCGGCATCTTTGTCCCCGTAAATAGAGACACCAATAACGGAGATACCACAAATATGACCGTACTAAGCACAAAGGCGAACAGGATATTGATCCAAATAAAACGTGCTACAAAACGTTTGTCTTGTGTCCGAGCGATATGGGGGTACACGGCTTGGTTGAGCATATTGGTAGGAATACGGACAGCATTGGAAACCTTTTGTGCCAATTCGAAAGCCGCTACACTTTCCATCGTAAAGAATATGCCACTTACCGTTTTAGCCAAATTGGTATTAAAGATAACCGATATGCGCGAGAACCAGAAAGGTACGCTCTCAAAGAACATTTTCCATACCATCGCACAGCAAGGCACCTTTAAACGTATGCCTTCCAACCTCAACAGACAATAAAAAGAAATCATCCCCGCTAATACATTCCCCATGGACTGCAAAAGAGCAACCTGAGGATAATCACTTTCGCCACGAATGAAAATAAATACGGAACATGTATAGAACAGGATGGAACTGGATCGGACAATGGTGATATATTTCATCTTTTCGATCCCTTGATAGTACCACACGGGAAACAACAGCTCTGACAAACAAGTTAGAAACGCAAAAAGCATAAGAATTTTGTTCTGCTCCATAAACGGAACGACTAACATTCCGACTAGTAACACAAAAGAACAAAGCAAAAAAAGTATTAACTTGATGAATAAAACTGTAGAAACGATCCTATTCAACGCAAGCTTGTCATTACGATGAACGGAAACATCTTTTACCGCAGAAATGTCCAGACCAAAATTAATGACCACAATAAAGTATTGAACAATGGTCTGTGCCAAAGCCACCATCCCATACCTCTCCATGCCAACTGTCCTTATGATATAAGGTAAGGCTACAAAAGGCATGAAAATACGTACACACTCTATGATAGTCAAATACCCTGTATTCTTGGCAATGGTTTTATTGTTGCGCAATTTACTCTTTAAGGCCTCTATAAAAAAGCGCATCATCACACAAATAGTTAATACATAAATACTCTGTTAGCACTCTATTTAGAATATACCCTTTGATAGGGTGCTTTTTAGTGCATCGTTTTGGAAATACGGTTAGTAAACTAAGCCATTATACCTGTATCAATTTCATTTTTAAGGTATTGGAATACGTACAAAACTATCACTTAAACAGATTTAATAACTCCGCCAAGAAAGACAACCTATTGTCTATCCCTAAGCTCCTCCAATAAATCATTTAAAATATAATCGTCACTCATCAAATGAAGTCCATACTTGCTATCATGCAACATAGAACAAGTACGCGTATCATAGAAGATGGCAAGCGCACGCTCCGGGGATATTTGCAAACGCTCCGCTAGTCGCATAATAATCCGGGCGACCTTTCTCCAAAGCACTTGCTCTCTCATACCGGCCTCCCTTCTCGTATATCATTAAGCCGCTCGCTATCAACAAAACGTAAATACTTATCAAGCAACGACTGACTCAATATACATATTTGATTATTAGGAGAGGTATATCGCAATTTACCCAATGCTTGATCAACCGTGATATTGCCACTTATATAATCCTCCACGGTATCGATCACACGGTCATCCACCACTCCACCCTCTATTATATCATATCCAATCCAAGGTTTTTCCCCGTTGCGACTAGCTACAATAAAATCGAGCCAATGCCGGTCATAAGCTTCAAAACTCAACATTTTAGCGCCTGCGTTCAAAGCAGCCTCTTAATCAAACTCATACATATTGATCCAAGCGTCAGAGGATAGACGAATTAATTGTACCCGAATGGCCCAACGTTCTGCTTGATCTCGCAAACGGGTCAAATAGAAACCCTTTCCAAAGTCCAAATCTTCCCGCCCCACACACGCCAAGGGTTGCTCCAACCGAAGTGTTGTCTCATGATATAGAACAATCATAACTCACCTCCTTTCGCACCTCCGGACGCAGCGGCTTCCCAGTTTCGCAAGGCCTCCACGACATCCTCCGCTACATTCCTCAGACTTTGGGTGTGCATGACATCATAGCAATCCAACAGCAAGCGACGCACCAATCCTACCTTCTCCAAGCGTCTACGCATTTCCATCGGAGAAATACGCATTTTCTTGGCAGAGGCTTCTATGGCCATCACCGCAAAATGGATCTTATCTCCTATTTCTGCTTGTCGAGTATCCATGAGTCTTATATTTATCCTTCTTTATCTACAAATAAAATCACATTTACGATTTCCCCACACCTATCCCGATAATAATTCTTCACTTACCGCAGTTGTTCGCTCTCTTTCCGTTCCCGATTACGCTTAATCAGCCCATTCAAGCCTACATGCAATATACTCCAGCAAAAGAGGTTCAAGAAAAACAAATAGGTTATGTCAACACGCCATGCCAACGAGCTATTAAGCAGGATAAAGAAAGCGGAAATCGCAATGATACAAACCATCACCATCCGCACCCGCATCCCCGTGCGCAACAACTTATGATGAAAGTGATTCTTATCCGGCAAAAACGGATTCTTGTGCTCACGCAGGCGATGCAAGACCACACGGATCACGTCCAACAGCGGAACCAGCACCGTAGAGAAAGCGATCACCATGTACGGGTTGGACAATGTCGGAGAGACCTCGTTCGTCACGCTCATGTGAATGATCAGGAAACTGATCACGTAGCCCAGCGTAAGGCTGCCGGCATCCCCCATGAAAAGCTTATGTCCACGGTTGGCGTTACCGAACACGTTGTAGCACCAAAAGGGCATAAGGATACCCAGCGTACAGATCGCCAACAAGGCGTAAACATACTGCCCACGAAGAAAGAATATCACGCTCAAGACCGACAAGGCGATACAACACAGGCCCGAGGCCAGGCCGTCGATACCATCAATCAAGTTAATGGCATTTGTTATATATACCACGATAAACACCGTGAACGGCACCCCTACCCAAACCGGCACCGAGTAAATACCGAACAAGCCACCAAACGAGTCGAACCAGTTGCCTGACAGTACCAACAGAAACGCCGCAGCAATCTGCACGGCGAACTTATAGCGGTAGCCTACACCGACCAGATCGTCGCAAACACCCACCAGATAAAGCAGCGTCATGCCCACGAACAGGAACAGGTACTCATAAAGCATATTGAATGACAAGCTCGAGGTGTCCATATCCCAAAAGTACAGACGAAAACCGATCACCAAGAACATCGACATCAGGATCACCGGAAAAAAGGACAGTCCACCCAGACGGGGAACCGGCATCGTATGCACCTTACGGGCGTCCGGGACATCATAGAGCCGTTTCTTATGGGAAATCACCAAGATCCTCGGGATGATCACCATGCCGAGCGATACGGCAAACAGGAAACCGAATAATAGAAACAAAGATGTTTGCATGATCCTAACGTATAAGATTAATTCTTTCCTCCATCCATCTTCCCCCGCATGTAAGCGATATACCGCTCCACGGCTTCATGGGCCAGCCGGCGGAACCGATCCTCGTCATCCAGATGTTCCCAAAGGAGATCCAACAGACGGACATAGATGCTGAAATGCATGTCTATACCTTTTTTAAAGCGTTATAGGTACTGCCGCCCATACCTCCGGTTACGCAGACGATGGATTTGGTCAGCTTGGTGACTTTCAGCAGCGTGTCGATGTAATCACCCAGACGGGGAAAGAATTGTTGTCGGTACATATGTGATAATCGTATTAATTTCTCTGAAATCCGTCCGTGTGGGGATACGGCAGTCCCGATACCTCCCGGTCGTGCCACGACCGGTAATCTTCCGCGGGGAAAACGGGGACGGTCAATCGCTTATAATCCGGCTCGTCGATCCGCAAGATATGCTTGCGGGCGTACGAACGCAGCGAGCGATCCGTTACGGACACCATCACGACCGGAAACGGATATCCGAGCAGGCGCATCGGCGTGGTCTCGCTGTCCGGGAACGCACGGCGTAACTGATAGGCCGAACGCTCGAAGGCGACCCAGTAAGGCCCCGTACAATACAAGTGCATGGAGGTATGGTTCGCACGCTCGCGCCCCATGATCTCGCACAAATGGTCGTTCAGCAACGCCACCAAACGAACGCCGGAAGGAAGGGTAGACATCAAATTTGAATTATGAATTTTGGATTATGATTTAAACTGTCAACTGCCACTTCTCAACTGTCAACTGATTCGTGGCCCAGCCATCTATCATAGTCGCCCAGCCGGCGGATCAAGGATAATTTACTTTTCTTAGGCGAGGGATCGACTTGCCAAGGATCCACTAGCTCGTGTGCCATGCGACGGTAGAGAGCGTTATCCGTACAGCCGTACAAGGTGACCAGCAACAGGGCACGGGATTGCGGTGCTTTCACGACAGGCAATAAGCCGCACATCGTGTCGTGCAAGCGAACGAAAGCCTCCTCATCGCCCGACAGCTTATAGGTCGGGAGGAGCAACGCGCACAGCTTGCAGCGCATCACGTCTGTCTCCGCACGCAAAGAGGCATATCCCCGCAGTACCTCGCCGGCCAATCGTCGATCCTCCTCGCAGACACTGCCGGAAGCATGGTAACGTCCCAAAGCCTCGTGCAGGCCCTCCGACAGGCGGTCGTTGTCCAGATGGGTATAAACGTGCTTGCTCTTCGCGTTCAACTCGATCAACTCGTACTCACCCGCCTTTACCTCGAACAAGGGTACCCACATGCAATCCAGTATGCGTGCCATCACCTCCTTATGACCGCCGCCCGGCTGGATCACCACCTCGGCCTCCATCCCGGTAAAATAACCGGACGTGATGCGTACCCGATCCCCCTTCAACAAGCGGGTACTCTCCGGCACGTACACCGGGAGCTCGTTGGAGTAAGCCTCCGCCACCCAGCGCAAATTCGCCATCTCCTGATCCAAGAGGTGCGGGAAATAGGTCGTACTCCCGGAAGAGACACGGGGAAGGAAATTATACAAGGGGAGTGCCTGCTTCATGCGGAAGATTTCCTCTACCGAAGAACGGATAAACACGTAGTTGAACAGCAAAGGTCGCCTCGTGTTGACCAGCTTGCCACCCACCTTTCGTACCTCCACGTACGAGGGGGCGAAATACTCGAAAAGAGTCTCTCCCCGACGTTCCCGCCGGGAAAGCTCCACGTCCAAACCTTTGGAGGGGCTGATCCGGTCACGCCGTCCACCCGCGGCGGTAGGAAGCGTGAGCACGTACCAGCGCACGGCTTTCAAGTCATGACGCTTGCCGGCCTGTGTCAAGCCCCCCTTCGGGCGATCGTTTCTCAAAATACGCGTCGGCATGATTCTCTTTTCCCTAAGATATACGAGGAGTTCCCCTCTGATTAAACGACAATTCAAAGCCCTGCCAAGCGTACCCTATTTACGCCTAACACACAGCACTTTAAGTTTTCAAATATGGCATTTCTGAAAATTACCATACCTAGTGAATATTTAGCTACTCGGGAAGTAGCGTAAAAGGAGGGGAAAATTACCCAGTTGTAGAGACGGAGCGTGCTCCGTCTCCCATCGTCTGACGGTAATTTAAATACCATTTTGAGGAGATGAGACGGGGCACGCCCCGTCTCTACAGGAATACACACACAGGTTATGAGGCATGGTGGAATGATACCGGGAACAAGAGGTCGTTTCACCCGCGTCACCATGTCTATACGTTTAGGATAAAATGGGAAAATCAAAGAATCGAAAGGATCAAACGCCTACAATGAGTAAACAAGCGGATCTATTCGCTTGTTTTTAGTTATTTTTTACTATATTCGCGGCATGAAAGAATACGCTACTTCCCGAGTAGCCAATCTCTTACCCCACCTCGGATACCGGTTTATACACGCTCTCGAAGCAAGCCCGGTTCACCGCCGACAGACGTTCCAAGGAAAAGCTCTTCAAGTAAATTTGCGTGGTCTTGATAGACGTATGCCCCAACAGCTCGCTGATCATCTCTATCGGTACGTCCTGTTCCTTCAAGGTCGTGGCGAAAGAGTGACGGATCGTGTACGAGGTGACCGGCTCACCCACACCACAAGTCTCCGCCAGCGACCTCAAGTCGCAGTTAAAGCGCAGCAAGGCGCCGTTGTATTCCGCATAGGCCGCCTCACCCGTTTTCTTCCCGCTCAGAAACGGGAACAGGTAAGGCGAGTCCTTGTCCGTGCAAACCGCCAACTCATCCAACAAGAGCCGTACATCGGCCGGGATCTCCACCCGGATGAAAGCCCCGCTCTTCTGACGGTGGTACGACAAGACCCCGTCCTTGACATTCTCTTTCCGCAAATGGGCGAAATCCACGAACGCCATCCCGCTGAACGAGAACATCAGGCAAAAACACAGCTGGGTTCTCCGCATCTCCGGCTCAACTCTCGGAGTCCCCATCAACGAGCGCAAGCTATCCAGAGGCAACGCCTTCTTCCGCTTGCTCTCCACGCCTGTAAACACCCCCTTGAACAGATTCGGGATATACGAAACCTCGCCAGCCTCCACCGCCAAGTTATAGATATGCCGGATTCGCCGCATATAGGTGGACACCGTATTGCGCATACAGCCCCGCTTCGACAGCCATGCCTGATAAAGCAAGAGCCTCTCTTTGTCTATATAGGCATAAGGGATTTCCTCCATCCCGCAAAAACACTTGAACGAGCGTAAAGCGTCCAGATAACTCTTCGCCGTGGAATAACGCCCCACCTCACGAAGGTGGGCTATATAAGCCAACATACCCCCCACCACGTCTTCTTTTTTCATATAAATCCTCCTTAAATCCTTGTTTATTCTGTTATCTTTTATTTAATCATGTCAACACCATTAACATTGGGACGAACTGTTCGTCCCGCACTTTATTTTATTAATCCGACCTTCACCGCCGTTAATCTAAGAAAAAGAATACATGAAAAATGAATTTAAAATGTCCCTTTTCGCAGCCCCGATCTCACCGGTCAAAGATAGCCTAACGGGACGAGTATCACGACCGGCTACCGTATATCCCAGTCGAGAAGTCACCTTACAGGAGGTGGCCCGACTCATCACCGGCGATCCGGCCCTCGAACGCCTCACCCGGCAGCTCCGCCTCCCGCTTGAGACGGGTGACAAGGAACGATTCAGCGAGCTGAAACGGCAAACGCTACCGTATGTCACGCCTTGCGGGACTTTCTCCTACCGGAAAAGCGATCGGCTCCTGGCCCCGAGCGGATTGGTGGTAGTGGATGTAGACGGATTGGACTCTACCGCGGAGGCGGAAGCCCTCCGAAGACAGCTGTTCGACGATGCCTACCTATGCCCCGCTCTCTGCTTCATCAGCCCGAGCGAACGAGGCGTAAAGGCTTTCGTCCCCTATCCGGAACATCCCGGAAACGAGACACCCGCCTATATCTCCGAGCATATCCTAGGCGTGATGAACTACGTGGAATATGTGTATGGCGACGGAGAGACGCGAGGCTCCCGGAAAGTAGACCCGAGCGGCAAAGACATCGTCCGCTCCTGTTTCCTATGTCATGATCCCAACGCGCTCTTCAGGATTTGAAATCATAACTCATAAATGATAAATTACATGTCAGACAGTTTATCCCGCTTAGTAGAAGCGGTTCGTTCGGCGGGTGTAGATATCGCCCCCGGATATTGTGAATACGTACGCTTGGCGTTTGCCATCGCCAACGATTGCGGCGAGGCAGGACGAGAAGGTTTCATCGCCCTGTGTTCCCTATCGGTGAAGTTTAACCGGGAGAAGGCCGAACGACTTTTCTCCAACTCCTTGAAAAAGGGAGACCACAGGATACACTTCGGTACGGCCTTCCACTTGGCCGAACTGGCGGGCGTACGCTTGGAGCCTCCAAGCCGCCCCCGCAATACGCACGCAAGTAATGCAAGTAATGCAAATAATGCAGCACCTGTTTCCCACACACGTGCGTGCGATAATAATGTAGAGACCGAGATCGAGGAGCAGGTCGATCCGTTCACCCACCTGCCCTTCTTCCCCGAGGGGCATGAGTGGCCCCGGATGTTGCGGCAGATCATGGCGTTCGGACAGAGCCGGGAGCAACGGGATGTACTCCTTCTGGGCGGGCTCACCACCTTGGGCGCCTCGCTCGCCCAGACGCTGCGGTTCCTATATGGAGGCAAATGGTTCTTCTCCAGTTTGCAAACCTTCATCGTCGCTCCCCCCGCCTCCGGAAAAGGCGTGCTCGCATGGACGCGAATGCTCGTGCAACCGATCCACGACGAGATCCGGGCGACCGTGGCGGAGGAGATGAAAAGGTATAAGAAAGAGATGACCTCCTTCAATTCCTTGGGACGGGAAAAGGCGAAAGCCGAGGAGCCGGAAATGCCTCTCAACCGTATGTTTATATTCTCCGGCAACAACACCGGTACCGGTATCTTGCAGAATATCATCGACTCAGGCGGCGTGGGGATCATCTGCGAGACCGAGGCGGACATGGTCAGCAACTCCATCGCCTCGGATTATGGCCATTGGAGCGAGGTGATCCGCAGCTCGTTCGATCACGACCCACTCAGTTACAACCGGCGGACAGACCGGGAGTATCGGGAGCTGCGGCACTCCCACCTGTCGGTATTGATAAGCGGAACGCCCGGGCAGGTGAAGCCGCTGATCCCTTCCAGCGAGAACGGATTGTTCTCCCGGCAAATGTTCTATTATATGCCCCGTGTACTTCACTGGATCAACCAGTTCAGTCTACAGCGGACCGACACGTCGCTGGAATTCCAGAAATTGGGCAAGGACTGGATCGCTCACTTGAGAGAGATCCAGAAACTGGGGGTGATCTCGCTTCGCTTGACCGACGCGCAAATCGTCTCCTTCAACGAGGTGTTCCAAACCTTGTTCGAGCGCTCCCGGAAGGGTACCGGCAACGAGATGAACAGCTCCGTCGTACGGATGGCCATCAATATCGGACGTATCCTATCGATCGTCGCCCTATTGCGAATAACAGGGGAATGCGAGGAGGCGGGAGACTTCGCCGCCAGCCTGCGCAAGTCGCCCCGGCTCACACCAGACCCGCAGACCTGCTCCGACAATATCAAGGACGGGATCATCACCCGCTGGGATCTCTCCATCCAAGAGGATGATTTCCAAGCGGTCCTTTCCTTGGCCGAGCCTATGTACCTACACGCCGTACACATACTCTCGTTCCTTCCCGCCAACGAGGTGAAGAACCGAGGCATGGCCGACCAAGAACGTCTCTTCATCACCTTGGATACGGATTTCACCTATCAATCCCTCTTGGAAGAAGCCGAGAAGCTGAAGATACCCAAAAACACCGCATGCAGTTGCTTGCAACGTTGGCAGAAACAGGGAATCGTCCGAAAGGGAGAAAAACGAGGGGATTATAAGAAAACATAATCCCTCTTCCTTCTCTTCTATTAAATATGTACGCACGTGTGTGGGAAAACAGGTACTGCATTACTTGCATTATTTGCATTACTCGCATAAGTCGCACGCCCCACACGTACACCGGCATCGCCTCACGCCTACGCCCGTACAGGGCCACGCCGATATACGTGTGGGCTAACGTCAATATACGCATGAAGCGATGCCGATATACGCATGCGAAAGCGAACGTGGAAGCTCCTCGTTCAAGGACGGCCCAAATAGCGAAAGATCAGTTCCACTTGCAGGGAGGTGAAAATCCGCTGCCGGTTTTGGTAGCCTGTCTCATCCAGCTCATGGCTGAGCTTCTGATGATGTCGGACCCATCCCGCCAAGCGGTTGAGGGCGGAACACGGACTGATATCGGGAGCATAGGCCATGGCCAACTCCCGTTTGCTATAAGGGCGCACCGGCCACCCTTCCTGATACTCGTTATTTGTCTGCATAAAATAGGTGTTTTCAATTCATTTACAGGAATAAAGATACTGAAAAAGTACGAATCCGGCAACAATCCGATCCACTAATATTCATCTTTTATCACCTTATTCCCCTCAATTTCACACCGCCTCTACGAGACTCATTCCGGAGGAAACCGGAAGTCGTACATTCGTAATCGAAAACAGATCGATCCCATTTTCAATTTTCAATTATCAATTTTTAATTATCAAAACTATGGCATTAAATTACAGTGTGGCCCTTCGGCCCAACCCTTTGAAGAAAGACGAGCCGGCGAAAGCGTACGCCACGGCACAGGTCAATGGAGAGCTGTCGCTCAAGCAACTGAGTCGCCGGGTATCCATGCAAACCACCGTCAGCCGTGCGGACGTGGTAGCGGTATTGATCTCCACCGTCGAGAACCTGCTTGATGCCCTCCAAGAGGGAAAGCAGGTGGATTTCGGCGATTTAGGCAAATTCCGTCTACAGATACTCAACGAGGGGGCGGAGAGTCTTGAGAAATTCACATCTACAAACATCACCGGTGTCAACATCCAGTATATACCGGGTGAGGACCTGAAGAACATCTTCGCCGGACTGGAGTTCCAGCCGGTGGCCAGTCGCAAGGCTCAGCAAGCCGTGCTTCGTGCGGAGAAGGCCGGGGAGACCTCTGTCGATATCAGCAAGAAGCCCGCTTCCGGAGGGGACGACTCGGAATCGCCTGACGAGATCTAGCGTGTCACTTTTGGCTTGCACCCAATCGGTATGTCACTTTTGGCTTGACCCAAAAGTAACCAAAAGGTCAAGGCTGACGCTGACGGGCTACTTCGAGACCTGCGCTCGCTGTCGCATCCCAACTCGCTACGCTCAAACAGGGATGCTCCGGGCGCTCGCTACGGTCTCTCCGCTTCACGCCCGTCCGCTGAGGCCGTCCAAAGGAAAGCTCCGCTTTCCTCTTATATCAGCCGGGATATCATTATTCATTATTCATTGTTCACTATTAATTATTAATTATCATGAAGAAGTCTGTTTGGAGTACCATTCTCAAAGTGATCATCGCTGTTGCTACCGCCATCGCAGGGGCCTTCGGCCTGCAAGCTTGCCAATTGTTTTAGCAAGCCTCCCCCACCCGTTCCCACTCCCTAAAGAAGACAACCTCCCCAAAAGAGGACACCCTCTACCCAGAAGGACAGTCTTTCTCAAGGGGCCGGCCTCTCCTCAAAGAGCCGGGAACGGCTCTCCATCCGGCCTTAGCGGGCGGGCGTAAAGCGAGGCGGCCGAAGTGAGCGACAGGAGCGTCCCTGTTTGAGCGAAGCGAGTTGGGACGCGACAGCGAGCGAAGGCCGACGAGTAGCCCGTCCGCGTCAGCCTTGAACTTTTGGTTACTTTTCTTTCAAGAGAAAAGTAACACACAAACAAAAAAAAGAATAAAAATGAAACAATATTGCTTTTACCAGAATTACAGGGAGGTTCGCCTCCTTGTAATTCATTGCAGCGCAACACGCTACGACCGGGATTTTCCAGTGGAAGCGCTTCGGAGCGCACACAAGGATCGTGGGTTCGCCGACATCGGCTATCATTACTATATCACCCGGGATGGCGAGCTGCACCGCTGCCGGCCGGAGAACCAGATCGGGGCACACGCCTCGGGCTGGAACGATCACAGTCTGGGTATTTGCTACGAGGGCGGATTGGATGAGCGAGGTCTTCCCGCTGATACCCGCACCTACGCCCAGCGTTGTACCCTGCTCGATCTCTTGCGGCAGCTACGCCGTGATTACCCGTCAGCGCATATCCTGGGACATTACCAACTCAGCCCCTATATCCGCAAGGCTTGCCCCTGCTTCGACGCGGAGAAAGAATATGCGGAATTGTATTAGGCTTCGTGATATTTGAATAGGCAACAGATTTTTTCGTATGTTTGCGGACAATATAGAAAATAAACAAAAAGATACGACATGAACTACTACGAACTTAGTTTCACATACACCTCTCCTATCGAGAAAGAGATTATCAATGACGTGCTGGCCGCCGAGTTGGGGGAAATCGGTTTTGAGAGCTTTACGGAAAGCGAGAAGGGTTTGCTGGGATATATATCCGAGGCTTTATACGACAAAAAGACATTGGATGATAAACTGGCCGACTTTCCGCTAGAGAATACCCGGATCGATTACACCTCCAAATGGGTAGAAAGCAAGGACTGGAATGAGGAATGGGAGAAGAATTATTTCAAACCCATCCGGATCGGAAACGAGTGCATTATCCGTGCCTCCTTCCACGAGGCGGAGCCCGGCTATACATATAATATAATAATAGACCCGAAAATGGCTTTCGGTACCGGCAATCACGAAACGACTTATTTGATGATAAGCGAGATGCTGAAACTAGACCTAGAAGGCAAGGAGTTACTGGATATGGGATGCGGCACAGCCGTGCTGGCCATCTTGGCCCGGCTGAAAGGGGCGAAACGGGTAGCGGCCATCGACATCGACGAATGGGCTTATAACAACGCCCTAGAAAATATCCGCCTGAATCATACCGAAGACATACAAGTTGCCTTGGGCGGCGCCGAGAAAATCAAGGAATTCGGACTATTCGACATCGTCTTTGCCAATATCAACCGGAACATCCTCCTGAATGACATTTGTCAATATACAAACAGTATGAAACAGGGAAGCATCCTATTTATGAGCGGCTTTTATGTAGAAGATATCCCGGCGATAGAAGCTGAATGTCAGAAAAACGGGCTGAAATTGGATTCTTATAACGAAAGAAATAACTGGGTTGCCGTGAAGGTCTTAAAAGGATAACTTTTTTTAACAACAAAAGTTAAGACAAGGATAAACCTTAATCCAAATAAATACGTTATCTTAGTGGAAACTTCTAAAAAGAAAAAGTTATGAAAAGCGTAGATTCAAAATTATTACTTGGCCTTGTAGTAGGCGCGGCTGTTGGTGCCGCTGTAGGTTATTTGGCAGCGACAGATAAGAGAGAACAATTACTGGAAGAATTGAACGGTGTTGTCGGAAAAGTAAAAGAAGGTTTTAACTCCGCTCTTGCCAAATATAAAGAAGGAAAGCAAGAAGTAGTACAGGCAACAGAAGAAATCGTAGCTGAATAAGCTTTGTATGGAGAAAGATTCAGGAACAGTCTTCCGTGAGCTGAAAGAAGATGTATCGGCTTATGTGGAGTTAAAACTTGAGCTCCTAAAGTTGAGTACATATGAGAGAACGGGTAAAGTCATAGCCGTTCTCTCATATGGCTTGATATTATTGTTTTTGGCATTCTTCGCCATCTTGTTCATATTCTTGGCCTTGGGCTTCTTCCTAGGGGATTGGCTCGGCTCCTCCGGGTTCGGATTCGGTATCGTGGCGGTCTTGTACCTGCTACTTATCGGCATTATAATAATGAATAGGGACAGGATCAGCACAAAAGTATTAAATGAGGTAATAGCCGCCATGACGGCGAATGACGATAAAAATAATGCGACAAACGATGAACAACCAGCAAACCCCACTGGAGAAACTGATTTCTGACAAAGAACGCATACAGAGACAATGTAAGCGGCAGGAACAGAAATTGAATGAGGATTTCTCTTATATACAGGAGAACGCCGGAAGTTTGTTGTTATCCGGACTATCGTCTCTCCTTTTCCCTAGCAATAAGTCAACGACAAAAACAAACGACAAGAACACAGCTCCCGTAACGGCCGGACAACCCTCCATCGCTTTAGGGATCTCAGACTATTTATCCATAGCGAAAGGTATGATTCCCATCGCTTGGGATCTCGCTCAACCATTTATTATGACGTGGGGAATCAAAAAAGCGAAAAAATGGTTCTCAAATCTCTTATTCAAGAAAAAGAAATAACCTCCAACAATTAATTTATGTTAGAGGGCAGTTTTTTTCTCGCTATATTATAAGGCTCAATACAAAAAACATGACTACATTTGCAGTCGTTAAAGCAAGGATAAAATGAATATCTACTCCTTGCGATGGATAAGAGATAAAAATAAAGACTTATTATTAATAAACCCATAAAAAGTTTTATTACAATGATCAAACTAGGTATTAACGGTTTTGGCCGTATCGGACGTATGGTGTTCCGTGCTGCAGTTGCTAACTTTGGCAACGATATTCAAGTTGTAGGTATCAACGACCTTTTGGATGCTGATTACTTGGCATACATGTTGAAATATGACTCAGTACACGGTCGTTTCGACGGCGAAGTAGCTGTAGAAGACGGCGCTTTGGTTGTAAACGGTAACAAGATCCGTTTAACTGCTGAGATGGATCCTGCTAACTTGAAATGGAACGAGGTTGACGCTGACGTTGTTGTTGAGTCTACTGGTTTCTTCTTGACAGACGAGACAGCTCGCAAGCACATCCAAGCTGGCGCTAAGAAAGTTATCATGTCTGCTCCTTCTAAGGACGCTACTCCTATGTTCGTTTACGGTGTTAACCATACAACTTACGCAGGTCAAGACATTATCTCTAACGCTTCTTGTACTACAAACTGCTTGGCTCCTATCGCTAAGGTTTTGAACGACAAGTTCGGTATCGTTAAAGGTTTGATGACGACAGTTCACGCTGCTACAGCTACTCAGAAGACTGTAGACGGTCCTTCTAAGAAAGACTGGAGAGGTGGTCGTGGTATCCTTGAGAACATCATCCCTTCTTCAACGGGTGCCGCTAAGGCTGTAGGTAAAGTATTACCTGTATTGAACGGCAAATTGACAGGTATGGCTTTCCGTGTACCGACTTCTGATGTTTCTGTTGTTGACTTGACAGTAGTTCTTGAGAAAGAGGCTTCTATGGCTGACATCTGCGCTGCAATGAAGGAAGCTTCTGAAGGCGAATTGAAAGGTGTTCTTGGTTATACTGAAGACGCAGTTGTTTCAACTGACTTCCGTGGCTGTGCTAACACTTCTATCTTCGACGCTAAAGCTGGTATCTCTTTGGATTCTAACTTCGCTAAGATCGTATCTTGGTACGACAACGAGTGGGGTTATTCAAACAAAGTTTGTGAGATGGCTCGCGTTATCGCTGGTAAGTAATTTATTACCACTCTACATAGAAAAGGCTATCCTTTTTGAGGATGGCCTTTTTTTTCGTACGTTTGTATCATGAAATCATATGAACTTATCACGATTCTAGGGCCTACGGCTTCCGGAAAGACGACCTTCGCCGCCGCTCTCGCCGCCCAGTTGGATACGGAGATCATCAGCGCTGATTCCCGGCAGATCTATCGTTCTATGGATATCGGGACGGGTAAGGATTTGGCCGATTACAACGTGAATGGAAAACAAATCCCCTATCACTTGATCGATATCTGCGAGCCCGGCTATAAATATAACGTATTTGAGTATCAGCATGACTTTTTCCGGGTCTATGAGGATATGAAGCGGAGGGGTAAACTCCCGATCTTATGCGGAGGAACCGGGATGTACATAGAGGCCGTATTAAAAGGATATAAGCTATTAGACGTGCCTCAAAATCCTGAGCTAAGGGAATCCTTGAGGAATAAAACCTTGGAGGAGCTGGAAACCATCCTCGCCTCTTATAAGATATTACATAATAAAACGGACGTGGACACCGCCCAGCGGGCTATCCGTGCGATCGAGATCGAGGAGTATTATAAGACTCAGGCACCAGACGTAAATGAATATAATCCGATCAACAGCCTGATCATCGGTATCCATATCGACCGGGAATTACGTAGGGAAAAAATATCCAGACGCTTGCGGACCCGGTTGGACGAAGGAATGGTGGATGAGGTTCGTACGATCTTGGTTACGGGTGTTAAACCGGAGGACTTGATCTATTACGGATTGGAATATAAGTTTCTTACTTTATATATTATCGGGGAGCTTTCTTTTGAGGAGATGGTCTCGCAACTCGAGATAGCGATCCATCAATTCGCCAAGAGGCAAATGACTTGGTTCCGGGGCATGGAACGCCGGGGTTGCGAGATTCATTGGATAGACGCCACTCTACCGACCGAAGAAAAAATAGCGACAACAATGCGAATTCTAAATAATCAGCTATGATAACAATAAACGATCTAAATAAAAGCGAGAACTTCTTCTTGATGGCAGGTCCTTGCGTAATCGAGGGGGAAGATATGGCGTTACGTATCGCCGAGAAAATAGTGGGTATCACGGAAAGACTGCATATACCCTATGTATTCAAAGGCTCCTATCGGAAAGCGAATCGCTCCCGTCTGGATTCTTTTACGGGCATCGGGGATGAGAAGGCGTTAAAGATCTTACGGAAGGTGGGCGAGACGTTCAATATTCCCACCGTTACCGACATCCATGAGACAACGGAAGCTGCCATGGCCGCCGAATATGTCGATGTCCTTCAAATCCCGGCTTTCCTATGCCGTCAAACGGATTTATTGGTAGCGGCGGCCGAGACCGGGAAAATCGTCAATATAAAGAAAGGACAGTTCCTTTCGCCGGGTGCCATGCAATTCGCCGTACAAAAGGTAGTGGACGCAGGAAATGATAATGTCATGATCACCGAGCGGGGAACGACATTCGGCTATACCGACCTTGTTGTCGATTTCCGGGGTATCCCGCAAATGCAAACATTCGGTTTCCCAGTCATTATGGATGTAACCCATTCCTTGCAGCAACCGAACCAAACCTCCGGCGTGACCGGTGGATTGCCCGCCCTTATCGAGACGATAGCGAAAGCCGCTATAGCCATAGGCACGGACGGCCTGTTTATAGAGACCCACCCGGAGCCAAGCCAAGCCAAATCCGACGGGGCCAATATGCTCAGACTGGATTTATTAGAAGATCTTTTGACACGTTTGGTACGTTTACGCCAAGCGATCCTATAAAAAATAAGGGGCCCTTACTAAGGGGGCCCCTTTATTTCTTATTTTTACGATCAATAATCTAATTATCCCATCTTGCTGATTTTCTTCAACCGATCTTCATCTATCAACTTAATCTTTCTACCGTCTAAAGCAATGATACGTTCCGCCACAAAGGTGGACAACGTGCGAATAGCATTCGATGTAGTCATATTAGATAGATTTGCCAGATCTTCACGAGCCAAATAGATGCTTAACGTAGCACCGTCTTCTTCCAGTCCGTAACTATCTTTCAGGAATAACAAAGATTCAGCTAATCGCCCACGAATATGTTTTTGCGTAAGGTTAACCGTACGTTCATCCGAGATACCGAGATCAATGGATAATTGTCGGATGAAAAACATAGCCAAATTCGGATTACTCATTAAAAGGCCCGTAACCACTGTCATAGGAATCATGCAAACCGTAGAAGCCTCGAATGCGGAAGCGTTCGTCAAGTAATCTTCTTGAGCGAAACTAGCCCGGTAACCAAAATACTGCACAGGCTTAATCATTCGGATAATCTGGCTTCTGCCACCTACTCCATCCTTGTAAATCTTCACTTTACCCTTTAACAAGCACATCATGTCCTTTGGTTCGTCGCCCTCGCAATAAATCAACTCGTTACGTTTGAAATGCTGGATCGTCGAATTACTACGGAGGATCTCACGTTCCTTATCAGTCAGAACCCTCCACACCTCTGATAAACTGGCCGATAAATCGACCTCTTCTTTTTGCTGTTTAACCACGACTGCTATATAACATACTTATGAAGCACAAATATACGATTTTTCTTTTGAAAAAATAAAAACTTTTGTACGATTAATTACACCATATTGTAACATTTTACTTTCTTTCACGTCTAAACTGAAATTTATTCATTATGTTTGTCTGGAAAGAATGTAAAATCGTTGAAAAAGTTATATTCGATACTTACCTTGATTTTAATCTCTATAAGTATTTTCGCAAAGAGCACTGATACTTATAGTGATAAGATCCTGTCTTTTGGCAAGGGGAATCGAGAAACGAGAGAACGGGCGGACTCGATCATGCACCTTGTTATCGAAAAGGCAACCCAATACCAAAATACGGTATCGAAATATGAGGCTGAGATCTATATCAAAGGACGTACAGAAATTTTAAAACAAAATATGTTAATACGTCTCGCCCACCATATCTTCCCTATCGACCGAAAAAATAAGGATATGCTTTTTGAGATGGTCAGCCAATCTAAATTTAACGCTCCGCAGAACTATCTTCATGATCTAAAGGCGGTCAACGGAAACAGCATACCCAACGGGAAAAAGCAGCAGGAGGCCTTGGCCTTCTTGAATTTGAACGTATACTCCCCCACCGCTTACGATGATGCCATCTTCATGCCGATAGCCAGCAACGCTTTTAAGTTTTATACGTTCAACTTGGAAGGGCTGGAGACTATCAACGGCTTGACGATTTACAAAATCCGTTTCCTGCCGAAGCAATGGAGCCAGAAATTGGTATGCGGGGATTTATATGTCATCGACCAGTCATGGACGATCGACAAGATCGATATGAACGGTCGTTACTCTTTCGCCGAATTCAACCTAGTCATGAGCTACGGACGGGATTTCAGGCGGTTCATCCTACCCGAGAAGGCGGATCTATTCCTCCGATACAGGGTATTGGGAAACGCGGTGGCAACCACCTACCATTCTTCCTTTAAGTATCAGGAAGTGGAATGGGTGGAGGAGGACAACGAAAGCCATAAGTGGAAATCCTTGGACCTGACCAATTATTACAAACTCTCGTCCGATACGGTTCCTATTATCAGGGATTCCACGTATTGGAATATCCATCGTGACAATCCCTTGAGTCCGGATGAAGCCCACTTATACAGTAAAGCCCAAGAGCAGAATATAAGTAAAATCGATACGGCCGATGATCTCCAGAAGTACGTTAAGCTAACGGAGCAGTTGACGAATACGGTCAATATGGATTATAAAACGACCCGTATTAAATATTCCGGCTTTCTAAATCCGTTCCAATTGGGTTATTCCGCCCGTAACGGCATCACTTACAAACAGAGATTCCGTATCAGCAAGACATTCGCCCGTGACAAACAAATTCGTTTCCGTCCGGAGATTGGTTACGTATTCAAGCGCAAGCAGATATTTTTCAAGGTCGGAGGCGATTGGGAATACTCGCCGCAGAAACGGGGAATTTTATCGGTAGAAGTAGGAAACAGTAATGAGAGTTATTCTTCCGAGATCACCCAAAAGATCAATGAGGAATTGAAGGATTCCACCTTCAATTTCGATGATTTAAACCTTGAGTATTTCAAGCATTACTATGCGGAAATAAAAAACTCCATTGAGTTATTCAATGGGTTTCAATTAACAACAGGCATCTCTTACCATCGCCGTATCCCCTCTAAAAAGAAAGTGGCGATTGATCCCGGGGATGATGTAGAGGAAATACTTAGCCAAAATTATAATGACTTTACGCCCACGCTCGGTTTCTCCTATACCCCCCGCCAATATTATCGCATGGACGGATACCGGAAGGAGTATGTCTATTCTTACTATCCCACGATATCAATCGAAATAGCGAGAGGTATCCCCGGAGTCGGGAAAAGCTCAGGAGATTACGGACGTATAGAGGCAGACGTGCATCAAAGCCTTATGCTTGGCCTGTGCAGACGATTGAACTATCATATCAGCGCCGGTCTTTATACCCAACAGAAGTCCACCTATTTCGCGGACTTTAGGTATTTCACCCGCAGGAATTTCCCCGATACATGGGATGATCAGATTGGCGGAGTCTTCAATCTGCTGAAAGGCGAGTGGTTCAATGCCTCCGATAAGTATATACAAGCGCATTTCATGTATGAAAGCCCTTTTGTCTTATTCAAGATCCTCCGCATCAACTCCACGAAAAAATTCATGCAAACGGCCTCACGCTATATCCTCTCCGAACGCTTTTATCTGAGCCAGCTATGGACACCGGTCTTGCCTAGCTATACGGAAGTCGGATACGGGATCGGGAACCATATCTTTAATATCGGGATATTCGCCGGATTCGATCGCTGGCATTACCAAAGCATGGGATTCAAGTTTGCCTTCGAGTTATTTCAATAAATCGATAGTGGGCGGGCTACCAATATCCCTTTACAGCTCTTTATCCCCTCGGCGTAATCTCGTAAGGAGGATGCTTGGATGATTACCTTTTTAGCGGAAGAAGAGGCATGGATAAATGTCAGTTGTCCATCCTTCCAATAGGCAATCCCGACATGCGTCACGTCCAGCCCCTTGATAGAAGTAACAAAACAGAGGATATCGCCATTCTTGATTCCGGACGAACATTTCTCGATCTCCTGTTTAGGCACATAATAATGAGGACGCAGGTTTATCTCCTTTTCCTTATCGGCCATCCTTCGAACCCTTTCCGGATGGTTCTTCAATTGCTTATAGCTATCCGGATGCGTGGATATAAAAGATAAATCCAAAGGTAGGGAGGCACCACCGATCTCCCGCCCCATATCTTTCACGATTCCTTTTCGCTCGTTCTCATAGAACCAGTCGGTCATATAATGCAAACGATCCGTGTAATCATGGATCGTGCCGTCTCTGTACCGGAGCTGCTGTAAATTCTCACAGAAGTTCTCAAAGGTAGGATTTTCTTCCCACAGGGTGCGGGATAAAGCCAATACGGTCTCCGCGAATGTGGTACAATCCAGTTCCCGCAGATTGACCACCAAGCCCTCCGGCTCCTTTTCCAAGGTAGAGGCGACATAAGGAGTCCCCCGGAAGAAAAGGGCGGTATGGATCATTAGCTCGTCTAGGGGTAACGACTTCTTAGGTTCCATCTGAGTACAATACCGATCGAAAATAGCACGATCCTCATCCGTACAATACAACTTACGGGATGTATGCTCTTGGGCGTTCACTAAAAACACCATACATACACACATCCAAAAACCGAGCAGTATCATTCCCCTTCTCATAAGCTAATCCTTTTTCGTTTTCAGTAAATCCTCCAATTTCACCAGCTCGTCACGGAATTGGGCAGCCTCGATGAAATCCAGTTTCTTCGCTGCTTCCGTCATCTGTTTGCGAGTCCGCTCGATCGCCTTCTCAAGCTGCGTACGGTTCATGTATTGCACGACCGGGTCCGCTACCAAGCTTGGTTCCGGCTCTATATAAGCGTAAGGCTCCGCCGTTTGTTGTTTCTCGGCAAGCATGGATACACTGTTTTTCATGACTTGCTTCGGAGTAATGCCATGCGCCTCGTTATAAGCCATCTGTTTCTCCCGCCGGCGATTGGTCTCGTCCATGGTCTGCTGCATACTCGCCGTGATCTTATCGGCATAGAAGATAACCTTTCCATTCACGTTTCGGGCGGCACGTCCAGCTGTCTGCGTCAAGGATCGGTGGGAACGCAAAAAGCCTTCCTTATCCGCATCCAAGATAGCGACCAACGAGACTTCCGGTAAATCCAGCCCCTCGCGTAGCAGATTGACACCGATCAGCACATCAAACAGGCCATTCCGCAGGTCGTCCATAATCTGTACACGTTCCAAGGTATCTACATCGCTATGTATATAGTTGCATCGTACCCCCATGCGGGTCATATACGTAGTCAGCTCTTCCGCCATACGCTTGGTCAAGGTAGTCACCAAGACTCGTTCGTCTTTTGCCGAGCGCTGCGTGATCTCCTCCATCAAGTCGTCGATTTGGTTTAATGAAGGACGGACATCGATAATCGGGTCCAGCAGGCCTGTCGGACGTATCACCTGCTCCACCACCACTCCCTCGCTCTTTATCAACTCGTAATCGGCGGGAGTAGCGCTCACATAAATGCCTAGAGGCGTCAACGACTCGAACTCATCGAAGGTAAGCGGACGGTTATCCATCGCCGAGGGCAAACGGAAACCATACTCCACCAAGTTTTTCTTCCGGGCATAATCCCCGCCATACATCGCACGAATCTGCGGGATCGTCACATGGCTCTCGTCTACGACAAGCAGGAAGTCTTTCGGGAAATAATCCAACAGGCAGAAAGGACGATCTCCCGCCGCGCGTCCGTCGAAATAACGGGAATAGTTCTCGATACCCGAGCAATGCCCTAGCTCCCGGATCATTTCCAGATCAAACGTGACACGCTCATACAGGCGTTTCGCCTCGAAGGGCTTACCGATCTCCTTGAGGAAATTCACCTGCGTCCCCAGATCCACATCGATCTGACCGATCGCCATATTGATACGCTCTTGGGTGGTCACGAATAAATTGGTAGGATAAATATTCAGCTCATCTTGCTCATCATACTCCTCGCCTGTCAACGGATTGAAAGAGGAGATGCGGTCTATCTCATCATCCCAGAACTCGATACGGTACGCCATGCCGTCGAAGGTCTCGATCGCCGGGAAAATATCCACCGTATCACCATTCACACGGAAACAGCCACTTTTGAACTCCAGCTTATTATTCACGTACAAGGCGTCTACAAACCGGCGCAACAGCTTATCCCGGTCGATACGCATACCCCGTTCCAGATGCGTCACTTTCTCGGCGAATGCCGTAGGATCCGCCATACCATATAAGCAGGATACGGATGAGACCACGATCACGTCCTTACGACCCGACAATAAGGAAGCCGTGGCCCTCAAACGCAGCTTATCGATCTCCTCATTGATCGCCAAATCTTTCTCTATATAGGTATCGGTAGAAGGTAGATAGGCCTCCGGCTGATAATAATCATAATAAGAGACAAAGTACTCTACCGCATTATTTGGGAAAAACGCTTTAAACTCACTGTATAACTGAGCGGCAAGCGTCTTATTATGGCTGAGTATCAAGGTTGGTCTCTGAACTTCCTTTATCACGTTAGCGATCGTAAACGTCTTACCAGAACCGGTAACACCTAAAAGTGTTTGAAAAGGAACGCCGCTCTTGATCCCTTCCGACAATGCCGCAATCGCCTCGGGTTGGTCACCCGTGGGACTGAACGAAGACGATATTTCAAAATTCATTCTTTATCCGATCTGTTGTTTAGGCATTATTAACCATAATATAATGTAGAGCAGTATACCGAATCCGGCGAAAAGAACCATCAATACCCATACGATCCGTACGATCGTCGGATCGATATCCAAGTATTCCGCAAGACCGGCACAAACACCCCCTATCATCTTATTATTCGAACGAGTCAATCTTTTCTTCTCTTCCATTATCCTCTATTTTAACAATTAGACAGTATACACGCAAAGATAATTTTTTCCCTCTAATAAAATAACAACTCCTGTCGATAATTCTTACAAATACGACAATGCCCATTGCAGGCTCTTTATAATGGGCATTATAAAGCACTTACAATGGGCATTCAACACCGCTTACAATCGTGATTAAGCGGCCTATCGATCCAGCAACTCTTGCAAATATTTACGAGTTTGGATCACATAATCATGGCGGGTACCATTCAGCTCACATTCAATTGTTATCGCACCCTTGAATCCTTGTTTTTTCAACTCGGCAATCACTGCGGGAAAATCTACATCGCCCGTAGGGATCGGTACCTCATGGCCCAGCTCATACGGATTGTTAGGATCCGGATACTTGCCATCCTTCGCATGGAACTCTTTAATCAAGTTACCAAACAACTTGACCGCATCCAGGGAGTTCGACTTGCCATACATTAGTAAATTCGCCAAATCACAATTGATAAACAAATTACCCGTACCGATATCCCGGATCGCACGAATCAAAGTGATTGGTGTCTCCTGCCCAGTCTCGAAATAAATCAAGACATTACGCTCCTTCGCATAAGTAGCCAAGCCACGCATCACCTCAATGAAATCCTTATACTGCGCCGAAGACGGATCCTCTGGAATAAATCCAAAATGCGAGTGCATAGCCGGAATACCAGCCTGTACACAAAAATCGATCATTTTACGGTATAAGTCCAACTTCTCGAAACGCTCATCGATAGGTACCAGGCCGATCGTAGCCGGTCCTTGACGAAAATTCCACGTACTTTTACTTCCCGGCACACCAACCAACGTAGTTACCCGGATCCGGTGCTTCTCGGAAGCGGCCTTCACCTGCTCCGCCAATTCCTTCGTGAATCTTTTTTCACTATAATTTAACTCACAAGAACCAAAGCCCTGCTCATGCAGGGCTTTGAAACTCTTATCTATATCGCGTACATCATATTGGATGACACCGATCGTGATCTGTTCCTGCGCCTTCACGCCCGGACAAATCAAGGCCATAGCCACCACGTACGCCCATATATATTTCCTAATGTTCATATTCCTTATTATTCAATCTAAGAATCAATCAATTATTGTTCCATAGTCGGATTGAACGTACCTCCCCAATTATTATTCTGCTCCAAATTCGGGTTCTCGTCCAAGTAAGTTTTCTTGATCGGGAAGAAATAGAAGCTTTCCTCGATCACGAACTGGCGCTCAGCTGCCTCCGTATAAGGAACTTGATGGATTACGTAGCGAAAATCACCGGTAGTCAACTCATTCTTGGCGATCCGGTCGCGAGCGACGTTCAAGTCCATATCCGAGCCATCCGGGTTGACTGCGATCGCCTCGATACCATGTTTCGTCCAACCGGCCAACATCATCATATTACGCGTACGGCGCAAGTCCCAGAAACGATGTCCCTCATAGCACAGCTCGATATGACGTTCATCCAAAATCGCCTGACGGATCTCCTCACGGCTACCAATCTTCAAGCCATACAAACCATCCGCCCCTGCCTCTATACCCGCACGCTTACGGATCTGTTTCAACAAATCGATAGCTACATCAGAATGTCCGTTCTCATTAGCGGCCTCCGCATAGATGAACATCACTTCGGCAAAGCGCATCAAGATATAATCAATATCGAACGTCATCACCTTGTCTTGTGTCAAGGAAAGATCAGACACTTTGTAATTATACATTCCAGAGAAAATATCATTGTTGGCCGCATTGACACCCGCATTCGGATTGACACCATATTGATCGTCTGCGTTGCTCACACCCAAGGCGTTATACATACGGTTGTCGGCAGATCTACCAGCTACCGGCCATTCGCGTCCGTTATACAAACAAGCCCTGTTGAAACGCGGATCGCGATTCTTCCAGAAAGCCTTCAGCAAAGCCTGCTCGTCACCTACGTAATACTTGCCCGTAGGATCGTCGTAACGCTTACCATCCAACATCGGGAAATCCTTTACGAATTCCCAAGTAGGATTATGATAAGGTTTATCACGGCTCACAGAAGCCGGACGCGTACCATACTCCCAAGTAGCGACACGGTTCGGATTTGAATAAATAACCGGGAAGATAACCTCCGGACCTCTTTCTTGCAACCAAATATCCGCCGGATTCTCTGTCAACGCGATGCCATTCTGCACACAAAAATCATACGCCTCCTTAGCCGCCACGTAAGCCTCTTTCCAGTATGCGTTATCATACATACGTTTCGGATTGAACTGAGGAGAAGCTTTCAGTAACAAGGTCTTTGCTTTCCAAGACTTTGCAAAACACTGGTCTATACGCCCATAATCACTGGAACTACCAGCTATTTTGGCAGGCAACAAGGAAATCGCATGATCCAAATCCTCTATCATAAACTGGAAACATTCCGGCGTAGAGTTACGTTTCACGTACAAATCATCCTTATCTTTATCTTGCGGCACTTTCAAATAAGGTACGCCACCATGATGCAACACCATCCAATAATACATATAGGCACGCATGAAATAGGCTTGTCCCAACATGAAATCCACAGCTTTCTTATCCTCTATCACGCTAGACTCCAGTTTAAAGATCGCCTCATTGATGTGGCGGATCTTGGTATAGTCCCATTTTTTATAACTATCCCCAGTCTCCGTGATCGTACCCAAATACCAAGGAATGCCCGTCACTTGATCCGAATTTTGGTCGGCAGAAACACTCCAGCCCTCAAAACACTCCTCATACAGATTGTTCACGTACGCCTGAGCCAGGTTAAGGTCTCCCCAAACCATAGACTCATCGTAGGTCTCTAGGTTGTCGATATCCAACGTGTCACAGCCTGTTGTCATTCCACCTAACAGAAAGGCCGCACTAATTATCGCGTATTTAAATTGAATCATTTTCATATCTTCCTATATTATATTTAGAATGAGAAATTAAGACCAAAAGAGAACGTTCTCATCAAAGGATAAGAATCATAATATTCTTGTTCCGGATCCAAGAACTCGGTCACAGCTGAAATACAGAACAAGTTAGTAGCATTCGCAAATACCTGAGCATGCGTGATTCCTAACGGACGAAGAATAGCCATAGGCAAATCGTAACCAATATTTAGATTCTTCAAACGCAAATAAGCGCCATTGCGCATCCAGTAACTCGTATTACCCGCTCCAGACTCATACCAACTCGTGCCCGTGATACGTGGATAAACCCCATCCGGATTAAGTTCCGGATCATACACCTTATCACTCGTCCAAATCGGGAAATAAGGACGAATCGTACCACCATGTTGATAGAAACCTCCATCTACGCCACCTACGAAGCGATCATATTTTCCGACCCCTTGAAAATGCACATCCAGCGTGATTCCCTTCCACTTGATACTACCGCCAAAACCATAATTGATACGTGGCGTACCATTCTCACTCAACAAATTATACTCATCATTGCTATCAATACGTCCGTCCGGTCCCTCCGAGTAGCCATCGCCTCTCGTATCCTTATACAAGATACCACCCAGATAAGGATCCCGTCCAAATTGCTTGAAACCTTTCGCCTTCAAGGCTTCCACCTCTGCCGGATCCGTCAGCAAGTGATCGGCGATCAGGCCCGTCAAGATTCCCTCAGCCTTACCCTGTTTTGACAACGCATGCAGGTTACCCCCTTCTCGATAAGTGGCATCCTCATCCAATACATCCCAACGATCACGAGCGAATCCCAGATTCAAGTAGGCAGAGTAAGTAATCTCGCCATTCGCGGCCTTATCCATCCAAGTCAGAGCCAACTCACCGCCTCGCCAAGAACGCTCGGCATAGTTTTCCGGAGCCAAAGCCTGTCCGTACGTGCTTGGGAGTGTCACCGTACGCGGTCCGAGGATATCTACCTCTTTCCGATAAAAGGCATCGAACGTTCCAGACAAACGATTATTGAAGAAACCAAAATCCAAACCACCATTATAAGTAGTTGAGGTTGCCCATGTCAAGGCATAGTTCGGAGTCGCTCCAGCCACAATCGTATTTGCCAAGTTATTACCAAAGATATATTTTTCACCCAATTGATACTTTTGCAAATAAGAGAACGCATCCACCTTGTCAATCGGGTCCTTGCTCAAATCCATATCATTACCCGTCGTACCATAAGAGGCACGGATCTTCAAATTACTCAACCAATCAGATGTCGGCTCCATGAAAGACTCTTGGCTGATACGCCATGCGGCAGATACAGAGGGGAAGAAGCCCCAACGCTTACCGTCTGGGAAAAGGGTATTACCATCGTAACGGAAAGAAAATTCTGCTATATACTTCTGATCAAATGTATAATTGAAACGGCCGATCCAAGAAAGGCGCCCTCCGTTCTTCTCCTTCGCCTCGCCCCAGCGTCGCAAAGCATCGGATGAGTAGTTGAACATCTGGTCTAAATTCGTAAGCGGAGACTCACCTTTGGCCGATACCTCCTCGCCACCATTAGATGCCTGCTCGAATACCACCATGGCTGCCACATCATGCTTACCGAACGTATTGGCATAATTCACGAACCAGTTGAATTGCTCGGTCCACAATTGTTTAGTCTTATACTCCAGATTCTCGTAATTCTGCGAGAAGTTGAAGGTATTATATTCATTCAAATTCAATGGAGCCGGCAAAAAACGATTGCCTTGCGGATCCGCTTGCTGGAATTTATAGTTTTTCTGGAAGGTCATAAAGCGCTTCCGGTTGTAATCGTGGCCTAGATAAGAGGCCATCACTTTCGTGCTCAAACCTTTCGTTATGAAATCAAGGTTGATATTGAACGAAACGATACCGTTCAAATTACGCCGACGTGTCTTCAAATAACGGTTTCCAACCACTTGATCCACGGGATTCCATCCCTGCCAAGAGCCATAGTCTTGATAGATCGGATAATCCGTGATGGTGTTAGCGGGCGTTCCGTCTAAGTAAGAGTAAAACGGCGTTGTCTTCATTGCGTTGAAGGTACAACGATATAAATCGTACACCGATTGGTCGTCATCGTCAGAGAAAGGCCAGTAGAAACGCTTATCGTTCGATTGATTCGCATCCAAGTTCACATTCATGGTTATATACTTGGTCAAATCGACAGAAAGGTTCGAACGTAAGGAGAATTTCTTATTCTCCAACGACACATACGATCCCTCCTCGGCCAAGAACGATCCCATCACATAATACTTTACCTTATCCGTACCACCGTTCACGCTCAAGGAGTGTTTCGTATTCCAGGGATTCTGCCAAATATAATCGTTCACGTTATAGTTGATCTTATTATCACGGAAATAGGCATACTCCTCCTCGCCATTAGGAAGCGGCGTACCTTGGAAACGAGCTACCGCATTCTGGTAGTCCAAATCATCAATCGCATCCCAACGGTCGGCAAACAATTCCTGAGTCGGTTTACTAAACGCATAAGAACCTTGGTAATTAAATATCGGTTTTTGGTTTTTCGTTCCTCCCTTAGTCGTTACCAACACGACACCATTTCCAGCAGCGGAACCATAGATTGAGGCGGTAGCCGCATCTTTCAAGAAGCTCATTTGGTCTATTTCATAAGGTTCCAATAAGTCGAAAGCCTCTTTATCGCGAATCACCCCATCAATAACGAACAAAGGATCACCGAATCCTCCACGCATACGAATCTCGGATTTAGCCCCCATCAAACCAGAGTTGCCCGTGATCGTAGCTCCCGGAGCACGTCCGGCCAAAGAGTTTGAAAGGTTTGTACTCGGGATCACAGATAGATCATCCGCTTTCACGTTCGATATAGACCCGGTCATGTTCACTTTTTTCTGCACGCCATAACCTACGACAACGACCTCATCCAACTTCTGCGTATCCTCTTTCAAACGGATTTCCAACGTACTTTTCCCTGCCACAGGAATCTCACGGTCTAGATATCCGATATAAGAAACCACCAAGATTGCGTTTTCAGGAACATTGATTAACGTAAACTTACCATCCATATCGGTAATCGTACCGTTTGTCGTACCTTTTACAAGAATGTTTGCACCAATCACTGGTATACCGGCTTCATCAATAACGGTACCCGTCAATCTTATATCATTCTGATTTACAGAATAATTATGGGGGGGGGGGGGTATTTTGTACACCATACAACGGAGAGAACGCTCCTAACGCTAAAAGCACCGTTGCTAAGTAATATTTATTATTCATAAAACTAGATTTAAGTCTCTTTTACACTTGAATTATACTAAAAATTCTTTTCAAAAACATCTCATCTGAATGAGATTACCCACACACTGTTCTATCCATCTCTCACCATATCTAAAATTTAAGATTTATTCATTAAACATCAAGGTTAACTTGCCTCAAAATCTTGTTTGCATTGAGAAGCATTTTTCTTTTCACCGCAAATATAAATAAAAATCATAAAAAACAAACAACACGATCAGGTTCCGCCAACATCCATTCAATAATTCAATCCGAACTACAAATAGACTATAGATTGAACCAATAATTCATTTTGATCATGAACGTATTTGTAGCGGGGAGTCCCCACATACGATCCAGATTACTTCCCCAGCCGGAGGAGTACCAGTTGTCCCGGTTAGACATCCGGTGTTCCCATACGAAATAAAGCGTGGAACCGGGCAAGTATTCCCAGCGGGCTACCAAGTTGGAACGAAACTCGTTAAACCTAAAATCAGGGTTCCTAAAAGGCATCTGCCCAGCTCCCTCCCCGATGGTATAGACTCCATCCGCATAAGTCAATTGATCCGGATCAATACGTTGGAAACGGTTCTCAAAGGTATGCGACTTCGTATCCGCCGCTAATTTAAAATCATCGTATTTAGCGATGGAGGTGAACGGGGCACCATAAAATTGAATGGAAATATCGGGGGTCACGTTCACTTGTAATTTCAGCGTGAGGCCATAGGTCTTCTGATCCATGTGGCCCATGACATAATAATAAGGGGCCAAGCTACTCGAGCTAAGCGGACTCGTCGTAGCCACATATTGCATCTCATCCGTATTCCACGCATAATCCAGTTGACCGGACAAATAGACATGGTTTCCCAAGCGGAATGTCAAGCTCGGCGAGATCGTATTGAAGCGATTTCCCTCGAAATTATGATCGCCCTCGTATTTGAGCATGAACATCATTCGTTTCGCCTTATCGGTATTGAACTTAGCGGAAGTTAAGAAATAAGAACCGAAGCGAACATCCGGTCCCCCTCGCAGCAAGCGGCTATCCAGCCAATTCCAAGCAAAGGTTTCCTTGACATCCCATTCATACCGGTTCATCGTCATACTTTGCCAACGCAAAGAAGCGTTGTTGCTAAAAGGAGTACCGCCGTAATTCCACATATTCTTTTGGGACAGGGTAAAGGCGTTGTACCGGAATATCTTCCAGATATCGGTCTGCCGATACATGATCTCCGTCTCATTCATCAGATAATCTGTCTCCTTCATATATCCCATATCATTCAAGTCGAAACCGGGTGACGACCAAGTAAAGGTCTCCGAGAAGTTCCATTTGGCGTTTCCTTTCCGTCCCACTTTCACATAACCACCCGTTCCGGTCAGGGAGCGACGGGTAGGATCCACCCCCAGATAATCGGCGGAGGAAGCCCTTTGATAATAATGCGCCACGCTATTCTGCAAAGCCGTGATCGCCCCGGCGCTACCATGCAAGGAACTCAACATTCCCTTTACATCTATATAATAAAGGCGATTCTTGAAATACTGGGTAAAGTCAATACCCGCCGTGAAAGCGTTACGCACCATGAAATCCTCCAGATAAGGCTGATCCAAGGCACGGTTTACCGAAGTCACCATACCGCCCAGCAAGGTATTCCCCTTCCAGTTCTTTTGCACACGGGCCACGGTATAGTTTGTCAAAGGCTCCACGACTTCCACATCCTCCACCCCGTTACGGGTAACCTTGGAGGAGGAACGTGCCGTTACGCTCTCGATCACTCCGATCGTCAAGCCCCGTTTATTCGTACCCGTCAGTTTCAAAGCACCAATAATCGGCACATTCTCTTTCGTCTCGGCATAACTGCCTACATTGTCTATACCCCGTGGCGTATAAGAGGGAGAGGCGCCGATCCTACGGGTATAAAACATCATATCGCTACCGTTCGCGAAATCCAAGATATGTTTTCCTTCCAAGAAGAAGGGGCGTTTCTCATCGTAAAACGTCTCGTAAGCCGTAAGGTTCATTACGGAGGGGTCCAACTCCACTTGTCCGTAATCCGGATTGATCGTCATATCCAACGTATAATCCGAGAGGGCGAACTTAGCGTCCAAGCCCACGTTTCCTCCCCAGCTATACCCTTTTTGATAAGGGCTGCCGTCTATCCGGGGTTCCTGCCTGTATTTACCCATTACATACGGCAAGAACTCGATGCCACGAGGCTTGGGAACAGAGTCCATGCCGCTCATGTTTCCGAACGAAAAGACATGTCCGTTATTCTTCAAGGGGATCATGCTCCAATTTTGCACCTCGTTATTCCTACGGATGATACGGCGTACATGCAAGCCCCAAACGCCATCCTCCGATCGCTGGTTATAACGCAACTGGCTGAACGGGATACGCAGCTCGGCGGTCCAACTGGAATCCGCCCGGTTGATATTCGTTCGTCCTTCCCAAACGGCGTTCCAGCTAAGGTTGACGTTCAACTTATCCGTTACGACCAGATCCGTCTTATTTCCTCCTAGATTGATATTGAATTCCGGTGCCGCACGATAATCATGGTAGGTATCGAAAGCGACACTGATCAAATCGCCCAGACTATTATCATCCCGGTTCCCGATAAAACGGTTCATCTTATCCGGCACGGCGTCCTTACAATACACGCCTATATAGATATATTTATCATCATAGAAAAGTTTCACCCGGGTCGGAGATTGGGTGATCGCCCGCTCATAGGGGATAATCTGTACGAAACGATCCGACCATTCGCCTTGCTTCGTCCAAAAGTCCTCATCCAGCTTACCGTCAATCGTAGGTTTCACTCCCGATACTTTCCGGATATTATAGGTACGCTTATAAGCTTTCTCAAAAGGGACGATCGAATCTTGCTGGGCTTCGCACAACAACGAGATTCCTAAAAACACGAGTAGAGTCAGATATTTCATAATGGTCTAGACTATAAGATAACAATAAGCCTCAAAGATAAGCACTTCTTTTCAGAAAAGAACACATCTTCCTTAGATTTATCGCAACGAAGCCGAAGGCATACGATATCAAGTACTCACTGCACCCCGTTTTGCAGTATTACCGCGACACACGTGCAGCGCTACTGCAACCGGCGTGCAGTAACACTGCAATGCGGGTTGCAGTACAATAACAATAGCGTCACGATAAAAATCAACAACCGCCTCCCAACGCCCGGTATAGCAATATCTTCTTCCGGCATAAATCGGTGACGATATCGATATGCTCCAGCTCGCTATCCAAATAACGCTCCTCGGCGGAAAGAACCTCCAAGAAACCGGTATAGCTTAATTGGAACATCTCGCCAGCATTCACCACGGAACGTTGGTGGGCAAGGGATTCTTTCTCTTTCAAGCGGATACGCTCCGTTTGGGTCTGGCTGGCGCAATAGAGATCGAGCACCTCGGTGTAAGCGTTCAAAGCGGTCTCGTGGTATTGGGATAAAGCGATACGCTGGGAAGCCTTCGCCTCGTTCCACATCGAACGGATCTCATTGCGGCGGAAGATAGGCGCCGTGATACCCGCCGCCAAGTCGTACACCAAAGAGGCCGGCGAATGAAACCACTTACCCACATCAAACGCATTGAAACCGCCACTGGCGCCAAGCACCAACGAGGGATAGAAAGCTGCCTTCGCCGCTATCACATCCGCCTTGGAGGCGATCAGCTCCATCTCGGCGGAACGTACATCCGGACGCAACGTCAAGAGGTTCGCCGGAATCCCTTCCGACAAGGGAACCGGCAACTTACGCAACTCATCGAATCCCATCCGGCGAATCTCGAAAGGGAAAACACCCAACAGGCAGGCGATCGCTCGCTCCTTCTCACCGATCAACTGATCGTTTTCCAGCAACTTACTCTCGATCGACAGCACACGGGCATAAAACTGATCGACCGCCAACTGCGTCTCCGCCCCTTCCTTCTTCAACTGGCGGGTCAGCTCATGGGAACGACGGGCACTGGCCAGCGCGTTCCGCAACACCTCCTTACGCCGGTCCAAGCCGATCAACTCATAATATTGAATCGCCAAATCGGAGATCAACATCGACTGGGCAAAACGGGTAGCCTCCACGGAAGCCATCCAGCGAGCGGCGGCGGCCTGCTTCTTCCGGGTCAGTTTGCCCCAGATATCCGCTTCCCATTGAAAGCTCAAGCTCAAGCCGAAATCCCGGTAAGGGTCCGGTATATGCTTATCTTTTGGCAAAGAAGGCACGTTCGTCTCGCTATTCCCCACACCATCCATCGTATATTCACCGAAACGGTTCACGGAGGCTCCGATGTTCAAATTCACGTCCGGCAGCAAAAGCCCTTTCGCCCGCTGCAAGGCCGCGCGGCTCATGGCGATGCGCTCCATGCTCTGCCGGAAGGAATGGTTATTGCGTAAAGCCACATCCACATAGCCTCGCAATAAGGTATCTTGGAAAAAGACATCCCACGACAGCGGTTTCACGAACGTAGCGTCGTTCATTCCCATCTCGCCGGATTCCGGAAGCGAGATCCGCTCGTCCATCGATAGCTCGGGAGTCTTACAACCGGCCAAAGCAATCAGAGCCAAGGCGCAGCCTATCATTATATATCTCATCTTATCAATACACATACTCGTCTTCTTTAATTTGCTCTTTCTCTTTTCTCTTTTTAAAATAAGTAGCCAGCGACTCGAAGATCACGTAAAGCCCCGGGATCAAGAAGATACCGACAAACGTACCGATCAACATACCTCCGGCCGCCGCCGTACCGATCGAACGATTACCCAAGGCACCGGCTCCCGAGGCGATCGTCAACGGGATCAAGCCGCTGATAAAAGCGAAGGAGGTCATTAGGATCGGGCGCAAACGACTGGTAGCCCCTTGAATAGCGGCCCCCATCACGCTGATACCTTCCTTACGGCACTGGTTCGCCACCTCGATAATCAAGATCGCGTTCTTTCCCAGCAAACCGATCAACATCACCAACGCCACCTGCGCGTAGATGTTATTCTCCAGCCCTACCACGTACAGCAAGAAGAACGAGCCGAACACACCCGCCGGAAGCGACAGGATGACCGGAAGCGGAAGCAATAAGCTCTCGTATTGGGCGGCAAGCAACAGATAGACGAATGCCAAACAAATAGCGAAAATCACCAACGTTTGCCCGCCGGACTCTTTCTCCTCCTTCGCCACACCGGACCATTCGGTATCGTAACCACGGGGCAATACCTCGGAAGCGATCTCCTCGACAGCCGCCAACGCCTCACCCGAGCTGACACCCGGGGCGGCCTCGCCGGTAATCATGGCCGAGGTAAACAGGTTGTAACGGGTAATCTGGCTCGGGCCATACACACGCTCCATCGTCATGAAGTTGGAGTAAGGCACCATATTCCCCTCCTTATTCTTAGCATACAGGCTGAACAAATCCTCCGGATTCATACGATACTCCGGCGCCGCTTGCAACATGACCTTGTACATCTGGCCGAAACGGACGAAGTTGGAGGAATAGAAACTACCTACATAGGATTGCAAGGTTTCCATGGACTCGTTCACGTTGATGCCTAGCTTAGCCGCCTTCGCCAAATCCACCCGGAGCAGATATTGCGGGAAATTCGGGTTGAAGCCGGAAGTGACACCAGTCAGGCGAGGATCAGCGTTCAGCTTCGCCACGAAGTTCTTGGCGACCTCATCCAACTCGGCGAACGTACCGGCGGTCTTATCTTGCAGACGAAGCTCGAAGCCGCTCGCGTTACCGAATCCCGGAACCGTAGGCGGCAGGAAGAACTGGATGTCCGCATCCTTGATATGGGCGACACGATCGGCATACACACTCATCAACTCCGCCGCCGTCTGCTCCCGTTGATCCCAAGGGGTTAGGTTAATCATACCCATACCGAAGCTGGCACCCTCCGTCTCGGTCATCAAGCTATAGCCGGCCAAGGTAGAGATCGTCTCCACCTCTTCCAACGGCAACAAAGCCGCTTGCACCTTGTTCAAGGCAGCTTCCGAACGCTCCAAGGTAGCTCCGGGAGGTGCGTCTACGTTCACATAGATCATACCTTGGTCCTCGTTCGGGATAAAGCCGGAAGGCAACACGAACGTCATGCCCCACGTGGCCAGACAGAAAAGGATCAAGGTTGCGTACGTCAGCATCCGACGGTTCAAGAACCATCTTAAATTCAAGCGATAACGACGCTCCAAGAAATCATAACGGCGGTTAAAGCCCTCGAAGAAACGAGTCAGAAGGCCCTTCTTCGCCTTTTTCGAATGAGATACCGGCTTCAGTAACAAGGCGCAAAGAGCCGGAGACAACGTCAAGGCGTTCACGCCGGAGATCACGATCGCCACAGCAAGCGTCAATGAGAACTGGCGATAGAAGATACCCACCGTACCATCCATGAAACCGACCGGGATAAACACGGCGGACATCACCAGCGTAATAGCGATAATCGCCCCTCCGATCTCACCGATCGCCTTTTTCGTCGCCTTCAACGGGGGCAGCTTCTCGTTGTGCATCTTCACGTGGACCGCCTCTACCACCACGATCGCGTTATCCACCACGATACCGATAGCAAGCACCAAGGCGAACAAAGTCAGCATATTGATCGAGAAACCCAGCATCTGCATAAAGAAGAACGTACCGATCAACGATACCGGAACGGCGATAGCGGGTATCAACGTAGACCGGAAATCCTGCAAGAAAAGATACACCACGATAAATACCAAGATAAACGCCTCCAGCAAGGTCTTGAGCACGACCGATATGGAAGCGTCCAAGAAACGGGATACGTCGTACGAGATATTATATTCCATACCCGGGGCAAATGTCGTTTCCTTCAATTCCTCCATCTTCGCCTTGATCTGCTGGATCACCTCACGGGCGTTAGAGCCCGGACGCTGCTTGATCATGATAGAGGCCGAGGGCTTTCCGTCCGTCATGGAGATCATATTATAATCCTCGGAATCAAACTCGATCGTAGCCACGTCTTTCAGGCGAAGCACGGAACCGTCCGGCAGGGCTTTCAAGACGATCTCGCCATATTCCTCCGGCGTGCTGAACTTACCGCTATACTGCAAGACGTATTGCAATTGCTGCGGGATCTTGTCGGAGCTGATACCCGTCTTACCCGGCGCCGCCTCGATATTCTGCGAGCGGATCGCCTCCGTAACCTCTTGCGGCGACATATTATAAGCCGCCAATCGGTTCGGGTTCAGCCATACACGCATCGCATAGTCGCGGCTACCCATGATCTCCACGAATCCCACGCCGTCGATACGCTTCAACTCACGCAAGATATTGATATCGGCAAAGTTATATACGAATTTCTCCGTATGGGTACTATCCGAGCTCATGATGTTCAGGTACATCAACATACTGTTCACCTCCTTCTCCGTGATCACGCCGGCACGGATCACCTCTTCCGGAAGCTCATCCAGCACGGTGGTCACACGGTTCTGCACATTCACGGAAGCTACGTCCGGATCGGTACCGACCTTGAAATAGATCGTAGTCAAGGACATACCGTCGTTCGTACAAACAGAGGTCATATAGGTCATTCCGGGCACGCCGTTGATGGCACGCTCCAACGGAGTCGCCACCGTTTTCGCCATCACGTCGGCGTTCGCTCCGGTATAACGGGCGGTAACGGTAACGGATGGGGGCACGATATCCGGGAATTGGGTGATCGGCAAAGAGTTGATCGCCAGCAATCCCAAGAAGACAATTACCACCGAGATCACGCCCGATAAGATAGGGCGTCTGATAAATATTTCAAACATAGGGCTTACTTATTATTCTCGATTTCGTTAGACGATTCCAATTGGCGATGGATCGTGGCTCCATCTACCATATCGGGATTGATAGTCATGCCGTCCGTGATCATCTGAACACCCTCGTAGACGATGACGGTCTGGTCCGGCAAATCCTGTGTCACGTAATAAGAACCGTGGCGGGCCAACGGCTCGAAGCTACGTACGCTCACCTTTCCATCTTCCGCTACCGTATATACATAGGTAAAATCCTGTATCTCGAAAGTGGATTGCTGAGGAACCAAGACCACGTTCTCCATCTTGGTCAGCATCCGGATCTTACCGGATACGCCATGTCGCAGCAAACGTTCCGGGTTCGCAAAACGGGCACGGAAAGCGATCGATCCGGTACCCCGCTCAAAGTCGCCCTCCACGGTCTCTACCTTCCCTTTATACCGATAGGTGGATTGGTCGGAAAGGATCAGCTCCAGATTATTATACTCCGGCTGGTCGATACCGCTCAACTGCGTCCGTTTATATTCCAGATACTCCTTCTCGTTGATCTTGAAATAGGCGAACATATCCGATACGTCCGTCAAGGAGGTCAATAAGCTGCTCGGCGTAACCAAACTTCCCACCTTAAAGGGGATGCGGTCCACGTATCCCTCGAAAGGAGCCGTGATCGTCGTGTACGAGAAATTAGTCTCCGCACGTTGCAAACGGGATTTGGCCTGTTGCACCTGCAAGCGTGCCACGTCCGCCTCGGCCATCGCCTGCTCCAGACGAATCGGCGAGATGATATCTTTCTCCACCAAACGCTTGATGCGGTCTACCTCTACCTCCGCCATCTTCAACTCGGCTTGGGCCTGTTTGTGATTGGCTTGCGCCTCTTTCACCTCCTCGTACAATTCCGCCGAGGAAAGCTTGAAAAGCACCTGCCCTTTCTTCACGTGCTCGCCCTCATCTACAAGGACGGCCTCCACGAACCCTTCCACTTTCGGTTTCACCTCTACGAACTGTACGGCTTGTACATCCGCTACATAGGACTGCGGCACCTCGATCGTGGTCGTGGTTAACCGCATCACCGGTGTATGATCTTTCTTCCCGGACTTTTTCTCCCGGTTTTGGCTACAAGATACCCATACACAAGCCGTTAAGCATAGTAAGGGTAAATAGTTAGAAAACAATTTTATCCTCATAAAACTTATAGATTTATAATTATTTGAATACGACGAAAAGCACATAGGCGAATCACCCCATGCGCGACAATAAGAAACAGGTAAGTTCTACTAAATCAGATAGGAACAGAACCAAACGAAATTCTGTGCTTTGTGTAGGTTATAAAATAAAGGAAGCTTGGCGCATTGCCGTAGTTCCAAGGAATGAATTAATTCATGTAAATCCAGAATCGTAAACAAGTCCCATATCAAATCGATCTCCAAGGCTCGGATTTGCACTTGCTCCTGACGTACCGTTCGCAAGGAGGCGTTATCGTCAAAATCCAACAACACATCGGGTGCCTCTTTATCGACTATTTCCATCGAGGTAGTGGTAATATTCTCCGGAAAGAAATCGCTTCCAATGGAATAAAACTGTAACAGCACCAACATGATCATAAGCATGATACGCTGGTGAAACCCAAAACGATTATTCACTGTTACATTTAGCATCTTTTATCTAATGGAGGCGCAAAGATAAACAATCTTTTTGGGAAGAAAAAACATTTCACCCGCATACGAGTATTGGTATCGCCCCACGCCGGTATAGGCATGAGGCGATGCCGGTATAGGCGTAGGGCTACACCAATACCGACACAGGCTCACGCCTATACCGGCACTTAAATATATGCCTTTACCTTCTCCCGATCCGTTTGCACCGTCTCGAATTCGGAGGAGACGATACTGCTTCCCATCGGGACATTCTCATTGCGGTATTCCATTTTACTATATACGATACTTCGAGCAGAGGTATGAAATTCTTTCGCACCGGTCTCCGCCTCTATTTTCCCGATATTATTCTCACGTACGCCACATCCCGGCATGATGATGATCCGTCCGTCCGCACGTTTCACCAGCTCGGCGATCAAGGGGATTCCTTTCACGGCATCCGATTGCTGGCCGGAGGTCAAGATACGGTCGCATCCCAACTCGATTAGCTGCTCCAACGCAGTGAATGGGTCCCGGCAAACATCGAAAGCACGATGGCAAGTTACGGACAGAGGTTTTGCCGCCTCGATCAAGCGCCGCATCAAGGGTACATCGATATCCCCGTCTTTCGTAAGACAGCCGAAAACGACGCCATGCACTTTTAGCTCCTTGCACAGTTCTATATCCAATAGCATGGATTGTACCTCGGCTTCCGTATACAAGAAATCACCGCCTCTCGGACGGATAATCACATTGATATCGATCTTGGAAGTCAGAGCCTTCGCCGTCTTGATCTCTCCATAACTAGGTGTAGTTCCCCCTTCGGGTATCCCGGCGCAAAGCTCTACACGGGTAGCGCCTCCCGCCTCCGCCTCCACACAGCTCTGGGCGGAGTTCGCGCATATCTCAATAATTCGTTTCATGTTTATTTAGTATTGTTGACGTACAAAATTACATAAATATCACCACTTGCTCAACAGAACCACAAATAACTATCCGATACCATTAAAAACACCTCTATTATGGATTAACAAAATAAAACAGAACTGTCACCTTTACTATCAAAAAGGCAGCAAATTCGTATCTCCTTATCTATCTATGCCTTAGAAATTTGACTATAGCTTTCTGATTCGTCCAAATAAGAAACAAATTGGTCTATTTCGGAACTACAGCTAAATAGTTTAATGTTTAACTAATCTCAAAAAGACACAAAAAGTTCTATTTTCAAGGATCGAAACGCCATAAAACGTAATATTGCAACGACATTTTAATAGGTTAAGATAAATAACAAATAGGCTTTATGGGAGAAATAAAAGGCTATATCTCACAGGTTATCGGCCCGGTAGTGGATATCCACTTTGATTATGGGACAGAAGAAACAGTAACCCTCCCCCGTATCCACGACGCCATGGAGATTTCCCGCCCAAACGGAAAGATCTTGATCGTCGAAGTTCAGCAACACATCGGGGAAAACACCGTCCGTACCGTAGCGATGGATACGACCGACGGATTGAGACGAGGCATGGAGGCCGTGTCATACGGAATGCCCATCACCATGCCGACCGGCGACCAAGTCAAAGGACGTTTAATGAATGTCACCGGCGACCCTATCGATGGCATGGCCCAGCTTACTAAAGACGGGGCTCTTCCCATCCATCGTGAGCCTCCTAAATTCGAGGATCTGACAACGACCCAAGAGGTCTTGTACACGGGTATTAAAGTAATCGATTTATTGGAACCTTACGCCAAAGGAGGCAAGATCGGACTTTTCGGAGGAGCCGGAGTCGGCAAAACGGTATTGATCATGGAATTGATCAACAACATCGCAAAGAAAAACAACGGATTCTCCGTCTTCGCCGGTGTGGGTGAACGTACACGTGAAGGAAATGACCTATTGCGTGAAATGATCCAATCCGGTGTCATCCGATACGGCGAGGAGTTTAAGAAGAGTATGGAGGCAGGCAACTGGGACTTGTCGAAGATCGATTACGATGAATTGGCTAAGTCGCAGGCTACCTTGGTATTCGGGCAGATGAACGAACCGCCGGGCGCCCGCTCGTCCGTGGCCTTATCCGGTTTGACGATCGCCGAATCCTTCCGTGACAAAGCCTCTGAGGGAGAAAGAAAAGATATATTATTCTTCATCGATAATATCTTCCGTTTCACCCAAGCCGGTTCCGAGGTTTCCGCCTTGCTGGGGCGTATGCCTTCCGCCGTAGGTTACCAACCGACATTGGCCACGGAAATGGGAGCTATGCAAGAGCGTATCACATCAACCAAGAAGGGCTCCATCACCTCCGTACAGGCGGTGTATGTTCCTGCCGATGACTTGACGGACCCGGCTCCGGCGACTACCTTTACGCACTTGGACGCAACAACCGTCCTCAGCCGCAAGATCACGGAACTCGGTATCTATCCGGCCGTAGACCCGCTGGAATCCACCTCCCGCATCCTTGATCCGCTAATCGTAGGCAAGGAGCATTACGACACAGCGCAACGGGTAAAACAAATCCTGCAACGGAACAAGGAACTTCAAGATATCATATCCATCCTCGGTATGGAAGAACTTTCCGACGAGGACAGGCTAACGGTCAACCGGGCCCGCCGTGTACAACGTTTTCTGTCCCAGCCCTTCTCCGTGGCAGAACAATTCACTGGCGTACCCGGTGTCATGGTCTCTATAGAGGATACGATCCGGGGATTCAAGATGATCATGGACGGGGAAACGGATGACATACCCGAACAGGCATTCTTAAACGTAGGAACCATCGAGGATGTCTTGGAGAAGGCCAAGCAGCTGAAAAAACAAGCAAATTAATCGATATGAAACTGGAAATTGTATCACCGGACGGCATTCTTTTCGAAGGCGAGACCGAATCTGTCTCATTCCCGGGAGTTGCCGGTTCATTCGATATCTTGCCTCATCACGCCCCATTGATAGCAGCGTTGAAGGCGGGTACGATCCGGTTCGAGGCAAACGGCAAAAGACAAGAACAAACGATACAAAGCGGATTCGTAGAGGTAAAAGACGACATCCTATCCGTTTGCGTCGAATAAAAACATACGACAATGAATGGCAGATTAAAAATGAGGTTAATGGGTTTGATCACGTTTATCAACGTGGCAATAGGCGTTTCATTGGGTGGTTTATTATATACCATCTGGCCGGAACACTATTTCTCGTGGTATCCGTCCATTCCCTTCTTTTACTGGGTCATGGCCATGGCGATGACTTTCTTCCTAGACCGGGTAAAAAGGAAAAACGGAGATGTGACCGTAACCATGTACATGCTAGTCCGGTTGTGTAAGTTCACGCTCGCTTTCGTCTTCTTATGGATGTACGCGGCGTTTGTCGGGCAACAATTAAAGACATTTGGTTTCACGTTGATGTTATTCTATTTCATTTACCTCGGACTGGAGACTTACATTTTATATCTGTTTGAAAAGAAAAGAATGAAAAGAGAGAAAAGGGAAAAGGATGATGAGTACAATCAAAGATAACAAATACATATGGATCGCTTTCTGGATGTGGCTCAGCTTTCTCACTCCGGCAAAAGCGGCGTCCGGCGAGATAGACGTGCAGGATATCGTCTTCTCCCACATTCAAGACGCCTATACATGGCATATCACGGAATGGAACGGACAAGAGATTGCGATTCCCCTGCCTATCTTGGTAAAAAGCGAGGAAAGAGGATGGGATTTATTCCTGTCATCCCATCTACATCATGGCCGGACGCATCACAATTATTATATCGCCGGGGAAGGTGAGCATGCGGGAAAGGTTGTTGAGAAGAACAGTGCAGGAGAAGAGGTTCGCCCGATGGATTTCTCATTGACCAAGAATGTTTGCGGACTGTTCCTCAGTTGCGGCCTCTTGCTTTTCATCGTTCTCCGGACCGCCCATTGGTATAAAAAGCACCCGAACGAGGCGCCGGGCGGATTTATCGGATTGATGGAAATGGCCATCTCCTACATACAAGACGGGGTGATCAAAGAGGCGATCGGAAAAGAATATAAGCCGTTCTCGTCCTATTTGCTGACGGTATTTTTCTTTATCTTGATCAATAACCTGATCGGGATCATACCGGTTTTCCCGGGAGGCGCTAATATTACGGGAAATATAGCGGTAACAGGCGTATTGGCACTTTGTACGTTTATAGCGGTCAACCTGTTCGCCACGAAAGTGTATTGGAAAGAGATTTTTTGGCCCAAAGCGCCGATCTACTTGAAACTGCCCTTGCCGATCATGCCGTTCGTGGAGTTCTTCGGGGTATTCACCAAGCCGTTCGCGTTGATGATCCGTCTGTTCGCCAACATCATGGCGGGCCATACGATTATCTTGGCGCTAACCTGTTTGATATTCATAACGGTAACGATGGGAGTAGCCGTGAATTTAGGTATGACGATCGTATCCGTCTTGTTCTGTGCGTTCATGAACTGTCTGGAATTGTTAGTGGCTTGCTTGCAAGCTTATATTTTCACCCTGCTGTCGGCCAACTATATCGGATTGGCCAAGGTAAGGGAATAAATCCAAAGAAATTAAGGTATTAGAATTATATTATTAAGGTTACTAATTTAAAATTAAACACTATGTTATCGACTATTTTATTACAAGCGGCAGCCGGGATGGGCGTAGCGAAGATGGGAGCCACTATAGGAGCGGGATTCGCCGCCATAGGTGCAGGTATCGGAATCGGATTGATCGGTAAAGGTGCCGTTGAAGCTATTGGACGCCAGCCGTCGGCCGCAGGAGAGATCCGTACCTCGATGTTGATTATGGGAGCGTTGGTAGAAGGTGTGGCATTGTTCGCTATTGTCGTATGTTTCTTAGCGTTGTTCCAATAAAAAAGTAACAAACTATGTCTTTATTAACACCGGATTCAGGGCTTCTATTCTGGATGATCGTTTCATTCGGGATTGTCTTCGTGATCCTTTCCAAATACGGTTTTCCCGTGATCGTCAAGGCAATCGAACAACGGAAAGCTTACATTGACAATTCCTTAGAGACGGCACGTCAGGCGAATGAGCGACTTGCCCATATCCAAGCCGAGGGCGAGAAGATGCTAGCCGAGGCCAAGGAAAAGCAAAACGCCGTCCTGAAGGAAGCCTTTGCCGAAAAGGAGCGGATCATCGAGGAGGCACGGAAAAAGGCTGTCTCCGAGGCACATCTGCAGATAGAGGAGGCTACCCGGCGTATCCGCGAAGAAAAAGAGAAAGCTATTCGCGAAGTCCGCTCGGAGATAGCGGATCTGTCTATCGCTATCGCAGAGAAAGTAATGAAAGAGAAAATCGGCCGGGATAAGGAACAACAACAGATGATCGACCGGCTGCTGGATGAGGTATCGTTTAGTAAATCGTAAGGTATGGATATAGGAACTATTTCTTCCCGGTATGCCAAAGCGCTTTTCTCCCTAGCGAAAGACAAGGGACAGGAAAGCCGGGTATATGATGATATGAAGATGTTGGCGGACAGCTTCTCGATGGAGCCGGAGCTTAGGGATGCCTTGAGCAACCCGATCGTTTCCGTACCGGAGAAAGTGAAATTGCTTACGGCGGCGGGAGGTATCGAGGTATGCGAGCTATATACACGTTTTATCAATCTGGTATTAGCCCATAAACGGGAGACGTTACTGCCCTTCATCGCATACATTTATATCCATTTGTACCGGAAAGAGAAAAAGATTACCCGGGTACGATTCGACACAGCCGTAACGGTAGACGATGCGGTCAAGTCTCACCTGCAAGACAAGCTGCGGAAAGAGACGGGATGCACGATCGAGTTCTCCGGCCATGTGGAACCGGAACTAATCGGGGGCTTCCGCCTACGCATCGGCAATTACCGGATAGACGCTAGCTATGCGACGCAACTACGGGATATCCGTACCGGGCTACTCGAAAACAGATAAAAAAGAAGAAGTATGACAGAACAGATAAAAGTGAGTGAAGTCTCCTCCATCCTGCGCCAGCAATTGGAAGGAATCCATACCAGCATCAAGCTGGAGGAGGTCGGGACCGTATTGCAGGTGAGTGACGGCGTGGCCCGCATCTACGGGCTGGATAATGCGGAGGCGAACGAGTTGCTTCAATTCGATAACGGGATGGAAGCGATCGTGATGAACTTGGAGGAAGATAATGTAGGCGCCGTCCTTTTAGGTCCGACCGACCGAATCAAGGAGGGCGACACCGTAAAACGCACGGGCCGCATCGCCTCTATCGATGTCAGCGAGGGGATGATCGGGCGTGTGATCGACCCATTGGGAAACCCGATCGACGGGAAAGGCGAGATCCTTGGCGAGACTTGCGAGATGCCGCTTGAGCGCAAGGCTCCGGGTGTGATCTTCCGTCAGCCGGTAAACGAGCCTTTGCAAACCGGTATCAAGGCCGTAGACGCTATGATCCCTATCGGAAGGGGACAACGTGAGTTGATCATCGGCGACCGGCAGACGGGAAAGACCTCGATCGCTATCGATACCATCATCAACCAACGTAGCAACTACGAGGCAGGGAACCCGGTTTACTGTATTTACGTGGCGATCGGGCAAAAGGGTTCCACGGTAGCGGCCTTGGTGAACACCTTGCAAGAGAAAGGCGCCATGGACTATACGATTGTCGTAAGCGCGACCGCCTCCGACCCGGCAGCCATGCAATATTTCGCCCCGTTCGCCGGAGCGGCCATCGGAGAGTACTTCCGGGATAGCGGACGACACGCCTTGGTGGTCTACGACGATCTGTCCAAACAGGCGGTCGCCTACCGTGAGGTTTCCTTGATCCTTCGCCGTCCTTCCGGACGTGAGGCGTACCCGGGTGATATCTTTTACCTGCACTCCCGCCTATTGGAACGTGCCGCCAAGATCATCAACCAGCCGGAGGTAGCCCGTGAGATGAACGATCTCCCCGAAAGCATGAGAGACAAGGTGAAAGGCGGTGGCTCCTTGACCGCTTTACCGATCATCGAGACTCAGGCGGGAGACGTATCGGCTTATATCCCGACCAACGTGATCTCTATCACCGACGGACAGATATTCCTTGAGACCGATTTATTCAACCAAGGGAACCGCCCGGCTATCAACGTCGGAATCTCTGTTTCCCGTGTAGGCGGTAACGCGCAATTAAAGGCGATGAAAAAGGTAGCGGGTACCTTGAAAATCGATCAGGCTCAGTTCCGTGAATTGGAATCATTCTCCAAGTTCGGGGGCGAGATGGATGCCGTCACCGCTTTCACGATCGATAAAGGGCAGAAGAATACCCAGTTACTGATACAGCCTCAATATAGCCCGATGCCGGTGGAAGAGCAAATCTCGATCCTTTATTGCGGAACGCAAGGTCTGCTGAAAGAGGTTCCATTGGACAAGGTGCATGAGTTCGAGGCAAGGTTTTTGCAAGAGTTACGTACCTCTCACCAACGGGACGTACTGGATGTCTTAAAGACCGGCGTTATCAATGATGAGATACGAGGTATATTGGAAAAAACAGCGAAGGAGTTATGGGTTCATTGAAAGAAATAAAAGTCCGGATCGCCTCTATACGGAGCACGCAGAAGATCACCGCCGCCATGAAAATGGTATCGTCGGCCAAGTTTCATCATGCCCAGACGCAAACCGAGCACACACTTACATATGCTAATAAACTATCCGCTATCTTAAACGGTCTTCTTTCGGCGGAATGCGACCTAGACTCACCTTACACCGAACAGCGTAAGGTGAGCAAGGTGGCTATCGCCGTATTCGCCTCGAGCACGGGGTTATGCGGGACATTCAATGCCAATATATGGAAAGAGTTATCCGCCACGATCCAGACTTATAAGAACCAGCAAATAGAGGTACGCCTCTACCCTATCGGCAAGAAAATAGCGGATGAGCTTCATAAAGCGGGTTATAGCTTCGACACTGATTTCATCACGATCGGCGAAAAACCGTCTTATGAAAGCGCCGTATCCTTGGCGAACCGTCTCATGGAGCTGTTCGTCACAGGTAAAGCAGACCGGGTGGAATTACTGTATCACCATTTCAAGAACATGGCGACACAAGTCGTAACCCACAAGACGTATCTTCCCCTTTCCCTCTCGGATACGGAAGCGGCGGAAACGGCCACCGACTACATCCTTGAGCCCTCGGCGGAAGAGTTGCGTAACCGGCTTTTCCCGAAATTGCTGAACCTAACCATCTATACGATCCTACTCGACACCTCAACCGCCGAGCACGCCGCCCGTATGATGGCCATGCAGACCGCCAACGACAATGCGAACGATTTAATCCAACAATTAACTTTGCAATATAATAAAACCCGCCAGCAAGCCATCACCAACGAATTGCTGGATATCATGGGAGGAGCGGCCGTTTCATCGTAATAAAAACGGGATGCTTCCTTGACTAAACAGACAATGATCCGTATGTAAAACACTTTACTAACGGATCATTTCTTATTTACAAAAAAAAGTAAGACCTTTGCTCACCAAAACATAAGCCTGTATACATTTATATTATACCAATCTAGGATCGTACTTATGATGAATCAAGAAAAGCTAAAAGGGCATCTCCTTATTTTAGCGGCCAACATCCTGTTCGCCATTAATATGCCCGTATCCAAATATCTACTCCCCGAGCATGTGCAACCCGAGGCGCTGACCAGTATGCGGATGAGCTTCGCTTGCGTGATGTTCTGGATCACCTCTCTATTCGTTCCCTATGAGAAAGTGCCGTTGAAGGACTTGGGACTTCTATGCCTTTGCGCCCTTTGCGGAGTAGGCTTGAACCAAGGGCTGTTTATCTGGGGATTGAATACCACGTCGCCGGTAGACGCTTCCATCATAGCGACCGCCGTCCCCATCTTTGTCATGATCTTGGCGGCCCTAATCCTAAAGGAACCGATCACACGGATGAAAACGTTCGGGGTACTGCTTGGCATATGCGGGGCGATCTCCTTGATACTACAATCCACGCAAGGTTCCAATCAAGCGAGCAGTCTAGGGGGAAACCTGTTGATTACGGTTAGCGGATTCATGTACTCGATCTATTTGGTAGTATCCAAGCCACTAACACTCAAGTACTCATCCGTCACGATGATGAAATGGATGTTCCTGTTCTCCACGCTGATTACCCTGCCTTTCGCTATCGAATCCATCTGGAATACCCCGGCTTTCCACAAAGAGGTCTTCGACGGCCAAGAGCTGGGAGCCATCTTCTTCGTGTTATTCGGGGCCACGTTCGTACCCTATTTATTAATACCGCTGGCCTTAAAGCGAATCCGCCCGACTACCGTCAGCATGTACAATTATATCCAACCGATCGTAGCTTCCTTTATCGCCGTATGCATCGGTCAGGATAGCTTTAGCGTAACGAAACTAGTATCGGCCGCACTTGTTTTCTCCGGCGTCTATTTAGTGACCCAAAGCAAGAGCCGGGCAGACCTTGAACAACAAAATAGTCAATCTTTTGACAAAAACGCTTGCAATATGAAAAATAATGCGTAATATTGCCCCCATAATATAAAAGAATAAGCACAATACAAAATCAATGATGAGTGTAGAGTCCTCATATTATACATGGGCATTGATGACCCCTTGGGGGGTTAGAATCTATTAATAAGCATTCGCGTAGACCACGTCACGCTATGTCGCAATCTCGTATTGCATCCTTTTTTATTTCTCCTTTTACATAAATAAGTTTAATCAATCGGTCATTGTCGGTTGCTAATCATGAAAAAGCCTTTCTTGATTGCCAATCCTCGATGAACCATTAAAAATACATATCGATGAAAGTATTAAAATTCGGCGGAACATCCGTAGGTTCCGTGAATAGTATCTTAAGTGTAAAGAAAATAGTAGAGGCTATCGAAGAGCCCGTAATCGTGGTTGTCTCCGCCTTAGGGGGCATCACCGATAAATTACTGGCCACTTCTACCATGGCTTCTAAAGGCGACCTTGCCTACGAGAAAGAATTATCGGAGATCATCGCCCGCCATCTGGACGTGATCGAGGGAGTGATCGAGGACAAGGAGGTACGCATGGATGTCCAGAAGAAAGTGATGGCTTTACTGGATGAATTGAGCAATATTTTCAAAGGTGTTTATTTGATTAACGATTTATCCGCCAAGACATCCGATACGATCGTAAGTTATGGCGAGCGCCTATCTTCCCTGATCGTCTCGAACGTGATCAAGGACGCTAAGTTGTTCGACTCACGCAAATATATCAAGACAGTTAAGCAATTCAACAAGCATATCGTGGATTTCGACTTGACCAACAAGCTCATAAAAGAGACCTTCTCGCCGCTGCCCAAGGTTTCCTTGGTGCCCGGGTTCATCTCTTCCAGTACGGAAACCGGAGAGGTTACGAACCTCGGACGAGGGGGATCGGATTATACCGCCTCCATCTTGGCGACCGCCTTAGACGCTAACACCTTGGAGATCTGGACGGACGTGGATGGTTTCATGACCGCCGATCCCCGTGTGATCAGCTCCGCCTACGTAATCGACCGGCTTACTTTCACGGAGGCGATGGAGTTGTGTAACTTCGGGGCGAAAGTAATCTATCCGCCGACGATCTATCCGGTTTATCATAAGAATATCCCGATCCGTATCTTGAATACCTTCAACCCGACCGCTCCCGGAACCTATATCTCGAAAGAGCGGGTGAAAGAGGAAGGCAAGGCCATCATCAAGGGTATTTCCTCCATCAACGATACCTGCTTGATCACGGTACAAGGTTTAGGTATGGTGGGCGTGATCGGCGTGAACTACCGGATCTTTAAGACGCTTGCCAAGAATGGCATCAGCGTATTTATGGTATCGCAAGCCAGCTCCGAGAACAACACGACTTTCGCCGTACGTAACGCCGACGCTGATTTGGCCGTACAAGTATTGAACGACGAGTTCGCCTTGGAGCGTGCGCAGGGTGATATGAACGATACCGTAGCGGAGAAGGATCTGGCTACCGTCGCTATCGTAGGCGAGAACATGAAACGTACCCCGGGTATCGCCGGTAAGCTGTTCGGTACGCTGGGACGTGCGGGCATCAGCGTGATCGCTTGCGCCCAAGGCGCTTCCGAAACGAATATCTCTTTCGTTATCAAGCATAAATACCTTCGCAAGGCGTTGAACTCCATTCATGACTCTTTTTTCCTATCTGAATATAAGGTATTGAACCTTTTCATTGCCGGTGTAGGAACCGTGGGCGGCAATTTATTGGAACAGATACGTATCCAGCAACCGAAACTGATGCGGCAAAACGGTTTGAAGCTGAATGTCGTAGGTATCTCAAACTCCAAGAAAGCCCTTTTATGCCGGGAAGGGATCAACCTCGACAATTATCTGGAGGAGCTGAAGGAGAACGGGGAAGAGAGTAACCCGGAGCATCTGTGCGAGGAGATCGTAAAGATGAATATCTTCAACTCCGTATTCGTGGATTGCACGGCAAGCCCGGACGTAGCGGCTCTTTACGAGACGTTGATGAACAATAACGTGTCCGTCGTGGCAGCTAACAAAGAAGCGGCCTCCTCCTCCTACGATAATTATACCAAGCTAAAGGAGACCGCCCGCCACCGGGACATCAAGTTCTTGTTCGAGACGAACGTAGGCGCCGGCCTCCCGATTATCAATACGATGAACGACTTGATCAATAGCGGCGACCATATATTGAAACTGGAGGCCGTACTTTCCGGTACGCTGAATTATATCTTTAATACGATCAGCGCCGATATCCCTTTCAGCGAGGCGATCCACATGGCAAAGGAAGCCGGATACGCCGAGCCGGACCCACGTATCGACCTTAGCGGCAAAGACGTAATCCGTAAGCTGGTTATCTTGGCCCGTGAGGCCGGTTATCCGGTGGAGCAAGCCGACGTAAAACGGAACCTGTTCATCCCGGAAAAGTACTTCGAGGGTTCCCTTGAGGACTTCTGGAAGAATATCAAGGATACAGATGCCGGTTTCGAGGAGAAACGCCAGCTACTGGAAGCGGAAGGCAAACGCTTCCGTTTCGTGGCGAAGATGGAGAACGGCGCTTGCGAGGTAGGCCTACAAGCCGTAGACAGCCACCATCCGTTCTATGAACTGGAGGGCAGCAACAATATTATCATGATCTCCACCGAGAGATATCATGAATATCCAATGATCATCAAGGGATATGGTGCCGGAGCCGACGTGACAGCCGCAGGCGTATTCGCCGACATCATATCCATTGCTAATATTCGATAGGTATGAAGCACATTATCATTTTAGGCGATGGAATGGCCGACGAGCCGATAGAGGCCCTGGGAGGCAAGACCCCGATGCAATACGCCAAGACGCCTTATATGGATAAATTGGCGGAACTGGGAGTAACCGGGCAGATGAAAACCGTAGCGGATGGTTTCCATCCCGGTAGCGAGGTCGCGAACATGGCGGTATTAGGCTATGACCTGCCCTCCGTATACGAGGGACGGGGTGTATTGGAAGCCGCCAGTATAGGCGTCGCCCTGCAGCCCGGCGAGATGGCGATGCGTTGTAACTTAATCTGCGTAGAAGGCGACATCTTGAAGAATCACTCTTCCGGCCATATCTCCACGGAGGAAGCGGACGAGTTGATCCAATGCCTGAACGAGCGATTAGGTTCCGACCATGTCAAGTTCTATACAGGTGTCTCCTACCGCCACCTATTGGTAATCAAAGGAGGCGATAAGCGTCTGGATTGCACGCCACCACACGACGTACCCCTCCATCCTTTCCGGCCTTTAATGATAAAACCGGAAGTTCCGGAAGCACGAGAGACCGCCGATTTATTAAACGAATTAATCCTCAAGTCCCAAGAGATCTTAAAGGATCACCCGGTGAACCTCAAACGTATGGCAGCGGGGAAAGATCCGGCGAACAGTATCTGGCCTTGGTCTCCGGGCTACCGTCCGGCCATGCGAACGATGCGGGAGATGTACGGCTTCGGAAAAGGCTCCGTGATCTCCGCCGTCGATCTCATCCGGGGAATCGGCGTTTACGCCGGCCTCGAGGTGCTTCACGTAGAGGGAGCTACCGGATTATACGACACGAACTACGAGGGAAAAGCGCACGCCGCCCTTGAGGCCCTCAAGACAAACGACTTCGTCTACCTGCATATCGAGGCAAGCGACGAGGCCGGGCATGAAGGAGACGTAGACTTAAAGATCAAGACGATAGAGTATCTGGACGACCGTGCCGTACGTATCATCTACGAGGAAACGCAAAAATGGGACGAGCCGGTAGCGATCGCTATCCTTCCGGACCACCCCACTCCTTGCTCCATACGTACGCATACGAATACCCCGGTTCCATTCCTGATTTACAAGCCGGGCGAGCAACCCGACTCCGTTACCACATTTGATGAGTTCTCCGTATCAAACGGCAAATATGGCATACTGGAAAAAGATCAATTTATAAAAGAATTTCTAAACGATTAGAGCATGAAATATTACAGCACAAACAAACAAGCCCCTGTAGCCAGCCTAGAAGAGGCCGTCGTAAAAGGTCTGGCCGGCGATAAGGGATTATATATGCCCGAGTATATCGACTCCTTGGACGAGGAGGTGATAGCCAACATGAAGAACCAGTCCTTCCACGAGATCGCCTGCACGGTAGCTCAGATGTTCTTCGGGGAAGACATAGAACCGGAGGTATTGGACGGTATCGTAAAAGATACGCTCTCCTTCGAGACCCCGGTGGTACCCGTAAAGGATAATATCTATAGCTTAGAGTTATTTCACGGGCCTACATTGGCCTTTAAGGATGTAGGAGGGCGCTTCATGGCTCGTCTGCTCGGTTATTTCATAAAGAAAGAGGGATTGAAGCAAGTAAACGTATTGGTAGCTACTTCCGGCGATACGGGAAGCGCCGTCGCCAACGGGTTCCTAGGCGTTCCGGGCATTCACGTGTATGTGCTTTATCCCAAGGGAAAGGTCAGCCCGATACAGGAATGCCAGTTCACGACATTAGGACAAAACATCACGGCATTGGAGATAGACGGCACGTTCGACGATTGCCAAGCGCTGGTTAAATCCGCCTTTATGGACGAGGAATTAAACCGTCATATGAAACTGACCTCGGCGAACTCCATCAATGTAGCCCGTTTCTTGCCCCAATCGTTCTACTATTTCAACGCTTACGCTCAGCTGGACAAGCTGGGAAAAGCGGACGAGCTGGTTGTTTGCGTGCCGAGCGGTAATTTCGGAAACATCACCGCCGGATTGTTTGCCTATTGGATGGGGCTCCCTATCAAGCGTTTCGTAGCGGCAAACAACCGTAACGACGTATTCTTGGAATACCTGAATACAGGAACTTATACACCCCGCCCATCAGTCGCCACCCTAGCGAACGCCATGGATGTAGGCGATCCGAGTAATTTCGCCCGTATTATCGACCTATTCGGCGCATTCAATGATCCTCATAAAGAAATATGCGCACTGATCTCCGGACATCGCTATACGGACGAGGAAATCGCCTCTACGATGCGAGCCGTCTATAAAGAGACGGGATATATCCTCGACCCGCACGGAGCCTGTGGCTACCAAGGGTTACTAGACAGCGATCTAAGCGAGACCGAGACGGGTCTATTCCTTGAGACCGCCCATCCCGCCAAATTCAAAGGAACGGTCGATAAGATACTGGAGGCAGATATCGAGATCCCGGCGAAACTGAAAGTCTTCATGGAAGGAACCAAACAAAGCATCGAGCTGGCAAAAGATTTCGAGGGATTCAAATCTTTCTTGATGAGCCGGTAAAAAGAAAAATAGTTTTCGTAAGTGATAAGGGGAGGTGTGGCAAATATCGATAATATCAATTTGCCACACCTTCCATTTTATATCACCTAGGACATACAAAACAGGCGAGAATTTCAAAAAGAAATTCCGTAGGCAAGCTATCGCCGATTGGCACAAGTCTACCACCAATAAATAGTGAGCTACCTATATTCTCACGAACGAGATAGCTCTTTTCTTTATTTAACTAAATTATAACCAAGCTTTTCTTCCGAAAAGTCATGTTGTTAAATTCGATTAATTATAAGCCAAATGTATAATTATTGGAGAAATAGAGTTTTTATAGGATCAGTTGATAATTGGTGGGGATAATTATTTTCATCTATTTAAAATCTCTACCTTTGCTCTATGGAAACGAATCAACTTTATACATTAGCTCAGATAGTACTACCAAGTGCAGTTCTTACGTATTTTTAATGTCGTCAACATAGAAAGCACATCCACCGAGATTTTCATCCATCTTGATGAAAAGATGAGTGACAGTCTTAATATACATTAACCATCTCTCCCCCGATGGTTATCGGGAAATGGCAGAGGAACTATAGATACAAGTGACACATTTGTCTTTTTGACAACTTGTAATCTGAAGTCCCGGAGAATCGATTATTCCGTACCCAAGTGCGTCTCGCTTCCAAATTCGAGAGAAAAAAACAGCAATTCTCTGTTTGATAGCTGTTTGCTAAAAAACGGCCTTTCGTTCCAGCCGAAATAATTCACCCTAGTTCATGTTTTACGGTCGTAAGGCGGTAATAATGCCCAACGCTACCGCATGCGAGGGCCGATGCCTATATATGTGTAGGCTTACGCCACTATATGTGTAGCTTGACGCGACTATATGTGTGGGTTGACACTGCTATATGTGTGAGTTGATACAGCCATATGTGTAGGTTGATACGTATATATTCGTTAAAAAGCGACGCTTATCATGTTAAAAAGCGGTTGTGGCAGCTTGTTCGCACTCCCCGCTTACGCTCGTTGGCTTTTATAGCCAGAGAGCCGTGTCGTGAAAAAGAAGGTATTTCAATCAAAAAGATACCTTTCACGCCAAACTCGAAGCACAGGATCTCAATCCACCGCCCACTCTTTCATCTCATACATATCCTTATATTCTTCCCAATCCGGATCCATCTCGGTATAAATAGAGATGGGCAGTAACTCGAAAGGAGCCAAGGCCTCATTCAAGCGTTCGCCGAATACACGCACGGTACGTGTGTAAAACACCCAGACCTTCTCTCCTCCTCCGGTATAGACACCCGTCAGGATAGCCAGCTTGTCTTTCTTTTCCATCGCCTTACGAAGCGCTTCCTCCACGGCCTCCATTTTCTCGCCAAGGTCATCGCTAGGAAGGCCTCTCCCATCTCCCTCGTATTTCCAAGTGATCTCGACACGTTCCTTGAACTTACCGGATTCGGTGAACTCATTCAACTCGTCCCGCCCGTAAACGGTAATCATTTGCCCTGACTCGTTTTCCGAGAGAGCCGTAAACCATACATCGCTTAATCTCATATTTATATTTTCTATTTATCTATAAGTATTCCTTACTGACTTTACCGGGTAAAAATACGACAAAAAAGGCTGCGTCCGGTGAAGATACAGCCTTTTTATATTTCTCGACGGAAATTTATTATCTCTTTCCTAATCTATGATCCATAATGGCGTAATGGCATTCCCCATAATTCTTCAATTGATCCACGATCTCTTTAGCCGTAGATTCTTCCTCTACTTGCTCGCGTACGAACCAGAACAAGAAATCACGGGAAGCATGATCCTTATCAGCCTCGGCGATATCAACCAATTTGTCGATCAACTCTGATACATAGCACTCGTGTTTGTAAACATGCTCGAATACCTCCAACGGATTTCCCCAGCCTGTCGGAACCACGTTGATCTGGCCGATCGTAATATCGCCGCCACGATCCAAGGCGTAATCGATCAACTTATGAGCATGCTCCAATTCCTCAGCCGCTTGTTTCTTCATCCAATGGGCGAAACCGTTCAACCCTGCTTTCTGGAAATACACGGACATTGACAAATACAAATTCGAAGACCACATCTCCGCATTAACTTGGGCATTGAACGCCTCTGATAAATTTCTACTTAAGATCATAATTTTATCATTGTTTAAAAATGTTGAAGTATTATCCGTTCACGAAATTTCACTATGCAAATATAAATAAAAGTAGGATTCCTTATCTCATTTCCGCCCTTAGATATTGGCTACTTTCGAAAATTTTTCTAACTTACGCCCTTATTTGATAAACATCATGCAATACACCGACAAATATCGATCTCCCTTGGGAGAAATAACCCTAGCCAGCGATGGCGACCACCTGACAGGATTATGGTTCGACGGGCAAAAATATTTTGCCGCCACTTTATCGGCGGAACACCAAGAAAGAGAACTGCCGATATTCGAGTTAACCAAAGAGTGGCTGGATAGCTATTTCATGGGTAAGATTCCCAGCTTCACCCCTCCTATCCATCTGGAGGATACGCCTTTCCGACTTGCGGTATGGGACTTATTGAGCAAAATACCTTATGGCGAAGTCGTAACCTACAAGGAGCTCGCCGGGGAAATCGCCCGGCAAAAAGGTATCCCGAGCATGTCTACGCAAGCGATCGGAGGAGCGGTAGGCCATAACCCGATCAGTATCATCATCCCCTGCCACCGTGTCGTAGGCAGCGATGGCAGCCTAACCGGATACGCCGGAGGTATCGACAAAAAAAGGAGCCTGCTTACAATCGAACGGGCCAAAGGATTCTAAAACCGTATCAGTATGCGCACATTTCGTTCTATCGATGAATTGGTTCGTACGCTCGACCGAGAGAGGGAACTGCTACGTGAGATGTTTCATAAACGGACCTCCCTTTCTTTCAAATACGATTTCGCGGTGGAGCTGACCGATTATAAGGAGGAGCGGGTACAGAGCTTAATCAATCACGGAGTGATACGTAGTAGCGGCGATTTCTTGGAGATGGAAGACATTTACCTAAAGTTCTTCGAGGAGGTGCTGCAAGTGAACGAAGAGGTGAATGTAGCCTATATACAAGGACATCTCAGCAAGCTGAACGAGCAGATAGAGTATTATCTGAAAGAGAATAACGAGAGGCGGCGATATAACTACCATAATGACGTGCGCCGTACGCTCAAGAACATAGCGCTCACCACGGTACGCAACGTGATCGACCTGAAGCGGAATCTGGACAGCACGTATAAGAACGAGCCGAACTATCAGATAAAGAAAGTAAAACTGCAACGACTGGGCGAGAAACTGAAGAATATCATCCAACTCATCAACAAGTGCGAAAATGCGATCGATAAAGATCAATTGCTCTTCTTCCGCAAGGCAATGGATGCCCAGATGCGTGCCACGGTGAGCGACGTGAAGTTGCAACTCATCGACTCCTCCCACAACCTCATGGAGATACAGCGGCAAATCGTTCATTACCTCAACATGATCGAATACCAAAATCGAATCTTCGAGAAAGTACGCAAGCTGAAGTATCTTAAAGAGCAATTCCTGCTGGAGGAGAATACGAATATCAAGCAAGTGCTGGCTGAACGTAACCATGTGTGGATGGAGCCGCAACCTAGTTATCGCATCAAACTTTCAATAGATTACCTGCGCAATTCGGACGAAGCGCTGACACTTATCAAGAAACTCGCCACTAAGCTTAAAAGGCGTGACGATAAATCGAGAGACGTAGCGGAAGCAATACCTACCGAATATCTGGAAGGTAAGGCGGAAGTGATCGATCAAGTGAACTTGAGGGAAGTGTACAACTCGTTTGTGGCTTCCGGCGAGCATCTTTTCGCTTTTGTCATGAATTACGCTTATAAGAATGCGGTAAGTACAGAAGACAAGCTCGTCTTTTTCTGCCAGATAGCCTCTGAATATGCCGAAGATTTGAACTTTTCCGACCGTTACGAATGTAAGGGACAGGTAGAGTATCCCTTAGTTTTCCCTAAATAATTCATCAACCATGAAATATACCGAAGAAATATACAGTACATTGAGCCATGGCGGATTTATCTCGTCCAATAGCCTTTCGCCCGCAGTCCGTCGCTACTACGATGCCATCGAAGAGGAGTTGACCGACTATTATGAATATTATAAAGGCATAGGTTTCTATCTTGAAAGCGGCAATGGCTACTACTTTTTCGCACGTAAAGAAAGCAAGGCGGATATAGATCGTAAACTCGAAGCCGCCGCTCGCTGGATAGATTATCTCTGCTTCTTGAAAACCTACAATTCAGCCTTCGGCCCCGGTTTCGTATTCAGCAAGTCGGACATAGTGACACAAATACGTACCGAAATCGAGCTGAAGGAGCAAGCCAAGGAACTCTTTAGCGACAAGAAAGGTTTCGAGGAAATCGTTGATAAGCTCATCAATGAGTTAAAGACTATGGGATTTATAGAGTATGAAGACGAGGACGAAGGCACTTGGAAGGTACTAACGGCTTTTCATTATATAGAAGAGTTGGTAGATTGTATTAACATAACAGAAGAGGGACAAGATGAGATACCTGAATAAAATAGTTTTCCTGAATAGTGCGCATATCCCTTATTCCGAGATTCAACTGGACGGAAACGTGCATTTCATTGGTACGCAGGGTGTAGGAAAGAGTACGCTGCTCCGGGCTATTCTTTTCTTTTACAACGCCGATAAGCTGAGGCTAGGCATACCCAAAGAGAAAAGAAGCTACGATGAGTTCTACCTTCCTTATGCCAACTCATTCATCGTCTACGAGGTGATGCGTGAAAACGGCCCTTATTGCGTGATGGCTTTCAAGCAACAAGGGCGTGTGGCTTATCGATTTATTGACGCACCCTATCAGTCGTCATGGTTCGTCAACGAGCGTCGTGAGGTTCGTGCTGATTGGATCTCTATTCGCAAAGCCATTGGCACAGAGACGCAAATCAGTCGTATCGTCGTTTCTTATCAAGAGTTCCGGGATATTATTTTCGGCAACAATCGTCGTCCCGATCTCATAGGTTTCCGTAAATACGCTATCGTAGAAAGCCCCAATTATCAGAATATCCCCCGAACCATACAGAATGTGTTCCTCAACTCCAAGCTGGATGCCGATTTCATCAAGGACACGATAATCCGCTCCATGAATGAGGAAGAGGTGAATATAGACCTTGATGTCTACCGTAACCAGACGAAAGATTTCGAACAGAATTACAATGACGTTACGCTTTGGCTGGACAATGAAAAACCCGGAGGGTCGCCGGTACAAAGACAAGCCGGGAAAGTGATGCAAAGCTATCGCGACTTATTGTACATGGATAGCCACATAGCCAAGGGACGTGCCGAATTATGCTATGCAGAGAAATCAGCCTTGAAGCAGCGCCCATTAATTGACGAGGAAATATCCAGACACAAAACCGAGCTGGAACGTGTACATCGCTTACAAAGTGAGGAGACAAAGAAATACCAAGAGGGACGGGACAAATTGATAAAAGAGAAAGGCTCGGTTGATGCCGACTTAAAACGTGCCAAGCAGAAACAGCTGGAGTACGAGCAGATGAACATTACCGAAATAATTCGCAGGGTAGAGCAGAAAAGTGCGGTTACCGATGAATTAACACGCCAACAGCAACGGAGGCAGGAACTCACACGTGCCTACGATGATGTCATAGCCAAATACAGCGCACTTATAGAACGGGTAGATACCGACTTTCGAGCCTTTGAGAATGCGCAACACGCATTGGTGAACGAAAGGGAATATGCGACAAATAAGCAGAACGAGAGCTTGATGCAGACACGGCGCAATGAAGAGAACGAGGTATATACGCGTTTTGAGGAGAAATCGCAACTCTCGGCAGACAAACTCCAGCAACTACGAGAGGAGAAATCGCAACAAAACAATGAGTTGCTACGGATAGCCCACGAAGCTCCCTATAAAGAAGAACATGCCAAAGCCGACGAGGAACTGAACAAACTGAATACTCGTGCGCAGGAGTTGAAAATGTCCATTCAGCAACTCTCTACGCAAGCTGTAAGCCTGCGTCAAGAGGCTGGAATGAAGTTACGGGAATTGGAGTTGGCACAGGCTCAGCCTCTCGCTAACGCACAAAAAGAGAAGCAAGAGATAGAGGAACAAATAGCCCGGCTGGAGTCGCTCATCGAACGGCGCAAAGGTTCGCTGGCCGAATGGCTGGACAGGAACAAACCCGCATGGAAAGATACGATCGGAAAAATAGCCGATGAAGAGAAAATACTTTATCGCAATGACTTGGCGCCGCAGGTAACCAACCAAGGGGAGGCTTCCTTGTATGGCGTGCAAATAGACCTTACGGCATTGGAACGCAATTTCCGTACCCCCGAGGAATTGAAAGCAGAACTGGCCATATACCAAGGAGCATTGTCACAGTGCGTCAAGCGGATCAATATGCTACACCAAGAATTGGCAGAGCAAACGGAGGCTTTGAAGAAACAATACAACAAGCGCTTGCGTGAGATAACAGACCGACAGCGTCTGCAAGAATCCGAACAACTTCAGCTTCCCGCATTCATCAAGAACGCCATGGCACAATCCGCCTCATGGCAAAAGAAGACGGACGATTGGCGTGAACAGCGTATGGTTGAAATCCGGATGAAACAGAACGATACGGCTCATCGACTGGCGCTTTGCGAGGAAGAGATAAAGAAGTTGAAGGCTGATCGTGCGCATCGTCTTAAGGTATGCGAGAAAAGTTACAAAGAGAAGAAGCTCCGGCTGGAACAGGAACTGAATAACTACCGCAACAGTATCGAGACAGAAATAAAACTTCACAAGCAGCAATCGCTGGAACGCCGTAAAGAACTGGAGGCTTCCCAACAAGCGGAGCTTAGCGGAAAAGGCGCCGACACGGCAGCCATCGGAAAATATGACGCACGCATCCTGCAGATTCAAAAAGAGCTGGCTTACATCGAGAAACATTTCCCCGACACCATCCGCTATCAAAAGGACAAAGAGGAACTTTTTGATCGTGAACCACAACTTCGCAGTAGAAAGAAGATGCTTGAGGATGAATTGGCCACGCTTGAAGAACGTTTCACTTTGCGTAGCGAGAAACTGAACATACAAGAAAAACATCAGCAAGCCTTATTAGGCAAGGGCATCGAAACAAAGAGAAGCTTGGAGGAAGGTTTGGCACAGGCCGCCAAATTTCACGAAGACTCCACTTTCTGCCCACCCGAAGTAGTAGTGACCGAAGAGAGGCAGACCTGGAAGAGTTGCGCAGAGTTGGTGCAAGAGTTGAAAGACCATATCACCGGCCGCATGAAACAATTGGAAGAATTCAAACGGATGGTTAATCTGTTTAAAAGCAACTTCTCGGCCAAGAACACGTTCAGTTTCCGCACCGATCTGTCTACGGAGGAAGACTATCTGGATTTTGCCTCCAACCTCTGCGAGTTTGTGGATAATAATAAGATCCTCGATTTTCAGAAACAAATCAGCGAACGCTATACACACATCATTCAGCGCATCTCCAAAGCGGTAGGCGAGCTTACCCAGAATGAAGGTGAGATACATCGTACCATAGGCAATATCAACAAGGATTTCGAGCGCCGTAACTTTGCGGGAGTGATACGCAAAATAGAACTCCGTGCACAACCCAGCAGCGACCGACTGATGCAACTCCTCAAGGAAATAAAGAAATTTTGCGATGAGAACGAATTCAATATGGGTGAAGTAGACCTCTTCTCGCAAATGGATCTGCGCGAGGTCATCAACAGGCAGGCCGTGCGCTATTTGCTCAACCTCATGAAGGAATTGCAAAATGAACCGTCCCGTAAGCGGTTGCTGCTCACCGATACGTTTAAACTGGAGTTCCGCATCACGGAGAATGACAACGATACGGGATGGGTAGAAAAGATATCAAATGTAGGTTCGGATGGAACGGACATCCTGGTAAAGGCCATGGTGAACATTATGCTCATCAATGTCTTCAAAGAGAAAGCCTCACACAAGTTTGGAGAGTTTCGTTTGCATTGCATGATGGATGAGATCGGGAAATTGCACCCCACCAACGTGAAGGGTATCCTTGACTTCGCCAACAGTCGCAACATTTTGCTTATCAACTCCTCACCTACTACCTATAATGTAGAGAGCTATCGCTACACATATTTGTTGGGTAAGGACAGTGGAGCCAACACCAAAGTTACGCCATTATTGAAATATGATAATTAATGTTAGGAACCATGATTGATAGAGAACAGAATTTACGTTTGGGCGATGCCCGTAAACTGTCGCAAATGATGCAAGGCGAGAGCGTGCCCTCTTCCGGGCTTTCCAAACAGATGGCAGAAGAACTGCTCTCCGAGGATTTGATTTGGCAGCAAGTCTATGGTAGCAGAAGAAAATTCAAACTGAGAGACGCAAATGCGTTATCTATCTATTTAGCACAGCGATATGGGATACAAGTCTCGCTGGATGAGTGGATCAAGGTAATGGAGAGTGGCGAAACGGTGAGCCGTGCCAGACAAGTAGAAGTTACATCACGTTCTAAGGCGAAAAGTACCCGTAGTTTTACCGGATTCCTCGTTAAAAGTTATCAGCCCATTGAAACGTCGCTGTATGGAGAACCGCTGCTAATCAACCCTCCGCAGGGACTCTCTCTCTTTATAGAAGATTTCACGCATTTCCGCTTGGCGGATGATGTTACGGTGGTAGGTATCGAGAATGGAGAAAACTTCCAGCATATAGAGCAGATGAGGCATTTGTTCAAAAATATCAAGGTATTATTTGTCTCTCGTTATCCCCAGAGTTCGGATCTTCGCACATGGTTGCGGGCCATTTCCAATCCCTATCTTCATTTTGGGGATTTCGATCTTGCCGGCATTCACATTTTCCTCACTGAATTCTTCACTCATCTCGGTCTTAAGGCCCGCTTCTTTATACCTTCCGACATCGAGACGCGTCTTCAAACGGGAAACACCCTCCTTTACAACCTACAGTACGAACGTTTTAAAGAGATGAAAGTAATTGACGAACGGCTGAAACCACTCGTAGCGATGATCCACCGCTACCGTCGTATCTATGAGCAAGAAGGATATCTTCAAAATAGATAAAAGACACGCATTCAAAACAAGCAAGCTTCAATCCCAAAGTAAGTTAACTTACTTCATCATTTAAGTCAACTTACTTGGCCGCAAAGTTAACTTACTTTTTTTCGCCTTGAAATCTTATAAGTTTTCACCTTTATCAAGCTCTTTTGCCATCCAAAAATTAATAAGACAAAGCTGATTAGCCTTGCGTTTTCGTTCCACTTCTACTATATATCTTTTTTTCAAAGAAAAGGCGAGCGGTTAGGCTCACTTCCGATGTAACTCGTGTGATACCAGCCGTAATCGCATACCGCTCTATATCGTTTAAAAGTATCGTAACGATACCTTTACTTTGGAAGTCCTTGTGAACAAACATCGAATGTAGATGCCCAATCTTCTACCTCAGCTTGCGAATAATCGCACCTGTTCACCACCAATACGGTATTCTGAAATAAAGCTCGAATGCAAAGGTAGGAAAGTTTTTGGAGTAGCAAAACAAAAGTTGCTACTCCTCGCTTACATCACCACTCTCCTCGATGGAATTAATTTCTTGAATGAGTAATGCCTGAAGTTCGTCTTTGGGCAGCAGCAGTTGATACTCGGCAACCCCAATCGGCTTGTTTATATCTTGCAAAGCAATCTCTACATCCAAGTGGTCCTTGTCGGCGCAAAGAATGATACCGATTGACGGGTTCTCATTCTCTCCTTTTTCCAAGCGGTCAAGCAGCGAAAGGTAGAGATTCATCTTGCCTACATACTCTGCCTTGAAGGCCCCGAGCTTCAATTCAATCGCAACGAGCGACCTCAAACCTCTGTGAAAAAAGAGCATATCCACTGCATATTCCTTATTGTTATACTCCAGACGATATTGGTTTCCGATAAAAGAAAAACCTTTGCCCAACTCCAGTATAAACGACTTGATTTTAGATACTAATCGCTTCTCCAGTTCCAACTCCTTAACAGGCTCTGTTATTCTAAGGAATCCTAAGTTGTACGAACTTTTAAATACTTCATTAGCATAGTCGGCATGCGCCATCGGCAGTACGGCATCAAAGTTATTCGTTTTGATTTTCGTCTGACGGGCTGCGTAGGTATTCATCTTTATTGCATTGAGCAGCATATCTCTCGACCAACCTTTTTGCAAGCACTCTTCTGCGTAGAATAAGGCTTCATTAGCTGACAACGACTTATCCAACAGTAGTAAATTATGTCCCCAAGGTAAAACTGCCACAGCTTGTAGCAGTTTTGTATCTTCTTGATAATAACGCTCGTATAGGCGTTTCATATTCCAAAGGTTACGAGGAGACAATCCCATATCCGGAAACTGTTCTTTCAAGTCCACTGACAATCGTTTAACCACGCCACTACCATATCCACTCTCTAAATTTCTATCAAAGAGTAACTTCCCGATATTCCAATATACAGAATTGACGGTAGTGTTTACTTGCCGAGCAACGGTCGTGCGAGCAGTTTGAATCTCAGAAACCGCCTGCTGCAATATTTGAGCGTACTCGTTATCATTTATTCTTATTTCTTTTGCCATATCATGAATCTTTTCAATGCTAATCTATTATATTTTCTTCAGTAACACCTTCTTTGTTATTTTTTTCAACAAATAACATCGGTAACGGAGCACCAGCATATCGGGCATTCTCATGCCTTAACACCCTTTGGGTACGGTGCAAATGTCCGAGTGCCGTGTATGCAATCTTTTCGTCGAATACTTCAGACGAAAAACACTCTAACCTTCCGATAATAGTGCGTTCGGCACGGTTCTTTTCCAAAATCTTCGAACACGTAGCCTGCAAATACCACATTACAATGAAAGGTTTACTTTTGTCCGGCATAGGTAGTATATCAAAAAGTTCTCTGTACATCACTTGCACTCCTTTCAGCCGATAGGTTTGGGATATCAAACAAATCTCCGGCAATAAACAACCCATCCACCTCGTGAACTTTCACTTGCTCTCGAAGCCACGTCAAAAATAGAGTATGTTCACCTTTACGGTCATATTCAAAAAACGTTTGCCCTAAATGCCAATCTGCGGTATGGATTATTTTCATTTATTATTATTTATACCATTCTTTTTTTATCTCATCTATTTTGAGATCTTTCCATTCCTCTTTCCATAATTTCCAATAAGGGATATCATTTGACGATGGTTCTGGGCTACAACGATCTATTTGAACTATTGAAGGTAGTATAACTGATTCACCTATTAATATACACTCTCCGGCTTTGAGTGTCGGCATTTTATCAATAAGATTTCCAAGTGTATCCGGCAACAGTCTCTTTACATAATTTTGATCGTTTGGATTTGTTAATCGCATGGCTAAAAAATTGTTACACTGAGAAAATATTGTTTCTGATATTTCAGAAGGTCTCTGACTAGCTAAGAGTAAAGATACACCATATTTACGTCCCTCTTTTGCTATTCTTTCAATGGAGTGTTTAGATGACCGATATTTTGCCAAATCACTATTGGGAACATATTTGTGAGCTTCTTCATACACAAGTAAGATAGGGACATCGTTATTAATTCTTTCCTCACCATTCTTTGAGCATCTTAGTCGTTTATAAAAATAACCATATTCAAATATTATCCTTGAAATCAAAGAAACGGTAATACTTAACACATCAAATGGAACCCCACTTAAGTCTATAATTGTGATATTGGAATGTTTTGTTTCCTCATAAGCAATTAAATGCTTTAAAGTATCTTCGAATGTAACGTCTTCTGTGATTTCACCTAAAAGAAAATTTAATCTTTTATCATTAACTTTACTTTTTATTCTAGAGATAAATTTGTCAATGCTTCCGTCTGCGTACGTACCCTTTGAATAATTTTGGCTCTTTGGCTCTTCAAATGTATATATTTTCGTAAAGTAATGATTAATTTTAGCTGACTCATCATTAAAACACTGATGCGCTTCTTTTATTGCTATTTCATTTGTCTTTTTATAATCCTTCGTTTCTCTAGAAAGATTTGACAAACAAGTGATTACTTCATTTAAAATAAATTTCACGGGTGTATCAAAAGATATATTTTCTAGTTCTGAATTATATTTTTTCTTGTTTTCAGTTATCACTTTTTGTAACAAAGAAGCCTGATTGTAATTATTAAAATCTCCTGATTCTAAAAAAAGCTCTTCCAATTCATCCCCATTAAGAAGCCAATATGGGAGTATAAGATTATTGATATCAATAAAGTTTGCATCTGGAAATGCTGATTTGTATTCTGAATGAATATCAAATATTATAATATGAGAATTATTCAAACCAGAATATTCTCCTGTTTTTTCATGTGTAGCACTTTGAATTAGTTTCGCTACAGTATGGGATTTCCCTGAACCTGTTGATCCTACGATGGCAATATGCTTATTGAAAAACTTATTACCATTTACAGGAACCGAAATATCTTTATTTGTAGAAAGTTTAGAGAAAGTGAACTTGTCTTTTGCCTCAAGAGATTCTTCATAAATTTTAGAAATTTCTTCTTTCTTAGCAGGCTCAACTTTTTTAGGTGGAATAGCTATTGTATCTCCACCACGCTCAAACTTGTCACCACGAATCAATCCTAAGGGATTAGCTTCAAGAATATACTTTCTTGTTGCATTTCCTTCCTTATCTGCTCCAACTTCAATGGAAAAGTTCTCAATAATGGCAATTAACACAGCATTATCATTGTCTGCGATTCTTAAATATGAACCAACTTTAAGCTTTTCTTCTGCTAAACAGAAATCTTCTAATTTATCTACTGATATTTTTACTTTATTGGGAAATACAGATATTACTTCTGCATTAATTTTTTCTTGTTCTACCATAATAATTATATTATTTTATTGATATGAATTGTTTGTTCAACTAATATCTTGATATGTTCATGGTTCGTATTTTCATAAAAAGGTATTCTTGTATAAAATTGATAAATCTTTCGAGTCTTTTGTATACTATCTATTACAGAATCTAAATCTTCCTTATTGTACAAGATTTTAAGTTTTAATCCATTGTAACAAGTAGCCTTTTTAACAATTGAATTGACTGAAAATTCAGCATCTTTATAATCGTAGCCATCTATAAAAATAAAGTTGTCATCATGTAAACTTTTTAAAATATTTTTCAATCTATTCTCAGGTAAACCATATAGATATACATAAGGGCAGAATGGACTTGGATTTTTTGCTTCTATTTTTGAATATTTATTTCCAATTTGGATTAGTAAAGATTTTATTTCTGTATCAGAAATTATCGAGTCGCACTCTATAACAAAAAAACGTTCAAAAGGAGATAAATTTAAAGGAGAAAAATATTCTCTTTTAATCATTAAGCAATATTCTTTGATGCTTTTTTTTATCAAGAACCACTGGTTGAAAAATATATCCTTACTATTGATTTTATCAATAAATTCACGTTTTGTTATTCTTCTTTGAGAAATATCCGGATTTATCGATAATTCTTTTACTATTCTTAATGAATTATTGTAATAAAAGTATTCTGCTTCAAAATCATTACAGCTAAAGAGTCTTTTTAGTTCATTAAAAATATCAGTCTCTTGCTGTTCAAACTCTCTTGCTGCAATATCTATCTCCAAATTTGATAAAAATGATATTATTTGTTTATCTTCTATCGAAAGACCTTTAAATGCTTTTAGACTTATAAAGTTACTTTTAAAAAATTCTATATTAATAGGTAATATAAGTTTATCTTGACCTGATTTGTAATACCCATAAATCTTATATTTTATACCATTATTAGCTTTTGATAGATAATGATCTAACATATATCGCAATGGTTGAGCTATAACAGAATGATTATATTCTGTTCCTGCATAATATTTGCATTGAATAGCAGTACTTTCATCAACTGTTTTTAAATCAACATCCTCGATGCCTTCAATACAAATGGAATCAGTTTCATTATTGCATTTTAGTAACTGAAGGATAAAATAGTCAAATTGATAATAATATCCTTTGATTGTTGCTATTGCTGAACGTTCTTTTGCCATATTTAAAAGGTTAATTTCGGTAATCCATTCACTATCTCCATCATCTCTATACTTAATAAAATAACGCTGAGGAGCAAATCCAATATATAGCGGGGATTGTCATGTTCCGTTGCCCAGTCATTAGGATTATTAGTGATGCCGCTATCTTTGTGAGTGATGACGGCATAACGCTCCATAATCCATTCGATAGCACTTTTGCCATTTACTATGTATTCATAAGCTGTGGCTGGTATATTTTCAATCGTTATCTGGCTGTTGTATATAATTTTGCTTTTATCCGTTTTGGAGGGAAAGCGCATCTTTTCAACTTGATAATTGATTGTCTCCATCTCGCCTGATTGCATTACTTTTTCTATTTCGCTCTGCGGAATGGTATTATAGGTCACAATGACTCCGGTTGCCGAAGGACGATTCTCATAGTTCAAATGCAATTCCGCTAAGTTTCTTCCTGCTTTGCTAAAACTCCAAAAATCAAGGGCTTCATCCACTAATGGAATACGGGGCAACATCTTTTTAAGGTCGGCGGCAAAGGCGGTGCGATATTCCGTGCTGTGCAGAATGCCGTAAACATAGTAAAAAATATCTTCTTTACTCACATGTGGACCGTAGGCTTTGCGACAACGTTCTGAAATGAAATCGGAGATGGCATCACGACGAATATAATTATTCTGAATGGTGTCCTCGGCATCATCAAACAAAGTTTTACTCTCAATTTTACGTTCCTCATAGTGATACATTGGGAAACATTGAACTCCAGCCTCAAGAAAATTCAAGTCAACAATCGTTTCAGACATTAAGAAACTGTTTAAAAATGAATTAAAACAATTACTATATAATTATATATCATATTGAATATCAGTTAATTAACCGATATATTATTTAAAACCTAGTGGTTACTAAAACATTAAGTTATGGAACAATATTCAACCAACCTCACTGATAAACAGTGGCAATTTATAGAAAAAATAGTGAATACGCAAAAAAGAAGACGAAAATATTCTGTGGTCAAATTATTATATATCAGCTATCGATATTTAATTTTCCAATTCTTTATTTCTCTTTTTCCACAGCTGATAACTGTTAAAAATATTTTGCCACATATTATATATACAACATAATATAATGCTGATTATCAGAGTAAAAGCCCACCTATTACTAATAGTGGGTAACAAAATAGTAACAAAAAAACGAAGAAATCGCTTTGTGGTGGGCTTCATGTGCAAAGGTAACAAAAGCCCTCTAACCATAAAAGTAAAACTGGCGAAAAGAAGAATACTGTTTTTCTTTTCGCCAGTATATATATTTTGCTGTCTATAAAAGTAGGTTTAGTTCGTTTTGGATATATAGACAAAGGGATAAACTAAACTTGCAATGTATAGGAAAGCCTTTTCTTGAATATTAAAAGTTAATTTGTTCAAACTTAATAAGAAAGAAATAGCTTAACAAGCTGTTCTATTATTAACTTTCACTATATTTGAATATTGTTTATATAATTGGTTATGAAACATTTTCTACCCATATTATTTATATTTTCTTTCAATCTTGTCAGCCCACTTTTAGCACAAGACAAGAAGTGTGCAAATATGTCTGCTTTATTAGAGAACAAAATATGGAAAGTGCAACTTCCTAAAGACAAACAATATGCAATGGAAATGGAATTTCGTAGTGCCGGATGGAGAACTACATTTCTATATGATGAAAAACAAACCAAAACATTCTATTCCTATTCTTTGCATGGAGATACAATCAAAGTTTTTGAATCGGGTAAAAATTATATCATTCAAGAACTTACAGATAGTACTCTGACATTCCTTTATCTACCGGAAAGTTTGACAATCGGAGTTACGCCTGTCAGATGTACAACAGATAACAGTATTCAAGGGCAACGAGAGAACGAAGAACGTTTGGATAGTATTTGGCGCAAAGAAGATATTTGGAACAAGGGTACTGCTCCTATCAATAAAACTCAGGCTATCAAAGAATATCCCCGATGGGCTGTATGGGATTATGACTTGGAAAAGTATTTCGTTTCTCAAATGAAATACCCCAAAGAGTTACTGAAAAAGAATGTGGCAGGTCATTCTGTTGTGATGTTTTCCATCGACACACTGGGTTTACCTCGTGAAATCAATATTCTGACTACTATCCATAAAGAGTTTGACAAAGAAATAATTAGATTAACAAAAGAACTTCCACACTGTCTGCCTTGCAGGGATAAGAACGGTAAACGAATAGAATGCTTCCATACAGTATATGTACCATTCTTACCACAACATTATAGAGATAGAGTAAAAGCAGACAGCATTGCAAAGGAAGAATTGAAACAAAGTTTTGTGGAATGGGAAACTGTGTCTTATTTTGAAAAAGCAAATCCGTATGCAGTTACCAACTACATCAATGAACGCCTAACATACGACCCCAAGCTATTGAACGGCAAAAAAGAAGCCAAAGGGATTTATACGATACGAATTGATTCTTACGGAGAAATAATAAAGGTAGAAACCTTACGAAGTTGCGGCATACCAGAATGGGATAAGCAAGTATTGCAAATCATAAAAGGTATGCCACGGTGGACTCCTACCATCAATTATTACGGGAAAGGTGAATATCACAACTCCGTTTGGACTGTACCTGTTTTATTTAAAAATGATAATCGGTAAATCCTTGAATGAACATCGTGATTATAATTGAATTATCAAAACAGAAATTAAATTTAAACTAAAAAATGGGAACATTAGGCTGTATAAATGATATGCTACAACGGGACAAAGAGAACCGTGAGCTTCGCAAATTGAATAAAGAAAGGATGAAAGAACATCATAAATACCTCGTAAACAAGGGAAAAAATATTAATTTATCCAACATTTCCATTGAAACGATAGAGGAAATCCGTAAAAATACCATAGCAAAAGAACAGTCAGACCAAATTTATCTATTCAAGGCATATATAATTTTTGCAATATGCCTTTTAGGATTATTTTTATTGGGCATACTTTGTTATAAATTATTCTTCTGAATACCTAACGACATGCTGTCCGAAGAAAAATAAATGAATTTGAAAAGCCGGGCGATAAACATGATTCATCACTCCGGCTTTACTCCGCTTATGGCTTACCCAGTTTATCGGCTTCCTTTCTCAACAGCTCGGCTTGTTCATTGAGTAACCTTGCACGCTCCAACGCTTCCGCCTGCTTCCTGCTGCGATACTCAAAATCTATCACAGAATCGGTTAGACTTTGGATAAAACCGTTATCTCTCTGCCAATTGAATTTGGTTTCCAGTATATCAAAGACTTCTCCGTCTGCCTGTCCTTGCATCAGCAAATAGCGGTATTTTATATCGTTGTCCTGCAACTGCTGCATACGTGTAACCAAACGGACGTTCAAGAATATGGAAGCGGAACAAATAACCAGCACTGCCGAAAAAACAAACAATCCCGGACGAACCCAAGAAGTAACCTTGTTGTAAATCCGTTGATAGAACGGTAAGGACGTAGCTTCCTCTTTATCCGTCCTGCAAGAACCCAAAGTATCAATCATTACCTTGAAACAACGGTAGGTTTCCAATGTTATTTTCTTGGTGTCCTCTATGTTCTTCTGCTGACCTTGCATCCTGCTCCTTATGTCGTCAAGCTGACTTTGGATAACCTGCAACTTCTCTTCGGGAACAGCCGAATTACTGTGCAGTTCCGACAATGCCTGTTCGATTGTTCCCAGCCGTTCGAGAGTTTCCTCCCGGCTGGCTGGCGTTACCTGTGCTTCCAGCTTCTCTTTCAGTTCCGTAACCATAGAGAGAAGCCCCTCTAAAATCAAATTATCTTCCATGTCTTTACAATTTAAGTTGTTTTTTCTTTTTCTTCTTCTTTCTCAAATTAAAATTAGGTTCTTCATCCACTGGGGGAGAAGAAGCGGAAAACAGACCGAGCGAACCAGTTATCAACGGACTGTCAGCCTTGCCCGGTGCAGGTGCTTGCTCCCGAACGGGTGCGAAAGTTGTTTGCCGTTGGCTTTCGGCAACATTCATTCCTGCATCCCCGAAACATTTATCCAGTTTGGAAAAACTGAAACTGCGGTCTATCTCCGAACCCTTGAACGTGTATTCGCCTTTGGAAAAGGATATGCCCTGTATCTCATCGGTCTGTCCCTTTCGTTTGAACCGGACGGTGATACCCCTTTCCGCTAACCGCTGCTGTAACTGCTGCCAGTTACGGGATTTACCGATTTCATTCTTCACAGCCGTGTAAATCTCGTATTTCGACTTGTCCGGCTCTTTCAATCGGTGCTGCTTCACCTGCTCTTTCCCCTTGGCGAAATAAAGCCCGTGTTTGGCTTTCAGCTTCTTGCATACCTGTTCGTTACGGTACATGTCGTTCCTGTCCGAAATGGTCTTGCCGTTGTTGTCAATACGGTTGAATACGATATGCACATGTGGGTGTTCCCGGTCTTGGTGGCGCACGATGATATACTGCGTATCGGTGATTTTCATTTCACGCATATACTCCTGCGCAAGCTGTATCATCTTCCCGTCTGTCAATTTGAGTGCATCCACTGCCGAATAGCTTAACGCAATGTGTCCGACAGGCTTCTTCAAATCGGGATTCATCCCGGTCTGCATACAGAAGCTGCGGATTATATCGCCCCGGCTTTCAGTCAGAACCCCGTCCGCATGAAGCAAAACCGCCTGCTCCTTGCCCAACACATAGTTCACACAGCCCTTAAAACCGCTTCCCTTTTTTATTTTTCCAATCATCCGACAAATGGTTTATGATTTCAACAATCCTATCTTTGAGCTTCAAAAGTTCCACCGCCACCAGTGCGAAACCTCCGGCATTTGCCCGGTGCGCCAGCTGGTTGATATTGTTGGCTTCCCCTGCCAGCTTACGGATGGTGTCCGCATCCTGCCTGTTCAGCCGGGGTATAACCTCTGCCGAAACAACCGCCTGCCGGACATACTCACTGATACGCAACCCGGCTTCCCCGGCTCGCTTTCTGATGGCGTAATACTGCAACTCGGTCAGTTTCGTACTGACTACTTTTTTCTGCTTGTCCGTCCGTTTTTTTGCCGGACGACCGCCCAGCTTGTCCTGTATCTTCTTCATGTCTTTTTACTTTTAGGTGGTATATTAGAAATTGCGACCAACGGGAGCGATTTCCTTTGCGGTGAGCAAAGCAAGGTGGTTTCGGTATACCGAAACATAACCTTGCTCTCCAAATAAACCGCCAGCCGTTGATAGTCCTGCCGGATTAAATGTCCCTGCCTCTCTTTTGTCTTGGGGCGGCACGTTGTCCGGTTTCCTGCTTCGTTTCCTGCACTTGGCTGGCTGCGTTTTTCTGTTCCTGCTTCCTGCCGCACAGGTAATCGTTCAAGTCCGAATAGCCCCTATAATTGTGCGAGAAGTCACGCACATGGTAGGAGTATTCCAATTCGATAGCCCGTGTCGCTTCAAACCCCGCCTTGTCATTATCAAGCAAACAGTGGATGCGCTCATACGGGGACATCACGTCAAGGGCTTTCGACACATTAGCGGTAGAGTTAAGAATGACATAATCCTGCCTGTCAAGGTCGGGCATGGCCGGACAGTTCCTCATGCGGAGCGTAAGGAAAGAGAGGTAGTCCATGAAACCCTCGAACACCAAACATTTCTCCCTCGGCTCTCCCTGCTGCTGTATGTGGGTGATGTCTTTCGGGGCGATGCAGCCTTTGAAAAAAGAGTTGCGCACTTCATAACCTCCTGCCATGTTCGAGAAACCGATAGCGAAGAACGGTCTGCCGTTATTGGTAAAATGGAGTTCCTTGCATTCTCTTTTTGCCAGTTCGATATTGATACCCCGTCCCTGCAAGTAACGGAGCAATGCCGGATGGGTAAGGTCACGGACTTCCAAATGCTGGAAACTCGGTTCTGTCCTACGCTGGGGAAAAGAAAAACTGACCGGGCGGACGTGCGGTCTCTGTTCCGCTATCCGGTTTAAAAGGTATGGCAGGCTGTCGGAACAATAGAGTTCCTTTGCCAATGCTATGAGGTTGCCGCCCTTGCCTGCGCCAAAATCATACCAAAGGTTGCGGTCAGTGTTCACCTTGAAAGATGGTTCGTGTTCCTCCCTTAATGGTGATTTGTACCATAAGCCGTTACCCTGCTGCTTGACAGGAGAGTAACCTAAACTATGCAGATAGTCTGCGATGGGTATTTGTTTTACATCTTCGATGTTCATAACATTTTCTTTTTTTGGGGATTAAAAAATAGTTGAAAAATGCACCAATCCTGTTTAGTCCGTTATATATATACCCGTACCATACTAAACCTGCTTGTTCCGATGCAGGGAAATAGTAAGTCCGTTCCTCTTATATATACACCCGGACTAAACCAAACTGACTTTTAATAATGGAAATCGGGATTATAGCGGTAGCCCTTGCCCTCTTTCACTATCATGCGCTTGTTCACAAGGAACTTGTTCAGTTCCACATGGATATTGCGCCCACGCTCGTAGCCTATACTTGCATAGCCTTGTTTCAAAGTCTTTAGGACATTCTCGTAACCATATATGACCTGTTTGCCAAAACCGTTTTCCAAAGCTGTCCTGTGCTGTTGTTCCGTCAGTTCTGCCAGTGGAAAGCCCCGGTCTTGGCTGGGCTGCTTGAACACATAGCCGTCCACGACTTCGGGCAATGCGTTGTCATTGATACGAAATGCGAACGGGTCAAACTCCCGGTCACGTATGTGCATCGCCTTTACCTCGCTTATGTTACCGTCCTGCTGGCTTTTCGTAATTTGCAGGACGGTTTCAGCCTTGTTGTTCAACTCCGTACCGATATGCCCCCTTGTATTGTCATCCCCCTTGTTCAAATGTAGAACAGTGTGGATATGCAGGTTATATCCGCTTGACCAGCGCATCAAGAGGTTGATTAGGTCAGTCGATTCACTGGGGCTGTTGATGTCGTACATCAAATCACGGATTCCGTCAATGATGAGTAGTCCTACATCGGGCATATTTTCAAGCATATAGCCGATTATCTGCTTCCGTTTGTCGGGTGTCTGCTCCCTTAACACAATGAAAACAAAATCGTTCATATCCTTGTCAGTAGGCAGTCCGGCAAGGCGCAAAATACGCTCCATGACCTTGTGGCAATGGTACTTGCTCTGCTCGGTATCTACATAGAGGATTTTCCGCTTATTCGATGGCAGACATGCCGAATACTTCAGTACCTCGTCATTCTTCAACGCTGCCGCAACGATAGCGGAAATGTTGAATGTCTTCTTGCTCTTGGCTTTGCCTGTGGATGCACTGAAATTACCCAGCGTGCCGATGGTAGAACCGTTCACCCAAAGCATTTCGGGCGGTACTTCGTAAGTGTCCGTCACTTTTAGATGAATGGTTTTCCAAAGGGCTGCGAAATCCTCTTTCTGCATGGTGACATCCTGCCCGGCTTCTGTCGCTTTTCTATTTTCCATAACCGTTATTTCTTTAGAGGACGGTTAAGGATATACTTCTGCGCTTCCTGCTCTATCTGCGCCTGCGTTTTCACCGGGTTCTGACGCAACCACGCTTCCAGCTCCGCTTTCTCAAAATAAAGCATTTTGCCCTGCGGCTTGTAATGGGGTATCAAGTTACCCGAAGTCAGCTTGTACAGGTAGCTTTTTGAAAGGTTCAAAAACTTGCTCGCTTCATCGAAGCTAAGCACATTCTTTGAAAGGAACACTAAATTTTCGAGTTCTGCAACTCGCTTCTCAATACTTGTTTCCATATAACAAAAGTATTTGCGTTAGACAATATGGAGTGCATGCCCTCCGGTTTCTTGTAATCGATTACAGGGGCAAAAGTATTGAGGAATAGCTTGATAGCGGATTAAGCTATGTTTGAGGTCTTAACCTATTCTTAAAGTTTTTTCAGTTGTTTGATATAATTGCTGATGGTTACATAATCTTTTTCATGTTCCACCCCTTTTACATAATTGGCGGCTGTGGCTAAATCACCTTGATTCAGATATTTATCTTTCTTTATATTCTTCGTAACAAACAACTTATTCTTTGCTATAACAGATTGCCAGTTAGGTGTTATCAAACCACGATTGCTTAACTCCGAAAAAAGAAAAGCTACCTGCCTGTTGTTATTAGACCTGAATATAACTTTTGGTTTACAAGAAAGTATTGCTTTCAAATCTTCAAAAGTCATAGGAGCATTGAAAATTTCCACTTCATTGATACAATCCACCAACAATGCTATTTGCCTGTCGTTTAAAATAGACTTGAACGGATTTTCTGTTTCAGCAATATGGGAGATAATTTTAGGCTCTTGGTATTTATCTTGAATTGGTTGCGGCTCTTTCTGTTGTGGCTGCATTTCCGCTTGCACCTTACTTTCTTTCTTTTTTCGCAAGTACGCAGAATATCTTTCTAATACAATAGTTTTAACAACTACGGAAAAATAAGGCAGTTCTTCATCATAAACCGTATTATCTTGCTCATACCGGGAATAATCAAATGAAAGAGGATTAAACGACATGTATTTTCTTTTCTCATCGGATTTCAAGGATTCATAAAAACCGCTTTCCCAAAAGAAGTCAGATACAGAATAAAAATATGGAATATCATTCAACACAGAATAACGAATATATAACTGCACCAACTCATCAGCGGTACGAACATATTCTTGCTGTTCCAATTTATCTGCCTGTTCTTCGTCGAAATATAAGGACTTAGAGGCAATATTATCTATCATAACTTGGCTGGCATGATTGATACAGCGATTGAATATACCTTGTATATGGTCGAATTTTATTTTCAGTTCTTCTTCTGTCATAATAATCTATGTTTCAGTTAGTAGAAACAAAGATATATTTTTCCGGCTAAACAAAGACAAAAAAAGAAAGAAAGTACGGTAACTGTGATATAACCGTACTTTCTTCTTAAATCAGTCCGTCAAATTCGGTATCAGACTTATAGCTTCTTCTTTTTTCTTATCGACAATCTTCGCATAAATTTGAGTTGTGGCAATATTTTTATGTCCTAACAATTTGCTAACCGTGTACAAATCAGCCCCTAATGTAAGCATCATGGTAGCATGGGTATGCCGGGCGACATGAAACGAGATATGCTTAATAACCCCTGCATCTTTCGCCCATTTTTGAAGTATTTTATTTATAGTTCCCTCATGCGTCAAAGGAAAAATCAAATCATCGCCTTTTGCTTCATTTTGTTGCGGCAACCACTTTAACGCTTCATCGGATATAGGCAGATAAAGCGGTTCTTTTGTTTTCTGCATCTTTATTTCAATCCTTATTCTTTCACCGCTTTTCTGCAAATCGTTCCACTTCAATTTTCTTATATCGCTTACACGCAGCCCACACAAACAACTGAAAAGAAAGGCTTGTTTCATTATCTCATACTTGCACTCTGTCCCGATAAGCCGCTTCAATTCCTCTATTGTCAAATACTCCCTACGGCTAACTTCCGCTTTTACCTTACTGGCAAAATCAAACTCTTTCGTTGGATTGACCGTAATAATCCCCTCTTTATAGGCTCTATTTATAGCGGTACGCAACACCCCATAGTAAGCAATAACGGAATTATTACTTAATACTCCCCCAGCCTTTAACAAACCAAACTTGCTTGCTTTCTTCGCTTGTTTCAAGAAATCCACAAAGCTATTTAAGAAGTCCTTATCTATATCACGAAAAGCGATGTAATCCCCTCTGAACAACTTTAGTTCACGGATGGTATTACCAACAGTCTTTTCATAGTTCAAGCTGCCACGTTCTTTAGATTGGCTTCTCATGTTCATTAAATAATCAATCACATTCGCTTTTGACTTGTTGGTGTTCTGAAAACCGTGTGCATCATTTTGCAACTCCACTATCCTCTTACTCTGAATCGCTTTTGCAAGAGCCAATGTAGCTTCGTTCTTCGCCTTATCCTCCCTCGTTTTTTCGGGTATAAGGTACAACTTCAAAAATTCATATTGCCGTTTACCGCCAACATAATTTTCTTTTCTAATAACATCACCTGTATAGTAGTCCAAATAAATAGACTGGTTACCATTGGCAAGCTGCTTGAATCTAATCCTTACAGGTTCTTTCAATTTAACTTCTTGTTTTTTCTTCGCCATAATTATGTTCTTATTTTGTTACCGATACAAATATAGCGATTTGTTTTGTTACTCCAATGAATACGGGTAACAAAATAGTAACAAAATAAAGGCATTTATTAGACTAAACAAGAAAACAAAGAAAATAAAGGAAATCACATTCAATAAACGCAAATCACTAAATATCAACATATTATACTTAATATTTTATCTCATCCCTTCTCTTTTTCCACAACTGATAACTATTGAATAGGTTTTGCCACAGTACATAGCTTCCCGGGCCAACAGAAGACAAGGGGTTCAAATAGGTGTAAGACATCCAGATAGCTAACACGGTATTTTTTTGTCCCAAGGCTTGTCCGGCGCTAATACGGTCATTGTATTTCTTGCCGATGCGCTTTCCCAAATAAAACTGCGCGATACAGGTTATCAAGCCGCCTAAAGCGATCAGGATTTCTACATAAATCTCCGCCTCGCTATTGACCAAGGATTTCACGGTCTGCCCGGTCACGATAGCTAGAGCGACGGCCCAGAGGTAAAAGGCCATGTCTCGAAGCCCCGCAAGGAAGCGATGGATAGGTGGTATGAATCTACGCAAGAACAAAGCGAGGAAAAACGGGAATAACAGCAATGGAAAGACTTTTCCCAAGATCTTCAAGAATGCGGCGAAGAAAGTAATCTCGGCATGCGGTTCCACTAATGGGAAGACCAGCGGCACGACAATCGCTGCCAATAGATTCGATAATAAGGTATAAGTAGTCAGACTAGAGGCGCTTCCCCCTAATTTACCCGTAATCACGGCGGCCGCCGTAGCGGTTGGGCAAATCAGGCAGACCATCGCTCCCTCGAACACATCCCGGTATTCCTCTCTCATTGGCAGCCAGAGCAATAAGGCGGCAAGCACCAAACTGGAAACCGCTTGGATAAGCAATAGCCAACCATGCCAAGGGCTGGGCATCAATTCCCGGACAGAGATCTTACAGAAGGTTAAGAGCAACTGCGCAAAAATCAAAAAGGGCGTCAGATACGCTATTAAAGTGTACATGAACGGCTTTGTAGGCTCCAGAAAAGTAACATTGGCGAAAACAAAATACCCTATCGCACCCGCTAACATGGAGATAGGGAGTGTCCATGTCTTGAAGAATTTCAACATAACGCCTATTCTTTTAATTCGGGATGCAAAATAACATCTTTCCACCGAAAGAGGCAAGAGAAACGGGGATTAATTAGGGATAAAGAGAGACGGGGCATGCCCCGTCTCTACATTAGATATTCTTACAGCTTACTTTTAATGTCCTTATCCCGTAACGAGGGATAGAGAGACGCATTGAACTGGCGCCTTTCTTCTCGGTGACGGTTAAGTCCTCAACCAGACGGTTATCCAATTCCACCAAGCTCGCTTTCACGTCTTGTCCTTGGAAGGTTATCGTTTTAGGGGAGGCATCGCTTTGGGCATTGAATAGGCGGATGTAAAGGTCATTACCTTTATAGACCATGGAGACCAACTCGTAGGCATTATTCTCTATCCGGAAAAGGGAACCGGATGTCAAGGTAGCATCGCCGTCCAAGGTTGCGACCAAAGGCTCATTGCGTCGTTCGCTTTGTGTCCAAATACGGCTTTTCTCCCAAGTTCCGGCATGAGGGATCAAGGCATACGAGATCTCGGTCGGACGGTCTATGATATAATCCCGGCCCCACAAGCCTTTACCAGCGTATTGTACGTTCAAGGCCAATGGGAAATCCTTACCATGCGCATAGCTGGTCGTATGATCCGTGAATAATGACAGACCGCAAGAGTTATCCTTGCTCGCTACATCCACCCAATTCAAGATGATATTATGCTTGATGCTATCCCAACGATTGAAAAAGGTATTCTCCAACCGGCTCTCGCAAACATCGAACGGAGCGTCCTTATAAATCTGTTGGTTGGCGATCTGGGTAGGCAGATACACCAGAAGTTTGTAACGGTCGTCATAAAATGCCTTACGGGGATTATCCGCACGGAATTCGATACCCGGCTCACCAATACGGGGGCTTCCTATCCAATCCAGCTTAACACTCATATCGATGCGAGGCTCTCCCTGCGTTAACCGGATCGTTTGGGTAAACGGGAACTTTCCGATCTTACCTCTCACAGCGACCTTCACGAATAAAGGCCCTTGCTCCAACACGCTCACCTCAGCCGGTTGATCCATACTGGAAAGGAAACCACCCTCATCGATAAAATATCCCCGAAGCTCATTGAACCCACGTTCATTCCGGTTATCCACGAATTCCTTGCCTCGTACGGCTTTCGCTTTCAAGCTTTCTATTACACCTCCTTTAGAGGGGTTTAGCACCAAGGTGTATAAATCACTTTCCATGCGAAACGTACCGTCTTTCTGTCTCTCAGCCTTCAAGGTTCCGGACTGTTTATCCTCTGCCTTCCGGATCGCATAAGAGGCATAACCGGCAGAGGGGACTTGCGCACGAAACAAGAGTTTTGAAACGCCGTCTTCCGTCAGCCATTGAGCCGGCTGTTTCTTCCCTCGCTTATCAAGAACCACCCAATCTGAGTTTCTCCATGAGGCGGGAACTTCCACCGCCACCAATTCATTCCGGTCGGTAGCCAAGGTATTATATACGTACACCGTGGATTCACCTTCCTTTTCTTTCAATAAGGACAAGGCGTTATCAATTATCTGACGGCTGTTTTGAATGGTCACCCCAGTCCAATCCGTAACCGTCTCCGCCCATGTCTTTTTCCCTTGTAGTTGATTGTAAGGAACGATCCAGCAATCATGATGCTGCGACAATAAAAGCGTGCGCCATCCCTCATCGATACGTTCGGTCGGCCATTCCATGCCTTTGTATAAGCGAGCGTAAGCCGCCATTTTCTCCGCACGCACGATAGCGTTCTCGGCTACCCGTACCTCTCCGGCCAAACGCTGCATGACCTGCGTTCCCCACATCAAGCCACCTAGGACATCCTCTTGCGAGAAATGCCAATCATCCTGAGTAGTCCCGACGGAACAGTCTTGGATGTAATTCCGCCAAGTCTTATAGGCGGTCGGCGTATAATAGCCCGTCGTATCCTGTCCCAGCCAAGGGCCTTTATCCCAACCATGGCTCCATGAGGCATCTTGGATACACATGCCGACCGGGTGCTGGATACCGGCATCCAAGCATTTATGGATGTAGTCCTCCGTATTGAACCACGAGATGGATTGCCAGCAAGAGCCGGGTTGTAAATCCTCGCAGGCGTAACGGGGGACGGTGGTAAGTCTCGTACCATCCGGCCCTACCCAATTCACCAACTCACCTCCGTAGGCGCTTACGTAGCCACCCCACATCGTATTCGGGTTCTTAGTAGAGGCATACGAGAAGCCGAATGACTTCAATATATAGGGCAGGCAACTGGTAAAGCAAGGCTCCTCCGCCGAATAGGTGGTGAATACCGCCTCGGGGAAATGTTTCCGGATCAGCCGTATTCCATATTCGAATTGGCGGATAGCGCTCTCGCCGGATGTCCCGAAGAAATAACTTTGGGCATAGGTCGGGTTTACGTACTCGATCCGCCCGCTCTCCACGGATTGATCCTTAAATAAGCGCTTGAAAGCCTCGTAACCTTCGGGGTCTCGTTGCCGTACGACTTCCCATGATTCAGGCTCGATCTCGATATTGATATTCCAGTTGGGATTCTGCCTTAATTTCTGGGCGATAAAGGCGGTTTGTCCCACCGGGTAATGCCCGTAGATACCGCCATGATAGCCATCGATGAAATAGGCTTGTTGGGCATCCGCCCAACCGGCCAACAAGAATTGGCTTAATACGAATATCGCTAGTTTCTTTTTCATATAATATGTACTATTAATTCACATTTAGAATACTTCCAGTCGGTGGAAGACGGGGCACGCCCCGTCTCTACAAGTCTGTAAATTTCTTGATCTCTATTTGCAAGGGGATTGGTTTATTTTGCTCATAGATCCGGTCGACCAGATCCTGTTGCTCATTCACGCAATCCTCACGAATCCCCTTGTGCATGTATTGTAGCCAAAGGTCGCCGTTCCATTGCAAGAAGATGTCGTGGGGACGGTATTTGCGTAAAGTGTCCACGGCAGCCTCGTCGCAGGCCCAAAGCATGCCCGTCTTCCGCATCAAGTTATATTCCACCCAATAGAACTCGCGCATCTTACGCTCTTTCAACCAGCGTTCCTCGTTCATCTGGCGGATCTTCATCGCTTGTTTATACTGCGGGGTATTCTGAAGAAGAGCCATATTGATGCCTCGCTCCAACTCCCTCGCCGTAAAACGACCGATAAACTCCCCACCGATCGTCAACCCGTAATATCCATCCGACAAACCGCTCACGGACAATCCCTCATAATTCATCTCATCCATAAAAGGGATAACACTCAAGGCATCTGCCTGCGTATGTTTCTCATTATCATAATAAGAGGTATCGATAGGATACGGAAGCGATTTCGCCTCGTACGTAAAAGTAAGGTTATCCGAGGAAACAGACAAATCCGAGACACGGCAATTATCCGAGCGAGTCACCTTTTTCCCCGCTCCGTCTATCCGGATATCGGCTACCAGCTTACCGGCCAGGCCTTGCGCTTTCAAGAAAAGATAAGCCATGACCAGATGTCCGTCCGTAGAGGGATGTATACGATCCTTCCCGCATAAGGTATACATGGAATCCGCCGCTTGCTCCCATTGGTTGATCGCTACCATCGGGCGATTGAAATCCACGAATCCCCATTGATTCTCCCGGGCACGGGCATTCAGGAAATCCACGATCTTCAAGATCTGCGTATTCTTCCCCGGGAAAGCGACCTTATTGAAACGGGAAGTCTCGTCATAAGGAGAACTTCCGATCAAGATTTTCCTCACCTCCGGATACTTCTTATAGACCTCCTCGATAAGAGCATAATCCCGACAAGCTTTCTCTACCCGGTTCCGAGCGATCGTATCGGCCCCCGGCTTCCGAAAATCCATATAGCCGACATCGTTCATGCCAAAAGATAGCGTCACCACTGTAGGCTCATGTTCGAAAACCTTATCCAACCGCTGGTAAATCATCTCGGCTACATCCCCACCTACTCCCTCGTTAAAGATATCGATGCGTTGATCCGGGAAACGGGTCATATAGTACAGCCAGATATATGAATGATAATGACCACCGCAAGTAATGCTGTTTCCCACGAAGGCGATCCGATCTCCTTTCTGAAACGGAGCTATCGACTGAGCATATACTCTTGCAAGACCTGATAAAAGCAAACAGACAAACAAAACATATCTTTTCATCTCTATTTCTCTCTTCTCTAATTTTCTGTGATGAATAATATATACCGTGTTAAAAAATATTACTATCAATAGTAATCGTATTTATCATGGATAATAATCCGGATTACTACGGATAGTAATATCCTCCCACACACCTCTAGTCTAGAGAATCGCCCGCTTACTTTTAGCGAACGACATCCTCACCGAGCAGAGGGTTCAGTTCTTTCTCACGCAAAGGTACCGGGAAAACCAAATCCGATTCTTTAAACGGATACGTATGATTAACCGCCTGATAGCCGAATAAATCAACCATTTGCTTCGATACCGGATCAAACGCACGGTGAGTACGCAACATATCATACCATCCTGTAAACTCATAACAGAGTTCCCACGCACGCTCTTTCAATACTTGATCAGCCGTGATCGAAGTTGGTCTCGCCTCATCAGGTAACGCACGGTGACGAACTTGGAAATAAGCATCAACCGCCGTAGCGTCAGAAGTAGATCCTCCATCCAAGGTAGCTTTTGCCTCCGCACACATTAATAGAACATCCGCATAACGGTAAACCGGGATATTCGCCCCGCTCTTTCCTGTAGATTCCGCATTCTCATCCCAATATTTGCATAGATAAGGAACATCCAAAGTAATCGTTGTCTCCGGATCACCATATTTGGGTTTAGAAGTATAGAAAAACTCCTCATTCCGTTTACGAATATCTTGGTCATCATAACTTTCATAAAACTCTTTACGAGGAGCCAAACCACCCCCATAAGCCGGAGTAATGGAAATCGGTTGTTCCGGATAAGGCAAAAGGCCAAAATGGAAAGGAGCCCCGGCATCTTGCGCCTCACGCTGGATCATAAAAATATGCTCACCACTATTTTCGTTCTCTAACGCACGTAAATCCTTATAATCAGCGAACAAGCTAAAGGCTCCACTGTCAATAACCTCCTTGGCTTTCTCGTAAGCCAATTGATAATACTCATTTCCTTTTTGAAGCGGATAACCTGCCATTGTCAAATAAACCTTGGCTAAAAGGGTTTTGATCGCTCCCATAGAGACATGGCCTGTTTTATCACTCCAATCCAAACCGGACTGCTCCGCCTTTTTCAAGTCTTCCACGATCTGGTTATAAATATCTTCCTTAGGAGACCTTGGAATCTTCACCGTATTCAAGTCTACCGTAGGTTCCGTCTTCAACGGGATATCCCCGAATAATTGTACCCCTTGAAAATAGTAATACGCCCGCAAGAAATAAGCCTCTCCCAGATACTTCGCTTTCTGGCTCTCGCTAATAATATCCGTAGCGGAAACATTTTGAATCACGCTATTACAATTTTCCAAAGGAAAGAAAGTAGCCTTCCAGAAGTTACGAATAATGCCGTTACTCTCTTCCAAACCGGAAAGCAACAAGAACTGGTTCTGCTCATTACCGGCCGCACGAGGACGATAACTAGTACCTACAAGATATTCCAAGTTAAAAAGGTGAACTGTGGCAATCTCGAGGTCGGAACTCAACAGATCATCAAGCCCGTCATAAGTGCCATCCACAGCCGCCTTTATCTGGTTCTCTGTCGTATAATATTCAGAAGGACTCAAGAAGGTTTTCGGGTCTTCCTCTAAAAAATTCGTACAGGATGTAAAAGCCATTGTCGCCGAAAGCAAGCCACACATCCATACATGCGCTTTATTTTTCATATCTTAGTTTTTTACGAAGTAAAGATTAAACAATTAGAAATTAACACCTAAAGTAAATGAATACGTACGAGGTTTGGGATAGGTATAAAAATCCACTCCTTGCTCAAATACAGCATCATAACTCGTCACCTCCGGATCACTACCAGAATAGTTCGTAATCAAGAACGCATTCTCCACATTGAATCCCAAGGATAAACTCTTGATGTGAGCGGCAGAAAGCATACGGGAACTAAAGTCATATTTCAAGCCGATATTACGTAAACGCAAGAACGAACCCGGCTCACAACTCCAAGAATCTACGTCATTCTCATATCCATCTCCCGGAAGGCGCAAGCTAGGCACCATCGTGTTTTGGTTTTCCGGCGTCCAAGCGTTCACCGGAATGTCCGCATAAGCATTGGAGAATGTCACACGGTTACCCATCAACTGGCGAGTGAAGTTAATCAACTTATTACCATACACCCATTGTAAATCAAACATAAACGTGAAGCCTTTCCACGAGAATGTATTTGTCATATTCATCTCGAATTTAGGAGCGCCATTTCCGATATAGTCTTGGTCTTCACCATCCTTCATTCCATTACCATTTTTGTCCCAATACTTGATATCGCCGGGTTTCTTATTATATTTAGCGGCTTCTTCCGCCTCATCGGTTCCCCATGTACCTAGGCGAACATAGCCGTAAAGGGCATTTAAAGGATGTCCCTCTTCAATACGTCCTCCCCATTTACCAATGATATTATCATTTATATCCAGTACCATCGATCGGTTCATCGTATAATTCCAAGAGGTAGTCCATAAGAAATCACGGCTTTGGATATTGCGTGTATTCAAGCTCATCTCAAGACCTTGATTACGGATCTTACCCAGATTTGTCATAGTTTTCTCATATCCCGAGTTAGAAGGCAATTGTAGCTCATACAATAAATCAGTCGTAATCTTATGATAATAATCCGCCATAAACTCGATACGCCCATTAAAGAAACTCAAATCGATACCCGCATCAAGTTGTCTGGATTTCTCCCAGCGTAAATCCGGATTTGCCATACTTTTCAACGTAACGATCGTCGTCATATCCTTGCCAAAAGGAAGGCGTTTATTCTCATAACGTGCCATAGACGCATAATCACCGATTTCCGCGTTACCCACCGTACCGTAGCTCAAACGGACTTTCATATCATCAATCACCTTTTTTGCGTTCTCGAAGAAATTCTCATTGGATACACGCCAAGCGGCCGAGAATGAAGGAAAGAAACCATATTGGTTATTCAAGCCAAAACGAGAAGAACCATCCTCACGGAAAGAAGCGCCCAATAAGTAACGATTGTCAAAATTATAGTTGATACGGGCATAGTAAGAATTCATTTTATTATCCGTATAGTCTGAGCCAACCTTAGAACGTACGGTGCCGACTCCCATATTATTGTACTCAAAATAATCATCGAAGAAATTCTCGGCCCCTAGCTCGCTTTTCTCTGTTTTTGAGTAATACCAACTGGCTCCCGCTACGACATTCAAGTTATGCTTATTCCAGCTTTTATCAAAAGTCAAGTAGTCCTCATTCGTCCACGACATCGTATTTCGATGTGCTTTCTCCGCTTTACCCTTTTGAGTATCTCCATAGCCGAATAAGGTACTCGGGTTATAAGATGAATTGATATAAGAACCATCCTGGCGGCTGAAGCTAGTCGTTAACTTTAACCAAGAGGTAATCTTAAACGTACCAATCACGTTAGCCAACGTGTACTGATTCTTATCGATATTCTTACGTTCCTTTAAAATCCTCACGGGATTCTCCGTATCTTCCGCACCTGGATAATCTCCTTTACGGGAATAGGTACCATCCTCATATTGAACCGGAAGGAACGGTAATGCTTCCAATGTATACCGAGAGATCGCATTCTCCGAGTTTCGGGCATTACTAGATCCAACATTCAACATGGCCTGTAAATGGAACCATTCTTTCAAATCCCATCCGACATTGATAAATGCGTTTAACTGACGTTTATAGGTCTCCAACATTATACCTTGATTATCTTTGTAACTTACATTCGCCACAGCGGTCAGCTTATCGCTTCCTCCAGAGAAACTAAGTGAATGCTGATGAGAAAAAGCCGTACGAGTCACGGCATCCTGCCAATCCGTATCATATTTCGGAGTCCCGTCCGGATTGAACAGGTCATTCTTATGCGTAAACATATTGCTCGGATCCAGATGGGGAGCGATACGTCCCGGTTGAGCCTCATAAGCACGCTTGAATACATCCAAAGCCTCTTCCGCATTTAAGACATCGACTTTACGAGCTAACGTTCCTGCTGACAGAACTGTATTATACGAGATATTCGTCGTATTTTTCTTACCTTCCTTTGTTGTTATCACCACAACGCCATTCGCACCTCTCGCACCATAAATAGAAGAGGAAGTAGCGTCTTTCAAGATATCGATAGACTGGACAATATTCGGATCAATCTGGTCCGGATCCACGCCAACCACACCATCGACCACATATAGCGGTGTATTAGAAGAATTCAAAGAACCGATACCACGGATTTTTATCGCAGGACTACCACCCGGCGCACCAGAATTCAAGGCGATATTAACACCAGCCACCTTTCCGGCCAATCCTTGGAATACGTTCGTGGCATTCGGACGCTCCAATAACTTCTCCGAGTCTACGGAACCCACTGATGTTGACAAGTTTCGTTTCAACATCGTACCATATCCAACGACAACGACCTCTTCAAGCGCCTTATAATCCTCGGCCAACTTCACGTTAAACAGTGTACGATTCCCGACCTCGATCTCTTGCTCCGCATAGCCGATATAGGAAAATGACAGGATATCGTTATTAGCCGCATCCAAGCTAAACTTTCCATCCAGATCCGTAACCGTACCGACCGTCGTACCCTTTATCACGACATTGGCCCCGATAACCGGTATGCCATCCGGATCCGTAACGATACCGGAGATCTTTTTCTTTTGTTGCTGTACGGCGTCTTTCTTCAAGATCGTGATGTGCTTACCTGATATGCGGTAGGTCAAGTTCGTGTTTTTCAACAACTCATTCAACACGTCGGTGACTTGGCGATTCTTCACCTGTATATCCACCTGCTTACTATTATCGATATCCTCGCTCTTATAGAAAAACATGAACTCGGTCTGTTTCTCAATCTCCGAGACGACATCATAGAACGTCCCGTTCTTTACTTCTACCGTAACTTGAGCTTTTTGCGCATAGGTATCCGCCGAGACATGCAATATACCCAGTATTAAAAAAAGCAATGTGATCTTCATGATTGATTTAATTTTTTTAGGCAATAGCTCATCGCTATTCCAGACTTTTTCCATAATTCTGGAAAACTTCTGTTAGTGCCTTATACAAAAGACTTTAGGAGAATTACCCGATTTTGAGGTAATGAATTAGCAACTGTGCCATATGCTATGTTCTGCCTTGAATTGCATTCAAGTAACTCTTTATTATTGCAAAGGTATAAAAATTATTTGGCAAGCAATAAAAATAGGATATATTTTGTCTCTTGTCAAATAATTCTATTGATGTATTTTTATAACTTTCCATTTACCCTGTCCAGCATATATAACATCGGCAGTAACATAGCAGTCTTTCGTGATATTATACTCACAAAGAACAGAATGATGAACGTAGTAATCACCAATAAATGCAAAATCAGGAGAATCATCCCAAGAACCATTTTTATATTTTAATTCTAAGTGACCTTGAATTGTCTTTATTGCACTTGTGTTTATTTCTGCAGTTTCTTCTACATTAAGTACAATAGGCCTTTTTTCACCTTTCCTGTCTTTTGTTACACAATAGAATATTTTCAAGCATTGTCCTACTTCGGGACGAAGATCCGTATCATTAAAGAATACGATACCTCCAATTTTTCCTTGACCGAAAGTGTAATGGAATAATTTTTTTTGTATGTTTATATCGTCAACGACCACAATACCAGAATTAAAATTCGGTAAAGCAGTTTCTTTATTTACTTTTTCTACATTAGCAATAACTACTTTGTTTTCATTCTTTTTTATAATAGTATATTCTCTGAAACTGACAAAATCCCCTTTTGAAATAGTGCCCCATTTTTCTTTAAAAGCTTGAAATATTTGCTGGGAATCTTGCGTTACAATATGTAGAATTTTCTTCTCTTCATTCAAATATTCTACATATCCAAACTTTTGGGGAAGTCCCATCCATAGCCTTGTTTCACTCTTATGCATGCAAAGAGGTATATATTTAGCTTCTGTCACTTTTGTTTTATTCCAAGAGAAGCAACTTGTCTGAATTTGCTTTTCCTCTTTATCTACATGACACTTTACTCTAAAAACAGAACCAAATATCGCATTCGTCAAAAAAGGAAACCGCTTTACATTCACTTGAAATATAACGTCTACCCCATTTGTGAGAGTGCAATAAGTTTTTCCGTCTTTTTCCCATCTATCCACCAGCGTAACCTCTTTTGCTTCAATTTCTGAAAAAGCGTACTCTTCAGCAATGGTGGCATATCTATTATACAATAGCTTATTATTATTGGGCGGAATAACTGATATGTCGACTCGTTCAATATATTCTTGGTATTTCCGGGAAGTGTTTTCATGAAATTTCTTATATATATTCAATTCGCATAAGGCTTCAGATGTTAGCTCTTCCTTTATAAGCAGGTCGGCTAAAGTCAAATGAATAGAGCCGAGAAAATCTTCATTTCGTTCAACAAGTAAAGCCTTAGAAAGCAATGCTATCTTTAATTCATTACTATCTTGTATACAATCTGCCAATTCACTCCATACATAGTATTTTTCACTCATTTCAAGTAATAAAGATTTGTACACATTGATAGCAAGGTCATATTGCTGTTGCCATGTATATATTATTGCTCGTTGTCTTAATATCCATTCATCTTTTTTAGCACGTTCAATAAGAACATTATACAATGAATCTAACCAAGATACTAGTTCTGCATCTCTTGGGTGTGATTCTTTGAGATATTCATAACACTTCTTTGCTGCTTTAACAGCCAAAGGTTTATAAGTGTTACCATTATTATCTGTTTCTTCTTTCCAATCAGCATCCATGAGGTTTTCATATCTCCAATCTCTAAAAAAGTAAATAAATCTCCATGTTTCTTGACCATTCATGTGACGCTCTGCAATTTTCAACACTTCAGAATGCCAATGAGAAGCACCATAAACGGCGTTTCTTTTATTATAGACAGTAAAAGCTTCAAACATCTCACGCATTTTACCTTCTTTATGAAGATTCATAATTTCCCAAAACTGCGGTTCACGTAACAGGTCAAGTGTTTCTGTTTTTGGGAGATTTATCTTTTCACACAGCATCTCGACATCAATATCCTCGCCGCTATTTACAATTTGACGACATATACGAGAAATAAGCGAGGGAATTTCACTACCATTGTAATAGCCCTTGTTCAAATCTTCATAACGTAAATTTTCTGGTTCCCAGAGCATAAAGAAACGGTAAAAACTAAAATCAGAATGTTCTTTTGAGAAACTCAAAGCAAAGTTCAATATTTGAGAATGAAGCATTGAAGGACGTTCATTCCTAAGATACATATAGTCTTTTAGCAACGTTCTTATTTCCAACGATGTCAAATTTGAAATTTTAGCCTTGATATAACGATAAATTATCCAGCCTAACTCTTCATGCAAAGCTGAATCTACATCATTTGCAGAGTCAATATAATTCTTTACCTGAACATAAGCATTTGAAGGATCATTTTTTGATAGCTCGGATGCTTTTGAAATAGCATCAGCGTTAGGTTGCAATCGTTTATACAAATTAGTATAAGCTCTTTCTCCTGCGCCACTATCATCCACCATTGTAGGAAGTAATGAAGACATCTCTTTCAAGCAAATTTTAGCTTTATCTATGGCGTTTCTATTGCATAGTTGCTGACATATATCACGCAGAACCCAAAAGAGAGACATTTGTGCCCATGGGTTATTCCTATCTTCTTTCAGATCATCTATGGCCATCTTATATGCTTCTTTTAGATTACCACTTTTACGCAATAATGTTACTTCTTTTACAGACATTAGTATTCTTCTATTATGTTAATTTTTCTATGAGTTGTGACAGTTTAATATCAGCTTCTCCGATATCAGAAAGTGGAGCAGCATAGTTAATAAACCCTTTCCCATTAAAGAAAAAAGTTATAGCAGCATAATTACCAGAAGCTTTCATATAATATACGAGTTGGTAATGTTCTTCCACCACATTTGTTAATATGATACCACATTCATCACACAAAGAAATCATGCGACTATGTAGCATCTTTAATGACTCCAAAGATGGATGATAGTCTATTTTATATTTGATATTTTCATCATTCTGGAAGAAAAACAACAACTCAGTGTCATTGGCATCTGTTTCATATTTTGTAAACAGACCTGCTCCATTATATATTGCATCAATTCTTACTATACCGGTTGGTGTATTTACTTCATAAATATCTCTCCAAGGTTTACAGATAACGTTCTTTACTGAATATAGAGTTCCATTCATATTCTTTACAACAGACCAATATTTACATTTTACTGAAGGTAATATTGATGAAGGATGAAAAGGTGTATCCTCTATATTATCAAAAGATAAAGCATTAACAGCTGTTTTTGCAGTTTTATTGATAGGGGTTATTTTAAGAGATGTAATAGGTGTTACATCAGGAAGATTAATACACCATAACATCTTAGAAGCTCGAGTTATCGCTGTATATTTCCAACGAAGGCTATCCACATCAAGCCCTGTGCGTCTTGAAAAATCTACATAAACTGTATTCCATTCACCACCCTGTGATTTATGGCATGTAAAAGCATAACCGTACTTTACATGAAGAGCATTGTAGAAAGGGTCTCCCCACATTGCCTTAGTAAATTCTTCAGATTTAGGATTAGTCAATCCTTTCTCCGTACGCATACGCATTACCATATTGATATAAAGAGCCTTCATTTCGTCAATTGTCAGTGAAGGTCGCTTGTTTTGGAGTAATGTATCAATAATATAGCGTTTATAAATATTACCATCTTCTACTTGAAAACTTATTTCTCTGAAATCAAGCGTAATGATTTCTTTTACTTTTCTCCCATTTTTTTCAGTCCAAATAGGTGCAGACTGAGAGATAATATCATTTGATGTTTCTACTACAGTTATGATATCACCATTCAATAATTCACATTTATCATAATAGTAGCTATTGCATACTACCATCAATTTATCTCCTACCGCCACATGATTCGTTTCAGGAAATATTATATTACGAATAGCCGTATTATAATCAGCTGCTTGTTGATTTGAGAAACAAACTATAGCAGACGATTGTTCTGGATCTTCACAATATTTCTTAGCAACTTCCATTGCTCCAATATCCATTACTTCATGTTCCTTTTTCTTGAACACAAGGCGATTTCGTTCTTTTTTCCGAATCAACTCACGAAGTATTGTAGCATTAGCCAAAATACAACTATTCTTATCTTGACGAACAATGTCTGTGAGCTCATAAGAATATACATTCATTTCTAGTATATCAAAATAAGTTTCATCTAATGCAACAGAACAATCATCACCTACGGGAGGCAACTGCATAGGGTCACCAACAAAAATTACCTTTCCACCGAAGTTTAATCTTGCATAACTAAGTAAATCTTTTATTAATACTCCTGTACCAAATTGGAAAAGTTCATTCTTTGATTCACGAGAACTAATCATGGAGGCTTCGTCAATAATATAAATACACCTCTCGTGGTTATCTTTAAGTGGAAATATATATTTAAGTGTTCCTTCAGATTCTTCCACTATTAGATGAGAAAAATTATAGATTCCCCTATGAATAGTAGAAGCACCATAATTTGGTAATTTAGAACGTAATATTTTTGCAGCACGTCCGGTCGGAGCCATTAACTGAATATGTAAAGATTGAGTAGATAAATAATCTGCAATACTACGAATCAATGTCGTTTTACCTGTACCTGCATATCCTTTCAAAATAAATACTTGGCTATCTTTATCTGCAATGAACTTTTCAATCATTATCATTGCTTGCTTCTGTTGTGCAGTTAATATCATTTATATTCCATTTTATGTTATTCATATTTGTCACCATAAGGCTAAACTAAAAAGCGTGGAACTGTATGCCACACTCTTTACTTGAAGGTCGTAGGAAACCATAGATGCAGATGTAACAATAGCAGCCCACGCTATATGCGTGAGAACCACTATGCTATCCTTGCATCTAATTGAAAATTTCCTACGTTTTCAAGTACAAGATGAGCATAACGCTTCTTCTATTTTCATATGTCTTTGGACAGAGTTGTCTCAATCCATTTGCAAAAGTATAAAAAAGCCGTAATAATCCGCTCAATACAGGCAGATTATTACGGCCGTTCCTTTGATTTATAGTTTTATACCTCTATCTTGTTTCTGCTTAGGTATTCCCATGGCTTCCCTAAACTCATTCATCTTCTTTCTGAACCAGTTCACATGTGAAACCCCGTCTATCTTGAAATCGAATTTACCGCTTTCATCCTGTTTGATGGAGCAGACAGAATGTCGGGTATCAAAACTTCGGTTAAACTCGGAAGAATAGAGTTTACCTTTTATTCCGACCTCCTTGAACTCGCACAGTCTTCTGATTATTCCGTCATTGAAACCCAAACGTTCACGTAGGAAGTTTACCACAGGTATAAGCTTCTCCACATACGGAAAGTAGCGTCTGACAAAATCTGTAAACTCCGACAGCTTACGGTGCTGTTGCTCGTAAGCGTTTCTTATCTCCTGTATCTGTTCGGCTTGTTGCCGTTCCCGTTGTCGGGCTTCGTCTTCAAGTTCAAGGATGCGGTCTTGCAAGTCCTCGTTCCTACGTTCCAATGATTTCATTTTTCCACTTCCGAAAAGAGAACCCACACTGCTTGCAAGGGCGGTTGCCGTATCGGTGGCTGCGCTTTTGAACTTGTCGGTGCGGATTTCCGCTTTTACCTGTCTCAACTCCTCCTGCGCTTTGGTCTTCTTCTCCTGCAATAGTCTGGTTTCGGTTTCAAGGGTTTCATTCTTCTTTTTCAAGTCCCGATAATACTGCATGGTGGTAGTGTGCCGTGCTTCCGAGCCCCGTACCCCACGTTGCAATCCGTATTTCGTCATCACCCTTGCGTAATTGTCGTGGTAGGCAATCAAGGTCTGGCGGTTGAACAGGTCATCGGCACACAAACGGACGGAATTTGTTTTCTTGCGGTACTTGCGCTTGCCGTCCGTCTGTTCTTTCTTGGCTTTGCGCCTTTCACCTATTACGATGGGAACAACGGCTGCGTGGATGTGTGGAGTCTTCTCGTCCATGTGCAGATGGGCAGCAACCACATTGTCTTTGCCAAATGTGGCTTGAAGCCATTGGATGCTGTCGTTGCACCATTCATCAAGCTTTCCTTTTTCCTGTATGTTCATCATGTCCTCGTGCGTACCCGATAAAACCACCCGGACAACACGGACTTGGTCGTGTGTGATTTTCCGTCTGATGCCTGCCGTGTTCAGCCTGTGGGCAATCGCTTCATCCCTGCCGTGAACGCCATCGGGGTATTCGACAAGCACCCTGTTCAGATGTGTTCTTGTCGGGTCTGCGTTTTTAGGTATTATCTTTCTCTCTATATGGTCGGACTGCGTGGTGTCCGATGTCCCCTTTGCTTTCTTTATGTCCAATGAAAAATATCCCATATTATTTCTATTTTTGCGGTTATCGTTATGTTTCTTCTCTCTGCCTGTGGCATCGGTTCACAGGGTTTATTATGCAAATGAGTCCTTGCTGCACTCGTTTGCACAGGGTTTCCAAAGGGATTTCCCTTTGGCTCGATAGGGTGTTTTTAGCGTTACGGAGTAATGCGTGAAGAAAACGCCCTATTGAGCTATGGTATTTCTGTCTAAATACCTTTGGGAAAGCGAACGTGCATATTACAGATGAAATCCCCCTTTCTTTTTCGGTGGCTGCATCATCCGCCTTGCGAATTGGACTTGCTTCTTCTCCTTTATCGGCTCTGCCGATTGGGACAAGGGCTTACCGCACAGGTAGTCGTTCAAGTCCTTATACTCACGATAGTACATTGACTTGTCAAGCAGGCGTTCCCCAAACTTCTCTTTCAGTTTCGTGCAGGTGTTCCGTCCTGCCGTGTCGTTGTCAAGGAAACAGCCGACTTGGGTGTAGGTCTCCAATATGCTTTCCGCTTTTGCAAGATTGGAAACGGAGTTCAATATGATATAGTCCTGTGTGTCCAATCGCGGGTGTTGCGGATTGTTTTCTACTCGGATGGTAAGGAATGAAAGGTAATCCATGAACCCCTCAAACAGGTAACACATACATCGTTGTCCGCCCTGCTGTCGGATATGGGTGATGTCTTTCGGGGCGACACATCCCTTGAAGTATCTGTTGCGCACTTCATATCCTCCTGCCATGTTCGGAAAGCCGATGGCAAAATAGGGTTTGTCGGCATTCATAAACCGAAGCTCCCTGCATTCTCTTTTGGCAAGTCCGATGTTTATTCCCCTTTCTTGCAGATAGGCGATAAGAGCAGGAGAGGACAACTCACCAACCCTTAATCCCTGATAAGGCTGATTGTCGGAATGCTGTCTGCCAAAAGAGAACGATGCAGGGCGGATGTATGCTGTCCGCTCCTCTATGCGTTTCAGCAGATAGGCTACATCTCCCGAATGGTAGAGTTCCGCTGCCAATGCAATGATATTACCGCCTTTGCCGATGCCGAAGTCGTACCATTTTTCAAGCTCGGTGTTTACCTTGAACGATGCGTCCGTTTCTTCCCGTAACGGTGATTTGTACCACAGGTTCCTGCCTTGTTGCTTTACAGGCGTATAGCCCAGACTTTGCAGATAGTCTGCCAGTTTGATTTGCTTTACATCTTGGATTGTCATATTACATACGGTTTTGAAGTTGATGAAAATTTGTTGATTTGATGAACTGTTGATGTAATATGTTTATATACAGCCTCGTAACCTCTCAACATCTTCTCAACAAACCGCTCACCAAAAGAGAAATCCACAAACGGGTGTCGGTGGTCTCTCAACTTCTCTTTTGGCTTGTTGAAATTTTGTTGAGAATGTATATCGTTTATTGTCAGTGTATTTATACCCATATTCAACAATTCAACAGAAAAATGATAGTATTACAGGGATTCGAGTTGCTCCCTTGTGACGGTGTAGAAGCGTCCCACCCTCTTTATCGGCTCATAGTGACAACTTCTGTTGTAATTGCCCTGATAAGTGGTGTAGGTAAGCCCGTTTGGTGCAGGTGTTAGTTTCCAGCACTCCTGCACCACCTTACGCACTTGGTGCTTTTCCGCCTTTACCTGCGAGTGCACCAGCAGTACGACAAGGTCGTTAAGGCAGAATGAAACGCTATCCACATCCATTGCAACCATAATGTCAAGCAGCAGTTCCGACATCTCTATCTCCAGCCGATTGCGGTTGCTACGGATAATCTTCTGCAAGGCTTCTGTATGCAGCAATGTGGGGTTGAACCACATCCGGCTTTCCTTTTCGGTGGACAGTTTTCTGTGTTGCAGGAAATGGAGAAAGGCGGGTATCTCCGCTTTCAGCTTTTGCAGGAAGTCGGTATCATCGGACTGCAAGCGGTTTATCTTGCGCACCCAATAGCGTGTTTCCCCTGCGTCTATGATTACGGGCAGATGCTCGTTGTTGGAACACAGCACGAATTTGGCGAAGAACGCAATCTCGTCACGGTCTTTGCCTTTGGCTTCCACCTTATAGGAAAGTGTGGTGCTGAGGTTCTTCAACCGCTCGCTATCCTCCCTGCGGTTGAGCAGCACCTCATCCACCACGATAAGCAACTTGCCAGCCCAGTCGGAATTGAACTGGCTGCGGAAATCCTCGTTGGTGTTGAAAGTCACATTGTTCTGAAAAAGGGCTTTCAGAAAGTTCAGGAAGGTGCTTTTGCCCGTGTTGCGTTCTTCCGACACCAACAGCAGGATAGGCAACTTCTGAATCGGTTGCAGGTAAAGCAGTTGTAGATAGTCCATCCCCAACTCGTATTGTTCCCCGAAGATGTGCTGTACCAAAGATTGGATATGCGATAAATCGCCCTCCTGCGGTCGGTGGTCTATCGGTTCGTAAAGGTTAAGGAACTTGCCGACCACGGAACGGTAGCCGATGTGTTCGGGTACGGTGCAGAAGCCGTCATACTTGGGAACGCTGCCGATGTAATCCTTGCCGTAATCCTGTCGCAGGGTCTCGTTGTTCCATGCGATGCGTTTCTTCACATACCCTCCGTTCAGTCTCGGTTGCTCCACAATCTTGTAGAGCGTTGTCCCGACACGGATAAATTCTTCCTTTGCCATGCCGCCATCCGATGGCGATCTGTGGCTGTCTTGTTGTTCGATAGCTGACATAATCAAATGGTTTTAAGTTTGAAAATTACCAGCTGCAAAAATATAATCAATTATCGGATAGGTTGTTATGCAAAACACGGCAGAATGGTGACAAATAGCCCCCGAAACAAAAACGTTCAATGGCTTGGGGCTGTGCAAACGGAAAAACTCCCGAAAAGCAAATGTCGGATTACGCTTTTCGGGAGAAAAAATCAGAGCGTCTGTCGTTCTGTCGTACTGACTTAATGAATTACTGACTTACCGAGTGAATAATGTCAGGCATTCAGCTACGAGAAGTATTCGGATTTGGATATACCGTTGGTATTCAGCGAGAAGAAGATGCTTGTTTTCTCTTTTCGCAGGTACAGTCTTTCAAGAACGGCATTGCGTACCCGTTCCGCTCCGAATGTGCCGATATGGAAAGCGAGGGTAACTATCGCTTCAAGGTTGTAAACCTCCATACAGCAATTATCGGATACCCGTATGCTTCGCCTTATCCCGTATTCCCTTAAAACTCCGCTCTTGCAAAGAGCCTTCAGCCCTGCACGGAATGTCGGGGCGGTTACTCCGAACAGGTCGCAAAGTTCCCATTCGCTCATGGCGGTTGCGCTAATGTCGGTCGGCAAGGTGATGTTGCCGTTGCCGTCCGTTGTGATGATGCTTCGTTTCATGGCTATGCTTGGTTATGGGGTTACACTTCCGAACGATGCGTTCAGCTTGTTGCCGAACATCGTCAGGTCATTGTCAAGTTTCTGCGTGGTTATCTTCGCATAGATTTGAGTCGTGACAATGTTCGTGTGTCCCAGAACACGGCTCACGCTTTCAATGGGCATCCCCTTGCTAAGAGCCAGTGTTCCAAACGTATGACGTGCGCAATGGTAGGAGATATGCTTCTCTATTCCGCATTCCGCCATTACCTTTTTCAGCTGTTTGCACATCGTCCAATAGTTGATTTTCCCGAAAACCAGCTTGTCTTCCGACAGATACTTGTACCGTTCGATTATCTGCAAGGGAATATCCAGCAACTTCACTTGGAACGGGACATTTGTCTTGTGCCGTTTCGACAATATCCATTTCTCACCGTTCACCTCCACTATTTCATCCGTTGTGAGTTCTTTCATATCCACGAAAGACAAGGCGGTGAAGCAGGCGAAAATGAACAGGTCTCGCACCAATGCGAGGGTGGGGTTGTCAAACTCGTGCGCCATGATTCTTTTGATTTCGTCCTCTGTCAGATACTCCCGTTCCTTAACATTCGGGCTGATATGGAACTGCGCAAACGGATTTCTCGGTATCAGTCCGTTATAGTGCGCACGCATGACCACGCCTTTCAGCCACATGCAGTTCAGCCAGATGGTGGCGTTTTTCAGTCCCCGTTCAGCTGTAAGATAAGCCGCAAACTCCTTGATGAAGTCGGGTGTAAGTTCCAGCATGGACATGTCTGTCCGTTTGTAGAATGACTTGATAAAGGCTGCGACATAGTTCCTTGCCCTTACCATGACCTTGTACGTGCCGATGCTGCGGTCTTTACCGACACGTTTCAGAAAGTTGGCGCAATCCTTGTCAAAAGCCTTTATCAGTGTCTCATACTCGCTTCCTACCCCTTGGTAGGCATTGCGCACCATTTCAGCCGTTACGTATGCCTCTCGGTCGGATATGCGCTGATAGTGCTTGATGATTTGCGCCTTGATGTTGTCCAATGCCAGATTGATGTTCCGTGCTTCGGCACTCTTGCCTTTGGCTCGGTTGCCTTTCGCATCCCAAAGGGTTTTCGGGATGGTCTGCTTGCAACTGAACTGCGCCACAGTACCGTTGATTGTCACTCGTCCCATGATGGGGACAATACCGTCTTTCTCCTTGCTGCCGTTCACGTAGAACAGCACTTTGAATGTACTTCTTGTCATACTCGTTTTTTGTTTGCAAAGTTAAATATCAACGAGTTAGACCTTGATACGCAAATCGGTGACAAACGGTGCAATAGCATCTCTCATATGTTAAATCTTACTCTTTCACGGGTAATGATTTGCAAACCATTCTTCTTCTTAAATCCGCTTTTCTTTGCGTTTCCCGATTTTTCGGCTTGTCATCATTTGACACCGTAACAACTCTGATATTAAGTCGTTTAGCGTCATTTCTCCCGTTTTTCGAGGTTATTCCAGAGATTTTCCATAAGTTTGTAATTATTTTTTATTAATGACTTACCTTGCTCGCTACTTTTTAGAGGACAGCGATAAAGGTGATTAAACGAATAATGAACGTCTAAGAATCGGGGGTGAGTGGTGTCAGTCCCGATTCTTTTTTGTGATCAGGTATTTGTCATAGGCAATTCGAATGTTTAAGGTTATACATCTATTATTTTGTTATTTGCTCCTCGCCGATATCAGGATATCTTTTCCGTCTTTCGTGAAAGTGAATTGTTTCTCCGAGTTAATAATATCTAGCACCTCTTGTATACCTTGATCCAAGGAGAAGGTTCCTGTGTAGCGGATGTTCCGCAGACTGTCATGCGCCAAGCGGATATTTACCCCATAGTAATTCTCCAGACGTTTTACGATAGAGACTAAGGTCTCATCCTTGAAACGATATTTCCCTCCTACCCAAGCGTTCGAGATCGAGGCATCTGTCTCTGACAAGAAAATAGAGCCGGTCCGGTTATCCGACCGGGCTTGTTGATTCGGCTTTAGCTTCATGCTACTCATTTTCCGTCCTTGAGCGTCAAAAGATTCCAACAGGATACTACCACTTAATAAGGTGGTGACGCTAAAGCGATCATCGTTGAAAGCCTGTATATTGAATGAGGTTCCGAGTACCGTGATTTGTTGGTTCTTTAGTTTTACGATGAAAGGTTTCGAATGATTCTTCGCAACCTCGAAATAGGCCTCACCCTCCAGATGAACCACACGCTCATCTCCATTAAAAGAGGTGGGGTATTTAAAACGGGTGGAGGCATTGAGTATGATCTTACTGCCGTCGGATAGCAATAGCGTGTTCGCACGTCCGCCTTTTTCCACTACGATCTCGTTATATTCCATATCGCCGGCATATAAACGATTGCTTATCCATTGATTCATACCCACACCTATTCCCATAGCGATTACGATAATCGCCGCATATCTCAAGAATGAAAGCCAGAACTGTTTGCCAAGGACCTTGGATTTCACAGATACGCCAGAGATCGCATCCAGCTTTCCAGCCATTCGCTCCCAACTACGCTCCACGGAATAATGGTTCAAGAACGCCACTTCTTTCCGAGTGTCAAAAAGCCCCTTAAGCTCAAAGAAGTGGGCTTTATTAGCGTCACTCTCATGAATCCAAGCATCCAACACTCGAAGTTCATCCTCTTGAATCTCGTTCTGCAAATAGCGTATGATCAGTTCTTCTATCGAATTATTAGATTCCATTTTCTGTTTCATTTATAATATATACGACCGGTTTCCTCTTTTTACTTACGTATTCTACCGTATTTTCATCTAAAAAATAAAACCAGTGCCAGAAGCGCCAACACATTCCGTATGATCTTCAATCCTTTATAGAGTTGCGCCTCTACCGTACGTTGAGAGATATTTAGCATTCCTGCGATCTCCACTGATTTCTTCCCGTCCACATAAGCCAACGTAAAAACCTCTCGGCATCTGTCCGGTAACTTGGCTATTTCCCGGTAAACGGAGTCCAGACGCTCTTTCTCCAGCTCCGCCGCATCCGACTGATTATAATAATCTATCTCCTCTATCTTTAGTCTACGAGCAACCTCATCCGCATAAGTCATTTCTATTGATTTATGCTTTAGGTAATCGAGGCAAGCATTTTGAACGGAACGGAATAGGTATGTCTTCAAGCCTTCTTCCACGGAATAAATCTCTTTCTTTTGCCAGATCTTGATGAATATATCATGCACTAAATCTTCCGCCGTATCGCTATCCACATATTTCGAGGCATAAAAGATCAGTCTGGGGGCATTCTCCAGATATAATAATTTAAATTTATCCAACTCATGGTTCTTAATAATATAGTCTTTCATGCTCAATGTGGACATTTCTTGTATTATATTAGACAGTTCAAGGCTTCTCCTTTATCTATATACGATCATAGAAACAGATCTACTTACGCCCACACGAAAAAAATAACACAAAAACAAAAAGCCCTATCCGAACTTAATCAGATAGGGCTTTCAGATTATTCTATCGCTAGATATTATCTCAACGGGATATATTGTACAAACGCCTCGATCGCCTCATAAGAAGCCAAACCTAATTGGCGATACAACTCTGCGGTAGCACGGTTGCGATCTTCGGCACGCTGCCAGAACAAACGCTCGTCGTCACCCAGATACGGAGCGCTCTCGGCCTGCGATTGATGCTTCAAAATAGCGTTACGTTTGAAGCGCAACTCCTCCGGACTGATAGGTACGGCCATCTCAATATGGTCCATTTCCCATTCTGCCCATGCGCCGCGATACATCCATACACGGCAGTTCTTCATCCATTCCTCGTCTTTCACCTCGTCGATAGCGGCCAGTACGGCATCCAGACAAACCTTGTGGGTTCCGTGCGGGTCAGCCAAGTCACCGGCGACAAACATTTGATCCGGCTTGATCTCGAGCAACAGGGCCTTTACGATATCCTTGTCGACCTCACTCAAATCATTCTTTTTCACTAATCCGGTCTCGTAGAACGGAAGATCCAAGAAATGAACATGATCGTCCTTCACGCCCGAGTAGCGGCAACCGTGACGGGCCTCCTCCCGACGGATCGTTCCTTTCATAAAGAGGACATCCTTCCGCTCCGGCTCGCCGTTCTCCACCTTCTCGTAACGCAGGTAGTTGATGATCTCGTTCGCCTTATCCTTCACGGCCGAGTCGGGAGAGTATTTCTCACATACATCACGCAAATACTCGCAATAACGGATTACCTCCTCGTCGCCTACGGCAATATTACCGGAAGTCTCGTAAGCCACATGCACATCATGATGCTGGTCGCACAAACGACGCAAGGTTCCGCCCATGGAGATCACGTCATCATCCGGGTGCGGACTGAATACGATCACTTTCTTCGGATACGGGTTAGCACGCTCCGGACGATTGGAATCGTCGGCGTTCGGCTTGCCACCCGGCCATCCGGTAATCGTATGCTGGATATCATTGAATATCTTGATATTTACGTTGTAAGCGGAACCATATAACGCCAATAGCTCACCCAATCCGTGCTCGCTATAATCCTTGTTTGTCAATTTCAAGATCGGTTTGTCCGTCAACTGACACAACCAAACGATCGCACGGCGGATCAACTTATTATCCCACTCGCAGCTAGTCACCAACCAAGGATGGCTGATACGAGTCAAGTCGTAAGCGGCGGAAAGATCGATCACGACCTTGGCGTTCGGATGATTCTGCAAATAGCTGGAAGGAACGGCATCGCTAACCTTGCCCTCAACGGTCTTAGCGACAATGCTAGCCTTATCCTCGCCCCAAGCCATCAAGATCACGCTGCGGGCGTTCATCATCGTAGAGATACCCATCGTGATGATACCTGCCGGGACATTCTCCTGCGAAGGGAACGTACGGGCAGCCTCCTTGCGAGAAGCGCCTTCCAACAAGACCATACGGGTACGCGAGCTGATCGTCGTTCCACCCACGTTGAACATGATATTGCTGGAGTTACCGATACCTAGCAACATGCAATCGATACCTCCCACGGATTGGATCGTCTCCTCATACTGGCGACAGAAATCTAGGATAGCGTCTTTCGGCATGCTTCCGTCCGGGCAATAGATATTCGCAGGATCGATATCGACCTGATCGAATAACTCCTCTTTTAAGCGAGCCAGATTTCCGGCGCTGGGATTAGCCAATGGATAGAACTCATATTCCACGAAAGCGATCACGTTGCGAAAACTTAATTTCTCCTCTTTATGCATACGGATCAACTCCTTGTAAACGCTTAGCGGAGAACGTCCGCCGGGTAAAGCGATCACGAAGGGCTTACCGATATCTTGTTTTTTACGGATTTGTGTTGCTATCTCTTTAGCGATAGCGAAAGAACCTTCCTCGGCCGATTCATAAATGTTTGTCGGAATCTTTTCCAAACGGGTTAAAACTGAATGCTCGAAAGCATTTTCCGGGCGATAATACCGCAACGGTATACGCGTCAGAGTAATTTGAGAACTAAGGTTCGTTTTCATGTTTAATTATTGATTTAGTATTACAATCTTACTTGAATCACAAATATATGAAATAAGTACTGATTTCGCCATACGTTGATAGAACAAATTTATTAGCCGAAAGGTTTGATCTATATCGCCTAAAAATAAAAAAGGACCGTCCCGGCCAGCCAAGACAGCCCCTCTCTTTATTATTAACGTGTTTAGACCAATGTATTTGTCTCTGGAACTAAGTTTCCCATGCTCCATACCGCACGCACGTTCAACTTACGATCCAAGATCACGATATCCGCATCCTTCCCTCTTTGCAAGGTTCCGGTGCGATCGCTTACCCCCATCAGGCGGGCCGGAGTCTCGGAAGCCATACGGACTGCATCGGCCAAAGGAATGTCAGCCTTCTGCACCATCGTACGTACCAGTACGTCCATCGTGGCGATACTTCCCACCAATGAAGAATGATCCGCCAACTTGCATACGCCATCCTCAATGATAATGCGGGGATCGGATAACGGCTTACCCTCGTTGGCTGCGCATGAGAGAGCGTCCGTAACCAAGCAAGTACGTTCCACTCCTTTCAGCTTATAGACCAATCGGAGGATCGTAGAGGGTAAATGACGCCCGTCAGCAATCACCTCTACCGTCATATCGTCCATCAAGAAAACACTTTCCACCGTTCCCTCGTACTTATATTCACGACGCTTATGGAAACCAGGCATGGCGTTATAGAAATGAGCCGCATGCGTGAAACCGGCATTGTAAGCGGTCTTAATATCATCAAACTCCGCTTCCGTATGCGAGATAGCGGATAGGATTCCCCTCGACTTCAAGTATTGGGCGAACTCAAGCGCACCCGGTATCTCCGGGCTGGAATCCCAGCGCTTGATGCAATCCGTGCGTTCCAATATCTCTTTATATTCTTTCGGGTCGGCGGGATTCTCCTTATCGATAAACAGGCTCGCCGCCATCTTCGGATTCAGATACGGTCCCTCGATATGCAATCCCAAGATAGGGCCGTCTTTTTTCCTCATCATCTCCTCGCATACGGCCACCGCCTTATCGATCACCCCGATTTCCGGAGCCAACACGGTAGGGAATATCGTCGTGGCCCCATGCTTCTGATGGGCAGCTACCGCACCGTGGAAAGCCTCTTCCGTACATTCGGAGAAGTCGAAGCCCCCACCGCCATGGATATTCATCGCCACGAAACCGGGAACGATCGACATTCCTTTCGCATCCACCACCTTGGCGCCAATCACCGCTAAATCGCTATTTGTAACCTCCAATATCTTCCCGTCGCTAATCAATACGGAACCATCCTTCATCCATCCTTGCGGCGTAAGGATATGGCCATTTATAATCTGTGTCAACATAATCGTTCTTGCTTAGAATAGTTTATTCGTACCTTCAACCAACTTACCCATCGCCCAGACCGCACGGACATTCAAGTCACGGTCCAACAAGACGATATCGGCGTCTTTGCCCCGCTGCAACGTTCCCTTGCGATCGGATACGCCCATGATACGGGCGGGAGTCTCCGAGGCCATACGCACGGCATCCTCCAAGGGGATCTCGGCCTTCTGCACCATCGTACGGATCAGGCGGTCCATCGTGGCGACACTACCCGCCAAGGCCGAGCGGTCGGCCAACTTACACACGCCATCCTCGATGATGACACGGGGATCGAAAGCGACTTGGCTATCACTGGCAGCGCAAGCCAAGGCATCCGTGATCAGACAAGTGCGTTCCACACCTTTTATCTTATAGACCAGACGAAGGATCGTAGGCGGCACATGGATACCATCGGCCACGACCTCGACGGTCATATCATCGAGTAGATAGATACTTTCCACCGTTCCCTCATACTTATACTCGCGGCGTTTATGGAAGCCCGGCATGGCGTTATAGAAATGGGTGGCGTGGGTATAACCTACCTCATAAGCGGTCAGGATATCCTCAAACTCGGCTTGGGTATGCCCTACCGAGGCGAGCACGCCTTTCGAGGTGATATATTTACCAAACTGCATCGCTCCCGGAAGTTCCGGAGCGGCATCCCAGCGCTTGATACAATGCGTTTCCTCCAGCAAAGGGATATATTCCTCGGGATCGGGATTCTTGATGTTCTCAGGGATTTGTCCACCAGCCATTTTCATATTGAAATAATGTCCTTCTAAGTGAAGCCCCAGAACCGGGCTATCTTTCTCGGCCATCAGTTTCTCGGTGGTCTCGGCGGCGGCACGGATCATCGGGATGGTAGAAGAGGATAAGGTGGGGAAGATACTGGTAGTACCGTGTTTCATGTGTGTGGCCACCGCCGCATGGAAAGCTTCCTCGGTGCCTTCCATAAAATCACGGCCTCCACCTCCGTGCACGTGAATTTCCACGCCTCCGGGGACGATGTACATACCTTTGGCGTCTATCAAGGTTGCCCCCACTACCGCTAAGTCGCAGTTTGTCACTTCTAAAATCTTCCCGTCGCTTATCAATACCGAGCCGTCTTTCAGCCAGCCTTGCGGGGTAAGAATCTTTCCATTAATGATCTGTGTTAACATGATATGTGTTTTAAGCTTTCGCGTTTCTTTGGATAGCAAAGTTAAGGACTTTCTTTTTAAAACGAGTAAGCTATTAGAGGTTATTTTCAAAGAATAATCAAAATGACACTTTGTAATCCGAACCTCCGGAGAATCGAATATTCCGGGCCCTAAGTACAGCTCGCCTCTAAATCCGAAAGAAAATTTCAGTAATCAACTAATGGCCAACACCATACCCCAAAACAGCCTTTTATTCTAGCGAAATCAATTCATCCTAATTCATATCAAAGGGAGAGATTGGTATCATTTATAGGGTTACAATACGGTTCTAGCAGGGTAAGAATGCCTATTCACAAGTAGTCATAACCCTATTCTTGAGTAGTCACGATGCCCAACGGCGGCATATGCGTCGGCCGATGGCAGTACTGGCGTAGCCCAATGCGGCCTATCACGCATGGGAAAAGGGATATTCTCCCTTTTAAAAGCCAGCTCTCGCACTCTCTCTTCCGCTATTTCGCATCATCAACGGCAAGCACTTGTCACGAAAACAGGAGTATTTGAATCAAAAAGATCAGATAAGCTGCCTTTCACTGGCTAGCAGCCTTTTCATGAATCCTGCGTATTCAACTCTTCCAACTCCATTGTCCGTTCGGTCCATAGATCCATCGCATCGGAAAGTTCTTTTTTTAGGGCAGAATATTCACCGTAGAGAGAAGCGTCGGAGGCACCTTCCGGCGTAGCCAGCTTCGCCTCGATAACGGCAATGCCATTCTCAAGCTCCGAGATACGGGCCTCGGCCTCGGCAACAGCTTTCTCCGCTTTCTTAATCACTTTACTCAGTTCCTTCCTTGCCTCATAGGAGAGCTTGTTATGGGATACCTGAGCCTCACCGGTACCGGACATGGAAGTACTCGTCCCAGTAGAACGTTCCAATTCACGCAAGCTATCCATTTTCTTATGCTCCAAGAAATTATAGATGCCGCCTAAATGCTCGACGACTTTCTGGTTACCGAACTCATAGACCTTATCGACTAGGCCATCCAAGAACTCACGGTCGTGGGAAACCACGATCACCGTGCCGTCGAACTCCCTCAAGGCGTCTTTCAGCACGTCTTTCGAACGCATATCCAAGTGGTTCGTCGGCTCATCGAGAATCAGCAGGTTGACCGGCTCCAATAACAAGCGGATCATCGCCAAACGGGTACGCTCGCCACCCGACAGGACTTTCACCTTCTTATCGGAGGCCTCGCCGCCAAACATGAAAGCACCTAGGATATCCCGTATCTTCAAACGGATATCCCCTTGGGCTACGTAATCGATCGTATCGAAAACGGTAAGGTTCTCGTTCAATAGCTGCGCTTGGTTCTGGGCGAAGTAACCGATCTTCACGTTATGGCCTAATTGGAGCTTTCCGGTGAAATCGGCAATCTCTCCCATGATACATTTCACCAAGGTAGATTTACCCTCGCCGTTCTTTCCGACGAAAGCTACTTTATCGCCCCGATTGATTGTCAAGGTCACATGGTCGAAGATCAGATGATCGCCATAACGCTTCGCCACCTCCTCACAGATCACCGGATAGGAGCCGGAACGGGGAGCGGGCGGGAATTTCAGTCGCAGCATGGCTGTATCCACATCATCTACCTCGATACGTTCCACCTTCTCCAATTGCTTGATGCGGGATTGTACCTGTACAGACTTCGTGGCTTTATAACGAAAACGCTCGATGAAAGCTTCGGTATCGGCCAGTTTCTTCTGTTGGTTCTCGTAAGCGCGTAGCTGCTGCTCGCGGCGTTCGCGGCGAAGTACGACGTACTCCGAATATTTTACCTTATAATCGTAGATGTTCCCCAACTCAATCTCAAGGGTACGAAACGTGGTATTATCGATAAAGGCACGGTCGTGCGAGACTAAGATCACGGCGTTGGCACGGGTAGCGATAAAGTTCTCCAGCCATTGGATGGACTCGATGTCCAAGTGGTTCGTCGGCTCATCCAGTAGCAAGACATCCGGCTGGCGGAGCAAAAGCTTAGCTAGTTCGATACGCATACGCCATCCACCGCTGAACTCGGACGTCGGGCGATCGAAGTCCTCACGGGAGAAACCTAACCCGATCAACGTACGTTCCAGCTCGGCGTGATAATTATTGCCGCCCATCATCTGAAAATGCTCGGTCAAATAAGTGACACGGTCTATCACCTTTTGATAACCTTCCGACTCGTAATCCGTACGCTCCGCCAATTGGGTATTCAAGCGGTTGATCTCCTCCTCCATCTCATGGATATGCTCGAAAGCGCACTCCGCCTCCTCCCGAACCGTACGGGTATCCACCAATTGCATGTGCTGGGGCAGGTATCCGATCGTGACCTCCTTCGGCACGCTAACGGTTCCCGATGTGGGTGATTGCAGACCGGCGAATATCTTCAACATCGTCGATTTACCCGCTCCGTTCTTGCCCACTAGGGCGATACGGTCCTTCTTGTTTACCACAAATGAAATGTCATCAAAAAGCGTGAAACCGCCAAACTCAACTGTTAGTCCTTCAACCGAAATCATACTGTCTCTTTAATTTATGACCGCAAAGATACAACAGTTCAAGGTTTACTCACAAACTTTTCAATTAATATCAGCACATCCTTATGCAACGGAAGGGCCGGATCGGTATAGGTAGCCATCTGTTTTTGCTGATCCATCGTATCGCAAGTCTTCATCAGATGGTTCATATTCCCGATCAAATGGTAATCGGCCGAAGGTTGGGATCGCTTCAATAGTTCGGCGTCTTTTACGGATACTTGCATATCCTTATCCCCTTGCAAGATCAACACCGGGACTTTTAGTTTCTTGATGATTTCCTGCGGATTATACGTATACCATGAGATCATATAAGGCTGTACCGACGAGCGGAACAGGGCTTGCAAACCGATCGGCACGTCCGGTACGAGCTTCCCTTCCTTCAAGGACGTGTTTATGGATCTCACCATATTCCGGATCACTTCCGGTTGACCGGCCATCTGTTCCTCTATGATCTCATAAGCGGGACGCCCCGCACCCGCCACCGAAATGTATCCTTTCACTTTCGGATTATCCACCGAAGCCGCCATACCGACCAACGCTCCCTCGCTATGCCCCAACACATAGATTCCGGAGATCCGTTTGTCCTTGCTTAAATAATCGATCCAGCCTCGTGCGTCCTTGATCCCGTCCTCGAAACGCATGGAATACTCATCCTTTCCGGCCGAGGCGCTCGAAGCGATACCCCGCTTATCATAACGCAGGGAAGCGATACCCTTCCCTGCCAGCCCTTCCGCCAAATATCTCAAGGAATTATTCTTACCCGGCAAGGCGGCGGAGTTCCCGTCCATATCCGTAGGGCCGGAGCCGGGGATGATCAATACCACAGGATAACCGGACTCCTGATTGGGAGTTACCATCTTCCCTTTTAATACCCCGGTAGACGTATTCAACACCACCGGACGCTCATTCAACCGTACAGGCAACTGGGGCAGACCAGACAAGGATACGAGAAGAAAGCAAACGAAAGCTATCAGTTTCTTTTTCATAACGGAATCAATTTATATACTTAAAGCACACATGAGACATACAATCTCAGTATCCGCCAAATGTAACTAAAAAAGGGGAAAACCTCTCGGCCTTCCCCCTTCTTTATCTAACATCTTTATAGGAAATTAATAACCCGGATTCTGTTTCAAGTTCGGATTCTTATCCATGCTTGTTTGAGGAATCGGCAAGTAACGGTTACGAGAAGAGAACTGGCGAGTCTCAATAACAGCCGTACCCGTGATTTCCGCACGTTTAGTAGGCTCAGACTCCCCATAATTAATCGTTCCTGTAACACGTAACAAATCACCATTCATGACTTTCTCGGCAAGCATCTTTCCATCTTCCTGCCAACGGACGATGTCCGCACGGCGCAAGCCTTCGCCGGCCAACTCTACCGTACGCTCACGACGGATCAATTCACGAAGTTTATCCTTCGTCCCATATTTAGCCTTATCCACTTCCCCCATTCCTACACGCTGGCGGATCTGGTTCAAATAACCATAGATCTCATCAGAAGGACCGCTCAGCTCATTCGCGGCCTCCGCATACGTCAATAGAACCTCCGCATAACGGAATACGATCGGACAAGCTCCCGAACTCCAAACATCTCCATATTGATCCATCGGATCCAAGTATTTCGCCCAAGTCAAAGCACTCTTGGAAGCATTATCTGTATAAGTCGGGAAGTTCTTGTTGACAGTACCATCTTGAAGTTTCTCATCCAAAGTATTCAAGACATCACCTCTCCAGTCACGTCCCGGATATAAAATGGTCATGGCCATACGAGGGTCGCGATTCGCGAACGGATGCTTTGCGTCATAAGTCTTCGACTCTTCTTTCGTCAATCCATCTGACATTTCATACATATCCACCAAATTCTGGGTCGGGACGATAGAAGACCAACCTTGGTCAACATTATTATACATTTGCCCGATGGTTCCCAATCCGTCCAACGTCTCAATATTCTGATCCGCTAGGATTATCTCTTTAGAATCCACTCCCGATACCTTAAAAAGATTCGTATAATCCGGATCCAACTCATACTGCTTCAAATCAATGATTGCCTTAGCTGCGTCTTTTGCCTTTTGCCAATCACCATAATACAAAGCCTCACGCATCTTGATAGCTAAAACAGCACCTTTAGCGATATAGCCACGAGCCTCCGGAGCCTCCGCAATCCCAGCTAAGGCCTCGTCTAAATCCTTAGCTATATAATCGCGTACCTCTTGTTCCGTATTACGTTCCACTTTAGCCTCGTCCGCACTTGAATAAGAACTAATAATAGGCACACCACCATACCACCAATTCATCAAGAAATACTTATAAGCACGGATCGCTTTAGCTTGAGCCACATAATTAGCTTTTACAGCGTCACTAGAAAACGTCACCTTGTCTACATTCTCCAAGAATGTATTCGCCTTACGAATCGACTTGTAATCATAAAGGATCTGCCCAGGATTAGAACTAGACAATGACCCATCCCCCCACGGGCGGAATCCTTCCCAAGGGAAATTATTATAGCCTATATCTGAGCCACAATCCAGATAAAGCAACGTATTTCCATCTAGCAAATCCTTATAACAGCCTACTATGAAGCCCTTCGCATCCGCCTCTGTCTGCCATGTGGTAGAAGGAGCCAACTGATCCTTAGGCACCGTATCCAGAAAATCCGAACACGAAGTAGATAACGCAGCCATACCAGCCGCCAACATATATATTGATAATCGTTTCATAAAATCTTCTATTTAAATGGTCTTAACTAATTAGAATGTCACATTTACGCCAAAAGAATTTGTCATCACTAATGGGTAGCTAGACAAACGGGAACTAACCGTCTCCGGGTCTACGTTCAATGGCATAGAATCTATCGTAAACAAATTCTCCGCAGAATAATAAACACGTACATTCGACAAACCGATAGCGTTCAGCACACTCTTTGGAAGCGTATATCCCAATTGCAATGTCTTCAGACGCAGGTAACTGGTATTAATTACCCAGAAATCAGACATCACGTTAGAAGCCTCACTCGGAGATTTTCTAGACTCCGCTACACGCGGCATACTTGCATTGGTATTTTCCGGTGTCCAGCTATCCAGCCATGCAGTAGAAGGATGTCCGGCACTACCCGAGAACTCACCAAACGCTTCTTTCGTAAACGCACGGCCTACATTAGCCGCACCGGTGAAGTTCAAAGTCAAGTCAAATGCTTTATAGCCTACATTCAAGTTCAAACCAAATGTAACAACTGGATTGATAGTCTTAGACAATACACGGTCATCCGCATCCAGCTTTCCATCTCCATTCGTATCTACATAACGTAAATCACCGGCTTGGAAATCCTGTCCGAACGGGTAGCCGTCTTTTCCTTTATAGGTATCCATCCATTGTTGTGCCTCCGCGTCAGATTGGAAAAAGCCATCAGCCTTATATACATAGTAAGAATCGATTGGCTTTCCAACAAAACGCCACAAATCACCGTCATCAGGATTTGTCATACGGTCTACACCTCCTAAATCCTCGATCTTGTTCTTATTATAGGCCATATTTCCCATCACATTCAATGACCAGTCATTCCACTTATTGTTATAACCTAGCTGTACCTCGACACCTCGGTTACGCATAGAACCCACGTTGTCGAAATAAGGATCCAAGCCAAACTCAGTCGGGACCGGTACCTCCATGATGATATCCGTAGTCTTGCGATCATAGTAATCAAACGTGAAAGTCACATGATTAATAATCGCATCCAAGCCAATACCCCAAGTCGTAGATTTCTCCCATGACAAATCCTCGATACGATAGGCTTTCTGGTAATATCCCGTCGTCAAGTTGCCTCCCATAGGATAATTGCCATCCAAATTATAAGTCTGCATCCAAGGATAATATTGGTTCTCCCAAGGATTCGATTTATTCAAGGCGTCTTGATTACCTAACATACCCCAAGAAGCACGAATCTTCAAACTGCTCAACCAATCATGCGTACTTTCCATAAACTCCTCCTCGCTGATACGCCAAGCACCGGAGAAAGAAGGGAAATATCCCCAACGATGTCCCGGAGCAAAACGAGAGGAAGCATCCGCACGGAAGTTTGCCTCTAATAAATATTTTCCCGCAAAATCATAATTAATACGCCCAAAATAGGAAAGCATGGCAAGCTCTCGGCTCAAACCATCATTTGTTTGTGTAGAAGCCCCACCGGCATCCATATCATTCAGGCTATTACTCGGGAAATTATTCCTCTGCATCTGATTCTTGCTAACCTCATACTTCTCCGCATGATAACCTACCATCACTTTCAAGCCATGTTGACCAAAGTTCTTGCTGTAATTCAGCAAAGCATCGAAATTATAACGTTTCCAATTCACGAAGCGTTCAACCAAGGAAGTGGTACGAGACGCAGATGCCGGATCATCCGGTATGCTCAGAACTCGCTCCGTATGACGTTGGTCCTCGTTCACATAGGCACCCGTCACAGTAGCCTTCAGCCCATCAATAATATCATAATCAACAGAAAGTGCCCCCGTAAAATTCTGATTACAATTATCCACCGTCTGCCCGGAATCCAACCATGCGATAGGGTTACCATCGTTAGTTTGTCCGTATTTGCCATCCTTATCCTTGACAGGAATCATCGGGCTAATAATATTCAATTGACGGATAATCTGGTCGGAAGAACCACCATAATAGCTAGCATTCGGATCCGAGAAGTCATTCTTGATGAAAGACATGTTCATCCGAACAGCCAGTTTCTTCGTCAACTGCATATCCAGATTCGTACGTCCGTTAAACTGTTTACGATCTGAGTTAGGAAGGATACCCGTCTGCCCTAAATATCCGGCCGAAGCCATATACTTCACGTTCTCCGCACCTCCTGTAATACTAACATTGTGCTTATGCAACAAACCTGTCCGATAAGCCTCATCATTCCAGTCCGTATTAGGATGTCCGTAAGGATCAGAGCCATCCTCAAACATCCGGATGTCCTCGTCACTATAACGTCCCGGCTCGAAACGATTCCACAAACGTGCGTAATCGGCTGAGCTGACACGATCAATCATGGAAGTAGCTTTCGAGGCACCCACATATCCGTTATAAGAGATACGAGGAGCACCCGTCTTACCACGTTTTGTCGTGATCAAGATAACACCATTAGAAGCCTTCGAACCGTAAATAGCGGCGGAAGAAGCGTCTTTCAATACAGAAATACTCTCAATATCATTCGGATCGATATCATTCATAGAGCCACTCTCGATACCATCGATCAAGATATATGGGCTGGCAGAGTTCAAAGTACCGACACCACGGATACGGATCGTACTACCATCCTGTCCCGGACGGCCTTGACCCGAGGTAACGGTTACACCCGGCATCATACCTTGAAGACCGGAAGACACGTTGGAGATAGGACGGCTTGTCAACTCCTTGCTATCCAATTGGGCTACCGCTCCCGACAAGTTCGCCTTCTGTTGCGTACCATAACCGACAACGATCACCTCATCTAATTTCTGGGTATCTTCCTGCAAGGATACATTGATGGAAGGCTCTCCATTATATTTGAATTCTTGAGTTAGATAACCGATAAAGGATACTTGGATCACATCCCCTTTCTTCACATCCAACACGAAATTACCATTCATGTCGGTTACAGTACCATTCGTAGTACCTTTTACAACTATTGACGCTCCGGCCACAGGGCCAAAACTGTCACTAACCGTTCCCTTCAAACTACCTTCTTGCTGGGAAATACCTACCCTCGGAGTTATCGCCGCACGATCAGAAGCATGAACCACACCTCCGGAACAAAACGCTGCAGACAATAGAACAAAACTGACAGGTCTTACAATTTTCAACATAAGAATCGTTTTTTGTTTATTAAATAGCTGTTACTATTATAAGACTTAAGGCATACTATTTTAGATCTCGTTTCTTATAATATTCACTCTTCTAAATCATTAATGTATAATTATAAATCCTCGGTTAACTACCATGAAAGCACTTCTTCATCGTTCTGGCGGAACTTATAATCATTAGACGCAGCAAATATAGCACTATTTTTAATTATAAAACAAAAAAGACTAATTTTTTGCATACGAATCTAAAACAACACCACCTAGTTATTAAAATATTTAACAAACAATCTTTCCAACCATAATCTTTTTTAGTATGGAGCTATGGACATCAAAGAGGTATATGGTTTGAAATTCAAACATGAAGTTAGTGTATATGAGTAATAAACGGAGTTCCGCCAGAACTACGTACTTATAGAAGCCTGACTAATATTAAGGCACTTATTCCATTTATTCCTTTATAACCACTATTTATCATGAAAAAGTTGTTATCTTCGTCCCTTGTAATAACTAATTATTAAATTATGAAAAAGAAAAGCTTAACTTTATTACTAGCGACTACGGTGGCAAGTAGTATCCTATTTTCGTCCTGTATAGGATCTTTTGGTTTAACAAACAAACTTTTAACGTGGAATAGAAGCATCGACAGTAAGTTTGTTAATGAGCTAGTGTTCATTGCTTTCTGGATTGTCCCGGTTTACGAGATTTCCGCTTTGGCTGATGTCCTTGTGATCAACTCTATCGAATTTTGGAGCGGAAGTAATCCTGTAGCGGATGTAGGTAACGTTAAAACAATCGATGGTAAAGACGGCGTTTATACCGTAGAAACAAAAGTTGATGGATACCATATCCAAAAGGAAGGCGATGAGAAAGCGGTTGACTTAGTTTTCAACGAGGCTGACCAAAGCTGGAATGTAGAAGCTAACGGAGAAAGCACAAAATTATTAAAATTCAATGGTGATGACGAAGTTGTCATGTATTTACCCGATGGCAAGGAAATGAATGTCGAGCTAAACCAAGCAGGTGTTTTAGCTTTCCAACAGGTAGCTGACGGATATTCTTACTATGCAGCTAAATAATTGAAAATTGAGAATTGAGAATTGAAAATTACGTAGAGTCACTTCTAATTCTCAATTCTCAATTTTCAATTCCCCAGTGCTAATCTAAATAAAATACGATGAATATGAACTCTATCAAAAAAATGATGCTTTCCGGAGCATTAGGTTGCCTTATTTCCGGAATGGCTTATGCGGACGGTTCTTCACCCCAACCCGTAAAACCTTATTGGCAAGACATTCAAGTCGTAGCCGTAAACAAGGAAAAACCCAGAAGCTCCTTCATGAGTTATGCGGACCGAGAAACCGCCCTCACCTCTCGATTTGAGAAAAGCCCGTACTATTTCCTATTAAACGGTACTTGGAAATTTTTCTTTGTCGACTCTTACAAAGATCTTCCTCAAAATATCACAGATCCTTCCGTTAATACCTCTTCATGGGATGATATAACCGTTCCCGGAAACTGGGAAGTACAAGGACATGGCGTAGCCATTTATACGAATCATGGTTACGAGTTTAAACCAAGAAATCCCCAACCTCCGTTATTGCCGGAAGCGAATCCGGTTGGCGTATACCGCAGAGACATCGAGATACCCGCAAGTTGGGATAACCGGGATATTTATTTACACATCGGCGGAGCTAAATCCGGCCTTTACGTATATTTAAACGGGAAAGAAGTGGGTTATAGCGAGGATTCCAAAAATCCCGCCGAGTTCTTGATCAATAAATACCTGCAACCCGGAAAGAATGTACTTACATTAAAGATATTCCGTTGGAGCACCGGTTCTTATTTGGAATGTCAGGATTTCTGGAGAATGAGCGGTATCGAACGTGACGTATTCCTTTGGTCTCAACCCAAGGCCAGTATTCAAGATTTCCGTGTCGTCTCAACTTTGGACGATACGTATACGAATGGAATCTTCAAACTGGCGGTAGACTTAAAGAATCATACCCAAGAAACAAAAAACTTAAATGTCGGATATGAGCTTTTGGACGCAAAAGGTAATCTTATGGCCTCCGAGGCTAATGATATATGGGTAAGTCCTGCAAGTCCTCAAACAGCATCTTTTGAGTATGATTTAAAGAACGTAGCCCCTTGGAGTGCCGAGCACCCGAATCTATACAAATTATTGATGACAATAAAAGAAGATGGTAAGGTAATCGAGGTAGTTCCATTCAACGTTGGTTTCCGCCGGTTCGAGATGAAGCAAATCGACCAAGCAGCGGAAAACGGAAAACCTTATACGGTCTTATTATTCAACGGACAACCGGTGAAGTTCAAGGGAGTCAATATCCATGAGCATAACCCGGAAACCGGACATTACGTTACCGAGGAACTCATGCGTAAGGATTTCGAGCTGATGAAGCAAAACAATATCAACGCTGTCCGCCTATGCCACTATCCGCAAGACCGTAAATTCTATGAACTCTGCGACGAATACGGATTGTATGTTTACGATGAGGCGAATATCGAGTCTCACGGTATGTATTACAGCCTGAAAAAAGGCGGCACTTTGGGTAATAATCCGGAATGGCTGATCCCGCATATGGACCGTACGATGAATATGTACGAACGAAACAAGAATTATCCGAGCGTTACTTTCTGGTCACTCGGAAACGAGGCTGGAAACGGATACAACTTCTATCAAACTTATTTGTATCTGAAAGACAAGGAAATAAATAGCATGAATCGTCCGGTGAACTACGAACGTGCCCTTTGGGAATGGAATACGGATATGTACGTACCTCAATACCCAAGCGCTGAATGGCTAGAGGAAATCGGACGTAAGGGTAGTGATCGTCCGGTAGCTCCTTCGGAGTATTCACATGCGATGGGTAACTCTTCCGGTAACTTATGGGATCAATGGAAAGCGATCTATAAATACCCGAACCTGCAAGGCGGATTTATCTGGGACTGGGTGGACCAAGGTATCTTGGAAAAAGATAAGAATGGACGTGAATATTATACCTATGGTGGTGACTATGGAGTAAACGCCCCTAGTGACGGAAACTTCCTTTGCAACGGTATAGTAAACCCAGATCGTACCCCGCATCCCGCTATGGCAGAGGTTAAATACGCCCATCAAAATATCGGGTTTGAGGCGATCGATTTAGCGAACGGTTTATTCCGCGTCACGAACCGTTTTTATTTCACGAACCTAAAGAAATATATGGTCCACTATAGCGTAACAGCCAATAATAAAGTTGTACGCTCCGGTAAAGTCTCTTTGGACATAGAACCTCAAGCTTCTAAGGAATTTACGGTTCCCGTAGGCAACTTAAAGCCACAAGCCGGTACGGAATATTTCGTAAACTTCAACGTAACGACCGTAGAAAAAGAGCCGTTAATCCCTATCGGACACGAAATCGCTTGCGATCAATTCCGCTTACCGATCGAAAACCCCAAGAAGACGTTTAAGACCAGCGGCCCTAAATTAACGGTTTCAACCAATGGAGATAACTTATCGGCATCCTCCTCAAAGGTAAACTTCGTGTTTAACAGGAAGACAGGAATCGTTACTTCTTATAAAGTGGATGGTACGGAATATTTCAGCGAGGGTTTCGGTATCCAACCGAACTTCTGGCGTGCGCCGACCGATAACGATTACGGAAACGGTATGCCAAAACGCTTGCAAGTCTGGAAGGAAAGCAGCAAGAACTTCAACGTGACAGACGCTACCGTCACTATGGATGGCAATAACGCCGAGGTTAACGTGAACTATTTATTGCCGGCAGGAAATCTATACATTGTTAATTATACGATCTATCCAAGCGGAGCCGTAAATGTGGCCGCCCGTTTCACATCCACGGATATGGATGCCGCCCAAACCGAGGTATCGGAAGCTACTCGCACGGCAACCTTCACTCCGGGACGTGACGCCGCCCGTAAAGAGGCCTCCAAACTAAACGTTCCTCGTATCGGTGTTCGCTTCCGCTTACCGGCAAGTATGAATCAAGTGGAATATTTCGGACGGGGACCTGCTGAGAACTACTTGGACAGAAACGCCGGTAGTATGATCGGCTTATATAAATCTACAGCCGAGGAATTATATTTCCCATATGTACGCCCGCAGGAAAACGGTCATCATACCGACACTCGTTGGGTATCACTTAGTACCGGCAAGAAAGGCTTGTTGATCCAAGCGGATAATACGATTGGATTTAATGCTTTGCGTAATTCCATAGAGGATTTCGATGACGAGGAAGCGACTGGCCTATCCCGTCAATGGAGTAATTTCACACCAGAGCAAGTAGCGAATCATGATGAAGCCGCAGCAAAGAACGTATTACGTCGCCAGCATCATATCAACGATATCACGCCTTGCGACTTCGTTGAGGTTTGCGTCGACTTGAAACAACAAGGTGTAGCAGGTTATGATAGCTGGGGTTCACGTCCGGAACCAGCTTATACATTACCCGCAAACCGGGAATACAACTGGGGCTTTACCCTTATTCCGCTTAAATAAAGAAAAGTCATAACTTATCCATAACAAAGGGAGTGTATTAGGCTTAATCCAATACACTCCCTTTGTTTATACTACCGCAACGGCTTTGCAGTAACGTATCCTTATTTAATCACTTCCTTCAAGGTATTCTGTAAGTCTTCTCCTGTGATATTCTTGGCGATAATCACCCCATTCGGATCCAATAACACATTTGCCGGAATACCCCGTACCCCATAAAGAGCAGGGATCTCAGAATCCCAATATTTCAAGTCGGAAACGTGAGTCCAAGTCAGATGATCGTCTGCGATCGCTTTCTGCCATTTAGCCTTATCCTTGTCCAAGGATATACCTACGATCGTAAAGTTCTTATCCTTATATTGCTGGAAGGCATTTACCACGTTAGGGTTTTCCTTGCGACACGGGGGACACCAAGAGGCCCAAAAATCCAATAACACATATTTTCCCCTAAAGTCCGACAATGACACAGAAACTCCTGCAGTATCCGGCAAGGAAAACTCCGGAGCGACTTGTCCGATCTGTACGTGTTCTAATTGCTTGATAATACCGTCCAAGTCCTTCACATAAGGACTATTCGCCAATGCCGGGGAAATCTTCGCACGAGTCGCCTTCAAATCATCCAAAGATAATTGGTAGGTAAAATAACGATATAGATAGAACGCCGCCGCCGGAGAATCTGGATATTTCGAAATCAAACTGTCAATATCATACCCTTCCTCAAATACCTTCTCCGCATTTTCTTGAAAGACATCATTCACCGGTGAATTCTGTACGGTAATAGTCTCCCCGTCATTCCCGATCTTGACATTCATATCCGTATTCTCCAAGAAGAGCTGAACCGGATAGTTCATATTCTCGGTTGCCAAACCAAAAAGTAAAGGCTGATCTACCTCACCCTTAAAGGTGAATTTCCCGTCTTTTACCTCTGCCGTATCCACGTCAAAGAACATTTTATTACGGAATGACTTCAAATAAATTTTACCGTCGGGCATATTCTCTACCTCGCCATTGATAACATATCCTTTTGGAACTTCTTGGCAACCAACCACCAAAAGGCCGGCAAGCGCCATCATACAAAATTGCTTCATTTCTCTATTCTATTTATTGATTACTTAAACTCTGGGTGATGATAACGTCCCTTTTTCAACGAGATCTTCCCATATTCTATCGCACGCACCGGACAACGATGAATACAGGCAACACACTGAACACAAGTATCAGCCCATTCCGGTTTTCTGTCATCCGACAAGGAAATCGTACCGGTCGGACAGATCTTCGCACAAATTCCACAAGAGACACAAGTCTCCGTCGCATAAAACCGATTACTTCCAATCGCAAAATTCACGAAAAGCGGATACACCAGATAACTTTTCAAAAAAGGTACTCCACCCGCATAATATAAAGGTAAATTCTCCTCTCGGCGAATGCTACCGATGACCTCTTGAATACGTTCTGACGCTTTCCTCAACTTATCCGTCTCCACCTCCTTACTATCCACGTCAAATCCCGGCATCAGGACATAATTGTTCGGCATTTGTACCGAAAAGCCATTCGTCAAGATAATCCCTCTTTTTTGCAGGGTTTTCCGCATGATCCGATCCGTATACCCGCAATCATCACCACAAGTACATACGAAATAAACCGCCTGACCTCCATATCCTTCCAGCCTCAACCGGGAAATAAGGCGAGTAACCAATACCGCCGGTCCCCAAGAATGAACAGGAAATACAAAAATAACCTTTTCCCTCTCTCCCAACGGATAAACATATTCACTCTTTTCTTCTGTCAACACTTCGACTATAGAAACCAAAGGCTCCTCTAAAGCCTTTCTCAATGCTTCCGCAACCCAACGGGAGTTTCCTGTTCCTGTAAAGTAGAATATCATGCGCTCATTTTATTTAGACGCAAAAATACATAATATCCAAATATATACGCTATCTTCATCTAATTTTAGAATCAAATCTCAATATCCCAAATACCCGCCGAACGTTCTAATTCGACCAAGGCTGAGCTGTAATTAAACAGCGTCTCGATATACTGAGCTTGTACCTCATCGTAAGTACGCTGAGCGTCCAAGACTTCCAACAAAGAGACTTCCCCCCTATTATAACTGTAAATCTTGCCATCCATCACCTCACGGGCTTGCCTTAAAAGCCCATCCTCATAATGATTAACTTGCTCGGCGAAAGATTGATAATTACGATATGCCTGCATCACCTCCGTCTGAACTTGCAAAAGAGCCTGCTTATATTGCGCTTCCGCTTGTTGCTCCCGATAACGAGCGGCACGAACCGTCCCCTTATTGAAATTAGAGAATTTCAAAGGAACAGCGATACCTGCCGTCACTCCGGTAAAAGGAGGTGCCGGGGCTTCCTCATTATAAACCCGGGCATTACGGCTTACGGCGATAGACAAATCCACATCCGTATTCCGCTCCCGGCAAGCTACTTTCAAGGCTCTCGCGGCCACTTCCTTGTTTTTTAAGGCAGCTACCAAATCCGTACGCCCCTCGCTTGCCGCCGTTATTAAGTCAACAAGGATAAAATTCCGAGGCTCCATACGTAACTCGGCCTCTGGGTGAAATAAAGTATCCATACTGAAAGTCCCCGTCAAGAGGTTTAAGTTCGAGAAAGCATTCTTTAATTCCGCTCCGGCTTGCAGCAACTCGTTTCGTAAGACCCCGGCCTCTACCCGGCTCTGCGTAGCATCCACCTCACGAATTTGCCCTAAAGAGAAACGGATGCTGTCGCTCTCCGCCAATGTCCGGATATTCTCATAGGCATTCTCCTTTACCTTATACAACTCATGTTGCTTCAAGGCTTCCATATAGGCAATCGTAGCGTCTGCCCGAAGGTTCCGGAAATAATCGGCCAACAAAGCCTCGGTCAACTCACTCTCGCTACGTGCCAATGAGATATTCGCACCCCGTTTTCCAAAAGAGAAAGTTTTGCTCAGTTCTACTTCAACACCTTCTCCCATCTGCAAGGAATTATTCTCATTATTGAAATAAGACACGGAAAGGTTCGGATCGTTAAACACTTTTGCCGCCGTTACCTCAGCCTTAGCGGTCGGCACATTCAATTTCTCCGACGCATACTCAAAGTTGCCTTCCGCAACCCGCTCCATATATTGCCGATACGTAAGCGGAACCATGGTCTGGGCATTCACGGATAAGCATCCGCAGAGTAACGACAGGATTATATATTTCTTCATATCTTCTAATCTAAACATAGTATATCTTTTTAATTCCACCTCCGGATTAAGCGTGCAGCTCTTTTTCCTCCGATACCGGCGTCAAATCCTTCCCCTCATAATGTTTCTCGATCATGTAGTATAAAGCGGGAAGTACATAAAGCGTGATTACCGTAGCAAATAAAAGCCCGTAAACGATTACCGTAGCCAAGGGACGCTGCACGTCCGAACCGATACCTGTACTAACAGAGGCAGGAAGCAATCCCAAGACCGCAACCGTAGCCGTCATCAAGATCGGACGGAAACGGTGCTTAGTTCCCGTTATCACCGCATCTTTCAAATCTCGTTCCCTTGTACGTAAGTTATTGATATGGGAAATCATGATCACGCCATTTTGGATAGCGACACCAACCAAGGCAATAAAACCAACCGCCGAGGAAACATTCAATGTCATTCCCCGCACATTCAACGCCAACATACCACCAAACAAAGCCAAGGGAACGACACTCATCATCAAAGCCGCCTGCCGGAATTTACCGCAAGCCGCAAACAACAGAAGCAGCATCAGTCCCAACGCCAAAGGAACCACAGCCCCCAAACGGGCATACGCACGATGCTGGTTCTCGAACTGTCCGGCCCATTTCAAATGCACGGAATCATGATCGTATTTCACCTCTTTATCAATCAACGCATTCGCCTTATTCAAGAACGCCGTCAAGTCCACGCCACGTAAATTAACCCGTACCGTCAAGTGCCGCTTATTCATCTCACGGGTAATCGTACTGGCACCGGTTGTCATCTTAATCTCCGCTACTTGCGAAAGAGGAATCTTCGTTCCGGAACCGGTAGTCAGCAATAGATTACCGATACGTTCGGGAGAATTGCGGCTAGCGTCATCGAAACGACAAATCACGTCATAACTTTTACTTCCGACAAATATCTGGGAAATAGAGGCTCCACCGATCGCTAACTCAATCAAATCAGCCACATCCGACACGTTCAAGCCATACTGGGCGATACGGGCACGATCCGCGATAATCTGCAATTGCGGCAACGGAGGCTCTTGATCTACCGCTACGTCGGCAGCACCCGGTATTTCCTTCAACACATTAGCGACTTGATCCGCAATATGGCGACTTTCCGTAATATCATCGCTATAGATCTTCAACGCCAAATCACTATGAGCCCCGGCGATCTGATCCATCACCATATCGATGATCGGCTGGGAGAAACCGACCGAGTAGCCGGGCATAGTCTCCAACTTAGCTGCCATCTCCTCGATCAAATCCGCTTTCGTCTTACCGAACTCCCATGTACTATAGGGCTTCAATCCCACGCCACACTCCACATGGGAGAGTGAGAACGCTTCCGCCCCCTCATCATCGCGACCTACTTGGGTCATTACATATGAGACTTCCTTAAACTCTTTCAAAGTCTTCCGAAGCTCCGCCCCCATCTCCTTCGATTTCTCAATGGAAATACCCGGAGGAAGCTGTACCTGTATCCAGATCGCCCCCTCATCCAACGGAGGCAAGAAGTCTTTTCCTACGGTATAACTTAAAATCCCCGCTCCCAGCAATATCGCCAGTAACGGTACAATAACCCGTCTTGGCTTCTCCATCAATCGGACAATTTGTGAATGATAAGCCGTGGAAAGTTTCTCCAACCAACGATTATGGTAAATCTTTCCCGGCTTACGATACGCATAAAAGGCCAATCCCGGAATCAAGAACAAGGCCACGCACAAAGCGCCCAGCAAAGCATACCCTACGGTATAAGCCATCGGCGTAAACAATTTCTTCTCAATATGCTCAAAAGCGAACAAAGGAAGATAGGCGGTTATAATAATTAATGTAGAGAAAAAGATCGGGCGAGCCACCTCAGTCGTACGGCGCAAGATCGAATCTTCCGTCAATACCTCATCCGGATGCCGTTCCCTTTTCTTCAAGACCGTCTCCATCATCACGATCGCTCCGTCTACCAAAATACCGAAGTCTATAGCGCCTAAGGAAAGTAGGTTCGCAGGAATATTCGTAACATGCATCAAGATAAAGGCAATCAATAGAGACAAGGGAATGGTTAAGGCCACCAACAAAGCGCCACGCCAACTCCCCAAGAATAAGATCAGTACTAAGACAACCAATACCATACCCTCGAACAACGTATGCGATACGGTATGCAAGGTCGTATTAACCAAATCCGTACGATCCATAAACGGATGGATACGGGTTCCCTCAGGAAGTGTCTCGTTATTTAGTTCGTCTACCGCCTTATGCACATCATCCAACACCCGGGACGGATTCTCCCCCCTGAGCATTTGTACGATACCTTCCACGCCATCGGAGTAATCACGGGTATCGTCCGTAAAACCTAAAACGCCCTTACGCTCCAAGTTTCCGTATTTCAGTTTACCGATATCATTCAAGTAGACCGGGACACCATTCACTGTCTTGATCACGATATGCCCCAAGTCTTCCAAGTCCTTAACCAGACCGATTCCACGGATCACATAACTCAAATCCCCCCGGCTTAACATACTACCACCGGCGTTCACGTTATTCTTCTCTATCTTTTCCGTAATATCCCCTAAGGTAATGTCGTATTGCTCCATCTTATAAGGGTTCACCTCGATCTGATATTGGGTAGTGATACCGCCGTAATTACTTACATCCGCTACACCCGTAACCTGTTTCAGTCTCGGAATAATTACCCATTTATGCAAATCGGTCAACTCCCTCAAGTCTAAACGGTCACTTTCCACCACATAACGAAAGATCTCTCCCGTCGGCGAAGTCAAAGGATTTAAGCCGGGAACCGCATTATAAGGAAGCTCCACGTCTACCAACCGCTCTTGTACACGTTGCCGGGCCCAATAATCCTCAATACCATCATCAAAAACCAATACGACCGTAGACAAACCAAACGTATTCTTGCTACGCATTACGTTTAGTCCCGGCAGACCATTCATAGCCCGCTCGATCGGAATACTGATTTGTTGCTCGATCTCCTCGGCGGCCAATCCGGGAACCTGCGTCACGACTTGCACGGTGGTATCGGCGATATCCGGATAAGCATCTATCGCCAACCGCATCCAAGAATAATAACCAACGATCGCTAAGAACAGAAATAACACGAACATCAGTCCTCGCCGATGTATCGCCAAGTAAATAATCCTTTTCATAATCCGTTAGCGTGCATCAAGTAAATAAAACGCTCCCGTAGCTACGATCTCGTCACCTACGTTCAAGCCGGATAAAACCACCGTCTTGCCATCTTCAGTAAGGCCGGTCTCGATCTTTTGTTTCCGGTAATCGTTATTCCCCAATTCCACCAATACGTACATATTCTCCTCTTCCTGCAAGATAGCGGAAGTAGGTATACGGATCACCTCCGCCTCACGGTCGCTCAGCTTGACCGTGCCGTACATCTCCGGCTTCATCAAACGGGTAGTGTTATCGCACTCGATCAAGACCTCCACCGAACGGGTATCGGGGTCCAGCATCTCGCTGATGTGATAAATCTTTCCCGATATCGGTTTATCCGGCATGGCTACCAACCGGATTTCCACCTCATCCAAAGTCTGTATTAAACTCAAATCCTTCTCTTTTACATGGGCGACCACCCATACCTTGCTCAAATCGGCGATGACAGCTACAGGCTCGGCATCCTCTTTCATATATTGCCCGATTACGATCCGATCTTTCACGACCTCACCGGATATAGGCGAGCGAACGATCAATGGTTGCCCCAAAGCCATTTCATCCGGATTAATCTGAAAGACTTTTAATGCGGCTACCATATTCTCATAGTCTTTTTTCTTTAACTCGTAATTCACCTCGGCCTCTTCCAATTCCTTTTGGACACCAACCTTGTTTTTCATCAAGTCTTTCTCCCGATTCAAACTTTTCAAAGCCAGTTCCATCTCTTGGCGAGCTTGGTAATAAGATTTCCCCGCCTCATAAACAGCGGGAGCGCTAATCTCGAAGATCGGACTACCGGGGGCCACTTTCTGCCCTAAGCGAACGAACGATTTCGTAATTCGCCCGCTTACCGGTGAAGCCACCTCCGCATAATTAGAAGGAATCGCCTGTACGACCCCCGAGGTGGTAAACTCCATACGATAAGGTTCCCGTTTAACCGTTTCCTTTGTCAATTTGGATAAAACAGGAGATTCGGAACCGATATGTATAATATCCCCTTTGAGTGTTACGGCATTCGCAGACTCATCCTCTTGCTTTTGGGTATGGCAAGAGCATAGTACTATCGCTGGAAGCAATAGTAAAAATATAGATTTCATATAAGATGCGTAAAATGTTTAGTATAAAAAGTGATTCTAATTGCTTGATCCATATTTCATACTAAACAAGGGGGAGCACGCAGTATGGCACGCCAAACAGGGTGTAATGTTATCCCTTTTCCTGGCCAGGAAACCACCCTCATCAAAAATACCAAAGCCATAACCACCGACAAGTCTGGTATCAATTCCATACATAACCCTGTCAGCTCCTCGATCGTATTAAAACCGGCCGCACTATGATCATGATGGGGCAAGCCATCGGTACCCGGCAAATAAGGGTGAGAGTGAGTGATACTGTATGTCAGGAAATAGTGCGTATGGGTAAAGGTCGTACCACCTACGTAGTAACTCATGAAGAGTACCACCAAAAGGGGCCTTAACCATTGTAAGCTACGCAGTGTTTTCATTCGCCAATCCTGTTTACGCCGCAAAGTTATATAAAAGAATAACATTAAGCTTTACATATCCAGTACTTAAATTATAAAATTTAAAAGAAACCCCGACTTAAACAGACAAATTATTTGGTGTAACCTGATTTTATCTTTTTATTTGCAGTAATGAAATAAACACTACTTTATGAAAAAGATTTTACTCGTTTGTGCGGCGCTAGCCTGCATGGCGACTTCTCCTGTACCAGCGCAGGATGCGGCCGTAAAGAAAATTATCGAGATGGGTCAGAATGACAATCAAGTGATGCATCAGCTGGATATCCTTACGAACCGCTTTGGCGGACGTTTAATCGGTTCCGACGCTTATGAGAACGCCGCCGAGTGGATGGTGCGTGAGTTTAAGAGTTGGGGACTCGATGTCCAATTAGAAGAGGCCGGTACCGTCCCTGTCGGCTTTAATCGAGGACCTTGGTTCGGACGCTTGTTGAGCGACAACGGAATGATCCTGCATTTCGCCACCCCTTCCTACACTTCCGGAACGAAAGGCGTGCAACGTGGGCATGCGGTGATGGAGCCTCGTAACGACGAGGAGTTCCAGCAAATCAAAGGAAGGTTGAATGGTGCTTGGGTTCTTATCTCAGGGAAAAACGCAGGTTGGCCTATCGACCGCTCCGCCTCGGGAGATTCCATCCGTGCGGAGATCAAGAAAGAGAACAGCGAGATCATGAAGAAAAACAATGATCTAAGACGCCGCAACTGGGAAAACGGGGAGAAAAACGAGATGTTGCCTTATAAAGAATTCCCCGGATTATATTATAAGGAAATGTGCGAGGCCGGAGCTTTAGGTTTTATCCAATCCTCCACCGTACCTATCCGTGCGTTATACGACCGGAAAATGATGAACGACCCGAATACGAACTTCGACAATCTGCCGGAACTTCCGGATATCAAATTAGACGAGCATCAATTCGCGATCATCGAACAAATGGTGAAAGAGAGACGTACATTCGAACTAGAGTTCGATATTCGTAATCATTTTAAATTAGGCCCGGTTAAATACCATAATGTCGTAGCATCTATCAAAGGCAGCAAATACCCGGACGAATATGTTATTATCAGCGGTCACTTAGATGCTTTCGACGTGGCTACCGGAGGCATCGATTGCGGTACTGGAATCGGACCGATGATGGAAGCCGCTCGCATGATCGCCAAATCCGGAGCCAAGCCTAAGCGCACGATCTTATTTATCGGATTCGCCGGTGAGGAATTTGGCTTATTAGGAGCACAAGCTTGGGTGAAAGCGCATAAGGATAAATTACCCAAAATCGCTAATTTGTTCAATCGTGACGGTGGCCCGGAACCTCCTGTCGGTATCTCCGTCCCTCAAGCCATGTATGATGATTTCGTGAAGATCAGCGAACCCATCCAAAAAATCCGTCCGGACTATCCTTTCGAGGTAAAAGTTCGTGAACCCCGTAAACGCCCGACACGCATGGGGGGAACAGACGCATCAGTTTTCGCCATCGAAGGTGTCCCCACATTAGGTTTCACCACAGAAGATTTCAAAGGATATGATTTTGATTACGGCGAAATCTGGCATACGGAACGGGATTTATACACAAAGAACATCCCCGAATACCAAGAACATACGGCTACGGTTACCGCTATCATAGCCCTCGGTGTAGCGAATCTGGATAAGCAATTATCAAGAGAAGGTTTATATACCGAAGAGTAGGTCAGCACGATCGCTATTATAAGGAGTTTACAATGCCTATTGTAAGCTCCTTATGATGGGCATCATAAAAGACTTACAATGCCCATTATAAGAAATAGAAAAAGGATATGCCCTAATAGACATATCCTTTTCTCATTCTAGGGTGAAAGATGGGGCTCGAACCCACGACCCTCGGAACCACAATCCGATGCTCTAACCAACTGAGCTACTCTCACCATATAAAAAAACCTTTCATTCTTCACAGACACCTTGGTTCATAAAACCTTGTTTTATTCATAACAAGATTTTTATCTAAAAAACCACAATGGGTGAAAGATGGGGCTCGAACCCACGACCCTCGGAACCACAATCCGATGCTCTAACCAACTGAGCTACTCTCACCATATCCGCCTTTCAAAGGATTCCCCCTTTAAGACGGCGCAAAGATAGGTATAAATTCTGATTACACAAACCTTTTGCGAACTTTTTTATCCATCCACTTACTTATAGATCGCTTTCTTTCCCGCTAACAATGTGTTACGCATCAAAGAAATGATTGTCATAGGCCCTACGCCACCCGGAACCGGAGTGATATAGGAACATTTAGGAGCCACCTCGTTAAACAAGACATCTCCCGTTAACTTAAATCCGCTCTTGATTACGCTGCTTGGCATACGGGTTGTTCCCACGTCTACGATCACGGCGCCTTCCTTCACCATATCCCCTTTCAAGAATTCAGGAACACCTAAAGCCACGATAATAATATCAGCAGACAGGCACATCTCCTTCAAGTTCTTAGAACGGCTATGGCATACGGTCACCGTACAATCGCCCGGATAAGATTTCTGCATCATCAAGGTAGCCATCGGCTTGCCGACAATATTGCTGCGTCCCAAAACCACGCAATGCTTTCCTTGCGTCTCGATATGATAACGCTTCAATAATTCCAAGATACCGGCAGGCGTAGCCGATACGAAACAAGGTAAACCGATAGACATACGTCCCACGTTAATCGGATGGAAACCGTCCACGTCTTTACGATAATCGATCGCCTCAATCACCTTCTGCTCGGATATATGTTTCGGAAGCGGAAGCTGTACGATAAAGCCATCCACATCCGGATCATTATTTAACTCATCGACCTTACGAAGCAATTCTTCCTCTGTAACATCCTCCTCAAAGCGAATTAAGGTAGACTTAAAACCAATCTCCTGACAAGTCTTGACTTTACTAGCCACATAAGTCTCGCTACCACCGTCATGGCCCACCAAAATAGCGGCCAAGTGAGGGATCTTACCTCCAGCAGCCTTGATCTGGGCTACCTCCTCAGCCATCTCCTTCTTCATCTGAGCGGAAACGGCCTTACCATCCAGCAATTGATAATGTTGTTCTTCCATATTATTGATTGTCTCCTGTTAATTAACGTCTGAACGAGGGCTTCATCGAAGGTAGCTTCATCTTCCCCGACTTCGCAGAAGTAAGCATACGCATCATCTTACGGGTCTCATCAAATTGCTTGATCAGCTTGTTCACCTCCTGGATGCTCGTACCGCTACCTTTGGCGATACGCTGACGGCGTGAGCCATTCAAGATAGCCGGGTTGCTACGCTCATCCGGAGTCATCGAATAAATGATAGCCTCGATACTCTTGAACGCGTTATCATCGATATCCACGTCTTTCAATGCCTTTCCTACACCCGGGATCATGGATGCCAACTCTTTCAAGTTACCCATCTTCTTGATCTGTTGGATCTGGGAGATAAAGTCGTTAAAATCGAACTGGTTCTTAGCGATCTTCTTCTGCAAACGTTTCGCTTCTTCCTCGTCATATTGCTCTTGCGCACGTTCCACCAAAGACACGATATCACCCATGCCTAAGATTCGATCCGCCATACGTTCAGGGTGGAAAATATCCAAGGCATCCATCTTCTCGCCCGTACCGACAAACTTAATCGGCTTATCAACAACCGTACGGATCGACAAAGCGGCACCACCACGGGTATCACCATCCAACTTCGTAAGTACGACGCCGTCGAAGTTCAACCGCTCATTAAATTCCCTCGCGGTATTCACGGCATCCTGACCCGTCATGGCATCTACCACGAACAAGGTCTCATCCGGCTGGATAGCGCTCTTGATAGCGGCGATCTCGTTCATCATCTGCTCATCGATAGCCAAACGACCGGCGGTATCCACGATCACGACGTCATTGCCTTTAGCCCGTGCCTCGCGGATAGCGTTCATAGCGATCTCCACCGGATTCTTATTCTCCAATTCCATGTATACCGGAACACCCACCTGCTCTCCGACTACACGCAACTGCTCGATAGCTGCCGGACGATACACGTCGCAAGCGGCTAATAATGGTTTCTTATTTTTCTTGGTCTTTAATAAAGACGCTAGTTTACCAGTGAAAGTAGTCTTACCCGAACCTTGCAAACCGGACATCAATATAATGGCGGGATTTCCCTGCAAATTCACGTCAACCGCCGTGCCACCCATCAAGCTGGCCAACTCATCGTGAACAATCTTAACCATCAACTGACTAGGCTTAACCGATGTAAGCACGTTCTGTCCTAAAGCCTTCTCTTTTACCGTATCCGTAAAACTCTTGGCAACCTTATAATTGACGTCGGCATCCAACAACGCTTTACGCACATCCTTCAATGTTTCCGCCACATTGATCTCGGTAATCTTGCCTTCGCCCTTCAACAGTTTAAACGATCTGTCTAACCTTTCGCTTAAGTTCTCAAACATAATTTGTATGTGTATTTATATTATTTTCTACTGGATTAAGGGGCAAAGGTACGAAAAAGAGATGAGTATGCGATGAAAGCGATCTCGAAATTCTTCACTTCTCAACGTTTTAGTATACGGACCGAATTAAGAACCGCCAGCAGAGACACGCCTACATCCGCGAAAACAGCTTCCCAAAGCGTGGCAAAACCGAAGGCTCCCGCCACAAGGACTATCACCTTCACGCCAATAGATCCCACGATATTCTGACGGACGATATTCCGGGTAGCACGTCCGATAGAAATAGCTTCCGCTACTTTAGAGGGCTGGTCCGTTTGGATAACCACGTCCGCACTCTCGATGGCCGCATCCGATCCCAATCCACCCATCGCAATACCGACATCACTTAAAGCCAGTACCGGCGCATCGTTCATCCCATCGCCCACAAAGGCAACCGACTTATCCGGCTCCGCCGTTAATCGCTCTATATAAGCGGCTTTATCCTCCGGCAGCAGATTACCATACGCTTTATCGACACCCAAACGCTCAGCGAATTGATTCACGATCTCTTGCTTATCCCCGGACAACAAGCGAATATCTTTAACATCCAGATCCTTTAACCGACGAATCGCATCCACGGCATCCTTCTTCAAGGTATCCGAAAGGAGAAGATGCCCCGCATATTTCCCATCGATCGCACAAGCCACCACGGTAGATACACTATCGGATAATTCCTTCGGGACAGGAATATCACGTTCGGCCAATAAACGAATGTTACCGACAAGCACCTGCCGACCGTTCACGATAGCCTCGGCACCATGCCCTGCCAATTCCCGCATGTCAGTGATTTCCATCGGCACGCTATCTTGTTTCTCCGCATAGCGAACTACAGCCTGCGCTACCGGATGGGTACTTTTCCGCTCTACTGATAACAAAACACTCAAAAGATCAGAAGCCGGGATACCCGTGCTTTCCACCGTTGTGACCTCAAAACGCCCGGTAGTCAATGTACCGGTCTTATCGAACGCTACCGTATTTACCCGTGTGATCGCATCTAAATAATTACCACCCTTAAATAATATCCCGGCACGAGAAGCGGCACCTATACCACCGAAATATCCGAGCGGAACACTTATAACCAAGGCACAAGGACAAGAAATAACCAAGAAAACCAATCCCCTATATAACCAATCCGAGAAAACATACTGGAAAGAAGGCGTCACCATCCCTACCAAGGCAGGAACCGACACGATTAGAAACGACAGAAGAATCACGATTGGGGTATAAATCCGTGCGAAACGCCGAATAAACAATTCCGCCGGCGCTTTCCGCTCCGAGGCATCTTTCACCAAAGCCAAAATACGGGCCAAGGCACTTTGCTCGTACGGCCGATTCACTTGTATACGTACCGCCTGTCCCTGCACGATCATTCCGGCAAGCACCTCTTCACCCTCACGGATAGAACGAGGCATACTTTCCCCGGTTAATGCCGAAGTATCGAACTGTACCTCGGCTTCCAATAAAACGCCATCCAAAGGCACACGTCCGCCGGGCTTCACCTCGATCCGCTCGCCTACTATCACATCCTTCGGAGATACATTCATATATGTACCCGTCCGCCATACATCCGTTCGTTCTGGCCGGACATCTAATAAGTCACTGATATTCTTCGAGGCTTTATTCACGGCTAGAAGTTGCAATCTCTCTCCTACCGTATAGAAAAGCATCACGGCTACGGCCTCGGGATACTCCCCAATACAAAACGCCCCGATCGAGGCGATCGCCATTAACGAGAACTCACTAAAAAAGTCTTTCCGCAAAGCCGCTTCCCAAGCTTCTCGCATAACAGGAAGTCCTACCGGCAAAAAAGCGACCAGAAACCAAATGGCCTCTATCCAAGACTCAGCAAACCAACTTATCCCCGAGTACTTCCCGATAAGTCCTATCACCAACAAAACGAAAGAAACCGTCGGCATCCATAAACCGGAACTTCCGTGCGAATGGCAATGTTCGCATCCACATGTTGTACTCATAATCTTATCTATTTTAATTATTTACTTCTTGATTACGGTACAAAGGTAAGAGAAGGGAGTTGCAACTTGATTGCAAATTATCAGGGTTTCTGAAAACGTCGCTTATTACACAATGGGCAAACACCCTTTACCGTATAATTAATGGTATCCATTATATATCCTTCCGGCAATTGAGCGACCGGGATCTTGATATTATTTAAACAAGAGGTTTTACGGCATACCTCGCAGAAAAAATGAATATGCCTATCACCCACTGGGCATGTCTCCGAACGGCTCTGGCATATCTCATATTTTATAGAGCCACTACCATCTTCGAAAGAATGGATCGCATGATGTTCCAATAACAAGGCCAATGAACGGGAAATGGTCGATTTATCCAACGTCTCCAACTCCGCCTCCAATTCGAACAGGGAAGCCGGGCTGGTTCGTTCTGATAATTTTTGCAAGACAAGGATCCGTGCGGCAGTAGGCCGTACTCCTTTTCCTACCAACATATCTTCACATTGCTTCGTGGACATGAGTTACCTTTCTTATTTGATTACAATACAAAAATACGAACAATTTCCCAATATTCACAGTTCAAAAAAACACGTACATGTTTTTCAGAATTCACGTACGTGTTTTCGAAAAAAGACGTACGTGTTTTTTCCCCCTCATATACTTATATTCTTTTATTTTGCCAAGAGGCTTTCTTTAAATAGATTACGCTAGCGACGAGCAATCCACTATAGTAAATAGCCTCTGTCAAGAAGCATACGGCTACCGGCAAACGCAAACGTATCCCCGCGACATATACAAAAAGCACATACAGAATCAATACCGCCGCTTCCATAAAAAGCGCAGAACGTGTATTTCCCGTACCCGACACCCCGTTGAACGCCACATTAGCTACCGATCCGATCAATAAAGAACCGACAATCACGTAGACGGATGGAACCGAGGCCGCCACTAATGAAGCGTCATTCGTATAAACAGACACGACCCATCCCGGCATCAAACTGACAATAGCGGCAAACACGACCATAATGCCCAACGATAACTTACAGATCTTCCAGATAGTCGGTATAACTTGATTGATCGCTCCCGCCCCGATACTATTACTCACGAACGTGTTTGTCGTGGTCGCCAAGGAATTAACGGGAATCAACATCACGACGTAAATACTACGTACGATATTCGCCACCGCCAACTCCCGTTGCCCCAAATGCTCCACAGCGATAAAGAACATAAACCAAGTAGCGATAGACAAAAAATATTGCAGCATCGTGAACACGGAAATATCCAGCACCCGTTTCAACAAGCCAAAATCGAAAGAACGAATCTGGTTAAGCGCATATTTACGTATATCTACGGTAAGTCTCGTGTAAACCACGAAAAAGAGAATCGATACCGCCTCGGCTATGACGGAAGCGATAGCCGCCCCTTGAATACCCATCTTTGGGAATCCGGCATGTCCGAAAATCAAAAGATAATCCAGTAAGACATTCGTCATTGCCATCAAGACAGCGTTCAATGTCAACACCTTTGTACGGGTAATACCAATAAAAAGAGCCCGGAACATCACGTTCACGAAAGAGAAGAAGAAGCCAAACACACGCCAATCCAAAAATTCCTCCGTGGCATTCAAGATAGCGTCCGAAGAAATCAATACACGCATCACGTCTCCCGCGAAAAAACGAGAAAACAAGAACAATATAGCAGCCAGCGACAATAGGAAGAAAACGCCTTGTATCATGACAGGCCCTATCTGGTCATAACGTCCCTCTCCGTTTCTACGGCCAATCACGATTTGAGATCCCGTACTAAAACCGAAGGCGATCGTAAAAGCGCAGATATAATAAAGTCCTCCCATAGCGGAAGCCCCCAACTCGACTTCACCAACCCTACCTAGAAAAGCCGTATCAGTCACGTTTATCACGTTTTGCGCCAACAAGCTCAAAAAGATCGGGTAGCTAACATTCCATATATTCCTGTTCGTGTACATAACTCGCTTATTACTTAAATTTATGAAGATAAAAAAAGCCCGCCGCATCCCGACGAGCTTTTCTTATGATTAGAGATCTCTACAAAGCCTAGCGTCTGCTATATCAACTTATTTGTCGCCGTATCGGGAAATACCACGGAAGGCTTGAATGTTTTCGCCTCCTCGAAATCCATCATGGCATACGACATAACGATAATAATATCTCCGGGTTGAGCCTTACGGGCAGCCGCTCCGTTCAAGCAAACCACTCCCGAGCCACGTTCGCCCTTGATAATATACGTCTCAAAACGTTCTCCGTTATTATTATTCACGATCGAGACCTTCTCGTTCGCGATCAAATTAGCGGCGTCCAACAAATCCTCGTCGATAGTGATGCTACCGATATAGTTTAAGTTCGCTTCCGTTACCGTTACCCGGTGAATTTTTGACTTTACTACCTCTATAAACATGTATGACTTATAATTAGTATTTGATATTGTCGATCAAACGTACTTCTCCGCAATATACCGTGATGCAACCTACCGGATAATCGGTATCCGACCAGTTCTTGATAGACTCTAACGTATTGCCATCTACGATCTCGTAGTACTCAACTTCCATGACAGGATCGCTATTAATCGTATTGACAACATAGTCAATCACTTCTTGTACGCTTTTTCCGGGCACAAAGGTAGTACTTTCTTTTAACGTACGAGCAATTAACGGAGCTTTTTGACGTTGTTCCGGTGTCAAACGGGTATTCCGGCTACTCAAGGCCAAGCCATCGCCCTCACGAACGATCGGACAAGCATTGATCGTTACAGGGATATTCAATTGTCTCACCATCGCCCGGATCACAGCGATCTGCTGGAAGTCCTTTTCTCCGAAATAAGCGTTATCCGGCTCCACGATATAGAACAATTTACTTACCACCTGCGCTACACCGTTAAAATGCCCCGGACGCTTAGCGCCTTCCATTACCTCAGATACCGTTCCCAAATCAAATGTACGGGTATCTGGCTCCGGATACATCTCTTCTACAGAGGGAGCGAATACATAGTCACAGCCGGCAGATTCTAATAACACACAATCAGCCTCCAACGTACGGGGATACGTTTCCAAGTCGTGTTTGTCATTAAATTGGGTTGGATTTACAAAAACACTGACTACACATACATCATTGTTTTTCACGCAATGTTGTACCAAGCTAAGATGTCCATTATGCAGTGCTCCCATGGTAGGAACAAAGCCAATTTTCTTATTATCCTGCTTTGCCTCAGCAAGATAAGCCTTCAAATCTTTAATACTATTTACTATTTTCATCAGATAGATGCTTAATTGACGGTGCAAAGCAACTAAATAATTACCGTAAATAAAAGATTTTTCGTATCTTTGTAGCGTCTTTATAAAACTAGTTTACAGAATGGATGCAAAAAAAATCTTGTTTATAGCCCAAGAAATCACTCCCTACCTTCCCGAATCCGAGATCGCGACAATATGTAGAAATTTGCCGCAAGGAATTCAGGAGCGTGGTCGCGAAATCAGGACATTCATGCCAAAATTCGGAAATATCAACGAGCGCCGCAATCAGTTGCACGAGGTTATCCGTCTGTCTGGTATGAATCTTATTATTGACGACACGGACCATCCTCTGATCATTAAGGTAGCATCCATTCAATCGGCCCGGATGCAGGTTTACTTTATTGACAACGAGGATTTCTTCCAACGGAAATCCACGGTCAGCGATGAGAATGGAAATGAGTATGAAGATAATGACGATCGTTCGATCTTCTATGTACGCGGAGTATTGGAAACCGTAAAAAAATTGCGTTGGATTCCTGATGTAATCCATTGCCATGGCTGGATGTCAGCGTTAACGGCTCTTTACATCAAGAGAATGTATGCCGATGACCCGTGCCTGCGTAACGCGAAAATCGTTTATTCGATCTACAACGATGACTTCAAGAACCCGCTAAACAAAGATTTTGCGACAAAACTGAAGGCGGACGGAGCCAAAGAAGCTGACTTGAAGTTAATCAAGGCAGATACAAGTTTTGTGGCCTTAACCAAATTAGCGATTGATTTCGCTGATGGTGTAATCCAAGGTAGCGAGACGATCAATCAAGAAGTCCTTGATTATATCTCTGCCAAGAAAGATACTCCATTCCTTCCCTATCAGTCACCGGAAACTTATATGGACGAGTTCAATAAGTTCTACGACGTGGTATTGGATTCTAACACGAAATAATAAATGTAGTAATGAAAATCAAGCTTTTAATACTTGGACTTGGCCTTGGTGCTAGCATTTTGGCCGGGTGTAATGATGATTTTAGTTCGATAGGAACAAGTATTCAGCCAGGCGACGATACAATTGCGGTATATATGGACACGTTCCAGATACAAGCCACTACGGTGCAATTAGATTCTATTTACGCAAGGTCTACTAGCGCCCAGTTGGGTGAACTCTACGATCCGCTGTATGGTAACCTTGTATCGGATTATATGTGCCAATTCTATTGTCCGAGTGATTTTCAATTTAAGCATACACCTTATGAGGGAAAAATTGATTCGGTGGAATTCAATATATATTATAATGGTTCCAATAAAAACGGTGTATGGGTAGGAGACTCCTTGGCGCCTATGCGTGCGGAGATCTTTAAAATTACAAGTCCGTTACAAAAGAATTTTTATACAAATATTGACCCTAAGCAATATTGCAATATGCAAGAGTCAATGGGTGCTCAAGCTTATACAGCTTATAACACAAGTATATCCGACTCCCTTAGAAACTCTGATGGTTACAGCCCTCATGTAAGCATTAAAATGCCTACTGAGTTCGGACAAAAATTTTATGATGAAACGATTAATAATCCGGGTACATTCAAGAATCAAGAAACTTTCAATGAGTTTTTCCCGGGGCTTTATGTAACAACTACCTTCGGTAGTGGTAATATATTGTCCGTGGCTAGCTCTGTCCTTAAGATATATTATAATTATGCGGTTAAAAGCACAGCAGGAAAAGACTCTTTAATAACCACGTGGGAAGCTTTCTCCGTCACTAAAGAGGTCATTCAGCTAAGTCGTTTCAAAAATACGGATATGAGTCAATTGCTACAACCGAACGACAGCTATGCATTTTTTAAGACTCCTGCCGGCGTTTGTACACGCATCGTTCTTCCGACACAGGAAATTACTCCGATCATGGAAAAACGTATCGTGAATAATTTACCACTAGAGTTAAAAGCGATGCCGCAAGAAGATTGGCAATATGCGCTGGCTCCTCCTCCTTATTTATTGATCTTGCCGGAGGATTCTGTAAAGAGTTTCTTTGAGGGTAGTCAAATTGACAATAATGTAACCTCGTTTCTATCCAAGGCTTACGATGCGACTACTCGTACGTACTCATTCCCGAATCTTGCCAATTTATTAAAATATCAGATGGAGAATAATCCGGACAAAGATTTGAGTTTACTTCTTATCCCTGTTCAACGGACAACGACCACAGGTAACAGTTACGGTCAAAGTACAGTTGTTACAACAGCCATCACGAATTATCTAGCTCCCTCAGGTGTAAAGATACGAAAGGATGAAGAGGTGATGAAAATTGGTATTACATCATGTAAATATGTCAGATAGCAAAGAATCTATATAATAAAAAAAGCGAGATGAAAAACATCTCGCTTTTTTTATATCCGTATCTCTAAGGCAAAAAATAACGGGTCCCTAAAAGGACCCGTCACTCTCCAAAAATAGTCTAGTCAAATCAATTAACGACTTATTTCTTCGCCGCCTTCTTTTTTAATTTATCTAATTCTTTCTGTAGACTCTCGATTTCCTCTCCTTGATTCTTAATCGTAGAAAGCAATGAATTCAATTCCTCATTCTCTATATTCTCCGGGAATTCCGCATTTACACGAACAATGAAATCGGAAAGAACATTCATATAGTTATTAAATGCATCATACGGATTATCGTAAGGGCTAAAGCCACCTTGTCCCATATGCTTTGTACTCATATAATAGAAATGGTCACTGCTCTGCAGATAGTACCAGTCCTGACGGATACGACGAGTCTGAGACAAACGAACACGTTCACCGATCTCATTAATCTTACGGAACGCTTCCTGCTGCAATACATTTCCTAACCAAGAACTACAATCTCTCTCCTCATCTACCCAAGAGATCGGATAAGGAACGGAGATAGAGTCTACCGGCTTGATCAATGTAAATACTTCCGATGGAGTAGAGAAGCTAATCCCCTTATCCGCAGCAAAACGAGGCAAAGCCTTGAAGAACTCAAAAATACCGGTTGAAGCTGGATGCAAAGATCCCAGCACCTCATAATTCATAAACAAATTAATGATTTGCTCTGAATCCGGAGTAGCAGCGATCCATGACATATACTTATCGGCTGTCAAAGGATACTCATTCCAACTATAATCACTGAAACGGTTCGATAAATCCTCGCTGAAACGGTCATTCTTCAATAATAAACTCAACTTCGGAGCTACGCAAGAAGAATACATATAGTTCGGACTCTTCCAACCTAAGATATGCTTAGCACCCTCCGTCAACATCCCCTTATAGCCCATCTCAGAAACCATAGCGGAAATATCATCCGAGTAAATCAACTCCGTATTACGGAACACTTTCGGTTTAACCCCGAATAAAGTCTTGATCTTATCTTCTTGTTTCTTTACTTGATGCTTGAACTCCTCCGGATCTCCCAAGGAAGAAAGAGAATGAGCATAAGTCTCAGACAAGAATTCCACATTCCCCGTAGCCGCCAATTCCTTAAAGCTATCGATCACTTCCGGAGTATAAATCTCCATCTGCTCCAACGCTACGCCGGAAATAGAGAACGCTACCTTAAACTTACCACCACTGGTCTTAATCATCTCCAAAATAGTCCGGTTAGCCGGCAAGTAACATTGTTCAGCTATACGATGGATAATCTCCTCATTCTGGAAATCATCGTAATAGTAATGGTCGTTACCTATATCGAAGAAGCGATATCTTTTTAAACGGAACGGCTGATGTATTTGAAAATAAAAGCAGATCGTTTTCATAATATTGTTTGTTTTATTTTTGTCTTGTCGTTAATTTATTTGTTACCTATCACATTGTCGTAAATACGACGAACCTTTTGTCCGGCATATTCCCATTTGATATTATCCACCTCTTTCTTACCTTCCACTTTCAAGAACTCATGCATGGCAGGATAAGTAATAATAGAATACATGGCATCCGCTAACGCCTCAATATCCCAATAATCCACCTTAATCGCATAATCCAAGATCTCGGCGCAACCGGATTGTTTAGAAATGATAGAGGGTACACCACATTGCATGGCTTCCAACGGAGAGATACCAAAAGGCTCAGAAACCGAAGGCATCACATATACGTCACTGGCTTTCAACACCTCATAGACCTGCTTGCCCTTCATAAATCCGGTAAAGTGGAAACGATCTGAAATATTACGTGCTGCGGCCAAACGAATCATTTGATCCATCATATCACCACTACCAGCCATCACGAAACGTGCATAAGGAGCCTTAGCCAAAACCTTTGCGGCAGCCTCAACGAAATATTCCGGCCCTTTCTGCATCGTGATACGACCTAAGAATGTAATAACCTTATCCTTTACACCCTTTTTATCTGGGATCGCTAAAATCTCAGGACTTAAAGGCTCTACGGCGTTATGTACGGTCGTTACCTTAGCGGGATCTTGATGATATTTCTCGATCACCGTCTGACGAGTCAAATTACTCACCGTTATGATATGATCTGCATTGTCCATACCATTCTTCTCAATCGCATAGACATCCGGATTCACATTACCACGGCTACGATCATAATCCGTAGCATGAACATGGATTACCAAAGGCTTACCACTCACATTTTTAGCGTGAATACCCGCCGGATAAGTCAACCAGTCGTGCGCATGGATGATATCATACTCTTCCGTACGAGCGATTACTCCCGCAACGATCGAATAGTTATTGATCTCTTCCAGAAGATTATCCGGATAACGTCCGGAAAACTCAAGGCACCCTAAATCAGTCACATGACGATAACTGAAATCCGCATAAATATGATCCCTGTACTTATAATACTGGTCAGCGTTCATTCCCGCTTTGGAAACCCGTTGCTGCACATATTCACGGTCAACATCCTTCCAAACAATCGGAACTTGGTTGACACCCACTATCTTTAGAAAGCTCTGGTCTTCATCGCCCCAGGGCTTCGGTATACAAAAAGTAATATCCATATCGGGCTGCATTGCCATGCCTCGTGTCAAACCGAAACTGGCCGTTCCTAAACCGCCCAAGATATGAGGAGGAAATTCCCATCCAAACATTAATGCTTTCATAATGGTACTTAGTTTTATTCGGCGTTATACTTCTTCAACAAATCCACAACACGGAGGATAGCCGCAACATTCATCGCAAAAGAGACAGCTCCACGTCCGGTAAACGGTGGGTTACCATCAAACAATTCCGGGATCGTCCCGATACAGTGTAATGACATCTCCTCCTCCAAGCTTATCAACATACGTTCAGCAAAAGCAACGCCACTCTTTCCGAATACACGCAAATAAGCTTCCAAATAGGCGCCTAACAACCACGGCCAAGCAGTACCTTGGTGATAAGCCAAATCTCGTTCATATTGCGGCCCCACATAATACGGGCGATATCCTTCGCTCTTCGGACTCAAGGAACGCAAGCCCTTCGGGGTAAGCAACTCTTTCGTCACGATATCCACTACGGCACGTTTCTGCATCCTCGTCAATGGGGAATAAGGCAATGCCACAGCGAAAATCATATTAGGCCGTACGCTCCAATCTACCGTAGAACCATTCACGGAATCGAACAAATAATTATACCCGTTCACAAAGGTTTCCGGGAACGATTTATCCATCGACTTGATAATCGGATCAATACCCTCGACAGGTACTCCCCCCATCAATTCTGTATAGAAACAAAGAGCATTATACCAAAGAGCGTTAAATTCCACTATATAACCGGAACGAGTTACAACAGGTTTTCCGTTTACGGTAGAATTCATCCAAGTAATCGCCTTATCTTTTCCATTAGCGAAAAGTAAACCATTCTCCATCAATTTCATATCGGGATGTTTCTGGTCCCGTATATAATCGATAACTTCTTTCACGAAATCGCCATATAGCTCACGTGCCTTTTCAACGCCTTCATGCTTAGCATACTGTTGGATCGCCCAGATCGCCCATAAAAAGACATCCGGATGCTCGATCTCACGAATCACCGCATCGAAACGCCCATTCTCCATATACGCCCGCATCGCCGGCATCGCCGTATGCATGATCTTCTCAAAACGAACCGGATCATCGATAGACAACGTACTACCCGGAAGAGCTACGAACAAATCTCTCGCACGTACTTTAAACCATGGATAGCCCGCTAATAGATAAGCGTCGTCTTCCTTGGGACGAAAATAAAATTGCTGAGCGGAATTCTTCAAGCAATTGAAGAAGCTAGTACGAGGTGTACGAGCTACGACCTCATTCTCATACAGTGCCTTCAAGCGGGTAGTTGCCACTGCACTATCGCCAGCGCTGAAAATAATAGTCTCCCCTTTTTTGATAGGGACCTCGAAATATCCGGGAACATACAAATCCTCCTGATAAGGATATCCCCTCTCTTGTTCTTTCGGATACTCGATGCCATTGTACCAATACGGCTCATACACAAATTTAACTTTCTTGTTAAATTGCATATACAGTTCCGGATAACCGGGATACATACATGTCTTGATTCCGTTTGTGACTTCCTCGTAAGATTGGTTCACGTTACCATTGGCTTGCGTTAAGTTCTTCACGCTACGGAAAGCGAGGAAAGGACGGAAACGTAAGGTCGTAGCGGAATGAGCATCTTCCAACGTATACTTAATCATGATACGATTCTCGTACATGGAAAACACTTTCTCTTTCGAGAAGATCACACCTCCTACACGGTAAAGCGTACGAGGTACTGTCTCTGAGCTATACTCGCGGATGTACTTATGTCCCTTGGGACTGAAATTATCGCCTGCATATTTATGCAACCCAAGATTAAATTCGGCACCATGTTGAATTACCGTCTCATCAAAAGAAGATAGTAACACATGGTTGTCATCATCAATCGCAGGCACAGGCATAACGAGTAGTCCGTGGTATTTCCTGGTATTACAATCAACAACAGTAGTGCAGTGATAGGCTCCCAAACGGTTGGTTCGAAGCACCTCACGAGTCAGCGACTCTTCCAGGTTTATCATTACTGTTTTGTCAAATTTAAGATAACTCATATGTGTATTTGGGTTTTAAGTTACTTTCTTTAATATCAAAATGAAATTATTTTCGTTTCTGAGAATCAAAAGTATTATTTAATAACTAAAAAAACAAACTGTCTTTTATATTTATTTAGAAAAAAAGGCATCCTTCTTCTACGATAAACTTATAGATCAAGGCTTTAAAAAGAAAGGTGCTCTAAAGGAGTGTTTTCAAACATATAAATTTTTGTTAAATCAATCCTATTATCATATTCATCAAAGCTCAAAATCAAGGTACAGCCCCCCGAAAACAAGCCTCGGTTTAGTCATAGGAAATGTTCTATTTTTCATTTTAAATCAATCTGAATATAAAAACAGATGCCTATAATGTTCCTGTGATTAAAATGCCTACCTTTGCGGAAATTTTCAAACAATTTTTAATATGAGGAAGTTATTATATAATGTAGTAATTTTATTAAGCGCAATTCAAATGACACACGCAGCAAATAACCCTTTCTTCGGGAAGTTTAAAACACCGTTCGAGACCCCTCCTTTCGATAAGATCAAGATCGAGCATTATGAGCCCGCTTTCGACGAAGGAATCAAGCAAATGGAAAAAGAGGTGCAAGAGATCGCCAATAACCCGCAACCGGCTACTTTCGAGAATACGGTAGTAGCTCTGGAACGTAGCGGCAAATTATTAGAAACAGTCTCTTCTGTTTTTTTTAATGTATTAGGGGCAGAGGCTAACGACGAAATGATGGAAATCTCGCAACGTGTCTCCCCGAAGTTATCCCAGACATCCAATAACATCTTCTTAAATGAGAAGCTACTTGCTCGGGTCAAATCAATCTATGATAAAAAAGAACAATTGAACCTTTCTACCGAGGATGCTAAATTGCTGGAAGACCTTTACGAGTCGTTTAAAGCGAATGGGGCTACGTTAAATAAAGATGACAAGGAAAAATACCGCAAGCTAAGTATGGACCTAAGCATGTTAACCTTGCAGTTCGATCAAAACGCCTTGAAAGATAAAAACCGATTCGAATTACTAATAACGGACGAGAACGAACTATCCGGCTTACCCGAAAGTGCTCGTGACGCAGCGGCCATGTTAGCCAAAAGTAAAGATAAAAATGGATGGTTATTCAATCTCTCGGCTCCGAGTTACATTCCATTTATGCGTTATTCCGACAAGCGTGATTTGCGAGAAAAAATGTATCGTGAATACATGAGCGTAGGAAATAAAGGGGATGAGTTCGACAATAAGGACATTATCAAAAAGATCGTTAATATCCGCCTAGAGATCGCCCAGTTGATGGGATTCAAGAATTACGCCGAATATGCGCTGGAACACACGATGGCTAAAAACTCAGCGAACGTATACAAATTATTGAATCAGTTACTCGAAGCTTATAAACCGATAGCGATCAACGAATACAATGCAGTAGAAGGATTCGCATTAGGTACAGAGAAAGAGAATATCACCGTTATGCCTTGGGACTGGAGTTATTATTCCGAGAAGTTACGGGATATCCGCTTCAAGGTAAACGACGAGATGACTCGCCCTTATTTCGAGTTAAGCAACGTAAAGAAAGGCGTATTCGGATTAGCTACCCAGCTCTACGGTATCACCTTTAAGGAAAACAAGAAAATCCCGGTTTATCATCCGGAAGTAGACGCTTATGAGGTATACGATGCCGATGGTAAGTTCCTTGCTATCCTTTATACGGATTTCTTCCCTCGTGACGGAAAACAATCCGGCGCTTGGATGAACAATATCAAGGCTCAATACAAAGATAAAGACGGAAAAGATAGCCGTCCTCAGATCGTTATCGTGATGAACTTTACCCGTCCGACAGACACGAAGCCCTCTTTGTTAAGTTTCGACGAGGTGAACACGCTCTTGCATGAGTTCGGGCACTCCTTGCACGGCATGCTAGCGCAAGGAACCTATTCCAGCCTTTCGGGAACCAGCGTTTATCGTGATTTCGTAGAATTACCTTCCCAGATCATGGAGAACTGGTTGACTGAAAAAGAGTTCTTAGATCAGATCGCCGTTCATTACCAGACCGGAGAGAAAATCCCGCAAGAGATGATACAAAGCTTGGTAAACGCCTCTAACTTCAACGCCGGCTACCTTTGCTGCCGCCAATTAAGCTTTGGCTTGCTGGATATGGCATGGCATACGTTGGAGCAACCTTTCGACGGTGACGTAGCGACATTCGAGAAAAAAGCTTGGGCTCCGACGGTAATCGTACCGGAAGTACCGGAAGCCTTGATGGGCACAAGCTTCGGACATATCTTCTCCGGAGGATACGCGGCAGGCTATTACGGATATAAATGGGCCGAGGTATTAGACGCCGACGCTTTCTCCGTTTTCAAATCGAAAGGAATCTTCAACAAGGAGGTCGCGAAATCTTTCCGTGACAATATCTTATCCAAAGGTGGTACAGAAGATCCCGCCGTGTTATACAAGCGTTTCCGTGGACAAGAGCCTACGATAGACGCCTTATTAATCCGTAATGGTATTAAGAAGTAATAATTTACCGGGCTTATCGCCCGGTAAATCTAAATAATCACTACCTTTGTGTCTGGATTAAAAGACAAAAGAGTAAACAAATGTGCGAGAAAACAGAAAAACAGCACGAATTAGATAAACGTTACCTGCGAATGGCCGCTATCTGGGCCGAGAATTCGTACTGTAAACGACGCCAAGTGGGCGCATTATTAGTAAAAGATAAAATGATCATATCCGACGGATACAATGGAACACCCGCCGGTTTTGAAAATGTTTGCGAAGACGAGAACAATGTCACCAAGCCTTATGTTCTACACGCGGAGGCTAACGCCATCACAAAAGTGGCAGCCTCATCGAACAGCAGTAAAGGAGCGACCATTTATGTGACCTCCTCCCCTTGCATTGAATGCGCAAAATTAATCATACAATCCGGGATCAAGCGAGTGGTCTATTCCGAGAATTATCGCATAGCGGACGGCTGCGAATTATTGAAGCGTGCCGGTATCATAGTAGATTATATAGATTTGAACGAATAAATAAAACGTTTTTATGGATAAAAACAAAAGACTGACCGTATGGCTCCCGGTTATCATCGCGGCTAGTATCGCTTTAGGTATCTTTATTGGGAACCATTATTTATCTATCAGTCAAGGAAAAAAACGGTCCTACTCCAGCGGTAACAAGATAAATGCCATCTTGGACATTATCGACGAGCAATATGTTGACACGGTTAGCATGTCTAAGCTGGTAGAGAGTACGATCCCGAAAATATTCAGTGAATTAGACCCTCACTCCGTATATATCCCCGCCGAAGACGCTTCCGTGGTGAATGAGGAGCTGGAAGGTTCTTTCAGTGGTATTGGCGTATCATTTAATATGCAAACCGATACGATCCTAGTGATCAGCGTAATTAGCGGTGGTCCCGCAGAGAAAGCAGGTTTACTGCCCTTCGACCGGATCATCTCGATCAATGATTCTATTTTCTCCGGTAAGAAAAAGAACCAAGGAGAGATCATGAAGACACTCCGGGGCGCAAAGAACAGTACGGTGAAACTAGGCGTACAGCGAGGAAATTCTCCTGAGTTGCTCTATTTTGACGTAACCCGTGGAGATGTCCCTGTTAATTCGGTCGATGTTTCTTTCGAAGCGGCTAAAGGTATAGGTTACATCAAGGTTAGCAAATTCGCCCGGAATACTTATAATGAGTTCATCACGGCGATCGCCAAGCTGAAACAAGCGGGCTGTACCTCTTTCGTGATCGACTTACGGGGTAATACCGGCGGATATATGGATGCCGCTATCAATATGATTAACGAGTTTATGCCGGAAGGACGCTTGATCGTCTACACGGAAGGTAAGTCGTTCCCCCGTTCCGACGTATACGCAAACGGAACCGGAACTTGTAAAGACGCCCCGATCGTAGTATTGACCGATGAGATCTCGGCTTCCGCCAGTGAGATATTCTCCGGAGCGATCCAAGATAACGACCGGGGTACGATTATCGGACGAAGAACGTATGGCAAGGGTCTGGTACAAACTCAAATGTCATTGAGCGACGGTTCAGAGATGCGATTGACCATCGCCCGTTACTACACGCCGTCCGGTCGCTGCATCCAGAAGAAATATGAGATGGGTAATACGGACGCTTACGACCAAGATATCTATAACCGATATATGCACGGCGAGTTTGACTCGGCCGATAGCATCAAGATGGATGATTCCTTGAAATACCAGACCGTAGGCGGACGTACCGTATACGGCGGGGGCGGTATCATGCCGGATATCTTTATCCCTCGTGACACGAGTGGCGTTACCTCTTACTACTCAAATGTGGTAAATAGCGGCGTGCTTTACCTGTATGCGCTCGAGTACTCAGACCGCCATCGGGAGAAACTAGGCTCATTCAAGACTTGGGAGGAATTATATAATTACTTGCAGCAACAACCGCTCCTTTCCGACTTCGTGAACTTCGCCGCTACCAAGGGCATCAAGAGACGTCCTACATTAATTAATATATCCGGCAAGTTAATCGAGAACCAATTGCAAGCGTATATCGTAAGGAATTTCTTCGACGAGGCGGGCTTCTACCCCATTTTCCTAAAAGATGACGTTACCTTATTACGTGCGATCAAGATCTTGCAAGAGGGAAAATCTGTGCCGAATGCGGAACTATTAAAACAATCAGCGAATGGAGACTTACACAGCCAAGCAGGCCCTACGAAAAGATATGGCCTCTCGAAAAAAAGAATATTCGAGGATTACCTTGTGCGAGCTATCGGATAAGATCATGGACCGCTTGGAACAGACGGAACTGTTCCAAGCGGCTTCTTGCATCGCCCTTTATCACGCCATACCGGGAGAAGTACAGACCGCCGGCTTTATCGAGAAATGGTACCAGAAGAAAAAGCTTCTGTTGCCCTTGATCGTCGGTGATGATTTGAGATTGCTTCTTTACGAAGGACCGGAATCCCTAAAACCCGGACCTTTCGGAATATTAGAGCCTAAGGCGGACGGCATAGAAGTTCCAAAGAATGAGATAGACTTGATTATCGTGCCCGGAGTCGCCTTTGACAAAGACAAGAACCGCATGGGACGAGGGAGGGGATTCTACGACCGCCTTCTTTCCACGCTCAACGCTCCCAAGGTTGGCATATGCTTCGGGCTCCAGATGATACCACAGGTTCCGGTAGAGCCATTCGACAAGAAAATGGATTACGTAATAACAGAAGACACCATCTATTGATCTCTCCGCAGAATATATACTTACTGGGTCAAGCCATATATACTTACCGGGGCTGGGCAGTATATGTTACTTGACCCAGTAAGTAATATTGCGAATGGTAAAGCCACACTCAATGAAAAACGATATTGGTAATGACCGAGGCACCCGCATAATCATTCAAGCTTTTCACCAACCGTTCCCGGCAAAGCGTCAACTCACTGCGGAGCACGGAGGAAGTCAATGAGACATGAAGCACCTTATCACGTACATATATATTACGTGTGTACTGCATGATCGTAGGCCCTAAAACTTCTCCCCACGCACGTTGGACCCGGATCTCCATCATTTTCTCGTACAACTCGGTATTATCCTCGAAAAAGTCACGAAGCACTTCCCCCAATGTCTGTGTATTTCTTCTCTGCATTCTTATTCCTCCATAGGTTGTACCTCGCCACGTTCCACACGGAAGAGAGCATAGTCATGGTTCATAGCCAATAAGATCTCATCCAGATACTTCCGGTTCGTATCTGTAATAAAAATCTGCCCGAAGCCATTCTCGCTGACCAGTTTGATGATCTGCTCCACACGGCTAGCGTCCAGCTTATCGAAAATATCATCCAACAGCAAGATAGGTGTAGTCTGTCCCCGTTTATTTAGGAAAGCGAACTGAGCGAGTTTCAAGGCGATCAGATACGTCTTATTCTGTCCTTGCGAACCAACCCGGCGAATCAGGTACCTGCCCAACGTCATTTCCAGCTCATCCTTATGGATACCGGAAGAGGTATAGCCCAATATACGATCCCGTTCCCGGCTCATCGCCAATTTACCGGCAAGCTCCGTTTCCTCCAATTGCGAGATATAATGTAGCCCTACCTCCTCGGCAGAGCCGCAGATCGTCTGGTAGTACTCATTAAAGATCGGGGTAAAATCCTCCACCAGTTTTTTCCGCTTCTCGTAAACGATTTGGCCGTACATACCCAGCTGCATCTCCAATACCTCATAAAGAGAGGCATCCATGCTCTGATCTTTCAGCAACGTATTCCGTTGGAGCAACGCTTTATTATATTGGATAAGCGCATGCAGATAAGGCTTGTCCTGCTGCGAGATGATTAAGTCCAGAAAACGGCGTCGCTCATCGCTTCCCCCCCGGATCAAGTCGGCATCAGCCGGAGAAACCATGACCAACGGTAATAGGCCGATATGCTCGGACAGCTTGTCGTACTCCTTCTTATTCCGTTTGAACTGTTTGCGTTGCCTACGCCGCATGGCACAGAAAATCTCCTCCTCACGTCCCTCATAATCATAGTTACCCTGCACCACGCAAAGATCTTGATCACTGTTTATTATCTGGCTATCAGGCGTATTGACATGACTCTTGCAAAATGAGAGATAATGAATGGCATCCAATAGATTCGTCTTCCCCATCCCGTTATTGCCGAAAAAGCAATTCATCTTGGGCGAGAAAATAACCTCGGACTGAAGTATATTTTTGTAATTGAGAACAGAAAGCTTCTTTAGTATCATCTAAACCGTATTAATCGTACAAAATTAAAAAATATACTTCTAAGTATAGATTATATCAGCAAAAAAAACTACTTTTGCGCTTTGAATCGCCAACCATATGGTATGGCTTAAAATCAGCGATAAAATTAATAAATAACTATAACACATTATGGCTACTAAAGAAAAGGACACCAACAAGGAGTTAGAAGTAGAAGAGATTGTCTCCAAATCGGAGCAATTCATTGAAAACAATTCAAAGAAGATTATTTACGGTATAATAGCTGTCGCACTCGTTGTTGGAGCTGTTTTGGGAATCAAGCATGGTTATTTAGTTCCTCAGGAGAAAAAAGCCGCCGCCGCCATGTTCAAGGGCGAGCAATACTTCGCCAGAGATTCTTTCGCCTTGGCTTTAAACGGCAATGGAGCTGACTATGAAGGTTTCGAGGCTATCATCGACCAATATGGAAGCACGGACGCCGGAAACTTGGCGAAGGCTTACGCAGGTATCTGTTACTACAAGATGGGCGATACACAGAAGGCGCTCGATTTATTGAAATCTTTCAGCGGAAAGGACCAAATGGTATCTCCGGCGGTTACAGGCTTGATCGGTGATTGCTACGTGAACATGGGTAATACGAAAGAAGGAATCAGCTATTTCGAGAAAGCCGCTAAGGAGGCCGACAACGAGGTTATCAGCCCGATTTACTTGAAGAAGGCCGGTATCGCTTACGAGAACTTGAAAGAGTATGACAAGGCTGTAAAGGCTTACACGACTATCAAGGACAAGTATTACACTTCCATGGAGGCATCCGATATCGATAAGTATATCACCCGTGCTTCGGCAGGAAAATAAATAAACAGTATATTATATAGTATAACAGAGGATGTCTCGGTCAAACAAGGCATCCTCTTCTTTTAAAGAGACAAGTATGGCTACAGCTTATCAGAATTTATCCGAGTACGACTTCAACAGCGTACCCGATGCTTCAGAGATGAACATCGGCATCGTAGTTGCGGAATGGAACAAGAACATTACCGAGAAGTTATTGGAAGGTGCTTGCAACACGCTTGAAAAGCACGGGGTGAAACCGGAGAACATCGTAGTTAAACGAGTTCCGGGTAGTTTTGAACTGACTTTTGGAGCCAAAAGATTGGCCGAGACTAAAGAATTAGACGCCGTGATCGTTCTGGGATGCGTCGTAAGAGGCGATACACCACATTTTGATTACGTTTGTTCCGGCGTTACGCAAGGCATTACAGAATTGAATTTAATGTACGATATTCCTTTCATTTTCGGCCTGTTAACTACCGACACCATGCAGCAATCCGAGGATCGTGCGGGAGGTAGATATGGCAATAAAGGGGACGAGGCAGCGGTTACCGCAATAAAAATGGTAAATTTTTCTGCCTAAACGCTTGCAGGTTTCAAAATAAATCGTACCTTTGCACTGCAATTAAGAACAAGGGGGCAGTTACCAGAGTGGCCAAATGGGGCTGACTGTAACTCAGCTGGCTTTCGCCTTCGGTGGTTCGAATCCATCACTGCCCACCTTAATTGATCGGTTCACTATGTGAACCAATTCTTTCGAAAACCGAAAGAATACATATTGCGGAAGTAGCTCAGTTGATAGAGCATTAGCCTTCCAAGCTGAGGGTCGCGGGTTTGAGCCCCGTCTTCCGCTCTAGGAAAAGAGGAAAATCGAAAGGTTTTCCTCTTTTTTTATATCCTCACGATACTATATATCCGGGATAATGTCTACTTTAGCCCCCAATACAACAAATAACAAAAAGAGAGATGAAGATGGTGAAAGGGATATACGTGTTGCTGACAATGTTCCTATTGATGGGATGCGCTACGGTAATGAATCCTTATAAAATGGATAACCGGATGCATAAGATAGAGTTAGGGATGACCAAGCAAAAGGTTATATCGATACTAGGAAAGGATTTTGAGTCGGCTGGCGCACGAATAACCCCGGACGGCCCCATAGAGAGTATCAGTTATAAGACGGTCACCATGACGATAGCCGACTACTCTGAAGGCTACTACATCCTAAGCTTCAAGAATGGGATACTGGTAGAATGGTTCAAGGAAAAGACACCGATCAATAACAATACAGCGAACTAAGGTCTCCTTTTAGGCTACTAAAAACAAATAAGGCAGATGCCTCTGGGCATCTGCCTTCATTCTTTTACGATTATAAACTTTCTTCGATACATGAATCCGGTTATGACTGACCGGCCTGCCGTGGTTTTCTAACTCGGCCTCACGACTGCCTTTCCGGTTAGCCTTTATGTACTCGACTAACGGATCTTGCTTTTTTCTCTTTGTCTTCATAGCTTTATTGCTTTTATATCGCTTTCACGAACGCAAAGATACGAAAAGAATTCATTTCACCTCACTATCGTCCCAAGGGTATTTTCTTTTCGGATTTCGAGGGAACCAGCCTTTCTGCACACGCTCCTCCTGCTCGAAAATCTCCTTGATCGTCCAGAACGATGAGAAGGCGAATACGCCGCAAATAGCGGACACAAACACGCTGTCTATAAACAGGGAAGCTATCACCCCTAAAATCCCCAAGACAAGGAATATCCACCAGCACTTCGTCCCCCAATAATACTCGGCCTTCACGACTACCGGATGAAACAGACCGATAATCAAGAATGTAACGATACCGATCAACAACCCATCAAAATTTATCATATCCATATCTGAATATTTATACTTATTACTATTATATGTAACAAATATACAAACAATATTCCACTTAACTAATCATTTCTTTCTATGAAGAGATAGAAACTTCTATTCGTAATAATCGTCTCACAAAGATGAAACGATCTTTTCATATACGTGATACGATCTTTTCACCCTTGTGATACGATCTTTTCACATAGGTGAAAAGATCAAGACCTAAAGAAGCTTACACTTAAAGTAGCACAAAAAAAAGTCACATCCATTGTTAGTGGACATGACTTCTATATTGTTTTCAAATAAGATTCTTATCTGTTGCTTTCCTCCGCAGGTGTAGTAGTAGCGGGAGTTTCCTCTGCCGGAACTGCCGGTTGTTGAGCCGTACCAAAGTCCGGAGCGATCGTATTCGGATCGATAGAGATAGCGTCGTTTACTTGTTGCTTGATCTCAGATTGAGCGGCATGCTCCGCTCTGGGGATAAATGCGGTAATCAAGATACTCAATACGATTACGGTACCCGCCAAACTCCAAGTAGCTTTCTCCAAAAAGTCCGTGGTCTTACGTACACCCATGATTTGGTTAGAAGAAGAGAACCCTGAAGCCAAACCTCCACCTTTCGAGTTCTGGATCAACACGATCAAGATTAATAGTATAGAGGCGATCAGGATTAAGATAGAAATAAATACGTACATCTTAGTTTTATTTTTTAGTGTTAATAATCAACTTTTCCAAAAATCTGATTTGGTCTGCAAAGTAAACATTTTTTTCTGGATATTTCAAGCTTAAGTTTTTAATAATTTGCAAAGCCTTATCATATCGCTTCTGTTTTATATAAATCCGAGCTAAAGTTTCCGTAAGGCACGAGTCTTCCAGCGATTTGGACTGCTCATCATCCAAATCTTTCACCGACTCTGGAGTCTCCGCACGGCTGTTTTCCTCTCGGATTTCCAGCCCGCTACCCGGCATACGCTGTTGGTCATTTTTAATGAACGAATCGATCAAGTCGTGATGTCGAAGCCTATTCTCCGCATCCTCTCCAGATGGCTTCTCTTCTTCCTCTTTCGATAATGACCAAAACATATAATCTGACGATACCGATGGCTGGAACAGGAACGGAGCTTCTTTCTTAGGCTCCGGTTCCTCGTTACGGTTAGAGAGGAATGCGTCTATCAAGGAGAAAGTATCCTCTTTTCGCATATCCGGCTCATGCTCCACACGGGAGTTCAAGCCATATTTATCTCCCTCTATCAGTTGGAACAGCTTTTTCCGATCCGGCAAGAATATCGCCATCCTCTCCAGCTCCGAGGTAAAACTCATATCATTTAATACGGCCAGATTCTTTAGATACAACATCCGTGCCACTTGAAAATACGGGTAATCCTCCACGATTCGTCGCAACTCAAGAAGAGTCCCCTCGGTCAATTCCGAAGGCTCCTCCATCAAACGATATAAATCCTCCGCCCTCATTCTACCAATTGGCAACCGTAGCGTTATAGATTTGGTCTACTATTTCCTCTATGATTTCCTCGCATAATGTTCCCTCTACCTGCTGCGGCATCAAGTTACTGTCGAACTCACGGTAAGCGGAGAACGACTGCTCAAAATCCTCATCCGGGTTAACCCGGTTGGAGTAACGAACCCGCACCGTGATCGTCAACCTCGTCTGCGAGGCGATAGCATCCTCCTTCACGGCCATTGGAGCGAAATCGTAACCAGTGATCTCACCCTCCAACTCAAGGTCGCCATTGCTCGGAACCAGTTGCAGACGAGTCTGACGGATGTAAATATCCTTCAAATCCTCCGTAAACTGCGGCGCAAGGGTCGGATTCACGTAGGGAGCTTGGTTCGTGAAGTCACGAATCGTAATGGTCTTCACCTTCGTATAATCGATAGAGGCTCCATTAAACTTATAGGAAATAGAGCAAGCCGTAGCCAATACCGTCAAAAATGAGAGTATAAGCCAATTGGCTGCCGACAAACGTATGTTGACAATCTTCTTTAGCATATTTTATTCCAAATTGTATTCCTTGATTTTTCGATATAACGTACGCTCCGATATCTTCAAGTCGGCTGCCGCGTTCTTCCGTCGCCCGTTATGCTTCTCCAGAGCCTTACGGATCATCTCCTTCTCCACCTCTTCCAAGGATAAAGTCTCCTCTTCCACATCCTCGGCATCTTGGATCGTCGGGTGCATGGCATGAACCGCCGCCGGATGGATCGGATGCGCATAAGGGGTATCGTCCGCCACCGTTGGCATCGGGATATTCCCTCCCATGATATCATGCACTAATTTCTTTAGCTCGTTCACGTCCTTTTTCATATCGAACAAGACTTGATAAAGGATCTCCCGCTCGCTGTTAAATATCTTTTGATCCGGATCTTGCTTCACCAATACCGGATATTTCTCAACGTTCACGTTCGGCAGATAAAGGCGCAGGACATCCGCCGTTATATCCCGTGTCTCCTCGATTACGGAGATACGTTCCGTGATGTTTTTCAATTCACGCACGTTACCCGGCCAACGGTAAGAAACCAATAATTGACGGGCCTCATCATCCAAGCGGATCGGCGGCATCCGGTATTTCTCGGCGCAATCACTGGCGAACTTACGAAATAATAAGACGATATCTTCCGGACGCTCCCGCAAGGGAGGCACTTGAATAGGCACCGTATTCAAACGATAGTACAAATCCTCCCGGAATTTACCTTCCGAAACCGCCTGCACTAAATTCACGTTCGTAGCGGCAACGATACGAACGTTCGTCTTCTGTACCTTGGAGGAACCGACCTTGATAAACTCACCCGTCTCCAACACACGAAGCAAGCGTGCTTGCGTAGGAGTTGGCAACTCTCCTACCTCATCCAAGAAGATCGTTCCACCGTCCGCTACCTCGAAATACCCTTTACGGTCGGCTAACGCCCCGGTAAAAGAACCTTTCTCGTGCCCGAAAAGCTCCGAGTCTATCGTCCCTTCCGGAATGGCGCCACAGTTTACGGCTATATATTGTCCATGCTTACGCTGACTGTTCTGATGAATAATTTGAGGGAAAGTCTCCTTTCCGACACCACTCTCTCCTGTAATAAGAACAGATAAGTCGGTTGGCGCTACCTGGAGCGCAACATCGATCGCACGATTTAATCCGGGGTTATTACCAATAATCCCAAAACGCTGTTTTATCTGTTGTACATCAACCTTCATCACTCTTTCACTTTTAAAATCTGTAATTATTTCAGTTACTCTGCCAAAATTACAAATCTTAATTCAAACTACCACTATTGATAACAGATTCTATCGGTCGTTTCTTATTTTTTAGCACCATATGTACGTTTATACAAGAACTCGGCAAGATCCTTGTCTTCCGGGATGGCGGCGATCTCTTCCGGCGAGATAGGCTCACCGATATATACATCCGCTTTCTTTCCACGCTTATTGAAAGCCTCTGTAGGAATACGCAAGGTACGTATTTGCCAGCTGATATTCCCTAGCCAATAGAAAAAATGGGTATTTTGGAAATCAAAATAAACAGGGTATACCGGTGCTTTCGCCTTACGAACTAAGCGGATCACGCTATGCGCCCACGATAAATCCCGTACCTGTTTCTCTTTTTTATTATAAAATGAGATCGCTCCAGCAGGGAAGAAACCCATCGGATGACCTTCTTTCAAGCGTTGCAGGGATAGTCGAACGCCATTGACATTCGCCGGATTCGCCCCTCGCTTGTGGGAATCGGGCACCACGGATATGAAATTATCCTCCATCGCCCCGATCTTGGTCAAGATGCCATTCACCATCACCTTAAAGTCCGGACGGCGGGAAGCGAAAATATCAATCAGCATGATTCCATCCAACGACCCGATCGGATGGTTGGAAACGGTAACAAAAGCCCCTTCCGGCAGATGATCTAAAATCTCCTTATTATGAACCTCATAGCTGAGATCGATAATGGGGTCATGCAATAAAGCGGAAGTAAACTCAGCGCCCCGTAAATGACAATTCCGGGCATGTACCTTATTAACCAGATCCACACGTAAGCACTTTATCAGCAACTTACCTAACCATGTCCCCACTCGCCCCTTGAAGAACGGGGCCATCTCTTGCAAATCGTAAATGTCAACAACACTCTTCTTCATACTTTATCCTAAAAACGAGGCACACATCTTCTCATGTTTCCTCATCACTATCGCTAGTACGATGTTCAACACGATGATCTCGTATAGGTAATAAGCCCAGACCTGTCCCGTTAGTACGATCACAAACATAACCATCGTCCGGCCATTAAAGGTCAACAAGTCTATGTAACGCATTAAATGACGACTCTGTTTACGAAAGTCCACACGGATATTCTCCGGAATATTATCCCCATACTTCGCGTGCAAATTTTGTAACATACTCTGTAAGGTAGGCGTAGCCTTCACTTGCAACATCGTATACCAACGATATAAGAAGTAGAAAAACTTGTTAATGCCATACTTCATCTCCTTATGTTTCGCCTCCACCTGCTCCAAAGACTGAAACTCCGAGCCTTTATCCTTACTGATAAAATAAAGGTGAAGCGTCTTATAATAATCCGTGATATTCGCTTGGACTAAATGAGACAAACCGGATAAGACCGCCAAGGCAAAGAACCAATCCGTACCGTAATCATGAGACAAACGAAGAGCGAATCCGATATAGATCGAAGCGAACCAGATATCCCCGGCGAATCCGTCCAAGATACGCCCGATAGCGGACTTGATTCCTGTAAGACGTGCCAGCTGCCCATCCACGCAGTCGAGGATATTGGCAAATACCAACAATAATATACCGCAGATATTATATGTCAAATTATCGTGATAAAACATAAATCCGACCGTCGCACCCACGAAGATCGAGATAACCGTAATCATATTCGGGGTAATCCCCGTGCCTCGCAACATACGAGCAATACGAAATCCTATCGGACGATAAAAAATTCGGTCTATCTTATTTTCTGTTTCTATCGACTTTAACGATGCTTCGTATTCCTTATCCAACTCGCTCATTTGTTTCTTATTTATACGAGTAACCGCCATCCACAACGACTACCTCGCCATTAAAATAACTATTCTCTATCAACATTTTATAAACTTCCGCCAATTCATCCGGGTCGCAGAACCGTCCCAAAGAGACCTTGTTCTCTATATTCCGACGGATCTCGGCAGGCTTTGTTTTCTGCCATTCCGTATCGACAAAACCGGGAGCCACGGCATTCACACGCAGTTCATAGGGAACTAAGAACTTCACCATGTTTTTGACCAGCGCATGAACAGCACTTTTCGTCACCCCATATGCCAAAGATACCGAATGAGGCTGTATTCCCATCAAGGAACCCGTAAACACGATACTTCCCCCCTTATTAATCCGTCCAACAATCTTCTGTAAAAGGAAGATCGGGAAATGGATATTAGCAAAGAAAACCCGGTCCCAATCCTCGAATGAAAGTTCCTCAAAAGGATCCCGACAGGTCATTCCCGCATTGAACACAAGGCCGTCCAAACGTAGCCTATTCTCCTCCAAGAAAGAATCGATAACCCCGATCGTATTCCGATCCGAGATATCGGCCCGCAGAATAGAAACCTGTATATCGAAACGCCCCACCAACTCGCTACGTACCTCCTCGGCGGTCGCTTGGTCGGAAGCATAAGTCAGTATAAGGTTATATCCGGCCTTTCCTAAACAGGACGCTACCGCCTTTCCTATCCCTTTTGTCCCACCGGTAATTAAAATAAATTTATCCATGAAACTGATCGTTATTTAGCGGCAGATCCTTTCACTGTTTCCGGCTTCGCCTGACGTTGGGTTGTCAGATTCGCCTCATAAGAATCATGTATCGTTTTTTTCAGATTCGAGGAGGAAACCCCCGTTCCGTAAGGGAAATAAAATACCTGAACGCCTAAATCTTTCAGATAGTCGTACTTTCCGAACCAGTCATCACCTACCACGAAAGCGTCGATGTTCAGCTTCTTCACGATTTCCGTGTGATCCAAGGAATGTTGTGGAATAACGATATCGGGAGTCTTCAACGCCTCGATGATCTGCAAACGTTCATGGAACGGAATGATCGGCTTCGCTTTATAAGAAGAGACCAACTCATCTGTACTAACCCCGACGATCAATATATCCGCCAAACTACGGGCGTAATTGATCATCCTAAGATGATTATAATGGAACATATCAAACGTTCCGGATGTATATACTATCGTTTTGTCTTTAAACATAATCGTAATTTTCGTTTTAAACCGCAAACTTACGCAAACTTTTCCTATCTTAAAAGTTTAAAACCAAAAAGCGTCCCACGTCCCATACAAAAATGTCATGTCAATAACATCCATTCGTTATTAACATGACATTTTATGTATTTATTGAAACTTGTCAGGAAAGATCTACTATAATCCGTCCGTATCGTCGTCTTTCGTCAAATCCAATTTCTCATTATCTCCCCCCCTATCGAAATATTGCTTACGCAACGGGTTGGCGGTAGCCTCCTGATAACGTAACCGGTTCCGGAAGATATCCAACGCCGCATATAAGGCTTGGCGGAACGACTCTTCTGAGGCCACGTTCTGCCCGGCTATGTCATAAGCTGTTCCATGTGCCGGAGAAGTCCGTACGATCGGCAATCCTGCCGTATAGTTCACCCCGTCATCCATCGCCAACGTCTTGAAAGGAGCGAGCCCTTGATCATGATACATCGCTAAGACACCATCAAATTTATCATACATCTGCGAACCAAAGAAACCGTCAGCCGCATAAGGGCCAAATGACATTACGCCTTTTTTCTCCGCCTCTTGCATTGCCGGTATGATAATCGTCTCCTCTTCCGTACCCAGCAATCCGGCATCACCGGCATGAGGGTTTAAGGAAAGAACCGCGATACGTGGCTTCACAATACCGAAGTCTTGCTTTAACGACTGATTGAAAATACGCAGCTTATTCACGATATCGCCCACGTTGATGGAAGACGCAACTTGCGACAATGGAATATGCCCCGTCACCAAAGCGACACGAAGATCATCTTTCATCAAGATCATCAAGGCTTTTTTATCCAAGCCACCGAAGCATTTCTCCAAATACTCAGTATGCCCGGGAAAATGAAAATCCTCGTTCTGGATATTATGTTTATTGATCGGGGCGGTAAGCAGTACATCCACTACTCCCCGCTTCATATCCGTAACTGCCGCTTCCAACGCCTTGAAAGCCGACTCACCGGCAACCGGCGTAGATTTCGACAACTCCACCTTGGTCTCGTCCTCCACGCAGTTAATAATGTTCACCCGGTTTACTCCTGCATCCTCCGCATGCGAAATAATATTCATATTGATAGGAGGAAGCTCCAATGCCTTCCGGTGATAAGCGGCTATCTTGGACGAGCCATAGATAATCGGCGTGCAAAGCTCCGCCATGCGGGTATCGGAAAAGGTCTTTAATATCACCTCATAGCCGATACCATTTATATCTCCGTGGGTGATCCCCACTTTAATCAGTCGTTCTTCCATATATTTTGTTTGTTTATTACTTTTTCTCTTTTGGGATATCTAATGTCTCAGTTACCGGTTCATCAAATTCACCCGGCAAACGTAACGTAAATAAGGCAGCTTCTATTCTACGCATGAAATTACGCTTGTCTGTCTCCGGAGCATACACAAATCCCTCGGCTACAACCACACGATGATTCTTTTCATCCAAGCGGGTGTGGCTTACGAACGGGCCTCCCATCATATCGCCTTGCATTCTCCACAAACCGCGCATCACGCCGCAATATTTACCATTTAAGGTTATTGGCGTATACTCCACTCCCGCACGCGTTTCTGTTTGCATATAGGAACCCGGGAACGAACCCGGCAGATTCGCCTTCAATACAGAATCTCGTTTAGCGACCAGATATTCCTCCGTAAACGTATTCGGATCAGTATAAGGGAAAGTATATACGATTAAGTCCATACGGCCTGTGTTAGCGTTATTGGAAGACCAGAAGAAATCTGTCGTATCCTTATAGTACGTGAAGTTTGCCGGAGCGTTTAACATCACGTTCAGGTCGCTTTTCAAGTTATCCATAACCACCATACTATATTCCTTTTGTAATTGCTCTATCGCACGATTCATCTCCACCTTTACGAAGAAGTTGACCAACGCCTTCTCATGGGTCTTTGAATACTCGACGATCGACTCCGTATTAGGAGCTTTCAGCGAAACAACCACCTGTCCTCTAGCCCAGACATTATTCTCGTAGCCTACAGAAACTTTCGTATAAGCGGTGGGATCTATCGTAACCACTAATATATTCCTTACATACCGTAACAGACCTGTAAAATCCTTTGGTTGTACGTAGGTAATCTTCAAAGAAGGCTCGGCTTGCGGCAGTCCGGGCACCGAAGAGGCCAACTCAGACTTTATGGCTTCTCCCGCAGGGCCTTTCCAATCCTTTTGATCCATAACCACGACAACCTCATATGCGAAGCCCGTAGCTTGAGTCATCACAGAACCTGAATTACATGCTCCCATCAAAACAAGAAGCAGCAACATACCGATGAATAAAGAACGTGTTTTCATACCTGTGTGTTTTATATTATACAAATGTAACATTTTTCGCGGTAGAAAGCATTCCACAAGCGGCGAAAATATCCTCCCCTCGTGATGCCCTTATCGTACATACAACTCCTTTGGCGTTTAAGAAATCCCGGAACGCCTCCATTTTAGCGATATCGGAAGTCTCTAAAGACACATTCGGTATCGCATGAAAACGGATCAAGTTTACCCGACAAGGTATTCCACCTAATAAACAACTCAAAGCTTCGGCATGTTTCAAGCTATCGTTCAAATTTTTAAAAACAATGTACTCAAAAGAGACACGTCGTTGATGCGAAAAATCATATTGTTTGATTAAATCGATCACCTCCCTCGCTGGGAATGCCTTTTCAACCGGCATCAAGGAAAGACGTTCCATAGGATAGGGCGAGTGCAGACTTACGGCCAGATGACATTCGCTCTCCTCTAAAAAGCGTTTCAAGCCTTTCGTCACACCGATGGTTGAAACCGTGATACGCTTCGGGCTCCACGCATATCCATACGGGGCCGTGAGTATTTCCAAAACCTTGAAAAGCTCGTCTACGTTATCCAGTGGCTCCCCCATTCCCATGAAAACGATATTCGTCAATGAATCGTTTTCCGGCAAAGACTGGATCTGGTTCAATATCTGGTTCGCTGTCAGGTTTGCCGTGAAGCCTTGTTTTCCCGTCATACAAAACAAGCAATTCATTTTGCATCCGACTTGAGAAGAGACGCAAAGAGTCGCCCGATCATCCGTAGGAATATAAACAGACTCAACAAAACGCCCCGGTCCGGCAGCATATAGATATTTGATCGTACCGTCTTTCGACTTTTGATACTCAGATGGCGGATAAGCCCCGATCTCGAATGAATCCTCTAATAAAGCACGTTTGGCTACCGCTATATTCGTCATCTCCGAAATCCGGGTTATTTTCTTCTTATAAATCCAATCGGCCATTTGCTTAGCCGCATATGCGGGAAGACCCACCTCAGACGCTACACCTTTCAGTTCCTCCAAGGTCATCCCTAATAATTGTCTTTTGTCAACCATTCTATCGATATTTTCTTATTCGCGAAAGTACGAGAAATATTCCACAAAATAAAGATCCCCTGTTTTGTCGTCAAGATATATTTATTTTGACGGCAAAACAGGGGATCTTTTTTATCTTAAGTATAAATACTCTTTATTAATAGAAACGGATACGGTTGTCTTCCACCTTAGCGTTGTTGACCATAGATTGGATAGCTTGGAATCCTACACGATACGCATTCGAAGCATCCAACGCACGGATTTCCTCAGCCTCGTTGAACTCCTTACCATCTTTATTTCTTGCGTATACTTTGAACACATATACACCGTTGTTACCTTTAACCGGAGCACTTACTTGGTCAACTTGAGCCATAGAAACCATAGCGTTCAAGTTCGGTTCGATACCGATACCAGCGATACGGCGAGTACCAAAGTTCACGAACTTCACAGAGTCTACAGAAGAACCCATCGTTTCAGCATATGCCTCAACTGAAGTTAAATTCTTAGCAGCCAATTCCTGAGCGATCTTATCGCCTTTCTTCTGGGCAGCCAATTCAGCTCTCAAAGCCGGAGCGACCATATCAACCGGACGATACCCCTCGGAAATACTTCCTTCTACAGCAGCCACGACAAATTTATCACTACACTCGAAAATCTCAGAGATAGAACCTTTATCGTTCTGGAACGCCCAACGAATTACCGGACGTGAATTCTTGATAGAACCTAACAACTGATCATCTGTAGTAACCGTTGCACCTGAAATCAAGTTATAACCGGCTTCCTTCGCATTCTCCTCCAATTTAGCCATAGAGTTGTTCTTAGATACGAACTGATTCAACTCATTGTAGATGTTGCTATAGGTCTTAGAGCTAGGAGATACAGTCATGTCGATATCTGCGATCTTATATTTTTCAACATTTCCTGTTTTCTCTGTTACTTTTACAAGGTGAGTACCATATAAAGATTTCACAACCGCTACCTCATTCAATGGAGTTGAGAAGACAGCCTTCTTAAAATCATCATTCACACCTCTCAAAGCGGTAACCTCTGTAAACCAACCTAGTTCACCACCATTCTCGGCAGCTTGGTCTGCTGAGTATTTCTTAGCTAATTCAGCGAAATTAGCGCCACCTTTCAACGCCCCCATCAAGCTATCAGCCAAAGCTGTTGTCTCAGCCTCAGATTTACCGGCCAACATGATGTGGCTAACTTTTACTGAGTCCGGAGCGACCGTCTTATCGACTAGCTTAAACATTCTGTATTTGTCATTCTCGAATACAGGACCATAAACAGCGCCAACCTCAGAAGTCGTAGCGAATTGTTTCATCTCAGGATCCAAAGCCTTCTCCGTGAAGAAAGCGTCAACATAAGGAACCTCAGAGTTCTCGTTTACTACATCAGCCACTCTTTCAGACGTAGCCAGCTCCTCTTTCAAGCTCTCGATCTCGGCCTGTGCCTTATCATAATCCTCTTTACTCGGACGGATATCTACGGCGATATATTTAATTACCTTAGATTCTTTTTGTTTATAAAGCTCCTTGCGTTGGTTATACAATTTCTCGATCTCGCTCTTGCTTACCTCAATCGTTGAATCCGGAATCGTAGCATATGATTGCATAGCGTAAATGATATCCGAATTCTCGGCATTATCATTATAAGCTTCCTTAGCGTCCAATGAATTCGCGGAAATAGCCTTGCTCAATAATGTCGTATATTTTTGCTCCAAACGTTGACGTTTGATGTTCTTCTCCCAGAACAACCAGAAGTTCTTAGCTTGAATCAGCTGTGCCTGTTGATCTGCCGGATAGCTAGCGATATTATCGGAATCGATTTGTTTCAAGAAATTCAACAAAGCGGCCTTATCAAAAGCACCAGTCTGAGGATTCGTAAACATTTGCATTTGTTGGATCAACGGAGAGATATTCTCACCTTGAACCATATCGAACAATTCTTCCGGACTTACTCCCATACCTAATTTAGCAGTAGCCTCGTCCAACACGACCTCTTGTACCATCGCATCGAATACGGACTGGCGAATCTGTGTCATATATTCCTCGGGCAGGCTGGCTGAACCGGATTGCATCTTATACATCTCGGCCATCTCATCAACGCGACCTTGATAATCTTGAATTTTTACAACCTCTCCATCAATCTCGGCGATCCGTTCCTGTGATTGCCTAAAATAAGTAGAACCAGAGTTTAAAAAGTCTCCAATGATAAAAGCGAACAATGCCAAACCCACCACGAGTACCAGCAGTCCTGCTTTGCTTCTAATTTTTTCCAGCGTAGCCATTTATCTTTATTATTTTTTAAAGTTTATTATTTCACATTTTAAGGGCACAAAGATATGAAAAAAAGGAAATTCCACAGCATATAATCCTTTTTTTTATCAAATCCCTACTTTCATACGTACAAGTTCGATCTTCGTAGCCGTTACTTTGATTATCTTAAACGAATATTTATCGATCTGGACAGTCTCGTTCAATTTCGGGAATTTTTGATAGAAGTGCAAGATAAAACCGGCGATGGTGACATAATCATCCGACTCCGGAAGATCCAACCCGAACATTTCGTTCAAGGTATCAATCTCCATTCTACCCGACAGCAAATACTCATTGTCCGATACTTTTTTAGCCACATGCGACTTCATATCGTGCTCGTCCTCAATCTCTCCGAAAATCTCCTCCACCAAATCCTCAAGTGTCACGATACCCGACGTACCGCCAAACTCATCCACGACAACAGCCAAGCTCTTCTTCTCTTGCATCAGCAGTTTCATCAGTTTATTCGCCGCCATCGTCTCCGGAACGATCGATACGCTACGGATATGCTGGGTCCAATCCTCCGGATTCTTGAAAAGCTCGGAAGAATGGATATACCCGATAATATCGTCAATATTCTCGTTATACACCAATATCTTCGAAAGTCCTGTCTCGATAAACTTAGAACGCAATTCCTCTATCGTAGCAGACGTATCACAGGCTACAATCTCCGTCCGGGGCACGATACAATCCCTCAAACGGACATTCGAGAAGTCTAAGGCGTTTTGGAAAATCTTAACCTCCGTATCCATATCCGAATTTTGCGGAGCATCTTCCAGACTTTGCTGTATAAAATAATCCAAGTCTACCTTGCCTAATGCCTGAGGTGAACTTTTCAAGTTCTTCACGCCCCCTAACTTCAAAATCAAAAAAGATAGCAGGGATGAGAACTTGGAGACCGGATACAGGATGATATATATGATAAATAATGGTATCGCAAATATATTGAGTGATAAATTAGGATTCAACTTAAATATGGTCTTGGGAATAAACTCCCCGGCAAACAAGATCAAGATCGTAGATATCACGGATTGGATAAAAACGATCAATGCCTCATTCGCAACCACCTTGGCTATAAACGGCTCCAATACGATTGCCATCTGAAGACCATAAACGACCAACGCAATATTATTTCCTACCAACATGGTAGAGATAAACAAATTTGGATTACGATAGAAAATACCCAGTATCTTACTGGATAGACTACGTTCCTTCTTATCCAGCTCGAAACGAAGCTTATTGGAGGAGATAAAAGCGATCTCCATCCCGGAAAAGAATGCGGAAAATGCGAGGGAAATTAAAATATAAGTCAGCGTCCCCACCTTAATTACTTTTTATTGAATCTATTTGTGACACATCTACCCGGGCACTATCCCCCTGAGCTGTCCGTGTCGTATCGGCCGGAGCATCGCTCACCGGGAAAATACCTTGTGAGTTAAATATCTTATACTGAGTCATATCTTGGTTCGACTCAAAACCTATACCTGTTATGATCTTATCTTCTTGCTCGATACGCATAAACTTATCAGAATAAACCTTCTCTTGCTTCTGGTCCCAGAACAATTGGGAAGTCTCAAAATGCTCCCCTTGCAGACTTTCCACCTCTACATTACCGATCAGCTCCCAAAGCCCTTTTTTATCATAATAATAGGCTGTATCCGCCTTAATACTCGCTTCTGTCTGGAATAAGGTATCGAACTTCTCCACGTAGATCCCCTCGGGGAAATACCAATGGGGTTCCGCCGCCTTCCCATAAATCTGCCACTCTTTCGCTTTCAAGCGATATCTCGTGATACCAGAATCGGAGATCAAGGATGACACATCCGTAGCCTTCATCGTATAAGTCTTGTCCGGGTCAAACTCAACATCAACCACCTCCTTATGCTCCTTACTGCAAGAGGCAGAAAACAAAAGAAGCATAACAACCACCACGAAGGTAGTTGTTATGCCCATATTTTCCGTTTTACAATGAAAACGATTTCCTATCATAATTACCGAATCGTTGTACGCTCTCCGATCCAACCACCGACAGTGAAAGGTTTGCCCTTCTCCAAATCCGGGTGCATGAAGATCTCCTCCGTAGAAGGAAGGTGAGCACGATAAGATGATATCAAAGTATTAGCCTCTTCAGCAACACTCGGATCTACCTGTTTCGCTTTCTCAAATTTATCGATAGCGGCATTATAAGCAGCTCTTGCCAATACTCCATCATTCGGGAAGACAGATTTAGAAGTAGCGGCATACATCTTGCCGATCAATAAATAAGCATTGCCATAGTTAGGATTTACCTCCAAAGCTTTCTGGCAATATTGTCTAGCCTTTGAATAAGCATTTTGCTCAAACAGCAACAATGCGATCATATAATAATCATCAGCTTTTGAAGTCGCGTCCGTTTCTAAATTCGCGGCCTCATCAAAGTATTTAATAGCCGTATCATAATCCTTTATCTTAACGGCTTTCTTTCCTAGCCCAACAGCAGCCTCGGCACTAGGTTCTTGACGATAAGCATAGTCTGATGCCAAAAAGTAAGCCTCGATTTCTTGGCAACCTGTTCTTCTCAACAAGGATATAGTCTCTTTCAAATAAGGTAAGTTGTCCTTATTCTCCTCGATCTTAGCAGCATACAAATTCTGCAAAGTCTCGCAATCGGCAGCACCACTATTCGCAAAGGCATTATCAACACCACTCTTATATGCGGTCAAGGCATTCACTTCTTTTTGATTGTTTGCAGCCTGCGCAGCTTTTAACTGAGCATCCAAGCCACCAGAAACCTTCAAATAATCTTGAATATACTGTTCTTTGAAATTCGGATCGTTAACCATTTTCTTCATAGAAGAGAAACTAAACAAGGAGAGACCTAGAGCCTCCGTATCAGCACCTTTCTCATCAACGATCTCCTTCAACCAAGTATAGGCCTGATTATAGTCGGCATTATCGCCAGTTTGCGCTAAATAATCTTGCACTTTTCGAGCAACGATCCAGTCTTTTCCATACCGGCGATCATTTCCAAAATATTTCACACGCTTGTCGTAAACTCCCATCAAATCATCAATAAGAGCTTTCTTCTTAGCGGGATCTTTCTCTTGGGCGATCTTCCAGCCCATGATTTTCACACCGTACAAATAGATATCTTTTGTAGCGGCAGGACACTCATCGTACACGATCTTCCAGAAATCAAAGGCGTCTTTGAAGTTTCCGGCTTTCGCGTAAGGAACGAACAAGCTGATATTGGTAATACAACGTACGCTATCCTCACCGGAACCGAACTGTGTACCATTATCTACTCCTTTCTGCGCATAAGCGCCTAACGTACCCATAGTACATCCAAGCGCTAGTAATAAAACTTTGATCTTCATATCTCTTTCTATTAAAGTTAGCTATAATATTTATATTCCTTCAAAAAAGTATCATACTCATTAGACCCTTTCGGCCATTCCCGGTTTAATCCACTTTTCGTTTAAAAAACCATAATTCGTTAAATGTATAGTTCACCGTAAACCGGAAATACTGCTCATCAATCATTGTACGTAATTCCGGACGGATCTTCACGTATTCAAATGACAGGTTCACTAATGAACGGTTATCGATCAATGGAAGCCCAAAACCGACACTCGCCCCATATTCATTATAACCATGTCCTTTATAACCATTCTCCTCGGAGCGACTGACTCTTAAGTACGAATTGCTATAATGAAAACCGGCACGGTATCTGATACGCCCCAAATAATTACGATTATCATAACGAGGAATAAACTCGGCACCAGCCGCCACACGTGTACGGTTCTTGAATTGGCCTTTCTCGTTATCAAAATAAGCGTTCGCCCAGTCCTCATATAAGAAGTCCGCGGCTAATGTCAACCGATTCTCTTTCACATAGGAGATACCCGCTCCGTAAGAGTTCGGCATATCAAACCGATAATTCTTAATTGTATCGTTCCTTGTATATCCGGATGTAGCCGAAGAACCGACAAGCTGAGTATCATACACAGTCGTATTCAACTTTTTTCCGGGAGAGTAAACGAAACCTACCGTGACATGCTCCGTCTTACTCAAAGGATGCGTATATTGAATACCAAAATCTAACTTTAAATCACGAATCTCATAACGTTGGTTTCTATACACATCGTCCGCCCCTGTCGAGCTCGGGAAAATCAAGTTGCGGGAATGTGTTATATTTCCAAATAAAAATCCGGCGTTCACACCAATGGAAAGACGCTTCTTCCAAATATCATAGGAGAGCCCTAAATAGGCATCGCTTAAGCCACCTTCGCCACTAAAGCTTTCTCCCCAACTTAAACCACCCTCGGTACGGCTCTCGCCGAAATCATATCCTACATATGAATAAGGTAATAAACCAATACTCATCGCTAAACGCCGGGTGATCGGAAATTGCATGGCGATATACTCCACGTTTCCATTCATCTGTCGTTGCTTGTTCGTACCGTCATAGAACCAAGACACCTGACCGGACGCACCAAAATCAAAAAGGAATGTCAACGAATCCATGCAACTATAAGATGCTGGATTTAATGGATTTATCTGTTTAGAGGACCTTAATCCATAACCGACTCCACCCATCGCCCTTCCGGCACCAAAAGATCGATCCGCCAACTCTCCATATCCAAATCGCGTATAAGGCGAGTTCGTGTTATTTTGAGCCCACAATGGCAATTGTGTAAAGATAAGAAAACTTATTATTACTACCTTATTAATTTTCAACATTATACTCTAAGATTCTGTTTAATCCTGTCAACACTAAATTAATGTCTGCAAAGATGGAGTTTTTTAGCCGTCTTTCAAAATAAAACGAATGACCGCCTGTTAAAAAAACCAAAAGATCCGGATATTTTACTTTCAGCTCGTCAATATATCCGTCCATCTCGTAAACAATCCCATTCACCACACCCGCTTGGATAGCCGTTTCCGTACTTCTCCCGATAAGCGGTATATCATCCTCTTCCGTTACCAAAGGCAGTTTCTTCGTAAAATGGTTCAACGCTCGAAAACGGGTTGTCATCCCCGGAGAGATATTCCCTCCCAGAAAGATACCCGGCGCTTCTATCACCTCATACGTGATAGCGGTACCGGCATCGATAACCAGCAGATTTTTTCCCGGCCGCAAATAATTCGCCCCCACGACAGCGGCCAAACGGTCCTTGCCTAGCGTTTTCGGCGTCCCATATTCCACCTTGATCGGTAAAGCTACATGTTCATCCAGAAAGACAAAACGCTGAAGCTTATTTTTTAGATAAGCGATCAACTCATCGTCCGTATCTATCACCGTCGATAAAATGCCTTGCGTAAAAGCGTACTTCTCAAAAAGAGCAGCGACCACAGATACACCGAATTGCTTGTATACAAAAGAAGCCTCTATATGCCCATTTTTATACACAGCGACCTTTGATGACGTGTTACCTTGTTCTATAATAAGATTCACTTCTCTGATATTTTCCGCAAAGAAAAACAAAAATGATGAAATAACACGCAAAAACATCGTATAACCTCTAAAATTCTTCTTGAACAAAAAGGATCGCATCTCTGTTTGAAGAAAAATCTAAATAAAAAACAAGTTATGAATTACGGGATTAGTGTCTTATTCAGGGCGATTCCATTGCTAATGGCCCTCTTTTGTTTCGGTTATGGATTTTTTGTCTTTAACTATGGAGTGGACTCCAGCAGATTCGTCGCCGGACCTGTCGTATTCTCTCTTGGCTTTATTTGTATAGCCTTGTTCGCTACGGCAGCGACCATTATTCGTCAAATTATCCATACATATAATAATGTAGCCAGATTCGCCTTGCCTATCCTTGGATATCTCTCGGCAACCATCACTTTTCTGGCGGGCTTTATCTTACTCATGTCCTCACCGGCGCCAGCAGACTTTGTCGCAGGCCATGTCATTTGCGGGGTGGGCCTTATAACCGCATGCGTAGCAACAACGGCTACCGCCTCTACCCGATTCACCTTAATACAAATGAACGCCAAAAGCGACGATCCCAGAATACCAGACAAAGCGTTCAACTTTTGGCAGGGGGTATTCTTGATCCTTGTAGCATCATTTATATCCATAGTCGCATGGATTTGGGCTTACCGGTTGCTAGCGCATAGCGACGAGCATTCCCAATACTTTGTCGCCGGGCATGTGATGGCCGGACTAGCATGTATTTGCAGCAGCTTAATCGCTTTAGTCGCCACGATCGCCCGACAAATAAGAAACACATATTCCCGATTGGAAAAAAGGCTATGGCACCGTTTTGTCATCCTGATGGGATCTATCAGTCTGATATGGGGCCTCTTCGTATTAGGAGATAGCGACCCGGCTAATGCCTCAACCGGATATATCATGATCGGCCTTGGATTAATTTGCTATAGTATCTCCAGCAAGGTGATCTTGCTGTCTAAAATATGGAGGGAAGAATTCAAGCTTGCCAACCGGATTCCATTAATTCCCATATTCACGGCTTTATTCTGCCTTTTCCTCTCCGCTTTCCTTTTCGAGATGGCGGCCGAGCATAGTTATTATGCCATTCCCGCACGGGTATTGGCCGGACTGGGAGCGATCTGCTTTACGTTGTTCTCCATCGTCAGCATATTGGAAAGCGGAACCTCTTCCAAGTAAACTGTTTTTTCATCGTGATGAAAATACTTTTTCTTCACGGTGAAAATACTTTTTCTTCATGATGAAAATATTTTTTCCTCACAATGAAAAAATCAACATTCTTTGATAAACCATCGGCCACAACACATAAAACATTCTTTAACACTACCAAAAGCATAAGGTTTTCAATTCTTTATAAACAATTATCATCCCAAGAGTAAGAAAACGCTTGCAAAGTAAAAAATAATATCTACTTTTGCACCCGGGTAAGTCCTACACGGCATGCTCCCTCGGAATCCCCCAGGGCTTGACCGCAGCAAGGGTACTTGGTCGTAGCGGCGCGATGTAGTAAGCTTACCCACCTGCCTCTTTAGCTCAGTTGGCCAGAGCACGTGATTTGTAATCTCGGGGTCGTTGGTTCGAATCCGACAAGAGGCTCAGATAAGACACATCTTAAAGAAGGAAGCTTATAAGTAGGCTTCCTTTTTCGCATTTTAGGCATAATATAGTTGCGCATTTGCATTAATATATTAATTTTGCTGATAAGAATTCAAAACTGCAGCATCATGGAAGAGAATAAGAATTTACTTTTAAAAGGCGCTATGACTTATGGTTTGGCCATGGGTATATATTGGGTAGTGAAATACATCTTTTTCATCTTCAGCGTTTCCGTCCCCTCCTTAAGTCTTGTCTATTGGCTATTGACGCTCGCCGTCCCTTTCATCGCCTACTACATGACGAAAAGATATCGGCACGACATCGGTGGAAGGATCAGTTTCTTTCATGCATGGAGATTCGGCACGATGTTGTATTTTTTCGCCGCATTGATCGTCTCGCTTGAATACTTTGTCTTTTATCAGTTCATCGCCCCGCCTGATTTCGTGGCAAATGCGATCGGGCAATTAACGACTGTACTAAAGGATAGCCAAGTCAGCTCGGAGATGATCGACTCGCTCAGCAAGATTCGTATCTCGCCAATCCACATGGCCATACAAGGAATATTTAATAACGTATTTTACGGCATCATACTTTCTATACCGGTAGCGGCTCTCTTGTGCAGGAACAATTCGACAGGTTCCATCACTGAAAACCGCTAAAAAGTTAATTACAGACAAATAATGGACATATCAGTTGTTATCCCGTTGTATAACGAAGCCGAGTCTTTACCCGAGTTATTCTCGTGGATAGAGCGGGTGATGAAAGAACATAATTATACCTATGAAGTCATTTTCGTGAATGACGGCAGTACGGATAATTCTTGGGAAGTGATCGAGGAGTTGAAGCAACGTTCTCCACACGTCCGGGGAATCAAGTTCCGTCGCAACTACGGTAAGTCGCCGGGATTGCATTGCGGATTCCAACGGGCTAAAGGTGACGTGGTCATTACCATGGACGCCGATCTGCAGGACAGCCCGGATGAGATACCCGAACTTTACCGGATGATCACCGAAGACGGGTACGATCTGGTATCCGGCTGGAAAAAGAAAAGATATGACCCGTTGTCTAAGACGATCCCCACGAAATTATTCAACGCGACAGCTCGTAAATTCTCGGGAATAAAGAACTTACACGATTTCAATTGCGGATTGAAAGCGTATAAGAATGTTGTCATTAAAAATATAGAGGTGTATAACGATATGCACCGTTACATACCTTATTTAGCTAAGATTGCCGGATTTCACAAGATTGGCGAGAAAGTAGTGAAACATCAAGCCCGCAAGTACGGAACTACTAAATTCGGGTTGGATCGCTTCGTGAACGGTTATCTTGATTTGATCACGCTTTGGTTTACTTCCAAATTCGGAAAGAAACCGATGCACTTCTTCGGTTTATGGGGAAGCGCTATGTTCTTCATTGGTTTTATCGCTCTAGTAATCGTACTCAGCATGAAATTGATCTCGATGTACTCTGGAGATCTAAGACCTTTGGTTACAAGTTCCCCTTATTTCTATATTTCATTGACAGCGATGATTCTGGGAACCCAGATGTTCCTAGCGGGCTTTATCGGGGAGTTGATTTCCCGCAATTCTCCGAATCGCAATAACTATAAAATAGAGGATGAGATATGAGTTTCCTAGAATTAGCGAGAAAACGTTGTTCTATCCGAAAGTATGCCCCCAAAAACGTAGAGCAAGAAAAGATTGATTATATCCTAGAAGCAGCTCGTTTGGCCCCTTCGGCGGTAAATTATCAACCTTGGTATTTTGTATGGGTTCAAAGTGCGGAAGGAAAAGCTAAATTACAAGAATGCTATCCCCGGGAATGGTTCAAGCAAGCGCCTTATTACTTGATCGTTTGCGGAGATCATCAGCAATCTTGGAAACGGGGCGATCATAAGGATCATATGGATATCGATGCGGCTATCGCCACGGAACATATTTGTTTAGCCGCAGCCGAACAAGGATTGGGAACTTGCTGGGTTTGCAATTTCGACACGGAGCTTTGCCGGAAACATTTTAAAATCCCGGAAACGATCGAGCCTGTTGTATTGATACCGTTCGGCTATCCTTCCGACCCGGCATTATTCGATGAGACTCCAAAGAAACGTAAGCCCATAGAAGAAATTATTAAACGGGAATCATTCTAGTATGTTATACATTGAAGTTCTGCTACTAGCGATCGGCTTATCCATGGATAGCCTAGCAGTATCAGTTACCGGCGGCGCAGTTCTTAAGAGTAACTGCACCGCCGGTAATATTATTAAGATAGCGAGTGTGCTCGGTATATTCCAAGCCGGAATGACCGTGATCGGTTATACGATGGGATTAGGATTCGAAAAATACATTTGCGCCTTCGACCATTGGATCGCATTTACCCTCTTGCTTTACTTAGGTGGAAAAATGATATACGATAGCACGAAAGAAGAGGAGGAAGACGGGAAATTCGATCCTCTATGTAACCGGACATTATGCGGATTGGGAATAGCGACAAGTATCGATGCCCTCGCCGTAGGAATCTCTCTGGCGATCTTAAAATCACCACTCTTGCTGCAAGCCTCGACTATCGGTGTTGTCACCTTCGCTATCTCTGCCTTCGGTGTCTATTTCGGTAACCGATTCGGCAAGAGAATCGACTTGAAGCTGGACCTCATCGGAGGTTTAATCTTAATCGGTATCGGTACAAAAATTTTAATAGAGCATTTATTCTTTAGCTAGGGATACCTTATTGAATAAATAACCTTATACATTAATTAATAGACATGAAAAGCCAGCAATTACGAAAACTAGCGCCGGAGCTGGATTCACTCCGGCTAGGCAGCGGTTGGAAAATCGACGAATTGAGTAAACCGCAAATCATTGTAGAAAGCAGTTACGGACATAGCCATCCGGGAAGCGCCCATCTGGATAAATTGGTGGACGAGGGCGGAATCGGTATAAAGGAAAAGGGGGGACGTGCCGCAAACTACTTCGTCACCGATATTTGTGATGGAGAGGCGCAGGGACACGATGGTATGAACTACTCATTAGTCTCCCGTGATATCATGGCCGCCATGATGGAAATTCATGTAAAAGCGACTCCTTTCGACGCTGGTGTCTTTATAGCCAGTTGCGACAAATCCGTCCCTGCGCATTTGATGGCGATAGCCCGGCTAGATATGCCTGCTATATTCATGCCCGGTGGTATAATGAAAGCCGGTCCCAACCTACTCACGTTAGAACAAATCGGTACCTATAGCGCCCAATACGAGCGAAAAGAAATAACGGAAGAACAATTCATGGTTTATAAGCGTGACGCATGTCCGGATTGTGGAGCTTGCTCTTTCATGGGTACCGCCTCTACGATGCAAGTAATGGCAGAAGCGCTTGGCATCGCTTTACCGGGCTCCGCCTTGATCCCCGCCCATTTACCCGAGTTAAAAGAAACCGCCCGTAAAGCCGGAGAACATGCACTCGGACTGGCGAAAGAAGAGTTAAAACCCTCCGATATCATGACGATACAAGCGTTTGAAAATGCGATCATGGTACATGCCGCCATAGCGGGTTCCAGCAACAGCCTGCTTCATCTTCCAGCTATCGCCCATGAACTGGGAATCCAGTTATCACCGGATTTGTTCGACAAGATACATCGTAAGATCCCCTACCTTTTAAATATACGTCCCAGCGGTTTTTGGCCCGGCGAATATTTCTGGTATGCGGGAGGCGTACCGGCGATCATGGAAGAAATTAAAGAATTCCTCCATCTCGACGTCATGACTGTTACCGGCAAAACATTGGAAGAAAACTTAAAAGATTTACAACTCAACGGCTTCTATGAGAATTGCCATAAATATCTTCCTGCCCTAGGAGTAAAGGTTGGCGATATTATCAAACCTCTTCATACACCGATCAAGGCACAAGGAGCCATCGCTATATTGAAAGGAAATTTAGCGCCCGAAGGGGCAGTCGTAAAACATTCGGCGATTTCACCCCGCTTGATGCAAGTCACCCTGAAAGCGAGGGTATTCGATTGTGAGGAGAACGCTATTGAGGCGGTATTACAAAAGAAAATCCATCCGGGAGAAGCGGTATTTATCCGTTATGAAGGACCGAAAGGAAGTGGAATGCCAGAAATGTTTTATACGACAGAAGCGATCGCCTCCGATCCTGAGTTGGTAGAGACCATCGCATTGATCACCGACGGTCGTTTCTCCGGAGCGACCCGAGGCCCGGCGATCGGACATGTATCCCCGGAGGCTTCCGAGGGGGGACCAATCGCCTTGGTCGAAAACGATGACTTGATCCGTATCGATATTCCAGCGAGAACATTGGATATAATCGGTACCGACAGTATTGAGAGAAGCGTGGAAGAGATAGAAAAGATCCTATCCGAAAGGCGTGCACATTGGATAAAACCAGAGTCACAATATAAAAAAGGAATCCTTGATATTTATACACACAATAGCGTCTCCCCCATGAAAGGGGCATATATGGAATTTTTTATGTAAGTTCGCGACATAAAATTTCATAATGATGCGCAAGAATATTTCCATATTAGTCAGCCTGTTGATCTTATCGCATACGGCTTGCTCGGACAAGGGCCAATATTTCGAAGAGAGTGGTTCTGTTTTTCATACAAGTTACCACATCAAATACAAGGCCAAGCAAATCCTAACCGATAAGATCGACAGCGAGCTGCAACGTTTTAACCTCTCCTTAAATCCTTTCAACCCCAACTCCACGATCGCGAAAGTCAATAATAACGAGGATGTGGAGGTAGACGAATGGTTTACCGAAGTATTCAATAAGGCGGAAGAAATCTCCCAAAAATCAGGAGGAGCTTTTGATATTACTTGTGCTCCATTAATTAATCTATGGGGATTCGGATTCAGTAAGATGGATAGCGTAACCCCGCAGATGATCGATAGCATAAAGGCTTTCGTCGGTTATCAAAAAGTGAGATTGGAAGGAAAGAAAATCATCAAAGAAGATCCCCGGATTCTATTGAATTGTTCGTCCATCGCAAAAGGTTATGCTTGCGATGTCATCGCCCGCCTGCTGGAAAAGGAAGGCGTAAAGAACTACATGGTAGAAATAGGTGGTGAGGTCACCATGAAAGGCGTAAATCAACAAGGAGACTGTTGGCGAGTCGGCATCAACAAGCCGGAAATAGGGACAAGCGGCGTAACAAATGATGTTGAAGAGATCGTACAATTATGCCAAAAAGGAGGTGTGGCTACTTCTGGTGACTACCGAAACTTCTACATCAAGGATGGTAAGAAATATGCCCATACGATCAATCCGGCGACCGGTTATCCCGCTGGACAAAATATTCTTAGCGCGACAATCGTGGCGGAAGATTGTATGACAGCAGACGCTTACGCTACGACTTTCATGGTTTTGGGAGTCGAGAAAGCGAAGCTACTGGCACAATCCATCCCCCAAATAGAGTATTTCATTATTTATGCGGACAACAACGGACAACAGAAAGTCACCTACTCAAAAGGTATGTTGGAATACCTTCCTAACAGAAAAACATTGGCTATCCTCGAAAATCCTTAAGTTCCTACATGAAGCGTTATCTAAATCAACTTGAATGCAAAATACTGAGAGCCGGAGATTCCCTGTTTAATACCACAACCACGGATAACCTATTAATCTTCGTATTTTCGGGAAAACTTATTATTTACAGCCAAGAAGGGACACATATAGCGGAAGTGGCAAAAGATCATTTCATGCTACTTGCGCAAAACACCAATCATAAGGTTATAGCCTCAGCCCCTACCCGCCTTATCTTAATACATGCGGGCAGTCTATCCGACATGATCATAAATGACCCGGAATGGAATGTGGAGAAACCGGTCGTCTTACCGATTCCCCCAGCCTTAGCGCACACATTAAATCAGATAGAATATTATATGAAGGATAAATACTTTACCTTGAATTGAGATTAAAAATGTTTCAATTCCTGATAAAGCTTTTGCACAGGTAATCCCATCACGTTATAAAAGCTACCATTGATAGCCTCTACCCCGATATAACCGATCCACTCCTGAATGCCATACCCTCCCGCTTTATCATAAGGTTTATATTTATCCAAATAATAATTAATCTCTTCATCACCCAATTTTGCGAAACAAACCGCAGATTCGACGGAAAAGCCTACATTTTTGTCCTTCGTCATGATACAAACGCCAGTTATTACCTGATGTACATGATCCGACAAAGCATGAAGCATAGCATAAGCTTCCTCCCGGTTCGCAGGCTTCCCCATAACCCCGTCAAACGTCCAGACGATCGTGTCCGCCGTGATCAGCAATTCATCATCTGCCATAGTCGATTTATAGGCCTCCGCTTTCGAACGGGCAATATATAAAGGGATCTCCATGGAGTCAATAGAATCCGGGTAAGACTCGTCAATATCCGGAATTACCCTCACCTCGAAGTCGATATCCAGACCAGATAACAAATTCCGTCGTCTCGGAGAATTAGAGGCTAAGACGATCTTGTACTTTTTTAAATTCTCTAACATAACCTATTCGATTAAGCGTTACACATTCACCAAAATTTTACCACCCAAAAGCCTCCTCGCCGAACCAGTGTCCTTGAGCCCGCATCGTTTGCTCGATCACGTCCCTAGCTACGCCTTCGCCACCTCGCCGGGAGGATATATATTTCGCTATCTCCTTGATCTCCGGAGCCGCATCCGCAGGTGCCACCGGCAATCCGACTCGCGTCATTACCTCATAATCAGGAATATCATCACCCGCATACATGATGTGCTCAGGAGACAAGCCCGTTTTTTCCATGAAATCCTTAAAGTCATGCACCTTTACAGCGCTACGCATATAAATATGTTGTATTCCTAAACGAGAAAAGCGAATCTGTACGGCTTCCGTATATCCGCCCGTAATTATAGCGACCTCATAACCTTTCTTCACGGCCAATTGCAAGGCATAGCCATCCTTGATATTGACAGTACGCATCGGATCGCCATTCGGGTGAAGCGGAATCACATCGCAGGATAGCACCCCGTCTACATCAAAGACAAAAGCCTTTATTTTTCTCAAATCATAGTTTATACTACTCATGTCGAGCCTCCTTATGTATACTTCGGCTAATCAGCTCATATAGATTTCGCATACCCGGATCTTTAAGCATAGCCATATGTTTGTTTATCACATTTTCGTCATATCGTATAGCTGGTCCCGTTTGGGCTTGCGCCGGCGACATTACATGTACCTTAGCGGCTGTCTCGTCTATCAAAGGTAGCAAGACCTCTCCCGGTATTTGCTGTTCTTCCAAGATCTTTTCAGCTAGCGCATACATATGATTCGTAAAATTACAAGCGAAAACCGCCGCTAAATGTAAGTTCTTTCGCTTCTCGGAGGAGAGGAAACGGACATCACTGGAGAGCGCCCTAGCCACCTCTCCCAGCACCGTCTCATCTTCAGACGAGTTCGCCTCTAAAAAGAACGGTATTTTCTTGAAATCCACCTCCCTACTCTTACTAAACGTTTGTAACGGATAAACCACCCCATATCTAGCCGTAAGACCTTCAAATACAGAGATTGGCATACTCCCTGCCGTATGCACCCACAAACCGTTATTCGGTTTTACACGGGCGATAACATCTTGGAGCACGGCATCTTTCAAAGAGAAAACATACAAGTCGGCATCTTCCACAATCTCTTCCGGGATCACGGTCCACCCACATCCCAATTCATCAGCTAAAATCTTAGCATGCTCACTTGTGTGACTATATACTTGCCCGATACTCATTCCGGACTTACGCATTTCCAACGAAAGCCGGGTAGCTAAGTTTCCGGCACCAACAAATACGACTCTCATTCTCCCGTCTCTTTATTTTCTTCCGGAAGAGAGAACTTTCCTATATGTATCTTCTCCCATTGTAAATGGGATTCATCAAAAGGCTTACGAACCTGATCCTTATAACCGATACCAATGATAGACAAGACATCCAATTGATAAGGGATATCCAGCAACGAACGAACATAATTATTCGAATCCACCTCGTCCTCTGTTACCCGGTTCCGGATCTGACACCAGCAACTGCCCAGTCCCAAATCCTCCGCTTGCAATTGCATATAAATAGAAGCGACCGAAGCGTCCTCGATCCAAACATCGCTTTCCATCACATTCGCCAAGACAACCACGGCCAAGGCACAACCCTCCAGAAAAGCGGAACCATTTTTCTTACACCCGGCAAGTTTCTTCAACATTTCCTTATCTTCCACGACCACGAACTGCCAAGGATTACTACGTTTTGAGGCCGGAGCCATCAACGCCGCCTTCAAGATCAGTTCTACCTGCTCGGGTGAAAGTAGTTGTTCGGTAAACTTACGTGTACTTCTTCTATTTTGTATAAGTGTTGCAAAACTCTCCATTTTTTTCGTTCTTTGTACTCTTTTAATATTAAGATTCGCAAATATAAATATAATTTTTTGCACCCATATATACGTATCGTTCTTTTTTCTCGTTAGTATTTTTATAATTGAACAATAGATTATGAAGATTCGTGCGATAGCTGCGCTGCTATTTATACTTATTTCCGTGAGTGCCTTTGGCGAGGGCCGCATAAAAATCACTGGTTATGTCCGTGACGCCGACGGTAACCCTCTGGAATTAGTGAATGTCCGGGTTAAGAACACGTTGATCGGCTCCATGACCAACGAGAAGGGATATTATTCCTTTTCCATATCGCCGGGGGATTCTATCTCCGTTATTTACTCTTGTCTGGGATATAATAAGGCTGAGCGTATCATTCCCTCGGCACAAGCGGATATGCGCCTGAACGCACAGATGAACAATACCTCATTTGATTTAGGGGAAGTATCCGTTACTGCCATCCGCAAGCAGACCACGACCATGGAGTCCCTAAATGCGGACAAAATTAAGTTATTGCCCGATCCCTCCGGAGGTAGTATAGAGAGCTTGGTCGTTACGTTTGCCGGAGTATCGTCCAATAACGAGTTAAGTTCCCAGTATTCCGTACGTGGAGGTAGTTATGATGAAAATATCGTTTATGTGAATGGGATCGAGGTATTCCGTCCGCTTCTGATTCGCTCGGGACAACAAGAGGGCCTTAGTTTTATCAATCCGGACCTGACGGAGGCGGTCAATTTCGCCGCCGGTGGCTTCGAGGCTCGTTACGGAGACAAGATGAGTTCCGTGCTGGATATTACCTATAAAAAGCCTAAGATATTCGAAGGCTCGGCTTCCGCGAGCTTGTTGGGAGCGAATGCTTATGTAGGCAGTTCTATCGGTAAATTTACCCAAGTAACGGGTTTCCGCTTTAAAAGCGGTCGGTCTATTTTGGGGACCATGGATACAGACGCTGAATACGACCCTAAATTTATCGATCTGCAAACTTACATCACGTACCAATTGGCCCCTAAATGGGAAATCAATTTCTTAGGAAACCTCGCTAACAATAATTATAAATTCACCCCTTATAGCCGGGAAACCTCTTTCGGTACAGCCGAGCATCCCAAGAACTTCAAAGTCTATTTCGACGGAAGGGAAAGAGACCGTTTCCAAACCTTATTCGGTGCGCTTACATTGAAACACAACCCCAATGAGAACACAGAGTTGGGACTTCAAGCCTCCGCTTTCAAAAGCAAGGAAGAAGAGGGATACGATATCGCCGGAGAATATTGGCTGAGCGAGAACGGAGCGGAAAATCCGGATGACGACGCGTCAGCCGCCATGTCCGTAGGCCGTTATCACGAGCACGCACGAAACCGTTTGAACTCCACCGTCATGAATGTCGGGCACTATGGGATGGCCCGCCTTTTAAACAATACGTTGAAATGGGGAGCCACGGTACAAATGGAGAAAATCAATGATAAGATCAGTGAATGGGAAAAAAGGGATTCCTCAGGTTATTCTTTGCCCCAAACCGGTAATAACGTAAGTGTATATTCGAACCTCTTTTCTGATAATCAGATAGAAAGCACACGCTTTTCCGCTTATGCGCAAGACGCATTCAAATTCAGGACCAAGCAAGGTCTGTTCACGTTAGTCGCAGGGGTTAGAGGTAGTTATTGGACTTATAATAAGGAGTTCCTTTTCAGTCCCCGTGCCTCATTGGGCTTTATCCCGAACTTCGACCAAGACTTGACGCTCCGTTTCGCCACCGGACTGTATTATCAATCGCCCTTCTACAAGGAATTACGTAGAGTAGACAAAGATAAGAACGGCAATAATATCACGGTATTGAACAAAGATCTAAAGTCACAACGCTCCATCCATTTCATATTGGGAGGAGATTATACGTTCCGTGCCGTAGACCGGAATTTCAAGGTGACCGCCGAGATGTACTATAAAAAGCTGGACAATCTGAATCCCTACACCGTAGATAACGTCAAGATCCGCTATTACGGTGAGAACTGCGCCAAAGGTTACGCCATGGGACTCGATGTCAAATTCTTCGGAGAATTCGTACCGGGTACCGACTCATGGATCAGCTTCTCCTTGATGAAAGCCCAGCAAACCATCCGGGAAACAACGACCGTTCCTATGGCCAATAGCCAAGGCTACAACATCTCACTCTTCTTCCAAGATTATTTCCCGGGCTATAAACGAGTCAAGCTAAATCTGAAAGGAGTTCTATCCGGAGGACTTCCCCAGACAATCCCGGGCAAAGGATACGAAGCCGGCTATTTCCGTACGCCCGCCTACAAACGTGTAGATATCGGCCTCTCCTATCAATTGGCAGGAGGCACGGACGCTATCATGGACAGGGGCTTCTTCCGCCATTTGAAAAACATTTGGCTAGGTCTGGATGTATTTAACATATTAGACATCAAAAACGTTAGTTCCTACTATTGGATAACAGATGTATATAATGTCCAATACGCAGTTCCAAACTATCTGACCGGACGTCAATTGAACGTTCGTCTGATTGTCGATTTTTAATAAAATGTATCTTTAAACACATTTACTGGGAGATAAAAACAAAAAATTATTTCCTCATTCATAAAAAGTAGTGTACATTTGCACACAATAGAAACAAACATTTACTAAATCTTTAAATTATTATTGACATGGAACTTACACATATCGAACATTTAGGTATCGCAGTGAAGAGTATCGAGGCTTGTTTACCCTATTATGAAGGCGTTCTTGGATTAAAATGCTACAATATCGAAGTAGTAGCAGACCAAAAAGTAAAAACCGCATTTTTCAAGGTAGGACAGACTAAGATTGAATTACTAGAGCCGACCAGCGAAGATAGCACGATCGCAAAATTTATCGAGAAAAAAGGTGAAGGTATCCACCATATCGCATTCGCGGTACCTGATGTACAGGCAGCTTTGAACGAGGCTGAGGAAAAAGGCGTTAAATTAATCGATAAAGCTCCCCGTGGTGGCGCGGAAGGCTTGAACATCGCTTTCCTTCACCCGAAATCAACTTGCAGCGTATTGACAGAGCTTTGCATGCCGGGCAACAAATAATTAATCCGTTCATTTCTAACAACAAATCAAAATACAATGAGTAACCAGCTTGAAAAAGTAAAAGAGCTCATCGCACTTCGTGAGCAAGCTCGCTTGGGTGGAGGAGAGAAAAGAATCGAATCACAGCACAAAAAAGGCAAATATACCGCTCGTGAGCGTATCGCCATGTTGCTTGACGAAGGTAGTTTCGAGGAATTCGACATGTTTGTTCAACACCGTTGTACAAACTTCGGTATCGAGAAAACTAAATATTTAGGCGATGGTATCGTAACAGGTTATGGTACGATCGACGGACGTTTGGTATATATCTTCGCTCAAGATTTCACCGTATTCGGTGGAGCCTTGTCTGAGGCTTTGGCTATGAAGATCTGTAAAGTAATGGATCAAGCCATGAAGATGGGCGCTCCCGTTATCGGTTTGAACGACTCTGGTGGAGCTCGTATCCAAGAAGGTGTAAACGCCTTGGCAGGATACGCAGAGATTTTCCAACGTAACATCTTGGCTTCCGGTGTTGTTCCTCAGATTTCCGGTATCTTCGGCCCTTGCGCCGGTGGAGCCGTTTATTCTCCGGCTTTGACAGACTTCAACATCATGACACGTGGTACCAGCTATATGTTCTTGACTGGTCCGAAAGTCGTAAAAACCGTAACAGGTGAGGATGTAACCCAAGAGCAGTTGGGTGGAGCCAGCGTACACACTACCAAATCGGGTGTAGCCCATTTCGCTGTCGATACAGAAGAAGATGGTTTGCAATTGATTCGTAAATTGCTCAGTTTCTTACCTCAGAACAACTTAGAGGAAACGCCGTTAGTTGAGTGCAAAGACCCGATCGATCGTCTGGATGATGTATTGAACGATATCATTCCCGATAACGCCAACCAATCTTACGATATGTATGAGGTTATCGGTACGATCGTCGATAACAACGAGTTCCTAGAGGTCCATGCGGACTACGCTAAGAATATCATCGTAGGTTTCGCTCGTTTCAACGGACAATCCGTCGGTATCGTAGCTAACCAGCCGAAGGTTATGGCAGGATGCTTGGATAGCAACGCATCTCGTAAAGCAGGTCGCTTCGTTCGTTTCTGCGACGCTTTCAATATTCCTTTGGTAACATTGGTTGACGTTCCGGGATTCCTTCCGGGTACAGGTCAGGAATACAACGGTGTAATCCTTCACGGCGCTAAATTGCTTTACGCTTATGGTGAGGCTACCGTTCCTAAGATTACCGTTACATTGCGTAAGTCTTACGGTGGAGCTTATTGCGTGATGAGTTCTAAACATTTACGTGGTGATATGAATTACGCATGGCCGACAGCCGAGATCGCCGTTATGGGCCCGAGCGGTGCCGTAGAGGTTATCTTCGCCAAGGAAGTAGCAGCCGCTGAAGATCCGAAAGCATGCGCAGCAGAGAAAGAAGCTGAATATAAGAAAGCATTCGCTAATCCTTATAACGCAGCTCAATACGGTTATATCGACGATGTTATCGAACCGCGTAACACTCGTTTCCGTATAATTCGTGCTTTGCAGCAATTGCAGACTAAGAAGCTAAGCAATCCTGCTAAGAAACATGATAACCTGCCTCTATAATCCGTAAAACAGGAGATGAATATGATAAATAAGAAAATAGGGGTATTGCTACTGTTCGCTTTGCTCATTTCATTCGGGGCAAAGGCACAGCGCGCAACCTCCATGCGTATTAATGAAGTATTGGTTATCAACGAGGATAACTTCGTTGATGACTATGGCAAACGTCATGGCTGGATTGAGTTGTTCAACACTTCGGCCGGAACGGTAAATATCGCGGGATGTTATTTGACAGACGACAAAAACAATCCGATGAAATATCCGATCCCGAAGGGAGACGTATTGACTCAGATCCAACCCCGCCAGCACACACTATTTTGGGCTGACGGACAGCCGGGCAGAGGTACATTCCACGTTAACTTCGTATTAGATCCCTCTAAGGAGAATTATATAGCTCTGTATGATGCAGATGGTAAAACATTGATCGACGAAGTTACGATCCCTGCCGGACAAATGGCTGATATCAGTTACGGTAGAGTGATCGATGGTAAAGATGAATGGGCACAGCTGAAGAAAGTTACTCCCAGTACGAATAACCTAACATTGGATTCTAATGAGAAAATCGATAATTTCAAACAGAATGACTCTTTAGGTATCGGTATGACCATTACCGCTATGGCTGTAGTGTTCTTGGGATTATTTTTGTTATACATCATCTTTAAGCAGATCGGTAGATTGTCTATATCCGCGAGCAAACGTAACGCTCAAAAAGCTGCGGGAACAACAAGTGTATCGGTTGACGCCGGACAAGAGTCTGGTGAGATCTTTGCCGCTATCGCTACCGCTTTGTACGAGATGAGTGATGACAATCATGACATCGAGCACACGGTTCTTACGATCCACAAGGTACAAAGGACTTATTCTCCTTGGAGTTCAAAACTCTACGGTTTGCGTCAAACCCCACATAAGTAATTATCTAAAAACGAACAAAGAATGAAAAGTTTTAAATATACCATTAACGGTAACGTATATAAAGTACACATCAATTCTGTAGTGGATGACATCGCAGATGTTGAAGTAAATGGTACACCTTATCAAGTAAAATTAGAGAAACCGGCGAAGAAACAAATGGTTACATTGAAACGTCCGGCTCAAGCACCGACAACAGCAAGTGGCGACCCTGTAGTTACTCGTCCGGCAGCCTCTACTACACAAGGTGCTGTTAAGACTCCGCTGCCAGGTGTTATCTTGCAGGTTAAGTGCAACGTAGGTGATACCGTGAAGAGAGGTCAAACATTGATTATCCTTGAGGCTATGAAGATGGAGAACAACATCAACGCAGACCGTGACGGTAAGATTATAGAAATTAAAGTACACAAGGGAGACTCTGTGCTAGAAGGTGCTGATCTCGTAGTAATCGGATAAGACTATGCAAGAGAGCTTTTTAACATTCTTAGGTGAGAACTTACAACTGTTCCTTACCTATACAGGTGTATACAACGCTACTCCGGGACATCTCATCATGATTCTGGTAGGTCTGTTGTTTATATTCCTGGCGATTAAATATGAGTTTGAACCGATGCTTTTGATCCCTATCGGATTTGGTATCTTGATCGGTAATATCCCTTTCAAGGACGCAGGTCTTCAGGTAGGTATTTATGAGCAAGGGTCTGTACTGAACATCCTCTATCAGGGTGTGACTTCTGGATGGTATCCGCCATTGATCTTCCTCGGTATCGGGGCCATGACCGACTTCTCCGCATTGATCTCCAATCCTAAGTTGATGTTGATCGGTGCAGCGGCTCAGTTCGGTATCTTTGGTGCTTATACGATTGCTCTTCAAATGGGATTTGAGCCGAACCAAGCAGGTGCTATCGGTATTATCGGTGGTGCTGACGGTCCGACGGCTATCTTCCTTTCTTCTAAGTTAGCGCCAAACTTAATGGGTGCGATCGCGGTATCCGCTTACTCATACATGGCGTTGGTTCCTATTATCCAACCGCCGTTCATGAGATTGCTTACGACTAAGAAAGAGCGTTTGATCCGTATGAAACCGCCGAGAGCCGTTTCTTCCACGGAAAAAATTATCTTCCCGATCGTTGGTTTGTTGCTTACTTGCTTCTTGGTTCCGTCCGGTTTACCATTGTTAGGTATGCTATTCTTCGGAAACTTATTGAAAGAAAGTGGCGTGACTCGTCGTTTGGCAGAGACTGCTCGTGGTCCGCTGATCGATACAATCACGATCTTATTGGGTATCACGGTAGGTGCTTCTACCCAAGCTACTCAATTCTTAACATTGAACTCTATCAAGATCTTCGGTTTAGGAGCATTGTCTTTCGTGATCGCGACTTGTGCCGGTGTATTGTTCGTTAAATTGTTCAATTTAATATTGAAAGACGGTAACAAGATTAACCCGCTTATCGGTAACGCTGGTGTATCTGCTGTTCCAGACTCAGCTCGTATCTCTCAAGTCGTAGGTTTGGAATATGACCCGACCAACTACTTGTTGATGCATGCTATGGGTCCGAACGTAGCAGGTGTAATCGGTTCCGCTGTAGCTGCCGGTATCTTGCTAGGATTCCTTGGTTAATAAAACAACTATCTATATTAAAAAAGGCGAGGTCCGAAAGGATCCCGCCTTTTTATGTTATTGTTCTCAGTTAGTTTGCTCTATAGAAACCGGAGTAATCTCCGTACTCGTATCCTCCACCAACGTTGTCCCGAGGAACAACCAGATCATCAAAAGGATTATAGCGACAACCACACCAAATACCAATAGCGTATTCACACTTTTCTTTCTCATGTCTTTAACTGATTTATTCATTTTAGAATAAACAGCCGGAACATGAATTTGGTTGTGTACCCTTACTCTTATTTGTTTTTCCCTAACGCCTCGTTCAGCACTTTGTTCTTAGCGATCGTTGCTTGGAATTCTTTCAAATAGAAAGGCTCAAAATAAGCCACATTCTCAAAACGGCCATCATCATATGCTTTCTGCGACAAGGATGCCATATTTACAGCCAATGGATAGATACCAGCAATAAAACAGGCGTTCGGAGAAGTGATTACCGTCTCACATTTAGCGGCACCGTCTCCAAAGAAACAAACCTTACCGTTCTCTAAAAAAGAAGCATACGAATCAGCATCTACGATATCAGCAGTCGTGGCACGTATCGTGTTGAGATGGGAATCATAAATCGAAGAGTAGACTTCCATACGGCGGGCATCCAACATAGCGCAATACAAGCAATCGGCCTCCTCCTTATTTTTCCGGATAGCGGCAGACGCTAAAATATCCAGCGTATGAATACCGATCAAAGGAATACCATACCCAAAGCATAATCCTTTAGCCACAGACACCCCGATGCGTAATCCCGTATAAGATCCGGGTCCGCTACTTACCGCCACGGCATCCAGTTTCATCCCTTTCGACTTCGCGGCCTCTAATGCCTCTTCCATATAAACGCCCAATAACGCCGCATGAGACGGCCCCTCAAAGGAAGCCTTCTCAAAGACCACCTCCTCCCCTTCCGACAGGGCTACTGAACATACGGAAGTGGATGTCTCGATATTTAAGATCAATGACATAATAATTAACTATTAACAATTGATAATTGAACGAACAAACAATCTCAATCCTTCAATCTGATTAGGTTGCGAAGGTATACAAAAATTCATTATACTATCAAGGCAGCCCTATGAGAAACATCTATTTATGAGAAAATAAACATCAAATCTAAAAGGAAACCACTATCTTTGCGCAAACTTTTGAGAAAAATGATACAATCAATGACTGGGTTCGGTAAGGTTACTGCCGAGCTCCCTTCAAAAAAAGTAACCGTAGAGATAAAGGCTTTAAACAGTAAGCAATTGGATTTGTCCACCCGTATCCCTTCCATATACAAGGATAAGGAAATGGAGCTTCGGAGCCTGTTACTTCAATCTTTGGAGCGGGGAAAAGTTGAGTTCAATATCTTTATAGAATATATAGGCAAAGATACTCCTACACAGATCAATCTTGCCGCCGTAGAGAATTATTACAACCAAATCAAGGAGATCGCAGAGAAACTGAATATCAGCGTTCCGAACGATTGGTTCCAGACCTTGCTCCGGATGCCGGACGCAATCAAGTCCGAGACCGTAGAACCGGACGAATCCGAATGGGGGGTGGTTTTAGAAACGGTAAAGGACGCTATCAAGCACCTGTGTGATTTCCGTATCCAAGAAGGAGCCATGCTTCAAAAGCTTTTTGAGCAAAAGATAGCCAATATCGCCACTCTGTTGAAAGAAGTGGAGAAATACGAGGGGGAACGTATCGAGAAAATCAAAGCTCGTATCATGGATAACCTGCAAAAGATAGCCGAGAAGGACTATGACAAGAATCGTTTCGAACAAGAAATGATCTATTACATCGAGAAGCTGGATGTCAACGAGGAAAAGAACCGTTTGGACAACCACTTGAAATATTTTATCTCAACCATGGAATCCGGTCACGGCCAAGGCAAGAAGCTCGGTTTTATCGCTCAGGAAATGGGGCGTGAGATCAATACGCTCGGATCAAAGAGCAACCACGCCGAGATGCAGAAGATCGTGGTCCAGATGAAAGACGAGTTGGAACAAATCAAGGAACAGGTACTAAACGTATTATAATAAGATTAACGAGAATGGCTGGCAAATTAATTATCTTCTCCGCACCCTCGGGTTCCGGAAAATCAACCATTATTAATTATCTTTTGAAACAAGATTTACACCTTCGTTTCTCCATCTCGGCTACCAGCCGGGCTCCGCGGGGAACCGAGAAGAATGGTGTGGAATATTATTTCCTTACGCCGGAAGAGTTCCGCAGTCGTATCGCTAATGGAGACTTCTTGGAATATGAGGAGGTGTATACCGATAAATATTACGGTACGTTAAAGAGCGAGGTAGAGCGTATCTTGAACGAAGGGGATAACGTGATTTTCGATGTGGATGTGGTAGGCGGATGCAATATCAAGAAATTCTATGGAGACCGTGCCCTGTCTGTCTTTATCCAACCTCCTTGCATCGATGACCTACGGAAGCGATTGGAAGGACGGGGAACAGACAGCCCGGAAGTTATCGAAAGCCGTATCGCCAAGGCTGAGTATGAATTAGGGTTCACGGGACAGTTTGATAAGGTTGTCGTAAACGATGATCTGGAGACTGCCCAAAAAGACGCGTTGAAGATCATTCGTGAGTTCTTAAACAAATAGTCTATGTCTAATATATTCAAGAATACCCGTTTTATGATGGGGCTTTCTATCGTTTGTGGGATAGCGAGCCTCGTATTAGGTGGTATTAGCCTGTATTATAAGGAGTATATCATCGGGGGTGCCCTGATATTTAATATATTCATTTGTTTCATCAACTATAAGGGTTGGCAAAAGAAGGGCTAAGTAAAAATCGTATGGGACTCAAGACCGGGATTTACAGTGGATCATTCAATCCCATTCACATAGGCCATCTCGCCTTGGCGAACTGGCTATGTGAGTTCGAGGGATTGGATGAGGTGTGGTTCGTAGTCACGCCTCACAATCCGCTGAAGAAAAAGGATGACCTGCTCGATGACTCACTACGGCTGGAAATGGCCCAAGCCGCTATTGACGGATATCCTAAATTCAGGGTCTGCGATATTGAGTTCTACCTACCGAAACCTTCTTATTCCATTGATACCCTACGAACCTTATCCCGTAACTATCCAAATCGGGACTTTTATTTTATCATGGGAGCCGATAACTGGCAGCTTTTTCCCCGATGGAAAGAACACGAAAAAATACTCCAAGACTACAAACTGCTGATTTATCCCCGCCTAGGATTCGACATCTCGATCCCTGCCATTTATCCGAACGTGAAAAAGGTAGACGCTCCCTTGATGGAAATCTCCTCCACATTTATCCGTAACGCTTACCAAACCGGCAAGGATATCCGTTTCTTCCTGCCGGAAGGAGTGCGGCCTTATTTCGGGTCAGTAGCAAATCAGTGACATACCTGCGATAGAAGATATACTTACTTGGGCTATGAAGTATATATCCTATGCCACTTGAAGTATATATTCTTCGAGAAGGGAAGTTATACCGTGATTATTTACAGCTTTGCCATCTTAGGGCAATCTGCCAAAATTCCCATTAAAACATGTTTTACAGCACAGCCGTTAAAGATGATCCCCGTAACATCAAAACAGGCTCACCCGATAATCTTTTTGGAGTATCCAAATATATAATTTGAGCCTTGTCAAGTGAATAACTAATGGCTAGTCAAGTGAATAACTAACGGTTAGGGGTAGCCGTTAGTTATTCACTTGGGAAGTGATTAGTTATTCATTTGGGAGGCTTTGTACCTATAGCTTACGCTATTACATAAAACACTATTACATAACAAATTACATCAATACAATAAGTCATTTCTCGAACAAATTAAACGTGGGACAGAACAATCGAATTCGCATAGCTAACTTATATGCATATCTCCACTAATTTTCTACTGTAGCAATAGAAAGACAATATACATTAAACAACAATAAAAAAGACATAATATACCCCATGTTTGATATTTTTTAATTTTCTTTGTAATATCAAAGTATTACACATCTATTAACTTTTTAAATCTTTCAAATTATGGACAAACTCAAAAAAACTGACAAAAGTCGTACTAAACCAACAAGGTAAAGTTCTTCCAAAAGAACAAATGATGAAAATCTTAGGGGGAGGAAGTGCGTATTGTCATTGTCATAATCTTTCTTCCTCAATTGAAGTAACAAGCTGCTCTGAATGCAGTAATAAATGCTCTAATTATGGTGGCGTACAAAACTGTAACACTACAGGAGGTTAGCAACAAAAGAAAGGGCTGGTTTTAGCTGGTGATATCTGCTAAAACCAGCTTTTTTCTTAAAACAAAAATGACCATGATCTATCTTCTATTTTTAGTCACTCTTTTGCTTATCAGTTGTAATCCGGATCAAGCCAAGGATAATGGCAAGGACGAAACAATCGAGTATTTTATTCCACTCTCACATCGGGTAGAAAAAGACGTGGATGAAATGTTTGAGGAATATCGGTATGTCCCCTTGGAAACAAGGGATGACGCATTGATAGATGTGCTTTACAATGTTAAAAACATCGCTATCTTTCAAGAGGATATTTACATAGGCTCCGGAGAGCAATTAATCGTTTGGGATAAATATGGAAAATTCAAACGAGTCTTATCCAAAAAGGGAAATGATCCGCAATCATACCTCCACTTTAACCATTTCATGATATGGCCCAATGGAGATCTATCGATCGCTTCTCCCATTGAAATCGTAACCTATTCAAATTCACACCAATTCATCAACAAAAAGCGTTGCGAGAATGTCGGCTATATAGAGGCGATCACTCTTTTGAACGATAGTCTATACATCATAAAATGTATGCCTACCCCCGAACAGCTACGATACCGTATCATCAACCATCATACGGGAGCCATTATAAACTCGTATGATTCCATCATCAACTGCAATCGATATATCAGTTCATTCACAAACTCATTTGAACGGTATGAAGGACATATTATCTCTCATGGTTATCAAAGCAACGACATCCTTGAATGCACTTTGGATAGTTCAAAAATACGATACAAAATAAACGTAGATAACAGGATACCGCCCGCCGGCTTTTACACGCAAGAGGGAAAAGAAGGCATGCAACTCATACAGGAAGAAGCGGAGAAAGGATACATCGGCCATATCCCGGACTACGTGGAGTCCAAGGAAACGATATTGCTCTCCTTTAAGGGGAAAAGAGAAGACCTAAACGGAATAGCCTTAATCGACAAAAAAGACGGAAACGCAAGAGTTTTAGAGAACATCAAGTTCGATGACAACTTCCGGTGGTTGCCCAAACAGTTCTTCTCGTTAGATGAGGGCTGGTGCGCCATGCTGATGTATCCGGAAGACGTTTTGAAGAAGGAAGAGTTCGCAAGGCGTTTCCCCGGACTGGACGAGGAGAGTAACCCGGTGTTGTTCATTGGTAAACTAAGGTAATCATTAAAGACCTAAAGCAATGGAACATGACAATCTATTCATCCAAATTTTAGAAATCTTATCGATAAAGCACACGGAAGATTTTACCATAAGATACTACGAGAGGCATCCACACAAAAACAATCTGTTTGGACTGTCCGAGATGCTACGTTATTATAATATAGAGAATGTAGCGGCCGAAATTCAAAAAACACAAGAAAACTTATCCTCATTGGATGTACCCTTTGTGGCTTACGTAGATCATGAGTTTGTATTGGTGCGACATGTTTCTACCGAGGCAATCATCTATTCATGGCGAGGTAAAAACATCACATTATCTATCCCGGTATTCTTGGAACGATGGTCAGGAATCGTCCTTCTTTTCGAATCCACCGATGAATCTATTGAACCGGATTATAAAGAGCATAGAAAGGAATACTTACGACAGCGGATAGTAATCGCATGTTTCGTTTCATTACTTCTATCATTAATAGGGTGTGCCCTTATCACCAACAGAGGAATGGAGATAGGAATCTGGGGGTTATGGGGTGTTAATGTGATCGGAGCATCTTTCTGCGGTATCCTGCTTTCTCGAGAGATCTTAGGCTCGGATAAATATGTCAACAAAATTTGTTCCCTGTTTTTGAAATCCAGTGATTGCAACGGGACATTGGATTCCCAAGCATCTCATTTCTTGGGGATCAGTTGGAGTGTCTTCGGCTTAGGATATTTTCTTTCCGCAATATTGTTTATCGCCTTGTTGCCCCAATATGTTATATATGCAGAGACTCTGAATATAATCGCATTACCTTATACAGCGTGGAGCGTATGGTACCAAAAATTTAGGGTAAAACAATGGTGCGCTTTATGTTTATCTGTACAAGCTACCGTATGGATCACCTTTCTTATCTCTCTATTCGCGATAGGCATGGATTTCAATCAATGGGATTTATTTGATTTCACTACCATTGGATGCGTGTATGGGCTCGTCATTCTATCGCTCCATTTTACTGTTACATTATACGTAAAAGAAAAGCAAATCCAACGAAGCAACAATAAACTTAGCAGCATAAAACTGAATGCCTCTGTATTTAAGAGCTTATTAAACGAACAGCCTCAATATGACATTGACAAAAATACAGGAATATTATTGGGCAATAGGGATGCCAAAGAGTGGATTACCATTATCTCTAATCCACATTGTGCTCCTTGCGCAAAATTACATCTCCAAATAGAAAAGTTACTCAAAGAATATAAAGAAGAGATTTGCATACAAATCATCTTGACCTCTTTTAGCAAGGAATTAGAACCTAGCGCCATGCTACTGACCTCCATGTATCTACTAAATAATGAATCGGATTATTTACGATTCCTATCTGACTGGTATGCAAAAGGGCGTCATAAAAAAGAGGATTGCTATAAAAGATACAGATTAAATCCTAATGACAAAGATATGTTAGCCAATTTTCAAGCACAAAACGAATGGGTTAGGCGCAATACAATAAGTTCCACTCCAACAGTTTTGACAAATGGTTATTTATTGCCGGAAGAATATGAGTTAAAGGATATGTCGTATTTAATAAATTAAGTACTATGAATAAATTAGCATCACAAATAGATTCGCTAAATAAGCATTTGATAGGCTCATTACATACAAGCTACCCTTTCGGGTTGGCTCATGGCAAAATGGGATTACTCATCTATTTATACCATTTGTATGATTATACGCAAGAAGCTATTTATAAAGAGAAGGCTGAGCGATTGCTGGACGATCTCTTGGAAAACGATCTCTCTAAAAACGCAGAACTCACCGTGGAGGAAGGTTTATGCGGAGTTGCGTTAGGATTGGATTATATTGTAAAAAAGCAATTTGTAGACGGTGATATTAATGATTTGCTAAGTGGTATCGATGATTTGCTATTCAAGAAGCTGGTTTTCGGAAATATGGAATCTAGGTATTCCCTGTCTCAACTCATCCATTTCTTATATTACATTTATAAAAGGCTGGAAATCCAGACAAACGATAATGAGCGTTTCCCTTTCGAGGGCTTAGCAATCAAGTTAGTTAATCAATTGGCCGATTTGATAGACGCCTCCTTTTTCGAGGAATCCTATACGTTTTCCATTTACCAATATCACGTACCGATATTGATGAAAACCCTGTCCTGTCTTATACAATATGATTTTTACAAGGATCGGATACAAAAGGTTTTGGAACAACTATCTCTGTATATGTTCTCCCATTTGCCTCATCTGCATTTGAACCGACTATATCTGTTATGGGGCATACTACCTTTACGGAATTGTTCGCCGGATTGGCAAAGATATGTGAACGAACTAAGAAAATCAATCAATCTAGACATAATATATAATAGAGAGATCAAAGGCAAGGATATCTATATCAGTAATGGATACGCTTCTCTATATTTCTTGTTGGAGGGATTAAAAAGGGACTTCCCCGAATACACCATCCCTTTCAATCCGCACCTAATTTACGATCGGATCATCTCGTCTGACGCTTGGGATGCCCTAATGGAGAACGAATACTACTATAATATACACAGAGGATTGCTGAATGGTTTCCCCGGTACGGTGTTGGCATTGTTAAACATTAAGCAAAGATATTTATGCGAATAGACTTGACAGATACAACATTTATTATTCCTGTACGGATCGATTCCATGATCCGTTTGGAGAACCTGTTGATGTCCGTGGACTCAATAGTACGTTATTTCCGGACACGCATCTTAATTATGGAGGCCTCATCATACCAAAATGAGATTATCCCCTCGTTAATAAAAGATGATACGGTGAAGTACACTTTCCTCGTGGATAAAGATCCTGTATTCTACAAGACCAAATACTTGAATATCCTCGCAAAGCAGGTTGATACTCCACTTGTTTGTATTTGGGACGCAGATGTGATACTGGACCACCTTCAAATATTGGATGCGGTGAAACAGCTTAGAACTAGGACTTCTGATGTCGCTTATCCATATGATGGTAATTTTTTAGATACGTCAGATATATTGAGGGAACATTATTGGCTCCATCGTGACTTAGATTTCCTAAAAAAACATCAAGCAAAGATGAACTCTTTGTACACAGTAGAGGGAGTGATAGGCGCAGTCGGGGGAGCGGTCTTCGCCCAAACGGAAAAATACCTGCAAGCGGGTATGGAGAATGAGGATTTCTATGGCTGGGGCTTGGAGGACGGAGAAAGACATTACCGTTGGTTGAGTTTTGGCTACCGGATTTATCGGAGTGAGGGCTGTTTATTCCATTTGTCTCATCCCCGGGATCAAAACGGGATGTAAAGATAAAATTATTGGGTCTTAAGTTCATTGGCCTACAAACCTAAGATACTTCACCAAGGATCCTAAGATACTTTACCGATGAACCTAAGATACTTTATCCATGAACTAACAAGATCGGTGACCTCAACCTTTTACCACATAAGTCAGCATAAATCAGAAATATTTTGTACTTTTGCGCCGTATTATACAAAATAATAGCATAATGAATCTATTAGAACTGAGTGAACAGGAAATAATAAGACGTAATAGCATGGAGCAGTTGCGTCAGATGGGGATAGAGCCTTATCCCGCAGCTGAGTATGTAACGAACGCATTTTCCAAAGAGATAAAAGAGACATTCAAAGATGACGCTGAGCCACGCCCGGTACGTATCGCCGGCCGTATCATGAGCCGTCGTATCATGGGAAAAGCCTCTTTCATGGAGTTGCAGGATTCCGAGGGCAGAATACAGGTCTATATCTCCCGTGACGATATTTGTCCGGACGAGAATAAAGACACATACAATGTCGTTTTCAAGAAATTACTGGATATCGGTGATTTCGTCGGGATCAAGGGATTCGTTTTCCGTACTCAGATGGGAGAGATTTCCGTTCATGCGCAAGAATTGACAGTTCTGTCTAAATCACTTCGTCCTCTACCGGTCGTTAAATATAAGGATGGTGTCGCTTACGACGGTTTTAATGACCCGGAGCTTCGTTATCGCCAGCGTTACGTGGATTTGGTAGTAAACGAGGGTGTAAAAGATATTTTCATGAAACGTGCGGCTATCATCAAGACCATGCGTACCGCCTTGGATGAGGCCGGATACACGGAGGTAGAGACTCCGATCCTGCAATCTATCGCAGGAGGAGCCAGCGCACGTCCATTCATCACGCATCACAACTCTTTGGATATCGATCTGTATTTGCGTATCGCTACCGAGTTGTATTTGAAACGATTGATCGTCGGTGGATTCGAGGGTGTATATGAGATCGGTAAGAATTTCCGTAACGAGGGTATGGACCGTACGCACAACCCGGAGTTCACTTGTATGGAACTTTATGTCCAATACAAGGACTATAACTGGATGATGAGCTTCACTGAGAAGCTGTTGGAGCGTATCTGTATCGCCGTGAACGGTACGAGCGAGAGCACGATCGACGGTAAGACAATCAGCTTCAAGGCTCCTTTCCGCCGCTTGCCGATCTTGGAGGCGATCAAGGAAAAGACGGGTTACGACTTGGAAGGTAAGACCGAGGACGAGATTCGTGCGATCTGCAAGGAATTGAAGATGGAGATCGACGATACGATGGGTAAAGGTAAATTGATCGACGAGATCTTCGGGGAGTTCTGCGAGGGTACGTTTATCCAGCCGACCTTCATCATCGACTATCCGGTTGAGATGAGTCCGCTGACTAAGATGCACCGTAGCAAACCGGGATTGACCGAACGCTTCGAGTTGATGGTAAACGGAAAGGAATTGGCGAACGCTTATAGCGAGCTGAACGATCCGATCGACCAAGAAGAACGTTTCAAGGAGCAATTACGCTTGAGCGAGAAAGGGGACGACGAGGCGATGTTCATCGATCAAGATTTCTTACGCGCCCTTCAATTCGGTATGCCTCCTACGTCGGGTATCGGTATTGGTATCGACCGTCTGGTTATGTTGATGACCGGACAGACAACGATCCAAGAGGTATTGCTTTTCCCTCAAATGCGTCCGGAGAAAACCGTAAAGAAAGATAACGCCGACAAATACGTGGCCTTGGGCATTTCCGAGGAGTGGGTTCCCGCTTTGCAGAAAGCCGGCTACCTGACGGTTGACACGCTGAAAGAAGCGAACGCCAACAAATTAAGACAAGAGCTTTGCGAGCTTAATAAAAAATATAAGTTAGAACTGCAAAATCCTACGGTCCAAGAAATAGAAGCTTGGATAGCCAATGTAGGAGAATAAAAGCGTGATACGATGGATTTGCCCGGAAAAATCGCGATAATGGGAGGTGGTAGCTGGGCTACCGCCTTAGCCAAGATCGTACTTTCAACTCAAGATAGTATCAACTGGTACATGCGTAGGCCCGATCGTATCGAGGAGTTCAAGCAGTTGGGACACAATCCGTGTTACCTCACCGCCGTGAAATTCGACACGAACAAGATAAACTTCTATTCCAATATCAACCAAGCGATCAAGGACTCGGATACCTTGATCTTCGCTACGCCTTCCCCTTTCTTGAAACAACATTTGAAGAAGGTGAAGACCTCTTTGAAAGATAAGTTTATCATCTCGGCGATCAAGGGTATCGTACCGGATGAGAATATGTTGATTACGGATTACTTCGCGGAGTATTACAAGGTTCCAACAGAAAATATAGCAGTTATCGGTGGTCCCTGTCATGCGGAAGAGATCGCTCTGGAACGGCTCTCGTACATTACGTTGGCTTGTTCTGACATCGAGAAGGTCCGTACGATATCCCCCGTTTTCAAGAATCAATACTTAAAGAATTCCTTCTGTAAGGATGTGACCGGTATCGAATACGCCGCCGTACTGAAGAACGTGTACGCTATCGCCGCCGGTATTTGCCATGGAATGAAATATGGCGATAACTTCCAAGCCGTATTTATCTCGAACGCTATTGAGGAGATGCGTAATTTCGTGGACGCCGTACACGGGCTGGAGCGGGATACCACCGACTCCGTCTACCTTGGCGATTTGCTGGTTACCGCTTATTCCCGGTTCAGCCGTAACCGTACTTTCGGAACCATGATCGGTAAAGGATATTCCGTGAAGACAGCGCAGCTGGAGATGGAAATGATCGCCGAGGGATATTATGGAACCAAGTGTATGCGTGAGATCAACGAGAAATATAAAGTGAACATGCCGATACTGGACGCTGTTTATGATATATTGTACGAGAAGAAATCGCCGACAACGGTCATTCGTCAATTAACGGAAACGTTTAAATAAAATAGCATATGAAAAACATCAGTTTAAACATCGACAAGGCTCTGGGCACTGTCTCCAAGGAACAGGTTTACGCTCAAGAGGCCAAGGCAATGGAATGTATTGCCACATTACATAACGGTAACGGAGCAGGTAACGACTTTTTGGGTTGGTTACATCTCCCCTCTTCTATCACGGACACAGAGTTGGCCGACATCGAGAATACGGCGAACGTGCTTCGTTCTAAATGTGAGGTGGTCGTAGCCATTGGTATCGGTGGTAGCTATTTGGGTACCAAAGCGGTAGTAGAAGCGTTAAACAACAGCTTCGACTGGTTGCAAAACGGCCGTAAAAACCCGGTTATGTTATACGCCGGACACAATATCGGAGAGGATTATCTTTATGAATTAAGCGAAGTCTTGAAAGGTAAGCAATTCGGTATTATCAATATCTCCAAGTCTGGTACGACTACAGAGCCGGCTTTGGCTTTCCGTATCTTGAAGAAACAATTGGAAGATGCTGTTGGCAAGGAAGAGGCTAAACATCGTATCGTAGCTATCACGGACGCTAAGAGAGGCGCTTTGCGTACTTTGGCAGATCAAGAAGGTTACAAGACTTTCATCATCCCTGATAACGTAGGTGGACGTTTCTCTGTTTTGACTCCGGTAGGTTTGCTCCCGATCGCCGTGGCAGGTATCAGCATCCGCAACTTGGTTGCTGGAGCTGTTTCCATGGAAAAAGCTACAGACGCGAGCGTTCCTTTCGCTGATAATATGGCTGCTATCTATGCCGCTACTCGTAATGAGTTATATAAGAACGGTAAAAAGATTGAGATCTTGGCTAACTTCCATCCGAAATTGCACTATATCGCAGAATGGTGGAAACAACTTTACGGAGAGAGCGAAGGTAAAGACGGTAAAGGTATTTTCCCAGCATCCGTAGATTTGACAACCGATTTGCATTCCATGGGTCAATGGATCCAAGACGGTGAGCGTACGATTTTCGAAACGGTTATCTCCGTGGAAGCTACAGCTCATAGCGTATTGGTCCCTACAGATGAAGCCGATTTAGATGGCTTGAACTTCTTGGCAGGCAAGCATGTAGACGAGGTAAACAAGATGGCCGAATTAGGTACTCAGTTGGCTCACGTAGATGGTGGTGTTCCTAATATTAAGGTTAATATGCCAGAAGTAAGCGCATTCTATATCGGTCAGTTGTTCTATTTCTTCGAGAAAGCTTGCGGTATCAGTGGTTATATGTTAGGTGTGAATCCTTTCAATCAACCGGGTGTCGAGGCTTATAAGAAGAATATGTTCGCCCTGTTGAATAAGCCGGGATACGAGAAAGAAAGCGAAGCTATCAAAGCACGTTTATAATACGATTTACCCCATAAAAAAACGGTTTTCTCATCACGAGGAAACCGTTTTTTCGTTTGAATAGTTTTTATTACTCATTTAATTCTTTAAGTAAATCGCTCCCGGCTTTGAATTTGACCGAGACACGTGGAGTAATCATTACTTCCTCCCCTATTTTCGGATTACGTGCCAATCGCTCGGATTGTTGCCAAGGTACAAAAGATCCAAATCCTTTCATGGAAATAGATTCTCCTTCCCGTATTCCTTTCGCCACAACAGTCGGTAACGCATTCACTACGGCCCTAACAACATTTTTCGGCAATCCTGTTTCTTCCACAAGAGATTGTACTAATTCTCCTCTATTCATACTAGATAATAAATATACCATTCTTCACCAGAAAAGAGTCCGGTGAGAACTTAGTTGTTTAATCATTGCAAATATATGAATATTTGGGGAATATCAAAATATCATATATTAAAAATCAATGCATACAGAAATATTATATACCTAAATGCAGGTATAATTGAACCCCTTTCAGATAGACAAGTGAGACTTTGGTAGAAATATAATTAATAAGAAATAGTATACAGTATTATGATATCACTTATTCATAGCAAGTTATAGCCTTTGAAAATTCGTTATTAATGCGCTAACTAGAGTTCTCACCGAACTACGTCATAATTTATTGATTAATTATCTCAACGAAATAAATTTATATCCCTTATTTTTCAATACATCTATCAACTCATCCAGATAATTATAAAATTTATCAATCCGGTTAGGGTGTACATGTAGGTGGATCAAAAGTAAGCACCCATTTAAACCATTTTTGTTTCATAAAATGAAATTCCATTATATATCATATTTATTTAATTTCAAGAAGCTTTCCTCCCATTTCTGTTAATTCCAATTTATTACGTACCTTTGTATTGGTTTTTAAGAAGGTAATAACATGATTCAAGAAGCGATTATCCGATATCTGCGTAAACACAGGCAGGAATCCCTTTCTCCCAAAGCTGTTCTTTTCGATATGGATGGTGTATTATATGACTCTATGCGTTTTCATGCACGGGCATGGCATGAGGTAGCGACCCTCCATCAGCTAACTTCTCGGCCGGAAGACTTTTATATGTTCGAAGGACGTACTGGGGAAAGCACGATCAACGAGCTATACCAACGCACTTTCCAACGAGACGCTACCGCCGAGGAGAAGCAAACGATCTATAAAGAGAAAGCGGATCTATTCAATACCTATAATGACGGTGCCCCCATGACCGGCGCCGCAGAGGTTCTAAAAGAAGTGGAAGCATCTGGACTGCAACGATTGGTTGTCACCGGTTCCGGCCAACATAGCTTGATCGATAAGCTAAACCATACCTATCCGGGACATTTCAACCGAGAGAAAATGGTTACGGCTTTCGACGTGAAATATGGCAAGCCACACCCCGAACCTTATTTAATGGGACTTCAAAAAGCGCATGTGAAGCCTAACGAAGCTTTTGTGGTAGAGAACGCTCCCATGGGAGTAGAAGCTGCCGTAGCAGCCAATATCTTTACGATAGCCGTAAACACCGGACCTCTCCCCGATCAAGTTTTATTAGATGCCGGAGCGGATTTACTATATCCGGATATGGAAAACTTAGCTAAAGATTGGAAACAAATCATCGAGCTTGCGAAATCCACCCGATTGAACGAGTATTCCAAATAAGCGAACATAAAAAAAGAGGCTACCCGATAATGAAGTAGCCTCTTCTTTTTTATCATCGAACGGATTATTTCACATAATCAGCCTTATTCAAGAAATCATAGCTCTGCTGAACGCTGGCAACCGGATCATTGTTTGTATATTGCTCAACTTCAACATACCAATCCTTTACGTTATTAGCGTACATTTGATCGAAGATAGGCTTGAAATTCATCTTGCCACTTGCGCCGATCTCTTTCTCATCCTTGATATGGATAGCCTTGAACTGGCTCGGACGGTTCTTCAAGTAAGCGACAGGATCACCGCCACCCATCATTACCCAGTATACATCCATCTCGAAGAATACGTGGTTCGGGCTTACGTTATCCAACAAGAAATCATAGATCAATTGATCGTCGATCTTACGGAACTCGAAGTCGTGGTTATGATAACCGAACGCAATGCTAGCGGCAGCGGTCTTATAACCAACCGTGTTGAAATAATCGCAGTACATCTTCAAGTCATCCAATGTAGTCTTATCGTTAACCGGCATCCACGGTTGAACCATATATTTAACGCCTAACTCATTATGAGCATCAATCGCTTGATCCCACCAACTCATAACCTCGGCTTCTTTTTCTTTCGTAAATGCCTGTCCAAGGTGAGCGCTCGTACACTTCATACCTAGGTCATTCACCATTTTCTTAAATTCAGCGGGAGCTAAACCGTAAATCTTACCGTTATCATAGCTTGCTGTCTCCAGATTCTTATAACCCATCTTAGCGGCGGTTTCCAATACTTTCTGGATACCTTCTTCTTTTACAAGGTCTCTTAAAGAATACAATTGAAGCCCTATATATTTAGAAGACTCCGATGCTGTAGCGGCAGCTTGTCCTGATTTACCGCCACAAGAAGATAATAACTGCGGGGCTACCAACCCACCCGCAAGCATCAAAGAGGCTTGCTTCAAAAAATTACGTCTGTTCTGCATAGTACTATTAATTAAGTTTGATTGAGAATTTTTACAAAAGTAAGACTATATTCTTAGGTTTATATCTTTATGGAAGTTAAAATCTTCAAAAAGGACATTGTATTTTAATTTTCGTTATCTTTGGAGGATATATTATTACTTAAATCATTTATATCATGAAAAAATTATCAATTCTAGCGATGGGCCTTCTCTTTGTCCTGACCACAGCCTGTAGTGTTTCCGGCAGTGGTACCTTATTCGATGGCAAAGATAGTAACAAATGGAAAATGACAGGCGATGTCTCCGTTCAAGACGACATAATGACCTTGAAAGGTACGGATGCACTGGCCGTACTGAAAAACGGCAAATACAAAAACTTCGATCTGACCCTTGATTTACGTACTACCCCGGGAGGCAAAGGCGCCGTCTGGTTCCATACGGACCCGACCTTGAAGAAAGGATATCGTATCGCTATCAATAATGACCGGGCTGATAAGGTTTGGTGGAAAATGACAGGAAGTCTTGTTTCCGTGAGGAATTTGACCAAAAGCTTCGTAAAAGAAGATCAATGGTTCAAGATGGATATCCGGGTAGCCGGACAAGAGATTGATGTAAATATAAACGGCGAACCGGTTGTGGAGTATATCCAACCGACCGCCCCATATCGTACGGACGCTAACGCCTATGCCTTATTATCGGAAGGGACATTTGCCATAGAGAGTGATGGTAGCGGTGAGATCCAGATCAAGAACATCACCGTGAACGTAATTGATGAATCCACGATCGATATCAACGCACAATTGGCGGAAGCTAACGATGAGCAAAATGACGAGATCATTAAATTACATCAATCGGATTTCCCGGTATTAGATTATCACGTGCACTTAAAAGGTGGCTTAACCAAGGAAGTTGCCGCTAAGCAATCCCGCAAGACCGGTATCAATTATACGATCGCACCGAACTGCGGCATCGGTTTCCCAATCACGAACGACCAACAAGTCATGGATTACCTAAATGAGATGCGCTCACAGCCTTTCATCCTTGGCATGCAAGCGGAAGGACGCGAATGGATAACCACATTCTCTCCCGAGACTCTTAAAGAATTCGACTATGTGTTTACGGACGCTTTGACGTTCAAGGACAATAAAGGTCGCCGTACCCGCCTATGGATTCCGGAAGAGACTTGGATCGAGAATGAGGAGCAATATATGGACATGATCGTAGATCGTATCTGCTCCGTATTGGAAGAGCCGGTAGATATCTATGTAAATCCTTGTTTCTTGCCATCTCCGATGGATAAGCGTTTTGACGAATTCTGGACGGAGGCCCGCATGAACCGTTTCGTCGAGGCATTGGCAAAAAGCGGAAAAGCTTTAGAGATCAACGAACTATACAATATTCCAAATAAAGCGATCATTATGAAGGCGAAAGCCGCCGGCGTTAAATTCACGTTTGGAAGTAACAACGTGACACCAAACGTCAGCGATCTGTCTTACAGTATCCGCATGATGAAAGAATGTGGCCTGACCGCTGAGGATATGTATAAACCGAAAGTTAAAATCTAATCACACATTTACCCTCACCCTAATCCCCCGTTTAGGGACACCCTAAATGAGCGATTAGGGTAGACCTAAACGAGGGATTATTCTCTTTCTCGCAACATCCGTCGCATCTTCATATACCGATATTGCTTTATAATCATCTTGCGGCTACGTATGATCTGATAACGGTAAATGATACAAGACAAGATGAAATATACGCCCGCTTGAATCCATAATACCCGATATTCATGCGCCACCTCATGCAAGGAAGCGCCTGCCGTATTGATACGAATAAATCCCTGGATACCCGGAGTAGAAGGAAACAAATAACCCACCACTTTCCAAAACGGAGGAATAGCCGCCTCCGGCCAAGAGACACCCGAGATAAATAACAAGATGACAGACGTGAAAACGAATACCAACATAGGCGACTCACGACTCGTCATAAATCCCGATAACGTCATAGACATAAAAATACAGGCAAACAGGTAAGGCAGTAAAAACAACAAAATAGTCAGTGGCTCACCAACCTGAGGTAAGGAGAATAACTTAGGGACAATAGCCAATACCCAGATGCAAACCACCACATACAGCAAAAGATAAGTCAGCGACTTGCCGAACACGATACGCAAAGTCCCGTTAAAATGCCTGCAAATAGGTACCAGACTATGGAAACGATTCTTTTCCCGTGCCGTTCCTCCCAACATTCCGATGCCCAATATCAAGGTCTGTTGCAATACCAAGATCAAGATAGCCGGTACCAAAAAACTGGCAAAACCATTCTGGGAATTAAACAACGCTACCGATTCATACGGGATCGGGTCTACCGTGATCTGGTCCATCTTATCCGTAGACGACGGATTATTATGCATCCGAAGTTCCTTACCCATATCCAACGATACCTCTGTCGCCGCCAAAAGGAAAGCCTTATAAAACAATAAGGCGCTCATATCGCAATACAACGAGACGGTTGTCTGTCGCCCTTCATGCAGGTCCTTACTATAATCCGGGGGAAAGAGCAAAATTCCATAGGCCTTCTTCTCATCTAACATCTTCTTGGCTTCCGCCATATCCGGACAAACACCCACTACTTCCACATCCGGCGTGGCGTTAACCCGTCTGGTAAACTCACGACTCAAATAGGAATCACTTTGGTCTACCACCACCATCTTCGCCTCGTGTACTACCTCGTTATTATATATAAATGAATAAAGCAGCGGATATACGAAAGGCACCAAGAAAAAGAAGATCATGACCCCCGCATCCTTAAACACGTTTCTCAATTCATCTTTCCAAATATAAAACGTATCCAGAAGACCTTCCTTTATGATATATCGTAAACGATGTTCTCTTTTCATCACATACAGTTTTTACGGTAGATATTTGAAATCCAACAACGCTCTCTTCAAGTTCCGCCCGATAAGGAAGGGCAGGATCAAGAATCCCAACAACCAAGCGTACTCGCCCAACGTATAGAATAGCGCCCGCCCGTTCAAGGCTTGATCGACATAAATCAAGAAATAATGCCGCAAAGGGAACAAACGAGCCAACGCTTGCAACGTAGGGTCCATACCTTGTACCGGAAACGAGAATCCGACAATGGAGAACGAGATCATTCCGAACAGGCTGGCGAAGCTAAGACCTAAACGGGGAGTCGGTAATACGCCGATCATAAATACGCCTACCGCCTGAGAGGATATAATCAGCAAAAACATCGCCAAAAGCATCGGAAACCAACCGCTATTTAACGGGAAAGAATTAATTCCATACAACACCGCACAATACATAAAGCCTACGACCGTAAAAATAGCTGTCTGCGGCAATAACTTTCCCAACAAACTAACTGCGATGGAATTCCCTCCCATATCCAACCATTTACGGGATGTGGAATATTTAATTTCCGTACCGATACTGAATACTGTCACCAGAAATACCATCAACTGAATGATACCCGGCAAAACCGTATTATTCAAATATACCGAATAATTCAACCACGGATTGCCGATCGGGTGCGTATCGATCACGATCGGTTGTAGCTGTCCCATGATCTGCGCTTCGGTATATCCTTTAGCTTGTCCGGTCTGTAAACCCACAGCGGCCCCCGCCAATACCGACATTGTTTTCATATCCCGAAACAGCAAGGAAGCGGCGATCAAATAGGTACCATTCGTATAGAAAGACAACCGGGGCTGCTTTCCAGATGTGGCGTCCACGGCGAAACCGGATGGAATGTAAAAAATTCCATATACATTCCCTTTCTGCATTTCCTGACGAGCCTCGGTAAACGACATGGTTTTCATATACACCTCTGTCTGCTCAAAGGCATCCAACTGGCGAATCAAATTGCGTGAGGTAGCAGAGTTATCCATATCCACCACTGCTATCGGCAGATCGGTCGGCAATCCCTCATGCATCAACGATACAAAGAAAATGACACAGATAGCCGGAGCGATCAGCATACAAAAGAAGTAAATCGGTTGAGCCACCAGCCGATGCACCTCACGCTTCGCGATAAGCCAGATTCTATGCAAACTTTCTTTATAGGTCATACGATCTCTTTCCCTTTTTTCTTTAAGATCACGGACATTCCCGGACGAAGATCAGCGACTTTCTCCAACGGACGGGCACGCACCTCGAAAGTCTTCGAGTCATATTGTCCATTCGTCTTTGTCGCTTTCCATGCGGCATACGAGCCCATATCCTTCATATAATAGACTTTCAACTTCACCGGTAGGTCCCCCAACGCCGGGATAAAAGCATTTACTTCCGAGCCAATCTTGATATCTTTCAACAGATCCTCACGAATACTGAAAGTTACCCATACATCATTTAAATCAGAGATATTCATGATCGGAGCGCCTGTACCAACCAACTCGCCGACTTCCGGGAACCGTTCTGAAACCTCCCCGTCAATCGGAGCCACCAAAGCGCTCTCGCCCACATACGACTCCACTTCGGCGATAGCACCTTCCGCACGTTGGACCATAGCGGCAGCGGCAGCCTTATCTTCCTCACGGGCACCTTCTTTTGCCATCTCATATTGAGAACGGGCAGCCTTCTCTGTCGCTACCATAGCGTTATAATTAGCCTCCACCTCGTCTCTTTTTTGAGCGGACATCACCCCTTTCTCGTATAAATTCTGAATACGATCGAAAGATTTCTTAGCGATAGTTAATCCGGCTTGCGCCTTTTGCCACATCTCATAAGCGGCCGTAATTTCCTGTTCACGGACTCCTTTAATCGCTTTAGCGTTCTGCGCCTCCGCTGCCGCACGAGCCGCCTCCGCTTGTTTCAGCTTCGCCATAACCTCGGGCGTATCTAAAAAGACCAAAGTATCTCCGGCTTTTACCTGATCGCCTTCGCCAAAACGATAAGAAGCGATACGTCCGGGAACCTTACCGGAGATACGAACTTGGGTGGCCTCGGCCTGCCCCATTATAATATTGTCAGGCGGTGTAAGCAGGAAGAAACCCGCCAAGGCTACCAATCCGATCACGACCAATACCGTGATAAAAGCTAACATCATGTTACTGATAGAAAACTTCTTGTTCTCGTTCATCTCTGTGTATATTTTTATTTGTTATTACTCTTATTCATTTGCGGACAGTTTACCCAAAGCCTTGCTTAGATAAACTTCTGTTAATTTCACCTCGATTTGAGCATCAATCAAACTAGAGCGAGCAGAAACCCATGCTGTCTGCGCCTCCATTAAGTTCAAAGCTGGGATAACCCCTTCCTCAAAACCGAAATTCGCACGCCGCAAATTCTCTTCCGCATTTTCCATATTACGGGAAGAAGCGATCAACTTTTTGCCCGCTTCATTCACTTTATAAACGGATTGATTTACCTGCAACTCGATCTTTTCACGAGCATCCTGCCATTCCAGTGTTTTTATGCGCGTTTCCGCTTTCGCCGAGTTACGCCTATAAGTGCCTTCCCACCAACCGGACAAGGGTACCTTTACCATAACTCCGACATTAAACATACCGGCGAAATCATTTTTAAAACCATTAAAAACATTCGGATTCGTGACGAAGTAATTCGCCGCTAAAGCGAGATTAGGCAACATCTCTGCCAAAGCAATACGTTCTTTTCGCTTATAGATTTTCGTTGCCAGATCCAAACTTCTCAGTTCATTACGATTCATGAAAGCCTCATTCAGATCGGCCGAGGCTTGTGTTGTCTCTACCGGAAAATTATCCAGCTTCTCGTCTGCAAGCGATAAATCCTCCTCTAAAGACAGACCACAAATTTGCGCTAAAAGCATTCGGGTTAAAGCCAGACCATTCTCAACCTTAGTCTGAGCCATCTCCGCCTCATTCAGTTTCACCTTGACAGAAAGACCATCGGCCTCGGTAGCGACTCCCTCATAGATCATAGCGGTCACATCACTATCCATCTTACGGAGCAAATCCACATAAGCGTCCGCCAATTTCTTCTTATTCACCAAAGATATGACCTGCCAATAGGTTTCGTCAGTCTTATAAATCAAGTCCTGCAACTGTAAATTATTCATTGACTCCGCTAATTGCTTGGCAAACTTAGTGATTTGGTTATAATTAACGATCTTCCCACCCATGAATACAGGCTGTACCAACGATACATTACCCACCCAGATATTCTGCACATCCAAATGTTGCATATCGTTCACCCCACTCATCAAATGTTGGATCATCGGTAATTGGGCCAAGCCACCTAAAGAAGAGCTCAAGGATGAGGACAAAGCGCCCATGTCCAGTAAGTTTATATCCTTCTGGTTCCACATATAGGCACCGTTTGCCGATAATTGAGGAAAATACTTGGTAAAAGCGGCTTTCTTCTCGTTATCCGCCATCTTGATCTTTTCGCCAGAGATTTGTAGCTCCTTATTGTTCTGGATCGCCAGATTCCGGCACTCTTCCAATGTCAACATTCGCTGAGCGTGCATACAGCTCACCGTGACTACAAATGTTAATAGTAAGATAGTTCGTTTCATCTTTATATCGTTTTAACCTACCTATATAATGCCATCATATTCCCTATGTGACAAAAATATAAAAACCCGCACAAAAGTATAGGTTTAAAGCGAATATAAAATTGAACTAATTCAATAAAGGATACGTTTCTTCAACTTACAATACCAAGAATCACTAACCCCCATATATTGAGCTATATATTTATCAGGGACCCGGCTTACGATCCATTGGTGGTTCGTATAAAGATATTTCAGGAATTCTTCCGCCTTACAGGTTTGACGGACAGCGAACATTGAATAGAGCTTGGAAATAATCATCAGCATCACATTCTGATAACAGGTAGCGAAAGCTGGATATCCCAACGACAAACGTTCGATATCCGTCCGGGAAAAACAGAGCAATTCACCATCCTCGATAGCTTTCACCTCAAACTCGGAAGGGACTTGTGTAAAATAACCTATTGTAGAAACAAAAGGGTACATACTATCCGAGGAGAAACCGGTTACGCATTCATTCCCATTCTCATTAATATATTGATTGATAAAAAGCCCTTTATTAATAAAATAGGCATCTTGGCACAACTCGCCCGTACGAATCAAATAATCCCCTTTCCGGATTGTCACACCTCGAGTACAACTTTCCAAATCCTTTAGGAAAGATTCATCTCGAGACAGAATCTCCGGAATAAAACTTAGGAACTTCTCAAAGTCGGGAGATAATTTCATAGTTAATCATCCAAGGTAAATCTCTTCTGTCCGATCAAATTACCGTCAGAGAAAATATCCACACGGTAAGTACCCGGAGATAAGAATTCCTCGATATTCCAATACATGGTCACTGCCACCTCCTCACCTTCATATTCTATCATTTTCTTCATAGAATAATTGATTTCCTTTCCTTCAAAAGCGAATACATCCGCACGGCTTTTCACCAATATATCGTCATCCGGTTTCATGATCCGTACATATACCATCTTTTCGCCGACAGGAGCGGTAATGTTCTTCGCTATCTTGAAAGTCACGACGAATTGCTGCATCTTCTTAATACGCTTAGCGAGTTTACCTCGAGAGTTCACAGGAGTCACGTTAATATCCGTCGCATCCAAACGACTAGCTAACGTTACTCTTTCCGTCAATTTCTCTTTTTCCTTTTTCAAGGTAGCAGCTTGTGAAGTAGCCCTCTGATATTTCTGAACAGCCTCTTTCTTTTCAACCTTCAATTGCTCATTCTCACGATTCAAGGAATCGATTTGGACAACATAGTTACGCATGATTTTACGTAAGGTATCCAATTCCTTTTTCAAGCGAGCTATTTCCTTCGCATTCGTAGCCTTCACCGTACGCAATTCTTCCAATAAACGTTGTACCTTTGCTTGCTCCGTAGATAATAGGGCAACAAGGGAATCATTGCCTACGCTAAACTTATAACCTTCATATTGAAGAGACAATTCATTATATTCATCCTCCAAAGATTCTTTCTCAAGATCAAAGGTTTCCACCAAATCAGTCATTTGCTGCTTTTGATGATAAATATAATAACCGGCACCAGCAATAATCAGTACCAATACTATAACTGCTACAATAAGTAGCGAAAGTTTATTTACTTCTTTATTCTCTTTCTTTTCAGTATCCATATGAGGTTCTTAGCTATTACAAAAGCACAAAATTACAATTTCTTATCCATCCGAACAACAAAGTACACCTAAAAATAGAAAAAGACAGAGAGGATATATACCAAAAAAAGGAGCCAATCTTTCGACTGACTCCTTTCACCTAAGACGGCGGCTACCTACTCTTCCACTGTTACGCAGTACCATCGGCGTGACGAGGCTTAACTTCTCTGTTCGGAATGGGAAGAGGTGGATCCCTCGTGCTATAGCCACCTTAATATCATTATCAAGA